>MCND01000117.1_pt1 | contig 36594 bp, 39 predicted proteins | sample 778211 | NCBI WGS metagenome assembly MCND01 (sample SAMN04296812, study PRJNA304217) | bioreactor metagenome | isolation source: activated sludge enriched with benzalkonium chloride | place: Turkey: Istanbul urban wastewater treatment plant
TCTGGCCATAAAGCATCCACCTATTGCGTAGCCGCATTATCCTTTTCTTGCGCGGTCGCGTCTATTGTATCGGCCTCGGAAGCCAGCCGGGTCAACAAGATCGAGATCCGCGCGCCTCCTTCCTTGCGGTTGGCAAGGTCGATACGCCCGCCGTGTTCTTCCACGATCTTGCGTACGATTGCCAATCCTAACCCAGTCCCGTGGGACTTGGTGGTGACGTAGGGCTCGAACGCGCGCTGCATGACCTGGGGCGGAAAGCCCGGCCCGGTGTCGGCGACCGTGAATCTGAGCGCCTGATGGGCCGCCCGGTCGGGCTGCTCGCTACGCATGAGCTGCGTGGTCACGCTGACCCGCCCTAGTCCGCCCTGCTCGGCGATGGCGTCGCGGGCATTGGACATCAGGTTGTGGATCACCTGGCGCAACTGGGTGGGATCCCCCTCGATGAGAGGCAGGTCAGGCGCCAGCGTCACGTCCAGGTTCAAGGCCTTCTCGGCCAGCCGCGGCGAGCCGCCTTCGGGCTCCCAGCCGTACAGCGACAGCACGTCCGCCACCAGGGCGTTGAAATCGATGCGCTGCATCACGGCCGGCGGCGTGCGGGCGTATTCGCGGAAGTCGTCCACCATCTGCTTGAGCGACGCCACCTGGTTGACGATGGTATTGGTGGACCGTTCCACGATCTGCGCCTCGGCGGGGGGCAGCTTGCCCTCCAGCTTCATGGCCAGACGCTCGGCCGACAGCTGGATCGGCGTCAGCGGGTTCTTGATCTCGTGCGCCAGGCGGCGCGCGACCTCGCCCCAGGCCACGGTCCGGTTGGCCGAGATCACCTCGGTGATGTCGTCGAACACCACCAGGTAGCCGTTGCCGCGCCCGTCCACGCGCAGATGCGTGCCGCGAGCCAGCAGGGTCAGGGGCTGCGCCGGGGCCGCCCCCTCGCCCTGCCCCGGAGCGATTTCAAATTGCTGCTGCCAGTGCTGGCGCTCGGAACCCACCGCGGCATGGGCGGAAAACGCCTGCCGGACGATGTTGGCGAACTCCAGCATGCCGCCCACCGTCTCCAGCGGACGGCCGATCACCGAGCGCAAGTCCGCGCCCAGGATGGTCTGGGCGCCCTGGTTGACGGTCGTGACGCGGAACGATTCGTCGAACACCAGCACCCCGGAGGACAGGTTCGACAGCACGCTTTCCAGATAGACGTTGGAGCGTTCCAGCTGCTGCCGGTTGCTCTCGACCATGCGGCGGGCCTCGTCCAGCTGGCGCGTCATGGCGTTGAACGAGCGCGTGAGCTGGCCGACTTCGTCTCGCTCCGGCGGTTCGGGCAGGGGCCGGTAGTCGCCCACGCCCACGGCCTGGGTGCCGCCCGCCAGGCTGAGCAGCGGCCGCACCAGCCGCTTGGACAGCGACAGCGCCACGGCGATGGCGCCGAAGGCCGCCAGCAGCAGGGCCAGCGTCAGGGTGATGCCGTACAGCTTGCGCAGGCCCAGCCGCGACAGCGCCAGCTCCTGGTAGTCGCGAAAGCCCTGCTGCACCAGATTGGCGTTGTGGGCGATCTGCTCGGGCACGGGCTGCAACAGCTGCAGCCAGCGCGGTTCGGACGCCGGTCCCAGCAGATTGTCGTAGCGGTCGGGTCCCGTCAGCGGGATCACCACCCGCAGATGCAGGCCGCCCTCGGCGCCAGGCGTAACCGGATCATCGGCTTCGGCGGCGGAATAGCCGCGCGCCAGCCGCAGCTGGTTCATGACCGTGGACGGCGGCATCGCCGGCAGCAACTGGCCGTACTGGCTGGTGGAGAACGCGACCATGCGCCCGCTGCCGGTGAACACCATGGCCTCCTGCACGCCATTGGCCTCGCGCAGCCGCGTCAAGGCCAGCGTTACGCCGCTGTCAGAGTTGCGGTTCAGCTCCACGGCCATGGAGCGCGCGCGGGCATCCAGATCGGCCAGCAGCGAGTCCAGCGCGGCGCGGCCCAGGTTCAGGCCCGCTTCCAGCGCCGTGTCCACCCGCACGTTGAACCAGGATTCGATCGAACGCGACATGAACTGCACCGACACGGTGTAGATCAGGGCGCCGGGCACCACGCCGATCAGGGCGAAGGCCAGGGAAAACCGGGCCGTGAGCCGCGCGCCGAACTGGCGCCGGCGGATCTGACGGGCCAGCCGCACGGTCAGCGCCACCACCCAGACAAAGAGCGCCAACGCAAAAATGCCGTTCAGCACCAGCAGCGTGTCGTAGTAGCGCGCAAAGCGCGAGGCATTGCCGGTGGACCACGCCAACAGGCCCAGCAATGCCAGGCCGCTCGCGGCGCCAACCATCAGGGCCAGCCGAAGCAACAGCCTCATGATGGGTCTTTCTCCTTGTCGCTGAGCACGAAGGTGAAGTCCAGCCAGGGCGTCGCCTGCACCCACGAGCTGCTGTTCAAGGCGTTGACCTGGAAGGGCCGCGGCAATAGCGAAGTATCCAGGCGCAAGCGCAGTTGGCCGCCGTAAAGCACGCCCGCGTCGAACTCGTCGGCATCGCCCACCGACCAGTTGCGGATATGGCGGATGACGCCCATGGCGTCGTCCAGGGAGGCGACCGGGAAGGTCAGTTCACCCACGCCGACCCGCCATTGCCGGGTCAGGGCGTTATAGATGATGCGCCAGGTGCGGGAGGTGTCGACCAGGGATTTGTCGAACCACCACCAGCGCTCGCGGTTGATGTTGAGATCGGCGGTGAAATAGAGCGGAACCCCGCGCTGGGCCGCGTCCCGCAGTTGCTGGTTCAGTTCGAACTCGATGTCCGCGTCGATTTCCAGCTTGCCGTCGCGCACCGCCGGGCGAACTTCGGTGACCCTGGGTTCAGCCCCATGCGCCTGCCTGCCCGGCACGAAGGAAAGCAAGGCAGATGCGAGCAACAACCCGAGAAATAAGCGCGGAATAATGGACATACGGCACCGGAACTACGTCATGCCCCCTATTCTTGGCGATTCAGGACTGCTTGGCAAACAAGGCGTAGAAAAACCCGTCGTGCTGGGCCGCGGGTGTTGCATCGACCGCAACAGGCAGCAATTGCCCGGGCGCCTCCAGGCGTTTCGCGTCGGGATGGCGCTGCATGAACTCCAGCGCCTGGCGCGTGCCCTCGATCGGGAAAATCGAGCAGGTCACATAGAGCAGCCGCCCGCCGGGCGCCACGGTGCGCCAGAGCGCGTCCAGGATGCTGGCCTGCAGGGTGGCCGTGCGCCGCACGTCGTTCTCGCGCCGCAGCCAGCGGATGTCCGGGTGGCGGCGCACGATGCCCGAGGCCGTGCAGGGCACGTCGGCCAGCACGGCGTCGAACGGCTTGCCGTCCCACCAGGCATCCAGGTCCGCGGCATCAGCCGCTTGCAACTGGACACGATCGCTTGCCAGGCCCAGCCGGTCCAGGTTCTGCCCGACGCGGGCCAGCCGGCCGGCGTCGGCATCCAGGGCCAGCAGGTCGATATCGGCCAGCTCCAGCAGATGGGCGGTCTTGCCGCCCGGCGCCGAGCAGGCGTCCAGCACCCGCATGCCGTCGGCGGGCGCCAGCAGTTCGGCCGCCAATTGCGCGCCGGCGTCCTGCACCGACCACCAGCCCTCGGCAAAACCGGGCAATTGCGTGACCGGCTTGGGCGTCGCCAACACCAGGCCGGACTGGCCCACGGGCTCGGCCGCAAGGCCGGCGGCCTGGAAAGCAGCCAGCACCTGCTCGCGGCTGGCGCGGCGGCGGTTGACGCGCAGGGTCAGCGGCGCGGGCAGGTTGGCCGCGGCCAGGATCTCGCGCCATTCCTGCGGATAGGCCACGCTCAGCTGCTTGACCCACCAGCCGGGATGGTTCCATTGGGCTTCGGGGCTGTTGGCGACCGCGGCTTCGAGCGCCGCGCGTTCCCGCAGGAAGCGGCGCAGGCAGGCGTTGAGCATGCCTTTAAAGGATGCCAGGCCACGGGTCCGGGTAGCGGCCGTCACGGCCTGGTCCACCACCGTATGCGCGGCATAGACCGGCATTCCCGGCAGAGCTGCCGCGGCTTCGCCCTCTTCCTTCAGCAGGGTCAGCGAGACCAGCAGCAGGGATTCGAACAGCACGCTGGGATAGCGCTGCACCATCTCGCGGCCCACGGCGTCGGCCCAGCCCAGATAGCGCATCGCATGGAACGACACGGCCTGCGTGGCGGGCCGCAGGGACGATTCCACCTCGGCCAGCGCATCGGTCAGGGAGCGGCCGTCCAGCACGCGCTCGACCACCTCCGCGCTGGAAAGCAGGACGGAGGACAGCGGAGGGGCTAGATTGGGAGAGTCGGAACGCGTGGACATGGTGCAAATTCAGGAGATAAGACCGCTATGGTAGCCGGACCTGGACGAACGGCGGCTGTCGCGGCACACTGGCCCCAGCCACGGAGCCCCTCATGACCCTTGCCACCCTGCTGCTCTTCGTCCTGGCCTCGGCCGTCACCATCATCACGCCAGGCCCCACCGTCCTGCTCGCCATGAGCAACGGTTCGCGCCACGGCGTGCGCGCCGCCTGCTGGGGCATGGCGGGCGCCGTGCTGGCCGACCTGGTCCTGATCGGCGCGGTGGCCTCGGGCCTGGGCGTGGTGCTGGCGGCGTCCGAAATCGCCTTCCAGCTCATCAAATGGGTGGGCGCGGCCTATCTGGCCTACCTGGGCTGGAAGATGCTGCGCTCGGACGCCGCGCTGGTCATGCCTGCCGCCCAGCCGGACGCCCGGCGTCCGGCTGGCCTGGCGCTGGGCCTGCGCAGCTTCGCGGTGGCGCTGACCAACCCCAAGGCGCTGCTGTTCATGTCGGCCTTCCTGCCCCAGTTCATCAATCCGGCCGCGCCCCTGCTGGCGCAGTACGCCGTGCTGGCCGGCGTCATGGCGCTGATGAACATCGCCGTGATGCTGGCCTATGCGGCGTTGGGCGCGCAAATGGTGCGCGCCTTCCAGGGCGCCGGCCTGCGCTGGCTGAACCGCGTCTGCGGGGGACTGCTGATCGGGCTGGCCGGGACGCTGGCGCTGTACCGGCGCAGCGCGCCTTGAACGGCATTCAGTCCGCCCGGACAGCCGCCTAGGCTCGCCCCAGCTGCCGCGACAGGAAGCTGCAGGTCGCCACTAGCAGCTTCGCGCATTCCGCCACGTTGCCTTCCATGCGGTGCTTGGGTCCGGCCACCGCGACGGCTAGCGTCTCGTTGTTAATCGTGAGCGTGGTCGCGACCGCCCACACGTCGTAGACGTTCTCGCCCCGGGTCACGAAATAGCCGTTCTTCCGGCTTTCCAGGATGTCCTGGATCAGCGCTGCATGCTCGGTCTTGGTCTCCGGCGTGATCGCGGCCAACTGCTGGTCCTCCATCCATGCGCGCAGCTCGCGCTCCTTCAGGGTGCCCAGGAAGGCCTTGCCGATGGAACTCGAATGCAGCGGTTTGAACTCGCCGGGCTTGGCCGAATAGCGGATCGAATGCAGCCCTTCGATGACCTGCAGGTAGATCGCGGAGTCCCCCAGGCGCTTGCCCAGGATCACGGTTTCGCGGGTGGAATCACGCAGCCGCTCCAGCACCTGGGTGACGTGCTCGATGAACGGGTCCTTGGCCAGGATGTCGCTCGTCACGTCGTACATGCGCTTGGTGGGATACAGCGTGCGCGGACGGTTCAGCGTGTACAGGTAGCCGCGCGCCGTCAGCGTCGACACGATGGCGTGGCAGGTGCTCTTGGGGATGCCAGCCGCCTCGGCCAGGTCAGTCAGCGATAAGGGCCGTTCGTTGGCCTGAAACGCTTCAAAGACGTCAAGCACTCGCTCGACTCCGGTCACCGTGACTCCAGACATGGCGCTTCCTTTTTGGAAAGTGAGATGGCCGCAATTCAGCCCGCTGAATAAATCCGATAAATCCGTTCCGTTTCCGATTTGCCGCAGGATTTTGTTCGTAATACCGAACAACTGTCCTTGTTCCCGAATATTTTGCTTCATACCATCCTCAGCACGCAACACCTCGACGGAGATCAGAAAGCGTGCAGACGAACAAGGACATCGCGGTAGAAGAGCGCGCCGGCGGCGAGGTGTGGATCACCATCGAGCGCCCGCACAAGCACAACGCGCTTGCACGCAAGGTGCTCGCCGAACTCGGGCAGGCGGTGCTTGCGGCGGGCAGGCGGACAGACACTCGCTTCATCGTCCTGACCGGCGCCGGCGACCGGTACTTTGCAGCCGGCGGCGATCTGGTGGAACTGGCCGAGGTGCGCGACGTAGCGGCCACCACGGACATGGCCGAGCAGTCCCGCGCGGCGCTGGACGCGGTGCGCAACTGCCCCGTGCCCGTGCTGGCCTACCTGAACGGCGACGCGATCGGCGGCGGCGCCGAACTGGCCCTGGCGTGCGACATGCGCATGCTGGCCAGCCACGCGCACATCGGCTTCATCCAGGCGCGGCTGGCCATCTCGTCGGTATGGGGTGGCGGGGTCGACTTGTGCCAGCTGGCGGGCAGCGCCCGCGCGATGCGCATGATGAGCCGCGGCGAACTGATAGACGCACCGGTGGCGCTGGATTGGGGCCTGGCCGACGCCATCGTTTCGGACGGATTGGCGGGCGCGGACATGCAAGCCTTCCTCAAGCCGCTGCGGCTCTGCGCGCCGCAGGTGCTGCGGGCCATCAAGGCGCAAACCGCAGCCTGGCGCCAAGGCGCCTCGTATGAAGCGCGCCGCGCCGTCGAACGGCAACAGGTGATGCATACCTGGCTGCACGACGATCACTGGCGCGCGTCCGACGCGTTTCTTGCGAGGAGTTCGAAATGAGCGCCGAACAGAACCGCGAAACGCGCGACATGGAACCGCAGCTGAGTTCCACCAGCGCCAGCGGCATCGAAGTGCCGACCAGCGTCGGCGCCGACGCCGTCGACCCAGCCCGCATCGGCATCCCCGGCGAGTACCCGTACACGCGGGGCATCTTCCCCGACGGCTATCAGGGCCGTCTCTGGACCATCCGCCAGTACTCCGGCTTCGGCACCGCCGAAGAGTCCAACGAGCGCTACAAGTTCCTGCTGGAAAAGGGGCAGACCGGCCTGTCCGTGGCACTGGACCTGCCCACGCAGTGCGGCCTGGATCCGGTGCACCCGATGGCGCGTCCGGAGATCGGCAAGGTGGGGGTTTCGCTCTCCAACCTGAGCGAGGCCGAGATCCTGTTCAAGGATCTGGACCTGTCGAAGATCTCGACCTCGTTCACGATCAACGGCACGGCCGCCATCATCTATGCGATGTATCTGGCCGTGGCCGACAAGCAGAACGTCCCGCGCGACAAGCTCACCGGCACCATCCAGAACGACATCCTGAAGGAGTACGTGGCGCGCGGCACCTGGATCTTCCCGGTGCGCCCCTCGATGCGGCTGATCGCGGATTCGATCCTCTATTCCAACGAAGTCTCGCCGCGCTTCAACCCCATCAGCATCGCGGGCGCCCACGTGCGCGATGCCGGCTCGACCGCAGCTGAAGAAATGGCCTACACACTGGCCAACGGCCTGGCCTACGTGGACGAACTGCGCGCACGCGGCGGCGACGTCGAAAAGTTCGCCAAGCGCCTGTCGTTCTTCTTCTACGTCCACATGGACTTCTTTGACGAGATCGCCAAGTTCCGCGCCGGCCGCAGGCTTTGGGCCCGCCTCATGAAGGAACGCTACGGCGTGAAGGACCCGAAGGCGCAGCACTTCCGGTTCGGCGTGGTGTGCGGCGGCTCGTCGCTGGTGGCGCCGCAGCCCTACAACAACGTGGCGCGCGTGGCGGTGGAAACCATGGCGGCAGTGCTGGGCGGCGCGCAATCCATCTTCACCTGCGCCTTCGACGAAGCCTTCCAGATCCCCACTGAATTTTCGGCCGAGCTGGCCGTGCGCACGCAGCAGATCATCGCTTTCGAGAGCGGCATAGGCCGCACGGTCGATCCCTTGGGCGGCAGCTATTTCCTGGAGCAGCACACCGACCGGATGGAAGAGCAGATCACCAAGGTAATGGATGAGATAGACGCCTACGGCGGCGTGATCCCGGCCATCGAGGACGGCTGGATCCAGCTGCGCCTGGCCGAGCGCGGCCTGGAGCGCAAGCTCAACACCGACTCCGGCCAAAACGTGATCATCGGCCAGAACTACTTCAGGAAGGCAGACGAGGAAATCAAGGTCGGCGAGGTCTTCAAGCTGGACCCGACCGTGGCCGAACGCGCGCTCGAGAAATACCAGCGGGTGCTGGACACGCGCCGCCAATCCGAGGTCGACCGCGCGCTGTCCCGGCTTTCCGCCGTGGCCGCCAAGGATAACGAGAACATCATGCCCTACCTCGTGGAGTGCTGCCACGCCTACGCCACCGTCGGCGAAATGGTGGAGCGCCTGAAGGAAAAGTGGGGCGAATTCAAGGAGCCAGTGAATCTATGAGCGCCCCACAGACCTCTGCCGCCCTGGCGGCCAAGCGTATCCTGATCGGCAAGCCCGGCCTGGACGGCCACGACATCGGCGCCAAGATCGTCGCGTTGACGCTGCGCAACGCTGGCGCGGAAGTCATCTACACCGGCCTGCGCCGCAGTCCGCTGCAGATCGCGCAGGTCGCGGTGGACGAAGGCGTGGACGCGGTCGGCCTGAGCATCCTGTCCGGCAGCCACCGCGAGCTGGTCGCCGAAGTCATGGCGCAGCTGCGCGAACTGCGGGCGCACGGAGTAAAGGTCTTCGTCGGCGGCACCATTCCGGCCGAAGACTGGCCCTACCTGAAAGAACTGGGCGTGGCCGCAATCTTTACCGCCGACATGGCGCTGGACGACATGGTCCGCACCTTGGCCCAGAGCCTGTCATGAACGCGCCGCTGGCGGGGATCCGGATCATCGAGGTCGGCCATATGTTGGCCGGCCCCTACTGCGGCTTGATGCTGGCCGACATGGGCGCCGAGGTCATCAAGATCGAAACGCCCGAAGGCGACATCGGCCGCAGCGTCAGCCCCCACTTCGTGGGCCCGCACAATGCCTACTTCGCCAGCCTGAATCGCAACAAGAAGAGCGTGGTGCTGGACCTGGCTTGCGACGAGGGGCGCGCCGCGCTGGGTCGCATCGTCGAAACCTCGCACGCCCTGGTGACCAACCTGCGGCCTGCGGCGATCCGCAAGCTCGGTCTCACCTACGACGCGTTGCGGCGCTGGAACCCACGCCTGGTCTGCGTGGCGCTGACCGGCTACGGGCTGGATGGTCCCTATGCGGACAACCCCGCCTACGATTACGTCATCCAGGCGATGACGGGCGTCATGGCGCTGACCGGCGATCCCGAGGCTCCGCCCACCAAGGCTGGCTACTCGGCGGTGGACAACTCGGCGGGCCTGGTTGCCGCGGTCGGGCTGTTGGCCAAGATCGTGCAGGGCCAAGGCGGCCAGGTCGACGTCGCCATGTACGACGTCATGCTCTCGCAGCTCAACTACCTGGCGGGCGCGGCGCTGAACGCAGGCGAAACCATAGAGCGCCTGGCCGATTCGTCGCACCCCTATGTAGTGCCGGCGCAGATTTTCGCGACGGCGGACGGCTGGCTCACGCTGTTCATCACCCACGACAAATTCTGGAAGACCTTCTGCGGCGAAATCGGCCGCCCCGAATGGATCGCGGACGCGAAGTTCGCCACCATGGCGGGACGCCGTAAGCACCGGGCCGAGGTCATCGCCGCCATTGCGCAGGTACTGCGCCAGGCGCCTGCCAGAGCCTGGGTGCGTCGCCTGAGTCCTTTGGGCGTGGTGGTGGCCGAAGTCGGCACCTTGAATGCCGCACTCTCCAGCGACATCGCCGCCGCCCGCGAACTGGTCGTCGCGCTGGGCGACGGCAACCTGCCGTTGCAGGCGGTGGCCAGCCCGATCCGCTTCCAGGGATACGCGCCCGTCTATGGCCTGCCCCCCCTGCTGGACGAGCACGGCGACGAAGTGCTGGGCAGGGTCAAGACATGAGCGCGCCGGGCCTCTCCAAGCGTGAAGACCGTCCCGTGAGCGCGCCGCCCCTGGACCGCTGGGCGCTGAGCCGCGCGCTCACGCGCATGGCCAACGCCGACGCCGCCGAAGTGGCGCGGTTCGCGCTGCGCGATGCGACGGCGCACGCCGCGCGCCGGATCGGCATCACCGGCGCTCCCGGCGCCGGCAAGAGCACCCTGGTCGGGCACCTGGCGCTGGAACGCGCGCCAACTGGACGGCTGGGCGTCCTGGCCGTGGATCCGAGCAGCCCCAAGAGCGGCGGCGCGATCCTGGGCGACCGCGTCCGCATGGACGACCTGGCCGGCATCGGCGACCTGTACATCCGCTCGCTGGGCTCGCGGCGCACGTGCGACGGCTTGGCCGACAACCTGCCGGAGATGCTCGACATCATGGACGAGTTCGGCTTCGACGAGGTGCTGCTGGAGACGGTCGGCATCGGCCAGGCCGAGTACGCGGCGCGCGCGCAGGTCGACACGCTGGTCCTGGTGCTGCTGCCCGAAAGCGGCGACGTGGTCCAGGCCATGAAGGCCGGCATCATGGAAATGGCCGACATCTACGTCGTGAACAAGTCGGACCTGCCGGGCGCGAAAAAAATGGCCACCGACATACAGCGCATCGCCGCGGTAAGCCCGCGGCCCGAGGGCGCTTGGCGCGCACCGGTACTGCTGGCGTCCTCCACGCAACCGGACTCGATCCGCGCCCTATCGCAAGCCATAGACCGGCACCAGGCCTGGCGCGCCACCGACCCGGAGCGGCGCCAACGCCTGCGCGCCCAGCGGCTGCGCTACCGGCTGCGGCGCATGCTCGAAATGCGCATCGCGCATGCCATCGCCCATGCGGACGAGGCACTGTTCGACGCGCCGCTGCGCCAGCAGATGGATCGAATACTCGCCACGGCCGGCAACACGCTCGACTTTTGACTCCTCGGAGACCCGCCATGCTCGCACGCCTGCTCGCATCGTTGTTGACCGCCGTCTGCATCGCCGCACCGGCCGCGGGCGCAGACGCGGCATTTCCTGCCAAGCCGGTCAGGATCATCGTCCCGCAGACGCCCGGCGGCGCCTCCGACGTGCTGGCCCGCCTCATCGGCCAGAAGCTCACCGCGAAATGGGGCCAGCCGGTAGTGGTCGAAAACCACCCCGGCGCGGGCGGCAATGTGGGCATGGAGCTGGTCGTCCGCGCGGCGCCCGACGGCTACACGCTGCTGATGAGCTATGTCGGCACCCAGGCCATCAATGGCGCGCTGTACCGCAAGCTTGCCTTCGATCCGGTTCAGGACTTCGCGCCGGTCGCCACGCTGGCCACCCTGCCCTTCGTGATGGTGACCCAGGCGGATTCACCGCTCAAGACCGTTTCCGCGGTGGTCGCCGCCGCGCGCACTTCACACGTCACCTATGGCTCGGCTGGCAATGGCTCGGTCAATCACCTGCTGGGCGAGATGTTCAACACCGCCACCGGCGTCAAGCTCGCGCACATACCCTACCGGGGCGCGGCGCCGGCGCTGCAGGACTTGATGGGCGGACGGATCCAGGTCGTGTTCACCAGCCTGCCGTCCGTCATCGGCGCCCTCAAGAGTTCCACCCTCTATCCGATCGCGGTCACCAGCGCACGTCCCGCCGCCGCATTCGACAGCATTCCCACCATCGCGCAGGCCGGCTTCAAGGACTTTGATGTCAATCCGTGGTTCGGCCTCATGGCCCCGGGACGCACGCCGCCGGCTCTCGTCCGGAAGATCAACAACGATGTGAACGACATCCTGCGCACGCCGGAAGTCGCGGCCAGCTTCGCGGCCCAGGGCGCCGAACCCTACATCACGCAACCGGACGAGTTCGCAAGAATCCTGCGGGCCGATGCGCTGAAGTGGGGCGACGTGGTGCGCGCCTCGGGCGCGCAGGTGGATTGACCGATGTCGCGCGCGCTGATCCGGTCGTGGAAGAAGACGCAGCGTGTGGGAACCCGCGCCCAGGCGTCGGCGACGCAGTTGCAGGACGCGCGTTCGGCCGCGCTGTCCCTGTTGCAGCGCAGTGTGAGATTCAAGCATGACCGCCTGGCCGTCTTGCGGCTGGAAAACGCAGTACAGCTGGGCGCCAACGTCGACGAGACGCTGTGGGACTACTGCCACGCAGTAGCCAGCCACATGGCCGACCCGACGCAGTTGCAGAAGGTCCTGACGCTGCGCCGCGGCACGATGGACCAACCGACCGACGACATAACGCCGGCGGAACCGAACTCCAGGAGACAGGAATGAAAACTTCTTCCTATAGCTGTTCGTTGCGCAAGCTCACGCCATCGGGCCGCCGCATCATGGCGTCCCTGTTCTGCATCGCGTCCTGTACCCCCGGATGGGCCCAGGCGAGCGGCGACGTGGTAAAGATCGGCGTGCTGGCCGACATGTCGGGCATCTATTCAGACATGGGCGGCGCCGGCATCACCGAAGCGGTCAGGATGGCCATCGCCGATTTCGGCGGCAAGGTAAACGGCAAGGCGATCGAAGTCGTGACGTCCAATCACTCGGCCAAGCCCGACGTCGCGGCGACCGCGGCGCGCGGCTGGTTCGACACCCAAGGGGTGGACATGATCATCAGCGGTCCGAGCTCGGGCACCAGCCTGGCCATCGCCACGGTCGCGGCCGAGAAAAAGAAGATCGTCATCGTCACGGGCGGCGTCGCGGCCCAGCTCACCAACGAGGAATGCTCGCCCTACACCGTGCATTACCTCTACGACACGGTGGCGCTGGCCCGCGGAACCGGCACCGCCATGACCCGCCAGGGCGGCAAGACCTGGTACTTCCTGACGGTCGACTACGCCTTCGGCAAGTCGCTGGAAAAAGAAACCACGGAGGTCGTCAAGGCCAATGGCGGCAGCGTGCTGGGCAGCGTGCGCCATCCCCTGTCCACGCCCGACTTCTCGTCCTTCCTGCTGCAGGCCAAGGCCTCGGGCGCACAGGTCCTGGGACTGGCCAACGGCGGCGCGGACACCATCAACTCCGTCAAGGCCGCGAGCGAGTTCGGCCTGTCTTCGTCGATGAAGCTGGCGGGCCTGATGCTGTTCATCACCGACGTCCACGCCCTGGGCCTGGAGCAGACCCGCGGCATCAACCTGACCGAGGCCTGGTACTGGGACTCGGACGACAAATCGCGCGCCTGGGCCGCCCGCTTCCAGCAGAAGATGAACAAGATGCCGACCAGCATGCAGGCGGCCAGCTACTCGGCAACGCTGCATTATCTGCAAGCCGTCCAGCACGCGGCCACCAGCCAGGCCGAGGACGTGATGGCGCAGATGAGGAACGACAAAATCAACGACATGTACACCCAGAACGGCTACATCCGGGAGGACGGCCGCATGGTCCACGATCTGCGGCTCATGGAAATCAAGAGCCCGGCCGAATCCAAGGGGCCTTGGGACTACTACAAGCAGGTGCAGATGATTCCGGGAGAGCAGGCGTTTGCCTCCAAGGCGGAATCCAAGTGCAAATTCTGGAACTGATGAAAACGCCGTCCGAGTGTTTGAAGACCAGAGTGGTTGGGAAATTGCCAATACATCAAGGAGACATCGATCATGACTACTTCAGTGAATCAGGTAAGCGCTTCGGAAAACGTCAGGGAAGCCATCGAGAGCGGCAAGGGACTGCCCATCCTCGATGTCGGCCCCTATCTGGCCGGCGAGCCCGGCGCGCTCGAGCAGTTGGCGGCGGACGTGCGCTGGATCCAGGAGAACCTGGGCTTCTTCGCCATCGTCAACCATGGCATTCCGCAGGAACTCATCGACGAATCGTTCCGTCAGACCGCCCAACTCTTCGAGATCCCGATGGAAGAGAAGCTCAGGCACCGGGTCGGCTTCCATCACCAGGGCTACCTGCCGCCCAAGGCATCGATCCTGCAATCGACCGCGATCAAGGAAAAGATCGCGCTCAACACCAAGAAAGACACCAACGCCGCCTGGCTCTTCATGCGCAACCGCGCAGCCGATGATCCCAAGGTGGTGGCCAATGTCCGGCATCGTGGCCTGAACCAATGGCCCGAGAGCCTGCCCGAGTTCCGCAAGACCTTGTTCAAGTACCAGACCTCCATGGAGGCGCTCGCGCTCAAGCTGCTGCCGATCTATGCGCGGGCGCTGGATCTGCCGGCGGAGTATTTCAGCGACATGTTCAGGGCGCCGGAATACTACCAGCGCTGCGCCTATTACCATCCGGAAGAACGCATGGAGGAAGGCCAGTACGCCCTGGCCCCGCACTCCGACGGCAGTTTCCTGACGCTGCTGCCTATGACGCCGGTGCCCGGCCTGCAGGTCATGACGCCGTCCAAGGAATGGCTCAACGTCACCTACGTCAAGGACGCGCTGATCGTGAACACCGGCCAGGTCCTCAACCGCCTGTCCAATGACCGCTTCATCGCCACGCCCCACCGCGTGGTCAATCCGCCGATGAAGCGCTACGCGCTCACGTTCTTCTTCTACCCCGACGACGACGCCAGCGTCGGCCCCATCCCGGCCTGTGTCAAGCCGGGCGAAAAGGCCAAGTACGACTCCCGCTCCTTCTACGACTTCTTCGTGCCCTACCTGGACGATCTGTACCACTACAACGATCCCAAGTTCATGAGCGAAGTCGAGCCCGAAGGCATCCGCTCGCAGGCCTGACGACGTGTAGCTGCCGGTGGCGGCGCGCCTTCATGGCCGCTGCCGCTGCCTCAACTTCAAGGAGCAGCGCGTGAACAAATTATTGATCGACGGCCAATGGGTCGATGCGTTCGACGGCGAAACGATAGATGTCATCGATCCCTGCAGCGGGGAGGCCTTCACGCGGATCGCGCGCGGCCGGGCGGCGGACGTGGAGCTGGCGGTCGCGGCGGCGCGCCGCGCGCTGGAAGGCCCCTGGGGCAGCATGACGGCAACGGAGCGCGGCCGCATCCTGCAACGCCTGGGGCAACTCATCCTGGACCATGGCGAGGAACTGGCCGAGCTGGAAGCGCGCGATACCGGCAAACCCATGTCCGTGGCGCGCGCCGACGCGAAGGCGGTGGCGCGCTACTTCGAGTTCTACGGCGGCGCGGCAGACAAGGTCCACGGACAGACCATTCCGTATCTGACCGGCTACAACGTCAGCGTCGTCCGCATACCGCACGGCGTCACGGCCCACATCATTCCGTGGAACTATCCCGCGCAGATGATGGGGCGCACGCTGGCGCCGGCGCTGGCCATGGGCAACGCGGCCGTGGTCAAGCCCTCGGAAGACGCCTGCCTCACCGCCCTGAAGCTGGGCGAACTTGCCCTAGCGGCCGGACTGCCGCCCGGCGCGCTCAACATCGTTTCGGGCTATGGCGCGGAAGCCGGCGCGGCGCTGACCTCGCACCCTGGCATCGACTTCGCGACCTTCACCGGGTCCCCGGAAGTCGGCATCCAGGTCCAGCAAGCCACCGCGCGCAACCATGTGCCCTGCGTGCTGGAACTGGGCGGAAAATCGCCGCAGATCGTATTCGACGACGCGGACCTGGCCAAGGCCGCGCCCATCATCGTCCGGGCCATCGTCCAGAACGCGGGCCAGACCTGCTCCGCCGGCAGCCGCCTGCTGGTGCAGCAGAGTGTCTACGACCGCTTTGTCGACGTCATCGCGGCCAGTTTCAAAGCGCTGAAGGTCGGCACGCCCGAGATGGATCTGGATTGCGGCCCGCTGATCAACGCCAGGCAGCACGACAAAGTGCAGGGCTTCATTGCCGAGGCCGCCGCCATGGGAGTGCCGTTGCTGGCCGAAGGCAGCCTGGCGCCGGACACGCCCCGCGGCGGCTACTTCGTCAAGCCTGCGCTGTTCGGTCCGGTACCGCGCGAGCACCGCCTGGCCTGCCACGAAGTCTTCGGCCCCGTGCTGTCCGTCATGCCGTTCAGCGATGAAGCCGATGCCCTGCGGCTGGCCAATGCGACGGACTACGGCCTGGTCGCGGGCGTCTGGACGGAGAACGGCAGCCGCCAGTCCCGCTTGGCGCAGCGTATCGCCAGCGGCCAGGTATTCATCAATTGCTACGGCGCGGGCGGCGGCGTGGAACTGCCCTTCGGCGGCGTCAAGAAAAGCGGCTACGGCCGGGAGAAAGGGTTTCTCGCCCTGGAAGAAATGAGCACGACCAAGACCATTGTTCAACACTACGAATAAGGATTGCCACCATGTCCGGATTGAGCAACAAGATCGCGATCATCACGGGAGCGGGCAGCGGCTTCGGCGCCGCCATCGCCCGCGCCTACGCCAAGGAAAACGCCAAGGTCGTCCTCGCCGACCTCAATCTCGAAGCCGCCCAGCGGGTCGCCAAGGAAGTGGGCGAGTACGGCAGCGCCGTCGCATGCGACGTCAGCAATGGCGACCAGGTACGGGCCATGGTGCGCCACTGCGTCGAGCGCTTCGGCGCGCCCGATATCGTGATCAACAACGCCGGCACCACGCACCGCAACCAGCCCATGCTGGACGTGGACGAAGCAAGCTTCGACCGTGTCTTCGCGGTCAACGTGAAGTCGATCTATCTCATGGCGCAGGCGGTCATCCCCCTGATGCGGGAAAAGAAGGATGGCGTGATCATCAACGTGGGATCGGTCGGGGCCATCCGCCCGCGTCCCGGCCTGACCTGGTACAACAGCTCGAAGGGCGCGGTCCGGGTCATGACCAAATCGATGGCGGCCGAACTCGCCTCTGACGGCATCCGCGTCAATCTCATTTCGCCCGTCATGGCGCCCACCGGGTTGCTCAACGACTTCATGGGCGTAACCGACAATGCCGAGAACCGGGCGCGGTTCGTGTCGACGATACCGTTGGGCCGGATGTGCGACCCGGACGACGTGGCGAACGTGGCCGTGTTCCTCGCCAGCACCGAAGCGCGCTTCCTGACCGGCGTCGAAGTCCCGGTCGACGGCGGACGCTCCATCTAGGCCAGGGGCTCAAGCCCCTCAGACGTTTGCGTGCGCGCCGCGCGCGGTCCAACCCAGGAGTGAAACCATGGCCAACCGCTTATCCGTCATCGCCACCCGCACCGGCGATGGCGGCACCACCGGATTGGGCGACGGATCGCGCACGCCCAAGGACGCACCCCGTATCGCCGCCTTGGGCGATGTGGACGAACTGAATAGCGTCATCGGCGTATTGCTGGCGGAAAACCTGGCCGACGAAGTCGCGACGGATCTGCACGTCATCCAGAATGATCTGTTCGATATGGGAGCCGAACTCTGCATCCCGGGGCATCAGGCGCTGGACGAGGCGCAGATCGCCCATCTGGACGCTCGCCTCGCGCACTACAACGCCGCCCTGCCGCCCCTGAAGGAATTCATCCTGCCGGGCGGCTCGCGCACATCAGCGCAATTCCACATGGCCCGCACCGTCTGCCGCCGCGCCGAACGCGCGGTGGTCGCGCTGGGCCGCACCGAGGGGCTCAACCCCACGGCGCGGCAGTACCTCAACCGGCTTTCGGATCTGATGTTCGTGCTGGCCCGCGACGCGAACCGGCGGCAGGGTTTACCGGATGTGTATTGGAGCAGCCGGCATTCGCGCTAGCGCGGCGAACCATCCTGAGTCAGCGCGCGGTCTAGACGGATTCGCCCACGTTGGCGTCGCCAATTGCGGAACGCCCGTCGACCAGCAAACCCTGCCGCGTCTGTTCGAACGCTTCTTCAGGGCACAGGCCGCGCGCAGCCACGGCGGCAAGCATCATGGTTTGGGGCTGGCGATCGTCAAGGCCGTCGCGGCCGTCCACCGGGGAGACGTGTTTGCGTGCAGTGCGGATGGCGTCAATATTTTTGGATTTACGATGGCCGTCCTTCCAACGGCGACGACCATCGCCCACGATGCCCACAACAACATCAAGGAGCGACTGCCGGCCCGTCTACAAACTTGACGGCCTGACGAAGCGTATTGCCCGTAGGTTGCTTCGATAGGAAAGCGATATCGCCATCGTCTGCTGCAATCATGGCCTGGACCAGACCCATTCCCAAGGCCCCTCCCACGCCGGCCTGAAGCGGCGATACGCCAACAGGCGGCGCAACTGCCATTTGCACCGGTACCTGTATCGACAAATCCTGCACGGCCTTGTCTTGCGCTGCCTTGGCGCTCGCAGCTTCTGCCAATGCACGGGCTTGATCCAATGCAGCCGCCTGGCGCGCGTTTTCCGCCGCCATTTGTTCTGGCGGCAAATACGCGGTCTGCGTGGCAGGATTCATGAAACCCTTGGCGGGCAGTTCCGCATTCTTCGGCACATAAATTCCGCAATCCGCAAATACGCCGCGGTTCAACATGGAGTCCTTGATAGCCCAGCTGACCTTGGTCCAGACCAGCCTGAAGCACAAGGGCGGGCCCTTGTAGTACGCCCCGTCCCGGTCTTCGCCGATGGGCCGGTAATCGCCGGCAGCCAGCCGGAACTCGCTTACCGCTCCGGCGTACGTGCTATCGAAAGCAACGGGATCCTGCAGCCGAATGTGCTGGGCCGAGGTCGCCGGCGGCGTAAGTTTGGCGGAATGCGCGGCGCAGCCGCTGATCACGCTGACGCACGTCACCAGCGCGGCGATTCGACGAACTGAAGGGAAGCTCATATCCATGGTCATGCGTTTACTTGTTATAAAAATTTGAAATATTTCAATAAATTTAGCTCACAAGCCTGCGCCTGAACAACTGCCAAAAGAATCAGACGGCCTTCGTCCTGCTCGACGGCATTCAAGACAATCCAGCGCCAGGCCCTCACCTCCGTCCGCCCGATTGCCAGCCCGCTTGACCCTCTCACAGTGTGAAGGTGTCCACTGCCGGACAAGGAGGCATACCATGACCCACCAAGACCCCGGCAGTTCCCATGCCGCATTGGCTGCGGCGCTCGGCAATCCGGACGCATCGGTCCGCCTGGCGGCCGCGCTGCGCGCCGGGACGCTCCCCGATCCTGCCCACGTCCCGCTGCTGGTGGCGCGCTGCGGCGCCGAGCTGGATTTTTTCGTGCGCGACATGCTCACCTGGGCGCTGACGCGGCACTCGCAGGTCCACACCCTGCCCTTGCTGTTGGCAGAGCTGAGCTCGCCGCGCGCCCAGGCGCGCAGCCAGGCGCTGCACACGCTTTCGAAGATCGGCGATCCTGGCAGTTGGTCCGCCATCACGCGCGCGCACTTGCATGACCCGGATCCGGAGGTCGCTCGAACCGCATGGCGCACCGCGGCCGGGCTGGCGCCGGTCTCGCAACGCGACGGCTTGGCGCGAGAGCTCATGCTCGAACTGGGGCGCGGCGATACGGATCTCAAGCGCAGCCTCAGCCACGCCTTGGCGATGCTTGGAGACGCCGCAATCGCCCTCCTCCAAGCCGCCGCCGCGGAACACAAGCGCCCGGCGGTGCGCGTCCACGCACGCGCCACCCTCAGGCTGATCGCGGATCCGGAAGGCCCGTTCGTGCTCGACCCCGCGGACGCCCGGACTTTGGCGCCGTCATTGCCGTGCGCCAGCGATTCCGCGCGACCTTCCGGGCAGCGATAATTATCCGAGCAACGGCCGCAACCGTCCCCGCAGGCGCGGATCTGCAGATTGCGGCGCAGATCACACTGGAGAGAGCATTCATGCGCATCAGCGAACTGGCCAGGCGTTCGGGGATCAGCGCGCGCATGTTGCGGCACTACGACTCGCTCGGAATCCTCAAACCTTCAGGCCGCACCATGGCGGGCTATCGCGAGTATTCGGAAGCCGATGTCTGGAGCCTTTTCCAGGTGGAGAGCCTGCGCACACTGGGCCTGGCGCTTTCCGAGGTTGGCCAGGCGCTGGACCAGCAAGGCCCTCTGCCCGATACCCTCATCGACGAACTCATCTCCCGCAGCCAGCAGCGCCTGGCCGCGGAGCAGGAGCTGCTGGCGCGGTTGAGCGCGGTGCGCGCGGCGGCTCCTGCCGACTGGCCCAAGGTACTGGATATCGTCCAATTGCTGAACCAACTGGACTCGGCGGATCCGCCGCTGCGGCAGCGCGCAGCGCTGGATGCGGCGACCTGCGGCGCGCCGCTGGGCGAACGGGTGGCCCAGGCTTTGCTGCAGGAGCCCGACCAGAACGTTGCGGGCGCCCTGCGCTGGGCCCTGGCCAGAGCCGAAGGCGACAGCATCGGCGTGCTTGCGGCCGCCCTGCGCCTGCCCGATGCCAAGGTGCGCGAGCGCGCGGTGGTGGCGCTTGCCTATCTGGGCAGCGACGAGGCGTTCGACCTGTTGCGAGCGGCACTGGCGGACTCCGATGCAGATATCCGGTACCGGGCCGCCCGAACACTCGGCGCACGGGGCGCGCATGATGCCATTCCCCTGCTGATCGAACAGATCGTCGCCGGCGATCACGATGTCGAAGCGGCCGATGCCCTGGCCGGGCTCGCGGAGGATTCCACGGTCGCCCAGCAAATCGTGTCGCGGTTCGAAGCTGCGGCGGCCGACGGCAATCAGCCGGTTCAGGCCCGTGTCCGCATCTCGCAGGCGCTTGCGGAGATTCCAGGCGCGGCGGCGACAGCGCTGCTAGCGCGGCTGGCGGCGGATCCGCAGCCGGAAGTTGCGCGCGGCGCTGCTTATGTCATTGGTGTACGTAGCGGCATGACCGACGGATCATCGCGCTAGTCTCGGGATGGAAGACAAGGACGACCAACCGGGCTGCTCCCGCCAATTGGGCGGGAAGCCCAACCCCAGCTCGACTGGAATGTCGGGAAAGCGCTCCAACAACGATTGCAGATCGTGATGAATGGCCTTTTGCGAACGCGGTCTTTTCGCGCCGGCGCGGGATAAGCGGCCTGCGCGTCATGCGTCATTGTTGCTACACAGGCCATGGACGTGAAAAACCCGCCTTTTGCACGGCCTCTGAGCGAGGTACGTTATCCGTGGATAACACGTGTGGCGGGTTGCGTTGGAAGAACTATGCATGGGTGCAAAGAAATCGGTCAAGGATCGATGCGATCCTGTCCCAAATATCAAGGACCTGGCCTGCGAGCCGCAATGTCCGCTTCGAAATATCGGACACAGTCTCGTCCCTGCCGCACATTACCTACGGCAATGCCGTATAATTAAAAATTCGCCGTCGCCCCCTTTATGGTGCGACGGCATGACCTCCTGGGACGCCACACAGGCGCCCGACTTTTGAAGAGCCATGAAGAACGCTGCCCCGACGGCGCGCGGCGCATCGTGGCAGGCGTCGCATGTCAGCGAAGCACGCAGCCGCGTGGGCCTGCCGCAAACGGATTTCGCTGAACTGCTGGGCGTGAGCGTACGCACGCTGCAAGACTGGGAACAAGGACGGCGCACCCCCTCGGGCGCGGCGAAGACCCTGCTGCAGGTGGCGATGCTGCACCCCGAGACCCTGCGAGAACTGCCCCCGTGGCGCGCCAACGAACATACTGAATCTTGAGGCCTGCCGCCCCGGCCTCCCCCGACACGAACAACACATCCGCCGCGCGACATGCTTGCCGCGCGATTTTTTGGTGAACGATATTGGAAATCCTCGAAACCTCCCGGCCTGGCAAAGGCCCCGGCAAGGCCAACAACGCTGACGCGAACGCGTCCGCCGCCTCCACCCTGGCCGACACCATCGCCGCCGCCAACGCCGACGGCAGAACCCCACGCGTGGGGTTCGTTTCCCTGGGCTGTCCCAAAGCCCTGGTCGACTCCGAACGCATCCTGACCCAGCTGCGCACCGAAGGGTACGAAGTCACGCCCGAGTACAACGACGCGGACGTGGTCGTCGTCAATACCTGTGGCTTCATCGACAGCGCCAAGGCAGAATCGCTGGAGGCCATCGGCGAAGCCCTGGCCGAGAACGGCAAGGTCATCGTGACCGGCTGCATGGGCGTCGAGGAATCGGTGATCCGCGACGTGCACCCCAGCGTGCTGGCCGTGACCGGCCCGCAGCAATACGAAGAGGTGGTGCGCGCGGTGCACCAAGCCGCGCCGCCCAAGAAGGACCACAACCCCTACCTGGACCTGGTGCCGCCGCAAGGCATCAAGCTCACGCCGCGCCACTACGCCTATCTGAAGATATCGGAAGGCTGTAATCACCGCTGCAGCTTCTGCATCATCCCGTCGATGCGCGGCGACCTGGTCAGCCGGCCGGTAGGCGACGTGCTGAGCGAGGCCGAGCGCCTGGTCAAGGCGGGCGTGAAGGAATTGCTGGTGATCTCGCAGGACACCAGCGCCTATGGCGTGGACGTGAAGTACCGCAGCGGCTTCTGGAACGGTCGCCCGGTGAAGACCCGCATGACCGAGCTCTGTATGGCCTTGTCCGAGATGGGCGTGTGGACGCGCCTGCACTACGTGTATCCCTATCCGCACGTGGACGAGGTGATCCCGCTGATGGCCGAGGGCAAGATCCTGCCCTACCTGGACATTCCGTTCCAGCACGCCAGCCCGCGCATCCTGAAGGCCATGAAGCGCCCGGCCTTCGAGGACAAGACCCTGGCACGCATCAAGCGCTGGCGCGAGATCTGCCCGGACCTGACGATACGTTCGACCTTCATCGTCGGCTTCCCCGGCGAAACCGAGGAAGACTTCCAGTACCTGCTGGACTGGATGCAGGAAGCGCAGCTGGATCGCGTGGGCTGTTTCCAGTATTCGCCGGTGGAAGGCGCGCCCGCGAACCTGCTGGACAATCCGGTGCCGGACGAGGTCAAGCAAGAGCGCTGGGAACGCTTCATGGAGCTGCAGCAATCGATCTCCGCCGCCCGCCTGGCCAGGAAGGTGGGCCGCGAGATCGACGTGCTGATCGACGAAGTGGACGAAGACGGCGCCGTGGGCCGCAGCAGCGCCGACGCGCCGGAGATCGACGGCTGCGTCTACGTCAGCTCGGACAAGCCCCTGAAGGCAGGCGATCTGGTGCGCGTGCGCGTCACCGATTCCGACGAATACGACCTCTGGGCCGACGCGATCTGAGCCCAGTCCCGCGCGCGGCGACTGCCGCGCGCGCGGCTCAAGCTTCCAGCAGCTTGAGCCCAGCCACCCCGCCCACGATCATCGCGATGCACAGCAGGCGCGCGGCGGACGGCGAATCCCCGAACAGCATGATCCCCAGCACGGTGATGCCCACGGACCCGATGCCGGTCCAGATGGCATAGGCCGTGCCCGCGGGCAGCTGCTTCATGGCCAAGGTCAGCAGGAACACGCTGCCCAGCGCGGCGGCGATACCGATCACGCTGGGCCAGAAGCGCGTCCAGCCGTCCGCGTACTTCAAGGCCAGCGCCATCACGATTTCCACCGCGCTCGCGGCGACCAGGATCAACCAGGCCATCTTGGCCTCCTGCCAGGACTAGGGAACGGCTAGCGTAGAGGCTATAGTTACCCAGAGACAAGTACGCACCTTTAGGTAACCATGAAAAAGACGACCACAGCGTCGCCCGCAGGCGACGTGTTCGACGCTACCTGCCCCTCGCGTCGCGCCCTGGAGCTGATCGCAGGCAAGTGGGTACCCCTGATCCTGCCCGCCCTGGAACACGGCCCCCTGCGCAACAACGAGCTGCTGCGCCGGCTGGAGGGGATCTCGCAAAAGGTCATGACGCAGACGCTCAGGGAACTGGAACGCCACGGCCTGGTGCTGCGCGAGGACCTGGGCACCGTGCCGCCACACGTGAGCTACCGGCTGAGCGAACTGGGCCAGTCCCTGAACGTGGCCTTGATTGCGCTGGACCGCTGGGCAGAGACCCATCATGCGGCGCTGGACGCGGCGGCGCAGCGCCACGACGCCCAAGCCGTGCGACGCGCCCGCTAGCGCTTGGCCAGGAAGTCCGACATATCGTCGGCGTGCTCTTCCTCGACCGCGAGAATCTCTTCCAGCAGGCGGCGCGTGGTGGTGTCCTGCTCGCCGATGTACTCGATCATCTGGCGATAGCTGTCGATGGCGATGCGCTCGGCGATCAGGTTCTCCTTGATCATGTCTTCCAGCGAGGTGCCTTCGACGTACTCGGAATGGCTGCGCTCCAGGAGCCCCTTGGGCGACAGGTCGGGTGCGCCGCCGAGTTGCACGATGCGCTCCGACAGCCGGTCGGCATGATCCTGTTCCTGCGTGGCGTGTTCGGCGAATTCGGCGGCCACGGGCTCGGCGTTCAGTCCTCGCGCCATGAAGTAATGGCGCTTGTAGCGCAGCACACAGACGATCTCGGTGGCCAGCGCCTCGTTCAGCAGCTTCAGCACGGTCTGGCGGTCGGCGCGATAGGTGTCGGTCACGGCGCCGGACTCGATGTCCTTGCGCGCCTTGGCGCGTATGGCCTTCACGTCCATGTCGAACGGGCGGCTTGCCTGGGTTTGGGTACGGGTTGCTTGTTCCATATCGTGGCTCCTCTTGGTTAAGTGAAAGCACTGCGACACTGGGCTTCCAGTCTCTCCGTACAATCCAGTCTACTGATCGTGGCGGAACATGCTGTGTCCAAACATTGCCCGCGCCCCCAAAATTGCCCGGCAAAAACGCTTTTCGAACCTTGCGTAAACTATGGGCTTCCCGAAAGCCCGTGACGCAATCTGTAACGGGATGGGCATTACCCGAAGATCTATGACTCTGAAGAACATTTGCGTGTATTGCGGCTCGAACCCGGGCGCCCGGCCGGATTACATCGAGCAGGCCCGCGTGTTGGCCCGCGAACTGGTGCGGCGCGATCTGGGACTGGTGTACGGTGGTTCGGTCGTGGGCATCATGGGCGTGGTGGCCAATGAAGTACTGGCCGGCGGCGGCCGCGTGATCGGCGTAATCCCGGAGCTGCTGATGAAGAAGGAGCAGGCGCACCGCGGCCTGACCGAATTGCACCTGGTGCAGAACATGCACGAGCGCAAGGCCATGATGATGGAAAAAGCCGACGGCTTCATCGCGCTGCCGGGCGGCGCGGGCACGCTGGAAGAGTTCTTCGAGGTTTGGACCTGGGCGCAATTGAACATGCACCAGAAGCCCTGCGGCCTGCTGAACATTGCCGGCTACTACGACGCGCTGGTCCAGTTCGTGGACCATGCGGTCGAGGAAGAATTCATCCGCCCCCAGCATCGCGACATGCTGGTGGTGGAAGAGGACCCTGCCCTGCTGCTGGACCGCTACGCCATGTACGAACCGCCCAATGTCTCCAAGTGGTTCGAACAGATCAAGGCCTGACGCCACCCATCCACCAGACCACAACGGAAGCCCCGCAATGCCCACCCATGCGTTGACTCCCGCCAGCACCGAATCCGTCCTGCGCGACTACTTTCATGCCAAGGACGAGAACCGCCCGCACTACATGGCGCGCGCGTTCGCGCCGGACGCGGTGCTGAAGATGGCCTTGCGCACGCAGGCCATCGCCTTTCCGCCCGAGTCGCACGGCCTGGCCGCCATTGCCGACACGCTGGTGCGCAAATTCGGCCAGACCTACGAAAACGTCTACACGTTCTATCTGGCGCGGCCCGAGGCCGGCGCGCGCCTGCCCGCCTACCAGTGCGACTGGATCGTGGGCATGACGGAAAAGGCCACGGGCAACGTCCGCGTGGGCTGTGGCCGCTATGACTGGGAGTTCCAGCCCGAGCCCTATCGCGCCAGCAATCTCGTCATCACCATCGAAACCATGGTGACGCTGCCCGCGCACGACGCCGAAGTGGTTTTCGGCTGGCTGCTGGCGCTGGACTACCCCTGGACCAACGCCGCCCGCGTCGTGGCCGGCGCGCCGCCGCTCGAAGGCCTGGCTCCCGTCGTGCACTATCTGCTGCACCCGAACGGCATCTAAGGGCCCGCGCAAGGCACCTTCCAGTATCAACAGGCTCTAGAGATCCGCGACTTGAAATACGACATCGCCGCTTTTGATTTCGATGGAACCTTGGCGGACACCATGCCATGGTTCAATTCCATCCTGAACACGGTGGCCGACAAATACGGCTTCCGCAAGATCGACGCTTCCGAACGCGACCAGCTGCGGCACCGCGACGCCGCCGATATCCTCAAGTTCCTCGGCATTCCGCTGTGGAAGCTGCCCGCCATCATGGCCCACGTGCGCACGCTGATGCAGGAGATCGATCCCAGCGTGCACCTGTTCGACGGCATCCCCGACGCGCTGGCGCGCCTGAAGGCGGGCGGGCTGCGCCTGGCGGTGGTCAGCTCGAACTCCATCGAAAACGTGCAGCGCGTGCTGGGCGCGGAAAGCGCCGCCCTGTTCGACGATTACGAATGCGGCACCGACCTGTTCGGCAAATCCGCCAAGATCGACCGCCTGCTCAAGCAGCACGGCACCGCCCCCGAGCGCTTCCTGCTGGTGGGCGATGAAATGCGCGACATCGACGCCGCCCGCAAGGCCGGCGTGCGCGTCGGTTCCGTCGCCTGGGGCTATAACCATGTAGAGGCGCTGCGCGAACGCGGCCCCGACGAGCTGTTCCTGACCGTTGCCGACTTGCCAGCCGCGCTGGCCTGAACCTGGACCCCGAAGCCATGCACATCGATCCCGCCCATCTGGTCTCCGACGCAGACGCCTTGCAGGCGCTGTATGGCGCGTCCGGCGAAGCCTCCATCAAGAAGGAAGTGGATCACGTGCATCCGCACTACCGCGCCTTCATCGAGGCGGCGCCTTTCGCGGTGCTGGCCACCGCGGGCCCCGATGGCCTGGACGCTTCACCGCGCGGCGATCCCGCCGGTTTCGTGGTGGTGGAGGACGACAAGACGCTGCTGCTGCCGGACCGCCGCGGCAACAACCGCATCGACAGCCTGCGCAACATCCTCGCCGATCCTCGGGTCGCGCTGCTGTTCCTGGTGCCAGGGGTGGGCGAGACCCTGCGGGTCAACGGCGCGGCACGCATCAGCGTGGACCCTGCGCTGCTGGCGCGCTTCGAGATGGACGGCAAGCTGCCGCGCTCGGTGCTGGTCGTGGACGTGCACACCGTGTACTTCCAGTGTTCGCGCGCCTTGCTGCGCTCCAAGCTGTGGGATCCGGCGACACAGGTGCCGCGCACCGCGCTGCCCAGCGTGGGCCGCATCCTGTCGGACCTGACGGCGGGCACCTTCGACGGCGTCACCTACGACCGCGAATTGCCTGGCCGCGTGGCCAGCACCTTGTATTGAAGAAAGATCCCGGGGCCGCCTGGCCCCGGCGGGTTCAGGCCGGCTGCCAGCCGCGCACGAACACATCCACGGGCTGGCGCTTGCCGCCCGCTTTCTGCAGTTCCAACAGACGCAGCACGCCGCTGCCGGTGGCGATGTCGATGCCCGCGGCATCGGCGCGCAGCACGCTGCCGGGCGCGGCCGTGGCGGCCTCATCCAGCGCCTGCGCGCGCCAGACCTTCACCGGATCTGCCAGGCCGGGCAGGCGGATGCTGGCGCCCGGCACGGGGTTGAAGGCGCGCACGCGGCGCGCCAGCAGTTCCGCGGGCTGGGTGCAGTCGAGCGCGCCCTCGGCCTTGTCGAGCTTGGCGGCATAGGTCACGCCCGCCTCGGGCTGCTTGCGCGGCGTCAAGCCATCCTGAGCCAGGGCAGCCAGTGCTTCAACAATAGCCTCGCCGCCGGCCAGCGCCAGCGCATCGTGCAGCTCGGCCGCCGTGGTGTCACCGCCGATGGGCACGATGCGTTCGAGCAGCATGTCGCCGGTATCCAGGCCTTGATCCATCTGCATGATGGTCACGCCGGTCTGCGCGTCGCCGGCTTCGATGGCGCGCTGGATGGGCGCGGCGCCGCGCCAGCGCGGCAGCAGGCTGGCATGGATATTCAGGCAGCCCAGGCGCGGCAGGTCCAGCACCCACTGCGGCAGGATCAGGCCGTAGGCCGCCACCACCATCACATCGGGCGCCACGCGCTCGAGCAGGGCTCGGGCCTCGCTGGCCTCTTCGGGATAGCGGCCGTCCAAGCGCAGGCTGCGCGGCTGGGCGACCTCGATGCCGGCTTCCAGCGCCGCCTGCTTGACGGGGCTGGGCGTCAGCTTCAACCCGCGCCCTGCCGGGCGGTCGGGTTGGGTCATGACCAGCGGGATCTCGTGGCCGGCGGCGCGCAGGGCGTCAAAGGCGATACGGGCGAATTCCGGCGTGCCGGCAAAGACTATGCGCATGGGGAGAAGACCGGGAAATGGAAAAAATCAGGCGCGCAACGCTTCGCGCTCGGCCTTCTTGAGCCTGGTCTTGATGCGGTTCTGCTTCAGGTTGGACAGGTATTCCACGAACACCTTGCCTTCCAGATGGTCGAGTTCGTGCTGCACGCACACGGCCAGCAGGCCGTCGGCCTCGAACTCGAAGGGCTTGCCGTCGATGTCCAGCGCCTTGCAGCGGATGCGCGAAGCGCGCTCGACGTCGTCATAAACGCCGGGCACGGACAGGCAACCCTCTTCGTAGATCTTGTAGTCGTCGCTGTGCCAGGTGATCTCGGGATTGATCAGCACCAGCAACTGGTTGCTTTCCTCGGACACGTCGATCACGACGACGCGCTCATGCACGTCGACCTGGGTCGCGGCCAAGCCCACGCCCGGCGCGTCGTACATGGTTTCGGCCATGTCGCGCACCAGTTGGCGGATGCGGTCGTTGACCTCGGCGACCGGCTTGGCCTTTTTGTGCAGGCGCGGGTCCGGGTAGCGAAGAATAGGAAGTAAAGCCATTGCGGGGGAAATGCCAGTAGTCAGGTTTACATAAGAGTTTAATTCATTAGACTCTTGATTTCTAATAGTTTTCGGCTAATCCCGGGATTGGCCGGATTGCCATGTCCGCGGCGTTTCCTGGCCGCGCCGCGCCGCAAATCAATCCGCCCCCCGGCCCGCTGCCCGGCGCCCGCCATGCGACACTCTCGCACCACCGACGCCCTTACGCGCCCGCACGATGCCGCTTACCCAATCCCCTTCCGAACTGGCCGCCTGGCTGCGCCTGTCCCTGGAGCCGAACATAGGCTCCGCCACCGCCTGCCAGCTACTGGGCGCGCTCGGCCTGCCGGAACAGATCTACGCCCAACGCGCCACGGCCTTGTCGCGCCATCTGCCCGAGGCGCTGGCGCGGCAACTGGCCGCCCCCATGCCGGCGGAAATGGCGGCGCAGGTCGACAGCGCGCTGGAATGGGTGGCCGCCCCCGGCCGGCACATCCTGACGCTGGCCGATCCCACTTATCCGCAAAGCCTGCTCACCATCGCCGACCCGCCCATCCTGCTCTACGTGGCCGGCGACCCGGCCTTCCTGCAGGGCCCCTCGCTGGCGGTGGTGGGCGCGCGCAACGCCACCCCCGGCGGCCAGGAAAACGCCCGCGCCTTTGCCCGGCACTTGGCTGCGCACGGCTGGCGCGTGGTCAGCGGACTGGCGCTGGGCATCGACGGCGCGGCCCACGAAGGCGCGCTGGACGCCGGCCCCGAGGGCGCCGGCACGGTGGCGGTCATGGGCACCGGCATAGACCGCATCTACCCCGCCAAGCATCGCGACCTGGCGCACCGCATCGCGGCGCACGGCGCGCTGGTCTCGGAACTGCCGCTGGGCACGGGCGCGCTGCCGCAGCATTTTCCCAAGCGCAACCGCATCGTGGCGGGACTGGCGCGCGGCGTGCTGGTGGTGGAAGCCGCCCGCCAGAGCGGATCGCTGATCACGGCCAGGCTGGCGGCCGAGGGCGGGCGCGAGGTCTTCGCCATTCCCGGATCCATCCATTCGCCGCTTTCACGCGGCTGCCATGCACTGATCCGCCAGGGCGCCAAGCTGGTGGAGACCGCCCGCGACATCACCGATGAACTTGGCGGCGATCCGACGCCCGCGGCGCGCGCCCAGCCCGCCGCCGAGGAAACCTTGCCCGGCCACCCCGTGCTCGACGCGCTGGGCTACGATCCGCTGCACCTGGACGCGATCCAGGGCCGCAGCGGGATGGACACCGCCGACCTGCAGACGCAGTTGGTCCAATTGGAGCTGCAAGGCCGCATCGTCCGGCTGGACGACGGCCGTTACCAGCGCATGAAATAGGGTTGGTCCCCTTGGACCTCCCTGCAAAACAGGGTCGGCGCTATGGCGCTAATATTGAGCAGATAGCGCCGCCCCGCCGCGCCGCCTACCCCATCCCGAGACAGGAATAGACATGGCTTTGCCCTCCCGCGTGAAGATCGTCGAGGTGTCGCCCCGCGATGGCCTGCAGAACGAAAAGGAATTCGTGCCCACCGACATCAAGGTGGAACTGGTCAATCGCTTATCCGCTGCCGGTTTCCCCAATGTGGAAGCCGCCTCGTTCGTATCGCCCAAATGGGTGCCGCAAATGGCCGACGGCGCCGAAGTCATGGCCCGCATCGAGCGCCGCCCGGGCACGATCTATTCCGTACTGACGCCCAACATGAAGGGCTTCGAAGGGGCATTGGCCGCAGGCGCCGACGAGATCGTGATCTTCGGCGCCGCCAGCGAAGCCTTCTCGCAGAAGAACATCAACTGTTCCATCGCCGAATCAATCGCGCGCTTCGAACCCGTGGTGCAGGCGGCGCGCGCCGCCGGCATCCGCGTGCGCGGCAGCATCAGCTGCGCGCTGGGCTGTCCCTACCAGGGCGAAGTGCCGGTGGAAGCGGTGGTGGACGTGGCGCAACGCTACCTGGCGATGCAGGTCGACGAGATCGACGTGGCCGACACCATCGGCGTGGGCACGCCCAAGCGCGTGCGCGAAGTGATGACCGCAGTGACGCGCGTGGCCGACCCGGCGCGCATCTCGGGCCATTTCCATGACACCTACGGGCAGGCGCTGGCCAACATCCTGGCGGCGCTGGAAACCGGCATCTCGATTTTCCATACCTCGGTGGCCGGCCTGGGCGGCTGCCCCTATGCCAAAGGCGCCACCGGCAACGTCGCCACCGAAGACGTGCTGTACATGCTGCGCGGACTGGACATCGACACCGGCGTGGACTTCGACGCCGTGGTCGACATCGGCCAATGGATGTCGGCCCACCTGAACCGCAAGGGTTCCAGCCGCGCCGGCAACGCCATCGCCGCCAAACGGGCGGCATGACGGACCGCATGAACGCTTCCGCCAGCACGCCCTCGGCCGAGGAACACGCGGCGCTGCTGCGGGCCATCGGCCCCCTGCCCTTGTCGGGCCAGGCCTGGCCGGACTGGGTCCGCATCCTGACCTGGGTCATCCTGGCGGTGCTGGGCGTGCAGGTGGTCACCACCGCGATCCGCGCCCCCTCGCAACCCTTCGACACCTTGCTGGCCGCCGTGGTGGCGCTATGTTTCCTGGGGCTGCTGTTCGTGTCCTGGCACATGCAGACGTCCATCACCACCATCGACGAACGCGGCCTGCGCCAGACCTGGTTCACGCGCCGCGAAGTCGCCTGGGAAGACGTGCGCTATGCGCGCTTCGTGCCCATGCTGTTCTCCAAGCGGCTGGTGGTGTTCACGCACCGCGGCCGGCCGATGATCTTCCAGGGCGGCACGCGGGAATTGCGCGCCGCGTTCGTGAAAATCGCGGAGTTGTACCGGCGCGGATAACGCCATCGGGCTGCGCGCGCGGGCAATCCATTGCCCGACGCGCGAAACCCGCCGCCATCACCGTATCGGCAACGCGTACATCAAGCCGCCCTGCGTCCATTGCGCATTCAGGCCGCGCTTGATCTTCAGGGGGCTGCCCTGGCCGACGTTGCGCTCGAAGCTCTCGCCGTAGTTGCCCACCTGCTTGACGATGTTGTAGGCCCATTTCTCGTCCAGCCCCAGGTTGGCGCCGCCGCCGGGCGTGACGCCCAGGATGCGCTTGATATTGGGGTTGGCGCTCTTGGCCTGTTCGTCCACGTTGGCGGACGACACGCCGTACTCCTCGGCCTCGATCATGGCCGACAGCGACCAGCGGACGATGTTCAACCAGGCGTCGTCGCCCTGGCGCACGAACGGACCCAAGGGTTCCTTGGAGATGATTTCCGGCAGCACCACGTAGTCGTCGGGGTTCTGCAGCTTGGAGATGCGGATCGAGGCCAGCCCCGAGGCGTCGGTGCTGAAGACATCGCAACGGCCCGCGGCGAAGGCGTTGACCACCTCGTTGAAGGTCTCGATCACGACCGGCTTGTAGCTCACGTTGTTGGCGCGCGCCCAGTCGGCCAGCGTGTTCTCGTTGGAGGTACCGGTCTGCAGGCAGATGGTGGCGCCGTTGATCTCCTTGGCGCTCTTCACGCCCAGGGACTTCGGCACCAGGAAGCCCTGGCCGTCGTAGAAGTTGATGCCGGCGTGGATGATGCCCAGCGCGGTGTCGCGCTGCTGCGTCACGGTGGTATTGCGCGTCAGCACGTCCACCTCGCCGGATTGCAGGGCGGTGAAGCGCTGCTGCGAATTCAGCGGCACCACCTTGATCTTGTTGGCGTCGCCGAAGACCGCGGCGGCGATGGCGCGGCACAGGTCCACGTCGAGCCCCTGCCACTTGCCTTGCGCGTCGGGCGCGGAGAAACCCGCGAAACCCGTGGTCGTGCCGCAAGCCACCGCGCCGCGCTGGCGCACCACGTCCAGCGTGGCCGCTTGCGCGCCCTGCGCCGCTGCCGCCAGCAACGCCGCGCCGATCAACCCTTTTGCAATGTTCATGACCTCGTTTCCTGTTCTGCTTTGCGGGCGCGGGGACGCGCCGAGGCAAGAAGCTTATAGACATGAAGCGCCCGAACCAAATAACGAGCGCTTATTTAGGTATGCGCGTCCCGGTGCGCGAGCGCCGGGACGGACAGGCAGCAGAGCATAGCAACACGCCGGGCGGCGGCGCATGCGCGCCGTCAAGCCGGCATCAGGCGGCCAGCGAAATCGACACGGGTTCGTTGGCCTCGCAGGCGTCCAGAGCGCGGCCCAGCCGCACCATGCCCTGGGCGATCTGGCTTTCATTCATGGTGGCGAAGGACATGCGCATGGCGTGCAGGTCGGCCTGCGCCGCGTCCGCGTAGAAGGCCTTGCCCGGCACGTAGACGACCTCGTGCTCGATGGCGTAGGGCAACAGGCGCGTGGCATCGATCTCGCCCGTCAGGCGGGCCCAGAAGAACATGCCGCCCTCGGGCTTGCTGAAGGTGACGCGGCCGTTGAGTTCGCGGGCCAGCGCTTCCGCCATGGCGTCGCAGCGCAGGCCGTAGGCTGCGCGGATGCGCGGCACGTGCTCGCCGTAGCGGCCGTTGGCCAGGTACTGGGCCACGACTTCCTGGATCCAGGCGGACGAAGCCATGTCGTCGGCCGCCTTGGCGCTGACGCAGCGGCGGCGGACTTCCGGCGGCGCCACCAGCCAGCCGATGCGCAGCGCGGGCGCCATGGTCTTGGACATGCTGGCCAGGTACACGGCCCAGTGGCGGGCCTCGCCCTCGGCCAGCGCGGCGATGGGCGGCACCGCCTCGCCAGCGAAGCGCAGCTCGCTGTAGGGATCATCCTCGACGATCAGGAAGCGGTGCTTCACCGCCAGTTCCAGCAGCCGCAGGCGGCGCTCGCGCGTCAGGGTCGCACCGCAGGGGTTGGAGAACGAAGCCACCACGCAGACCATCTTGGGCTTGATGCGGCCCGCCAGTTCGTCCAGCGCGTCCACGTCGATGCCTTCGGGGCCCGACTGCACCGTATGCACCGTTGCGCCGGTGTAACGCAACGCCTGCACGGAATTCGGGAACGCGGGCGATTCGATGATGGCGTGGTCGCCGGGCTGCAGCATGACGCGGGTCAGCAGCGCCAACGCCTGCTGCGAGCCGCCGGTCACGACCAGCTCGGTATCGGCGTTGCAGATAAGTCCACGTTCGGCCGACAGGCGCGCCAGCTCGTGGCGCAGGCTGGCCTGGCCGTCGATGTTGGAATATTGCAGGCAGGCGCCCAGGCGGGCCAGGACCTGGGTCGACGCGATCGACAGGCCTTCCACGTCGAACAGTTCCTGAGCGGGATAGCCGCCCGCCAGCGAAATGGTGCCCGGCCGCAAGGCATACGGCATGAGCGATCGGATGGGGGAAGCGGGGGGATTCAGGAAAGGCGTGGCGAAAGCGTATTCAGGCGCTGCGGTGGACATGGCGGGAGACTGGAAAGGTGGAGAACCGTGTCGCCCGCTGGGGCGGCGCCGGATGGCATAGAACATTGAAATATAAACAAATATCTTCAAATTCTAAGCCTGCCGATCAGACAGGGTCAACGACGCGCGCGGGCGTTGTGGCGAAACGATCGGGCGCAGTCCTACACTATGGGACATCCCGTTCCTACCAGAGAGCTGAATGACCGCCGTAGACACCATGGCCGGGCGCCTTGCCCGGATCCAGCAACGCATCGCCGACGCCTGCGCGCGCGCCGGCCGCAGCCCGGACAGCGTGACGCTGCTGCCCGTCAGCAAGACCTTCGGCGTGGACGCCATCCGCGAGGCCATGGCGCTGGGGCTGACTCGCTACGGCGAAAACAAGACGCAGGAAATCCGCCAGAAAGCCGCGGCGCTGGACGGCCTGGGCCTGCAATGGGTGCTGATCGGCCATCTGCAGACCAACAAAGCCCGCGACGCGGCGCGCGACGCCGCCGAAGTCCAGTCGCTGGACCGGGTGGAGCTGGCCGAAGCCCTGCATCGCCGCCTGGCCAACGAAGGCCGGACCCTGGACGTGCTGGTGCAGGTCAAGACTTCGTCCGAACCGAGCAAGTACGGGATGGCCCCCGCCGACGTGCCCGCCTTCCTGCGCCGCATCGCCGCCGACTTCCCGACGCTGCGCGTGCAAGGCCTGATGACGCTGGCCGTGAATTCACCGGACCCCGCCGAAGTGCGCGCCTGCTTCCGCGCCCTGCGCGAGCTGCGCGACCGCCTGCGCCACGAAAACCTGCCGGGCGTATCGCTGGACCGGCTGTCCATGGGCATGAGCGGAGACTTCGAGCTGGCGATCGAGGAAGGCTCCACCGAAGTGCGTATCGGCTCGGCGATCTTCGGCGCCCGCAGCTACCCCGATCCGCAATAAGCCGCTGAAAACAGGGCACAAAACATCTGCCGATTGCCGGGGACGCAAGGCATAATAACGGCGCATAACAGGCCCCCCGCACGCCCTGCGGCGGCGGCCCATACTCAATTCCGCACTTGGAGACACCCCATGCACAAGCACGCGAAGCGCCTGTTGGCGCTAGCCGCCCTGTCCCTGGCCGCCGGCACCGCCGCCGCCCAATCCTGGCCCGCCCAGCCGATCCGCTGGATCGTGCCCTACCCGGCCGGCGGCGGCACCGATGTCGTGGCACGCACGGTGGCAAGCGGCCTGGAAAAGCCGCTGGGCCAGACCATCGTGGTCGAGAACCGCCCCGGCGCCGCCACCATCATCGGCGCCACCGCCATCGCTCAGGCCGAGGCCAACGGTTACATGGTCGGCACGGCCGACTCGGGCACGCTGGCCTTCAACCCGTCGCTGTACGCCAAGCTGTCCTACGATCCGTCCAAGTTCACCTACATCGGCGGCATCGCCAAGTTCCCGCTGCTGCTGGCCGTGAACGTCAACTCGCCGTTCAAGACGGTGGACGACGTGCTCCAGGCCGCCAAGAAAGAGCCGGGCAAGTTGTCGGCGGCCTCCGCTGGCGCGGGCTCGCCGCATCATCTGGCGCTGGAACTGTTCAAGCAGCGCACCAACGCCAACGTGCTGCACGTGCCCTACAAGGGCGCGGCTCCCGCCGTCCAGGACCTGCTGGGCGGACAGGTGGACCTGATGTTCATCGATCTGGCCTCGGGCCTGCCCAACGTCAAGGCCGGCAAGCTGCGCGTGCTGGCCGCGGCCACCCCGGAACGCGTCGCCGCGCTGCCGGACGTGCCCACCATGGCCGAGCAAGGCGTGCCCAACTTCACCGCCTATGCCTGGCAAGGCCTGGTCGGCCCGGCCGGCCTGCCGGAGCCCGTCGTCAAGAAGCTGGCCGCCGACCTGGAAGCCACGCTGAAGTCGCCCGCCGTGTCGCAGAAGATCCTGGACATGGGCGTCATCCCGATGCCGCTGTCGTCGCAGGAATTCAAGGCCTACGCCGAACAGGAACGCGCCGCCTGGGCGGACGTGATCAAGAAGGCCGGCATCAAGCTGGAATAATCCTTCCAGCCTTGCCCCAACAAAAAACCGCGGCCATCGCTGGCCGCGGTTTTTTATTGCGCGTCTCTTGCGTGGACCGCCGGCCTAGACCAGCACCCGCTCGATGCCGCCCGCGTTGGCGCGGCGCACGTACTCTTCCATCCAGCCTTCTCCCAGGATGTGGCGCGCCATCTCGACCACGATGTAGTCCGCGTCCATGCCGGTGTCGCCTTCATAGCGCGACAGGCCCTGCAGGCACGACGGGCAGGAGGTCAGCACCTTCACGTCGCCGGTGAAGCCGTCGCTGCGCAAGGCGGCATCGCCCTTGAGCAGCTCTTCCTGCTTGCGGAAGCGCACCTGCGTGGAGATGTCGGGACGGCTGACGGCCAGCGTGCCCGATTCGCCGCAGCAACGATCGCTCTTGATGGCGTCGTCGCCGACCAGGGCGCGCACGGTCTTCATGGGCTCCTGCAGCTTCATGGGCGTATGGCAGGGATCGTGGTACATGTAGCGCACGCCCTTGGCCCCTTCCAGCTTGATGCCCTTTTCCAGCAGGTACTCGTGGATGTCGATCAGGCGGCAGCCGGGGAAGATCTTGTCGAACTCGTAGCCCGCCAGCTGGTCGTAGCAGGTGCCGCAGCTGACCACCACCGTCTTGATGTCCAGGTAGTTCAGCGTGTTGGCGACGCGGTGGAACAGCACCCGGTTGTCGGTGATGATCTGCTCGGCCTTGTCCGTCATGCCGTTGCCGCGCTGGGGATAGCCGCAGCACAGGTAGCCCGGCGGCAGCACGGTCTG
>MCND01000118.1_pt1 | contig 36534 bp, 36 predicted proteins | sample 778211 | NCBI WGS metagenome assembly MCND01 (sample SAMN04296812, study PRJNA304217) | bioreactor metagenome | isolation source: activated sludge enriched with benzalkonium chloride | place: Turkey: Istanbul urban wastewater treatment plant
CTGACCTGGTACGAGCTGACCTCGCAGGCGTTTGCCGTGTTCCTGCCGGTGAAGTCGGTGGGCGTGATGGGTGATGGGCGTACTTATGAGTACGTGGTGGCGCTGCGCGCGGTGCAGACGTTCGACTTCATGACCGCCGATTGGGCGCCGCTGCCGCATCCGTTGCTGGCTCGGGTTTCTTCGCGCATCATCAATGAGGTGCGTGGGATCAATCGCGTGGTGTATGACGTGTCGAGCAAGCCGCCTGCGACGATTGAGTGGGAGTGATCCCGCAGTTGCTCTGCGGTGAATGAGAAAGGCGCTTCGGCGCCTTTTTCTTTTTGGTAGAGAAGGGGGCGAGGAAATGTAGACTGAGCTGACGCCCATGGTGCGGTGTTGCTGTCGTATCAGCCGCTGTTTTTCAATCGAGGAGGCTCGCGATACGCACGACCAGGAAGCTGCGCTTGGGGCCGCTGCCGAAGACGGAGAGCGTGAAGCTGACCTCCCCCCTGTCTGGCTGGGCTAAAAGCTGACCTTGAGCGCTACGCCGAGCAGGACGCGCAGGTGTATGGCGAGGCGGTGGATGTGCGGACGCTGATCCCGTTCATGTTGGAGGCGTTCATGGCGGGGGATCGAGGCTTCAAGACAGGATCAACAAGCAAATTCGCACGGGCGAACTCAAGCTAACGACGCCGGTGGAGCCGCCATCGGCATCCGATTGCTGTGCAGCTATTATTGCTCTTCTCGTCAGGAGGGGGGGGCTCGTGTACTTCAGCAACGTCAGACTCAGAAATTTCGGTCCATTCTCCGATGCGGAGTTTCGTTTCGAACCTCATGCGATCAATTGGATTTCTGGCCACAACGACGCGGGCAAAACACAACTGGCAGGGGCCATCATCGCTGCCATAGTCGGACGAGCTGCCGTTTCGATACGGGCAGGCGGTGTCGGACCCTCTGAGGTCGAGCTCACGATGGAAGAGAGCGGTACAACCGAATTGGCCAAGTTGGTGATTGCCGAAAGTTCGTACAGCAAGCTGGAGGTGTCGAAAACGACCGGGCCATTGGCTCTTCAAGTACTTGCGGCGATGTCTGATTCCAGTGGTCAGCGCTTGCTTGTTGGCCCTGAGCGTGGGTTTAGTGATGATTCATCTCGCCTTAGGGATATTGAAAAAACACTCCCAGACATTCTGAAGGCTGACCCAGCATGGGTGGAACTTCGGAAAAGTGGTGCGTTAGAGGGAAACGTAGGTTCAAGAGGGCAGCGTTCTCTCTTGGAGTTGCTCTGGCAGTTCACCGTCTTCCAGAGTGCGCAGTTCAAGCTGCCATTGATACTTGACGATTGGGCTTGGCACTGGCCACAAGACCTACTTCCTTTCGTGTGCCGATTACTAGAAATGATAGCGAGGGAATCGCAGGTGATTGTGCTGACTCCACCTGACATGGATATGGCGTGTGGCACAACGCAAGTCATCTCGGCACCTCGCGGGCATATTTCGCTTGTGGGCTACAACCCACTGTACGGGACACACCGTCCCAATCTGAGACGCTCACCACAAGCAAAGTGGATCAGAGGAGCGCAGTTCCCCAAGCAAGAGAGTCGTGCCTGCGAGTTCAAGGAGGTCAAGGGTGGAAATCCCCTCGGGGCTATAAAGGGAGTCGTTGATCAATATGCAGTTGCCTTCTTGAACGCGGGCGTTTCGCAGGAGGGCGCGATCTTCTGGGGGATCCGAGATGAGGATCGGACTATCGTTGGCGTTCAACTGCGACAAAAAGAGTGCGATGAGCTACTACGTGTCGTTACAGAGCGGCTTCACCAGATTGCCCCTCCGATCGCCCCAACGGCGTATCGGATTGAGCTTCATCCAGTTAGCGACGGGGCTGTCCTAATTAACGACTTGTACGTCGTTGAAGTACGTGTTCCATCTGTTCGACGTACTTTGCTTTTCTCAACCGGTGGGCAAGAGGTCTACGTCAAGACCGACGCTGGCAAGAGGAAGTTATCCGCACTAGAACTTCAACAAGAGTTGATCAGTCGACTTGGCGTTGATCCAGATTTGTGATGCATATTGGATAAACTACTCACAGATCTGGGCGGCATGTGCTATAGATTTTTTAAAGTTGGCCCTCCCCTGGGGGGGCGCTTTTGCTGGTGAAGCGGAAGCGACCATCGACTGGGAGCATTGATTATGTCACTCACAGACAAAGATATCTCTGACATGAAGAAGATGATCAAAGATCGAGTAGACAACTACCCCGATCTAGAGGGTATGGTTGCTAGAGGATTGCTGACCTACAAGGCCGGCTGGTATGAAGCCAAGAACAAGGAGTCATATGACGCGATCGCTCAGTACGTCACCTCTATCCGGGTAAGCAAAGAGGGGCGAGCGCAGGTAAAGGTGGAGAAGGCGAGCAAGAGGCTTCGGGCCCTCGCGGAGAAGTTGTAGGTGGGGGCTTGCTGTCGGCTGAGCTACCTCGGGTCCGAGCGCGCCGCCTTGTCGTAGGGGGCGAGCTCAAGAAGCGTTACCGCCCCGTTGCCAACGCACGCCCCTCGCGCGTCCTTCGCCCCAGATAAGGCAACAAACTGACCAACCCAAGCACGGCCAACGCAGCACCCACCCACAGCGGCGAACGCACGCCATGGCCAGCCGCGATGCCCAGCCCGCCGATCCAAGCCCCCGCGCCCAGCCCGATGTTGATCACCGACGTATGGACGGTATTCACCAGCGCACCCGGATGCGCGGTCTGCATGACGCGGGCGATCATCGCGGGATTCATGGGCACGCCGACCAGGCCGATCACGATCAGCGCGCTCACGCTGAGAACCTGGCTTTGGGCGAACACCGCGAACAGCGCCAGGGTTGCGGCCAAGATGATTAAGCCACCCGCCATGATAGGCATGGCGTACTTGTCCGCATATCTCCCCACGACCATGTTTCCCACGACGTTGGCCGCTCCGTAGATGCCCAGCAACCAGGGAATGGACGATGCGGCGAAACCGGTCACGTCGGTCAGGATCGGAGCGAAGTAGCTGAAGGCGGCAAACGTCGCGCCGATGATCAGTCCGCTGGTGGCGAAAGCCGCCCACAGGTGCCGATTTTTGAACTCTGCGATTTCCGCGGCGAGGCTGACCGTTGCAGAGGCCTGGGAGCGTGGCACCAGGATGGCGATGATTGCCGCGCACAGCACGGCAAGCACGACCACCAGCCAAAAGCTGGCGCGCCAGCCCAGATGCTGGTCGATGACCGTGGCGATGGGAACACCCAGCACCGTCGCCAGCATCAATCCTCCGATCACGATGGACGCCGCCCGTCCGCGCGACTGGGTGGCCACAATCTGCGCGCAAATCGCCAGCGACACGCCAAAGCACGCGGAGCCGGCCACCCCCGTCGCGACCCGGGCGGCCGCCATGACTTCGTAGCTGGTCGCGGACGCGGCAACGGACTGCGCGATGGCGTAGAAGCCCAGCAGCCAGAGCAGCGCCTTCTTGTTGGGTACGCGCAGCTTGATCAGGCCTACCGTGAGCAGGGGGCCGCCGACGACCATGCCGATGGCATACAGCGAGATCAGGTAGCCGATCTGCGTTACCGAAACGCCGAAGGCTTGCGTCAACGATGCCATCATGCCCGCCACCATGAACTCGGACGTGGTCAATGAGAAGATCGTCAATCCCAGGATATAAACGGCTAATGGCATGGGAGAATCCTTAAAGTTTATTGATCAGTACAAAATTGCCCCAAAAGAACCGGCCGCTAGGCCGGTGATCGTTGTTGGGGTAGCAGACTTCTCGTTGGCTTCACCACCGGGATGATGAGAATATGTTCCGGCGTGCGCGCGTTCTCATGGGGTGGCGGTCTCGTTGGCGGTTGTGCGGGTGAGCGGTGCAAACGCCACCGCCTTGATCTCCACCAGGCCGCCTTCGGGGTTCAAGTCGGCAACTTCCAGTTCCACCGCGGCAGGGTAGGGAGCGAAGAAGAATTCATCCCGAACCCGGCCTATGGCGGCCAACTGGCCGGCCTTGTCCAGGTCCAGGCGGTCACTGCCGAATACATGGAACATCTGCAACTCGATGACATCCTCCATCTGCGCGTCGCAGGCGGAAAGCAGGCGCTCAATCTGTTTGAACACAATGCGCAATTCATCGCAGAACGCGGCTTCGCTCATCGGCTCGCTGGTTGGGTTGCAAGCCACGATGCCCGAGAGGTACACAAAGTCGCCTGCGCGGCGCGCCGGCGCATAGTGGTACTGCGCAACATCGGACTCCAGAGAGGCTGGAATTGCGACTGCGCCCGTTCTGGTTGCCACGCGGCGTACATCAGTGTTTGAAGGATGATTCATATAGGCTCTTTTTGGGTGATAGTGTACTGATCGATAAACAATTGTTGAAAAAAATAGGCCGGGGCCTGCGACGGTTATCGTGATTCCAACGCGGGCTTCATGGCTCATAGACTAGCCAGGGTGCCCTCCAGCACATCTTGAAGAAACGCCCGGTCTGGCATGGATTGTCCAAGGATGCGCAGCCCGTAGTAGCTTGCCAGGAACGCGCGCGTCACTTCCAGCGCCGGCCGGCCGCTTGCAAGCTCGCCATTGCGCTGGTCTACGGCGATGACGTGGCAGATTGTCGCTTCCAGCTTGTTGACATAGCTGCGGTTGATCCGGTCGATGACGGGATCTTTGCTGCTGCGCTCCATGACCGAAAAAAGAGCCATGCAACTGCGGCGCCTGGCCGGATCCAGGTCGCCGTCGACGCCCCATTGCAGTAACGCGCGCAACCGTTCCTTGGCCGTGCCTGGGCCGTTGAGAATGTCGGACTGCGCCTGCAGCCCCAGTTCTTGATAGCGGCGCAAGGCTTGCTCGTAGAGGTTCTGCTTGCTGCCAAAGGCATGGTAGAGGCTGCCACGCCCCAAGCCTGTGCGTTCGCACAGCTCTTGCGTTGAGCTGGCTTCGTAGCCGTTGGTCCAGAAAACGTCCATCGCGGCGTCTATGACGGCAGTGTCGTCGTACTCTTTGGGCCTTCCACTCATGGTTGCTGTCCTTCGCAGTTCAGGCGTTGAAGTATAGGTAATAATGTACTGACTGGTAAACAATATTTTTCGACGCCATTCCCACGGCGAGCGGCGGATTGCGAGAGTACATGGCCATAGTCGGCCGTCTGCAATTTCGTTCAAGGCGGAGAGCGCCGCGCCGGGTAAAAGGCATGGATCCAATGACAGTGGAGAAACCATGGGCGATATCGATGAGGCATTGGCGGCTGCGGGCACGCTTAGTCCTGGCGCCGTCGTGGCGCACTTCAGCGGAAAATCACCAAGCCGCATTATTGCGGCCGGACACGTTGATATGGAGCACTCAGCCGTTCTGGCGCCTGACGCGATTTTCCGTATCTCGTCAATGACCAAGCCGATCACGGCGGTCGCCCTCATGATGTTGATCGAGAGACTCCATATCGAGCTGACCGAGCCCGTGGCCAAGTGGCTGCCGGAGCTTGGCAAGCCGAAGGTGCTGGTCGATCTGCACGGCGAACTGGATCTAACGGTTGCCGCGAAGCGCGAGATCACTGTCGAGGACATCCTGACATCCCGGCTGGGCACGGGTATCGTGCCCGCCGCTCCCGGCAGCACGCCGTTCCAGCGGGAGGTCGCGCGCCAACAGCTCGTGGGTTTTGATGCTCCCCGGCCTGCCGCGGCTATGGGGCCGGAGGAGTGGCTTCGAAGGCTCGGCGCGTTGCCGCTGTTGGCGCATCCGGGAGACCGGTGGTTCTATTCGGTCGCGTCCAATGTGCAAGGCGTGCTGATCGCCCGGCTCTCCGGCATGGCATTGTCCGAGTTCCTGGCTACGCAGGTGTTCGAGCCGTTGGAGATGAAGGACACCGGCTTTTATGTTGCCCCCGGGCAGTTGTCCCGCCTCACACCTGCTTATTACAGCGATCGCCGGCTCGCAGATAGTCCGAAAGAGGAGAGCGCTTGGGCAAATCCCCCCGCATTCGAGGGCGGGGAAGGCGGTTTGGTCTCAACGGCTGGCGACTACATGGCCTTCGTGCGCATGCTGCATGCCGGGGGCGAAACGCCCACAGGGCGGCTGCTGGGCAAGGCTTGGATCAGGCGTATGCTGACCGACCATCTGACGGCCGAACAGCGCGCCGATGCCGCCGGCTTTCTTGATGGCCGTGGCTGGGGTTACGGTGTTTCCGTTGACGCGGGTCGGTCTTTCACCGAGGCCTTGCGAGGGACCGCGGGCTGGTCAGGAGGACTGGGAAGCTCATGGCTTAGCGACCTCTCCAGCAATCGAGCGGTAGTGGTCATGTGCTCAAGGGCGCTCGATGAGCCCGCGGTCCATGCGGATCATCAGGCGCTTCAGCAGGCTGCGCTTCGTTAGTGCCCGCTCCACGTTCCTGCCGGTCCCGACGACAAGGCAAGGAAGGGGCGTCTATGGACGCAAGCCGCAGATGTCGCGCAACTGCGCGATGTCTGGTTCCACGCCCAGACCCGCCTCGTTTCCGAGTTTGGCTTCTCCTTCGACGATGACACCCAATGCCGGGCTCAGAACTGCGCGCAGAGGATTCTCGTTGGAATCGATTTCGAGCATGCCGCCAGTTCGTCCGCGGGCGGCGAGGATGTGCGCGGAGGCGAGCTGGCCGACGCCCGCCCCTAGGAAGTGCGGGCAATAGCGCAGGCCCGCCTCGTGAATCCTGTCGATGACGGGCAGGCAGCCGGAAATGCCGCCCCATTTGGCCAGATCGGGCTGCACGATCTTCAAAGTCCTGCTGTTGATCGCCGCCTCGAAGGCATCTGAACCGATGAGGTTTTCGCCGGCCGCGAGAGGGATTTCCATTTGCTCAGCCAGTTGCGCCCATTCCGATAGGGGCCGGTTCGCGCGCAGCGGCTCCTCCAGCCAGCCCGGCGTGAACTCGCTGAAGCGGCCGGCCATGTGCAGCGCGCCTCCCAGGTCCCAGGCCTGATTGGCGTCCAGCATGAGTTCATTGCCTGGGGGCAGCCAGGCATGGATCGTTCTGACGTTGGCGAGATCCCGTTCTTCGCCAAAGCCCACCTTGAGCTTGAAGGCGCGATAGCCCTCAGCGTGTTTGGCGAGAACCGTATCTTCGGGGCGTTCTGGGTTGATGCCGCTTGCGTAGACGCGGATCACGTCCGAGGTGCCGCCCAGGAATTCCCATAGCGGCAAGCCCGTCCGGCGGGACAGCATGTCCCACAAGGCCAGGTCGATGCCGGCGATTACTTGCGCGATGGGTCCCGGCTCGCCGGATTGGATGGCAAGCACCGCGGTGCGCGCGCTCATGTGCGCAAACGCGGCTTCGGCAGAGGCGTAGGACTGGCCGACAACCAGCGGCGCGACTACGGTTTCAAGCAGGCGGGCGCGGTGTTCCGCGCCGCAGCCGGGAAAGTTGCACCAGACCTCTCCCCAGCCGACCGCGCCATCCGCATCTTCCACCCGCACGAGCAGGGCGGGGCGGTCATGCATGGTGCCGAACGAGGTCTGTACCGGGCGCTTGACCGGCCAGCGCAGCACGTAGGCGTCGATGCGCGCCAGCGTGAACGGCCCGGCGGTCAGGGATTGCTTGGCATTAGGGTTTGTCATGGCTTTAAGATATTAAGTACTGGTCTATAGTATGTTTAGCACTTACGGATTGCAACTCAGGTCTAACCCTCTATACACACCATGCGCCTTCCGTCCTTCATCTCGCGCCCGCTGCTGATCGCGGCCCCATGGCTATGCATCCTGGCGCTGTGGCTGGCGGTGCGCGCCAGCGGGCTGGTCAGCCCCGCGCTCGTTCCTTCGCCCGCCGCGGTCATCGAAAAGTTCATCGAGCTTTCCAAGGACCGGCTGTGGCTGGACATCTGGATGTCGGCCCGCCGCGTCTTCACGGGCGTTGCGCTAGGCATCCTGGTCGCGGTGCCCGTGGGCTTTTGCCTGGGCTGGTATCGGGGGCTGCGGATCTTCATCGATCCCGTCATCAACTTCTTCCGCGCGCTCCCGCCGATCGCGCTGATTCCGCTGGTGATCGTCTACTTCGGGATCGGCGAATCGGCCAAGACCGTCATCCTGTTCTATGCCTCGTTCTTTGCCGGCGTCATCGTGATGTACGAGGGCATCGCCCAGATCAGCCCGATCTTCGTGCGCGTGGCGCGGACGCTGGGTGCCAATGATGTGGAGATCTTCATCAAGGTCATCGTCCCGTTGACCGTGCCGCACATCCTGACCGCCATTCGGGTGGCGCTGGGCGTGGCCTGGGCCACGCTGGTGGCGTCCGAGCTGATTGCGGCCCAGCAGGGGCTGGGAGCGCTGATCCAGAATGCGTCCTCGTTCTTCCAGCTGGACGTGATCTACGTCGGGATCATCTGCATCGGCCTCATCGCCATGCTGATGGACCTGGCCCTGAGGGCCGCAAGCCGCCGCCTGGTCGCGTGGCAAGACCGCATCGCCTGAGAACGTCCCGGACATCCAAGACCATGACCATGAGCACCCAACTGCGCAGCGTGGATACCGCTACGCCGAAGCCTTCCCAGGAACCGAAAGTCAGGATCAGGTTCGATAACGTCACCGTGGACTTTCCCACCGCCAGCGGGCCGATGAGGGTGGTGGACGGCGTGACCCTGGACATCCGGGATGGCGAGTTCGTGTCCATCATCGGCCCCTCGGGCTGCGGCAAGACGACCTTGATGAACATCGTCGGCGGATTCGTGCAGCCGACCGCCGGCGCCGTGACGCTGGATGGGCGGCCTGTCACGGCGCCCGGGCCCGACCGCGGCGTGATCTTCCAGGAATACGGCGTGTTCCCGTGGCTGACGGTGCGCGGAAACATCGAGTTCGGCATGAAGCTCGCGGCCAACAAAGCGAGCCCGCAGGAACGCGCCGAGATCTGCCAGCGCTACATGAAGCTGATGGGCCTGAGCGACTTCGCGGATCACTTTCCGAAGCACCTTTCCGGCGGCATGCGGCAGCGGCTGGCGATTGCGCGCGCCTACGCCGTCAAGCCCCAGTTCCTGTTGATGGACGAGCCCTTTGGCGCGCTGGATGCGCAGACCCGGACCGCCATGCAGGATCTGCTGCTCGAAGTGCTGCAGACCGAAGGCAAGACGGTGATGCTGATCACCCACTCGGTGGAAGAGGCCATCTATCTGTCGTCAAAGATCGTCGTGGTCACCGCCCGGCCTTCCAAGGTGCGCAAGGTGATAGAGGTGCCTTTCGGCTACCCGCGTTCGGAGCGGGTCCACGAGGACCCTCGCTTCGTTGAGTTGAGCCGGGAGATCCGGGAGCTGGTCATGTTCGAGTACCAAGCCCAGGCCCGCCAATCCGTCCGGCCGACCGATTGAGCCTGCGTCAGCAGCCCCACCACAAGGAGACTCCATGAAGCTCGACCGCAGAACCCTACTCAAGGCGGGCGTAGCCGCGTCCATCACAGCAATCGCGGCGCCCGCCATAGGCCAGGCGCGCAAGAAACTGCGCGTCGGCTACTTGCATACGCCCGCCGTCGACGGCCACTTGTGGCTGGGCCTGCAGATGGGCAGCTACGCCAAGCATGGTTTGGAACTGGAGCCCATCGTCTTCACCACGGGCCTGGAAATCTTCCAGGCGATGATAGGCGGCAGCCTCGATGTGCTGGCCACCGGCGCGGTCGTGTCGAACTTTCCAGCCCGCGGCCAGGGCAAGGTCTTTCTTGTCAACGACATCGAGTACGGCACCGCCCAGCTCTGGGTCCGCGACGAGTCGATCAAGACCGTGGCCGACCTGAAGGGCAAGCAGATCTCCACGACGACGGGCACGACCGCCCATGTGTTCCTGGACCGGGCCTTGCGCGCGGCCAAGCTCGACCCGGGCAAGGACGTGCAGATCGTCAACCAGCGCATGGCCGACGCAGTGACCTCGTTCGTATCAGGCGCGGTCAGCGCGGTGGCGCTCTGGGTGCCGTTCGATACGATCGTCCGGTCCAAGGTGTCCAATGCGCGCATGCTGATCGACGCTTCCGCGTTCTATCCGGAGGCGGCGATCATGGGCGGATGGGCGGCCAGGAATGATTTCTACGAGGCCCAGAAGCCGGCCATCCGCAGCCTCATCGCCGCCTGGGGCGAGGCCAACGACGCCATCGTGAAGACCCCGGACGCCGCGGTGGAGACGCTGCAGAAGACGCAGTACAAGGACGTGCCGCTGGCCGAGTTCAAGGCGCAGTTCAAGCAGGCCAAGTATTTCTCCACGGCCGAGTGGCGCACCAAGTACGAGGATGGTTCAGTGACCCGCTGGCTGCAACAGGTGACCGACTTCTTCGCGCAGGCCGGGAACATTCCGAATCCCGTGCCCGCCTCGCGCTACTTCGATCCTTCGGCCTATCTGGAGGCGATCAAGGCATGAGCATTCCGGCTGGCGCGGGCTTTGATTACATCGTCATCGGCGGCGGCTCCGCCGGATGCGTGCTGGCCAATCGGCTCAGCCGCGATCCGGCGGTGCGCGTGCTGCTGCTGGAGGCGGGCGCGGCTGCGCATAATTTCTGGCTCAAGCTGCCGGTGGGTTACTTCAAGACCATCTACGATCCGAGGTTCTCCCGGCTGTTCCCGATCGAAGCCCAGGCCGAGACTGGCAATCGCACCATTCTGTGGCCGCGGGGCAAGGCGCTGGGCGGGTCTAGCGTGATCAACGGCTTGTTGTACATCCGCGGACAACACGAGGACTACGATGATTGGGCCAGTCTCGGCGCGACCGGCTGGGGCTATCGGGACGTGCTGCCGTACTTCAAGAAATCCGAGCGCTACGAAGCAGGCGAGTCCGAGTATCACGGGGCTAGTGGCGAACTCCGCGTCTCCAATCTGCGCAATGACCATCCCTACACGGCTGCGTGGGTGGAAGCGGCAGTCGAGGCCGGGTGCCGGCGAAATGACGATTTCAACGGCGCCGAATCGGAAGGGGTGGGACCTTACCAGCTGACGCTCGGCAACCGTTGGCGCTGCGATGCCGCGACCGCGTTTCTGTACCCGGTCAGGTCGCGTCCGAACCTGGTGATCGAGACTGGCGCCCATGTCACGCGCATCCTGATCGAAGGAGGCAGGGCGCTGGGCGTGGAGTGGGTGCAAGAGGGTCAATTGAAGCGTGCGATGGCGGATGCCGAGGTGGTGCTTGCAGCGGGCGCGCTGCAATCGCCTCAGGTGCTGCAGCTTTCGGGCGTGGGCGATGCGGCGCTGCTTGCCAGGCACGGCATCGCGGTTGCGGCGCACTCGCCGGAAGTCGGCCGCAACCTGCAGGATCATTACCAGGCGCGCGTGATCGTCAAGCTGAAGCGGCGCATGTCGCTCAACGACGCGGTACGCAATCCGCTCAGCCTCGCGGGCATGGGAGCGCAATGGTTGTTCCAGGGCAGGGGACCGCTCACGGTGGGCGCCGGCCAGGTAGGCGGGCTGGCGGCGACCGAGCACGCGGTCGGCGGCCGGGCGGACATACTCTTCAATGTCATGCCGCTGTCGGTCGACAAGCCCGGCGATCCGTTGCATCGATTCTCAGGTTTCTCCGCGTCGGCGACACAATGCCGGCCCGATTCGCGCGGCGCCGTGGAGATCGTGGGTACGGATCCGTTGGCATCGCCGCGCATCGTCTCGAACTATCTGACCGAGCCGCGCGATGCGAAGGTTCTGGTCGCGGGTTTGCGCATGTTGCGCGACATCTATGCCCAGCCGTCGTTCCGCGATCTGGTGACCGGTGTGGAATACCTGCCGGGAAACGATGTCACGACAGCCGCCGCGCTGGAACAATTCGCGCGCAACAAGGGCGGCACGGTGTTCCATCCTGCCGGCACCTGCCGCATGGGCGGCGACGCTGGGTCCGTGGTCGACGCGCGCTTGCGCGTGCGCGGGGTCGAGCGCTTGCGGGTCGTCGACGCTTCGGTCATGCCTCGCATGGTGTCGACGAATACGAATGCCGCCGCGATCATGATCGGTGAGAAGGGCGCCGCGCTGATCCTGGAAGACGCGCGTGGCGCAGTCCGGCCGCAAGCGCGTGATATAGTCGCGGACACTTTGACGCCATGATTCTCGACACCGCCCAAGCCCCTCTCTACGTACAACTTTCGGATCTGTTCCGGCAGCGGATCCTGAAGGGCGTGTGGAAGAACGGCGAGAAATTGCCCTCGCTCGACGCGCTGGCCGAAGAGTTCCACGTGGCCAAGGTCACGGTGCGCCAGGCGATCGAAAGGCTTACCCGCGACGGACTGCTTTCGCCACAGCGGGGGCGCGGCACCTTCGTGACGGGAGCGCCCCAGGACAACCGTTGGTTCCGTGTCGAGACCACGCTCGAGAACCTGTCCAGCGTCTATCGGGATACGCACCCGACCATACTCAATATCGACGAGTCCACGCGCGCGCCGTTGCTGAACGAATCGGACGGCGTTGCCGCGGAAAAGTATGTCTTCATGCGGCGTATCCATGCCCGCAATGGGCAGCCGTACTGCGTCATCAACATCTACCTGGACGCTGTCATCTTTGCCAAGCACCCTGCGCGCTTTCGCAAAGAGACCGTCATTCCCATCCTGATGGGCATGTCTTCGGTGGATATCGTCTCCGCCCGCCAGGTGCTGACCATTTCGACCGCCGATGTCGAGGTGGCGCGGCATTTGGGCATCAATGTGAACGCGCCCGTGGCGGAAGTCCGGCGCGTGTTCACCGGACCGGAGCGCCGTGTCATCTATCTGGGCGAAGTGACGTATCGCGGCGACTTCGTGCGCATGGAAATCGACCTGAAGCCTTGATGGCTGAAAGGCTGCCCGCCGCATCCGCGCGGGCAGGCAAGGCCGTCCATGTGTTCCAGGGCTATCGGATGCCGGCCAGTCCTTCAATGGCGGTGCGGGCGTGGGCAATGAACGCCGCAGTTTCGGCATCGTGCCGTTGCGCCAGATTGTCTTCCTCTTGCCCCAGATAGATCGCGCGCGCCTTGCTGAGGACGGGACGGTAGGGCGCTTCCAGCCTCTCCAGCAGCCAAGCCGCTGCCTGATCCTTGGAGGCGATGCCCCCGGAGACGGCCGTGTACCAGATGCGCGCCAGCGCGAGGATGATGTGCTTTTCATCGCCGGCCCAGTCCTCGGGCGCGTTCCACTGCGCGACGGTATCCAGCAGTGCCCGCCTCAGGTCTTCGCGGGGTACGGCCTGGAGCAACTGATCGGCCTCTGGGCCGACGACAGGAATGTTGTGGCCACGGACCTTGGTGAGCAGTATGGCCAGATCGTGGTCCAGCATGGGCGGTTCCACGACGCCCGCCATCAGGTCGGTTCGCAGCCATTCGCCGAACTGGAGTTCGCGCCTGGCCGGGTGGCGCCAAGGCACGACGTGTTCCAGCGCCAGCACGGTGACTTCGAGCGCGCGCAAGTCGGGTGATGAACCGGGCGGGGCGGAGATCGCCAATAGCGCCGTGGCCAGCGCGCGCAGCACGGCTTCGTCCGGCGGCTGGGTCACGGTGACCAGCAGATCGATATCGCTATGGGGCTGCAGCCCGCCGTCCACGGCGGAACCGAACAGGTGGATGGCGACGAGGCTAGCGCCCAGATGCCGTTCGATGACGCTGCCGGCCGCTGCGACCTGGGGGGCGATTGAAGGTGGAACGAGATGAGCCATGCATCGATAGTAGCGAAGTTTGCGCGCAGCCGGCAGGCCGGCGGCGCGCGGGCCATGGCCGTGAGACCGGCACTGGTACTATGCCGGCGCAACGCCCAAGTCCGATGATCCCCACAAGCCCACGACAGGCACCGAGATGATCCGTTTATTGTTCCGAGCAGGCGCCCTGGCCGCAGGCGTGCTGATGGCAATGGCCAGCCAGGCGCAATCGCCTGCGCCCAATATTGGAGGCTGGCGCCAGGTGTCGGACAGCCAGTTCAACCGGCAATTCCATTTCTCGATGCTGCCCGGCGTAGCGGCCATCGGCAGCAACTGGGCGGTGTACGACTTCCGCGCAGGGAAGGTGGCGTGCTGCCTGGTCGTGGAAGGGCCGGAGGTGTCGGAAGAGCAACTGGGTAGCGCCTACGACATTCCGGGCCCCTGGATCACCGATCTGACCAATGGCTGGAACCTGGACGCTGCGCCTTACCGGCCGCGCGTGCAGTTGCTGCGCATCGATGGAGAGTTGCGCGGCTACGAGTTCGCCAATGCTGGCGACGGTGTGGGCGGTCTGCTGGTCCCCGACCATGCCGCCGCCGTCGCCGCCCGCACGCTGGAGATTGATGGACAGCGCTATGCGGTGGAGCGCAAGGATTCCACGCTTGCTGATGACGATGGCGGTCTGTACACGTATAGCCTGCGCCCGGCCAAAGGCGGCGCGCCGCTGAAGATCGAGGTCCCCATCGGAACCTATTGAGCCCGGGAGGCGACGATCACCGCATGAGCCAGACCCTGCAAATCGAGGATACCCCGCTCACCGAGGACGATATCCTGCTGCTGCGCAGATGCTCCCGCGGCAGACTGTTGATGGCCGTGTTCGGCGTCTTCGTGGTGCTGCTGCTGGCGCTTTGCGTGCTGACCTTTGCCGTGCTCGGTCTGTCCGAGTGGCGCGCGCTGGACCTCGGCGGGGGGGCGGTACTGTTGGCGGGCATTGCGGTGATGGGAGCGCTGGCGGTGTTTTTCGGACGCAAGCTGCTGCGCATTCCGCGAGGCTGGCGCAGCCTCGACCGGGCGCTGAAGGGGCGGCTGGCCAAGCAGATCGTTTCAGGCCGGCTGACGTCATTTGGTCCGGGCTCCTCGACGCCGGGCGTGTGCTACGGATTCGGCGAGCAGCGCGTGGAGGCCGCCTTGCCGTTCTGGAACGAGATCGCCAGCGACACCCGCAGCGGGCATGGGCCGGCGACGGCCGTGGGTTTGACCGATCTGCCCGTGCGCCTGCACCTGTTGACCCTGCAGCCAGACTCGCCTCCAGTGCTGTTGCGGGCGGAGTATCCCGTGAGCGCGGAGTCCCTGGTCGCCGTCGAGGAGATCAGCGATGCAGACCGTGCTGCCGTGCGTCGGGAAGAGCTGGACGCGCGCAAGTTCATGCTGATATTTGCCCTCGTGCCGCTGGTGGGAGGGCTGTTTCTGCCGCCGCTGCTGTTCGTGGCGGCGATCTTCGCGATCCTGGCGATGCTGTTCGGCATGCGCAGCCGCAAACTGCAGCGTGGGCTCTACAAGCATGGCGTGCGGGGCGTGGTCGAAGAGGCCTTGGTTTACCGGCTGCGCAGCCCCAATTCCTCGATCGTTTCGCTGGTTCACAACTACCGTATCGGCGGTGTGATGTACCGGGTCGATTATCTGGGGGATGTGGTCGAGCCGGGCAGGCGCGTCGAGTTCGAGTTCCTGGACTCTGGCGTGAAGGGGCAGACTGGCCTGTTCTTCCGCGTGGACGGCGAACCTGCCACGGGGCAATAAACGGACGGGGCCGCGGGCAGCGGGTCCCGGCAAACAAAAGGAGAAAGGTGTGTCCGTATCCATAGATGTGTCCGGTGAACCAGCGGGCTCGGTGAGCGAAGCAGGGCGCTATCAAGTGAGCCTGACCGCGCCGGGCAGCCATGTCTTCGAACGGGAGGCCGGCCGCGGCAACCTGATCATCGGTCCGGCCAGCATGGGCAAGAAGGCCGATCTGCATGTGGCTTGCGAAGACGCCATCAACTGGGGGGTGTTCGAGCCGTTCTCCACGCCTGCCGGCTCGGCATGGCCGCGCCACTTCGACTATTACGGCAACGACAGCGGCTTCTTCGGTTGGTCGCAAGGCCGGAAGATCGAGCAGTTCAGCTGGGCGCCGGCCTACTCAGGCAGGCGCGCCATCGACGCAGGCGCGGCAAGAATCCAGACGCTGCGCATCCGGCTGGACCAGGTGTCGGGGCATATTGAAGCCAAGCTGCCTCAGATCCGTGACCTGGAGCTGTTTGGCGACCTGACGCGCATTGCCATCGCGGGCGAACTGCCCGATATGTTGTTGCTGCGGCCGGCGCTGGGGCGCCGGACTGGCGCGGCGCCTTACGCCTTGCCCGACCTCGGCCCGCTGCAGGAAGTGCGCGCGCTGGCGCTGCACGGCGCGCCGCTGGGGCAGCCCATTTCGCTGCAGGGAATCGATCGCTTTCCGGCGTTGGAGAGCCTGTCGCTCTGGGGCGGCTTCAGCGGCTGGGAGGCGCTTGCCGGGCTGCCGCGCCTGACAAGTCTGGAGATCCGGTTCACGCCCGATCTGGACGGCTTGCCGGAACTGGCCAGTTGGCCCGCGCTGGATAGGTTCATCGCCTACAACATCGACGAAGCCGCGGGCAAGCGCTTGAAGGCGCAGATGAAGGCGCGGGAGAAGGTCCGCGCATGGGGCGGTTACAACTCCGTCTCCCAGCTGCGCAAGCGGGAGTGGTGGCAAAGCGAATACGGCCGGCCTTTCTCGGGCTGGAACAGCCGCATGGCGAAGTCGGCGAATACGGCCTACGACACGGCCAAGTCGGCGCTGGAAAGCGCAAGCAATGCCGCCGAGGTACAAGCCGCAATCTCCGCATTTTCCAGCCACTTCAACGGCATGAAGGGCATCGAGACCGAGGAGCGCGAGGACATCGGCGAGGCCGTATGGCAATTCAGCCAGCTTGCGCGGTTCGAACAGCTCGGCATAAGCGAAGCGCAGACGCAGCGCTGGTTCGACGAGGCGAGGGATTACTGAGGCTTTGCTTCCCGCCCCGCGCTGCGGCCGGCGGGCGTGGATTGCTTCGCACAGGCTATTCTGGCAGTCGGACTCACTTTCGGAGCATCTCATGGAACCAAGAATCACGGTCATCACGCTGGGCGTCGATGATCTGGAAAGATCGGTGGCTTTCTATCGCGATGGGCTGGGGCTGTCGACGGAGGGCATCATCGGCAAGGAGTTCGAACACGGCGCGGTCGCGTTCTTCGACCTGCAGAATGGCGTGAAACTTGCCGTGTGGCCGCGCGCGAGCATGGCTGCCGACACGGGCATTGCGCTGCGGCCCGGCGGCTCTCTGGAATTCACCTTGGGACACAATGTGCGTTCCAAGGGCGAGGTGGACGCAGTGATGCTGCAGGCCAGCGGCGCGGGCGCCAGCGTGGTCAAAACCGCGGGCGACACCTTCTACGGCGGCTACGCGGGCTACTTCATGGATCCGGACGGACATTTGTGGGAAGTGGTCTACAACCCTCAGATGCTGCCTTAGGAATAGTTGCGTATCGCTCTGTTACGGTGGTGCGAGGCCGCTTCCTTTAAGCTGCGCCGGTCTCAATTGTGATGGAGTTGGCGCATGTTCAAGCCCTTGATTTCCGTGGCGTCGATGGTTGCATTGCTGGGGGCGGGCGCCATGGTCCGGGCCCAGGACCTGATCCTGCCTTCCATTCCCGAAGCCACGGACGCGATCGTCGACATGCTGGCGGACACGGGCATGCCCCGGCCGTCCAAGGTCAAGCTGGGAACCTGCATCCCGGCGGTCGATGCCACGTATCCGGGCCAGGTCGCCTGCACGGTCGCGGTGACCTTGGGGGCTGCGGTCAGCGAGAACCAGATGGATTTCTACAAGCAGGACGGCAAGTGGAAAGTGCAGCCCAGCGTTTCCCAGGATAAGCTGCCGTTTCCTGATCCCAAGCTGGATTGAGAACGACCTCCGGCGTGGCGACGGGCACAGGCACTTCAACCAGGAGAAAGTCATGCCGTTCGTCAGTATCCGCATTACCCGCGATGGCGTTACCGCCGAGCAAAAGGCGCAGGTCATCCGCGAAGTCACCGAGACGCTCGAACGCGTGCTGCACAAGCCGCCGGAGTGGACGCACGTCGTGATCGAGGAAATCGATACGGACAATTGGGGCTTCGGGGGAGTGACGACCACGGAGATGCGGGCGGGCAGGGCGCCGACGCCTGGCGCCAAACCCCAAAGCGGCAGCTAGGGATGGCTACCCGCCGTGCCAGGCTTTGCCATGCCGCAGGCCTGTGAGCCGCAAGGGCTTTGGCGCTACTGGGGCTGACGCTCCAGCGCCATGGCCGGTTTTTGCAGCTTGCGATAGGCCAGGACCAGGCTCAGGGAAAACAAGGAAACCAGCAGCGCCGCCGCGGGCAGTTGCGGTAGCGCGTCCCGCGGGAAGACATAGGCCAAGAGCGGAAACGCGTACACGGCGGGCATGCGCATCTCGAACAGGCGCAGCAGCAGCCACATCAGCGCCAGGTCCAGCAGGACCACCGTCATCCAATCCTCGACCGTCAGATAGAGCGCCACGCCGACAGCGGCCGACAGGGTCAGCACCGCAGTCTGCTTGAACAGCATGCGCCATGAATACATCTTCATGTGCAGGGACTCGTACACCACCACGGCCACCGGGGGCAGTACCGCCAGATGCGTATTGCCGGCGAGCGCGGCGAGGCCGATTCCGGCCAGGATGATGGCGGCATAGGCAGCCATCAGCCGGGGCTGGACGGAAGCGGTGCGATCCGTGCTGGCGCGCAGCCTTCCCAGCATCACGCCCAGCATCAGTAGCAGGGTGCTGACCACAATGGCGGCAATGAATGACGGTTCGGTGGCGTTGGTCACCACCGGCAAAAAGCCCGTGGCCAGCGCAGGCGCCAAGCTGTAGCGCAGCAGCAGGAAGAACAGCAGCATCGCTGCCAGGACGAGCGCCAGTTTGGCGGTATGGGGTATGGCCAGCAGGTTGATGCCGAAGCCCATCAAGGCCGTTGCGGTGGGCCAAAGAAAAATCTTCTCGGGATGGCGCATCCAGCCTGGTTCGCGGTAGACCCACAAGGCAACGGCCATGGCGGCGATCTCCGGCAGCACGATCTCGCGATCGTTCCAGAAGGCGGCGGCCGCGACCATGGCTGCGATGAACGCGAAGGCGCAGAAATACGACAGGCGTGCCTGGCGTGGCGTGAGCGTTGCGTGCTGCATGGCGGAACCCTTCTCGAAAATGCGCCTAACCCTCTGCGCTACACCAGGCAGCCGGGGGAATACGATGGCGTCAGTTTCAAGCTTGACACGATGGGAAGGTCAAGCGGAGGGGGCTGAGGGAGCATTTCGCGGGCCCGTGCCGGGCCCGGCCGGCTTATCCCTGCCGGCCCATGATGCTCAAGGCCACCGCCTCGGCGATCTTGATGCCGTCCACGCCCGCCGACAGGATGCCGCCGGCATAGCCCGCGCCTTCGCCAGCCGGGAACAGGCCCTGGGTGTTGAGACTTTGCAGGGTTTCGTTGTCGCGCTTGATGCGGATGGGCGACGAGGTGCGGGTTTCGACGCCGGTCAGCACCGCGTCGTGCATGCCGAAACCCTTGATGGTCTTGTCGAAGACGGGCAGCGCTTCGCGGATGGCGGTGATGGCGAAATCGGGCAGTGCGGCGGCCAGGTCGGTGAGGTGCACGCCCGGCGTATATGAGGGCTGCACGGAGCCGAATTCCGTCGAGGCGCGGCCGGCGATGAAATCGCCGACCAGTTGCCCCGGCGCACTGTAGTTGCGGCCGCCCAGCTCGAACGCCTGGGATTCCCATTTGCGCTGGAAATCGACGCCCGCCAGCACATGTTCGGGGTAATCGACCTCGGGCGAAATTCCGACCACGATGCCCGCGTTGGCATTGCGCTCGTTGCGCGAGTACTGGCTCATGCCGTTGGTGACGACACGGTCGGGTTCGGAGGTGGCAGCCACCACGGTGCCGCCCGGGCACATGCAGAAGCTGTAGACCGAGCGTCCGTTGCTGGCGTGGTGCACCAGCTTGTAGTCCGCCGCGCCCAGGATGGGGTGGCCGGCGTTCGGGCCGAAGCGGGCGCGGTCGATCAGCGATTGCGGGTGTTCGATCCGGAAGCCGATCGAGAACGGCTTGGCTTCCATGAACACGCCCTGGTCATGCAGCATCTGGAAGGTGTCGCGCGCGCTGTGGCCGATGGCCAGCACCACGTGGTCGGCCTCGATGTGCTCGCCGCCGGCCAGGGTCACGCCAGTGACGCGGCCGTTTTCCCGATGCAGCGTTTCGACCCTGCTGGAGAAGCGGACTTCGCCGCCCAGCTTGGTGATGGTGTCGCGCATGACTTCCACCATGCCGACCAGACGGAACGTGCCGATGTGCGGCTTGCTCACGTACAGGATTTCTTCGGGCGCGCCGGCCAGGACGAATTCCTTGAGCACTTTTTCGCCGTAGTGCTTGGGATCCTTGATCTGGCTGTACAGCTTGCCGTCGGAGAAGGTGCCGGCGCCGCCTTCGCCGAACTGGACGTTCGAATCGGGGTTCAGGATGCGCTTGCGCCACAGGCCCCAGGTGTCCTTGGTCCGTTCGCGCACGGCTTTGCCGCGTTCCAGGATGATGGGCTTGAAGCCCATCTGCGCCAGGACCAGCCCGGCAAACAGGCCACAGGGGCCGGTGCCGATGACGATGGGGCGCTTGGCCAGGTTGGCGGGCGCCTGGGCGACAAACTTGTACTCGGTGTCGGGCGTGGGCTTGACGTTGCGGTCGTCGTGAAAGCGCTGGAGCAGCGCCGCCTCGTTTTCGACGTCGACGTCCAGCGTGTAGATCAGCAAGATGTTGTGCTTCTTGCGCGCGTCGTAGCTGCGGGAGGCGATGGTGTAGCCGCGCAGGTCGCTGGCCGCTACACCCAGTTTCTTGAGAATCGCGGCGGGCAATTCTTCGGGCGTGTGATTCAACGGCAGCTTGATTTCAGACAGTCGCAACATCTTTGGTCCAGATAAGGGGGCGAGCACAACGTCGCCAAGCGCGGATTGTACTGGACTGCAGGCACGGGGCCGCGGGGTATCCGGCGCCGGTCAGGGGCCGGGAGGGCTGGTGCGCGCGTCGCGCCGCACCGCCTGGGGCGGCATGCCGAAGCCGCGCAGGAAGGCCTCGCGCAGATGGCGGCGGTCGCGAAAGCCGGTTTCCCTGGCCACCACTTCCAGCGGATGCCGGCTGCTTTCTATCATCAGCCGGGCGGCTTCGAGCCGCAGTCCCTCGATGGCCTTGGCGGGCGATTGGCCGGTCTCGGCCGTGAACACGCGGCTGAACTGGCGCGGGCTCAGGCTGGCGGCCTGGGCCAGATCCTCCACGCTCAGCGGCTGGGCGAGGTTGCGCCGGGCATGGTCCAGCGCCTGCTGGATGCGGTCGGATTTCGGTGCGAGCCTGAGCATTTCGGAATGCTGCGATTGCCCGCCCGAGCGGCGCTGGTGCATGACCAGCCGGTGCGCCACCGCGCGCGCGATGTCCGCGCCCAAGTCTTTTTCAACCAGCGCCAAGGCCAAGTCCATTTCCGCCGTCATGCCGGCGGACGTCCAGATCGCCCCGTCGGCGATGTAGATGCGGTCGGCCTCGACCTGCGCGCGCGGATGGCGCTGCTGCAAGGCGTCGGCCCAATACCAGTGCGTGGTGGCGCGCCGTCCGTCGAGCAGGCCGGCGTCGGCCAGCAGGAATGCGCCGGTGCACAGGCCGGCGACGCGGCGCGAGCGGGGCGCGAGTTTCTCCAGCAGCCGGGGGAGTTCGGGCGCAACGGGCCTGGAAACGGGCGAAAGCACGCCGGCCACCAGCCAGGTGTCGGCCTGGCTGCGGGCGGTGAGCGGACGGGCCTGTACCGTCAGGCCCGCCGAGGCGCGCACCGCGCCGTCCAGGGCGTAGCTGTCCACGGCGTAGAAGGGCTCGCGCGCCACCACATTGGCGAGTTCGAACACGGCCTGCGTGCCCAGGCCGATGATCTGGAAACCTTCGGGAAGTATGTAACCGATGCGGTGCATGGGAGCGTCCTTGCGGGTTCTGGCCCCGCGCGAGTCCTGCGTCAATGTCCTTATTTATGACTATATACGTCATTTACGCCATGGTCCGCAAGCCGCAACATGGATCCCATCGCAATCACCCCTTCGGGAGTCCCACCATGGCACAAACTCAACCCGGCACCGCCCTCGTCACGGGCGCATCCAGCGGCATCGGCGCGCTGTACGCGGAAAAGCTCGCGCAGCAGGGCTACGACCTGATCCTGGTCGCCCGCAACCGCGAGCGCCTGAATGCGCTGGCCAGCGGCATCAGCACCCGCAGCGGCCGCGCGGTGGAGGTATTGGCGGCGGACCTGGGCGACCGCGCCTCGCTGGCCCGCGTCGAAGACCAGCTGCGCCAGGACGCCAGCATTACCTTGCTGGTGAACAACGCCGGCATCGGCACGCATACGCCGCTGCTGCAAAGCGACGTGGAGCAGATGACGCGCATGGTCGACCTGAACGTCACCGCGCCGATGCGGCTGACCTATGCGGCGGTTCCGGGCTTCGTGGCGCGAGGCCGGGGCGCCATCATCAATATCGCTTCCGTCGTGGCGCTTGCGCCCGAAGTCCTGAACGGCGTCTATGGCGGCAGCAAGGCTTTCGTGCTGGCGTTCAGCCAGTCGCTGCAACACGAGCTGGCCGGGAGCGGCGTGCAGGTGCAGGCGGTACTGCCCGGCGCCACGGCCACGGACTTCTGGGCCATCGGCGGCCGGCCCGTGGAAACGCTGGACCAGCGCATCGTGATGCGCGCTGAAGACCTGGTCGATGCCGCCTTGCTGGGCTTCGCGCGCGGCGAGAAGGTCACCATCCCCTCGCTGCACGCTGGCGAGGAATGGGACGCCTACGAAGCCGCGCGCCTGGCCATGGCGGGGCACCTGTCCAACAGTACCGTTGCGCAACGCTACGCGGCCGCGGTCTGACCCTGATCCTGGGAAGCTGAAACCATGAAAGCTGTCATTGCCGCCTATGCGCGCTCGCCTTTCCACTTTGCCCGCAAGGGCCGGCTGGCCGGCTTGCGGCCCGACACATTGGCCGCGCAAGTGGTACAGGGCCTGCTGCGGCGCACGGATCTGGATCCGGCGCTGCTGGAGGACGTGATTCTGGGCTGCGCCTATCCGGAGGCCGCCCAAGGCAACAATCTGGCGCGCATCGTCGGCCTGCTGGCGGGCCTGCCGCAGGAGGTGGGCGGCATGACCGTGAACCGCTTCTGCGGCTCGTCGATGCAGGCTGTGCACATCGCGGCGGCGCAGATCGAGGCGGGCATGGGCGAGGCCTTTCTCTGCGTGGGCGTGGAGTCGATGACGATGGTGCCGCAGGGCGGCTTCAACTTTTCGCCCAACCCCGAACTGCAGGCGACCAGCGACGCCTACCTCTCCATGGGCGAGACGGCGGAGAACGTGGCGCAGCGTTGGAACGTCAGCCGCGCCGACCAGGAACTGCTGGCGTTGCAATCCCATCGCAAGGCCGCCGCGGCGCGCGAGCAGGGCTTGCTGGCCGCCGAGATCGTGCCCATCCGCTTGCCGGACGGCGAGATGCTGGATGCGGACGGCTGCATCCGCCCGGGCACCACGCTGGACGCGTTGGCGGGACTCAAGCCCGCGTTCCGCGCCGATGGCGTGGTCACGGCAGGCACCTCGTCGCCGCTGACCGACGGCGCGGCGGCGGTGCTGGTGGCCAGCGACGACTTCGCGGCGCGTCATGGCCTGGAGGCGCTGGCGCGCATCCGCAGCTTCGCGACCGTGGGCGTGGACCCGGCCGTCATGGGCATCGGCCCGATACCTGCCACGCGCAAGGCGCTGGCGCGCGCAGGGCTTGCGGCGGCCGACCTGGACGTGGTGGAGATCAATGAAGCGTTTTCGTCGCAGGCCCTGGCCTGCATCCGTGAACTGGGCCTGGACATGGCCGGCGTCAACATCGACGGCGGCGGCCTGGCCATCGGCCATCCCCTGGGCGCCACGGGCGCGCGCATCACCGGCAAGGCCGCGGCGTTGCTGGCGCGCAGCCAAGGGCGCTATGCGCTGGCGACGCAATGCATAGGCGGCGGCCAGGGCATCGCCACGGTGCTGGAACGGCCCTGAACTCCGATCGACAACCGGACCTCATCGAACCATGAATACGCAGACCTCCATTTCTCCTGGCCGCGACGCTGCCCCTGCCGTCAGGTTGAGCGGCAGCCTGCTGGCCGTGCTTGCCGGGCTGGCCGCCCTGGGGCCGCTGTCCACCAACATCATCCTGCCGGCCTTTCCGCGCATGGCGTCCGAGCTCGCCGTGGACATCCGCGATATGGGCCTGGTGCTGTCGAGCTTCTTCCTGGCCTTCGCCGCCGGGCAATTGTTCGCCGGCCCGGTATCGGATCGCTGGGGGCGGCGTGCGCCGGTGCTGGGCGGGTTGGCCTTGTTCATCGTCGGCTGCCTGGTGTGCGCCTGGGCGCCGACCCTGCCGCTGCTGGTGGCGGGCCGAGTAATCCAGGCCTTGGGCGTATGCGCGGCCTCGGTGCTGTCACGCGCCATCGCGCGTGATCTGTTCGAAGGCGAAGCGTTGTCGCGCACCCTGGCCTTGACCATGGTGGCCATGGCCGCCGCGCCGGGCTTTTCGCCGCTGCTGGGCAGCGCGATGGAGTACGGGCCGGGCTGGCGCGCCAGCTTTGCGTTGGTCGCCGTGCTGGGACTGGTTCTGGCGCTGGCCTACGTGGCGACGGTGGGGGAGACGCACCCAGCCGACCGGCGCGCGGCGGCGACGCCGGCCGCCGTGCTGCGCGGTTATGCGGACTTGGCGCGGGACGTCCGGTTCATCGGTCCGGCGTCGGCCGTGAGCGTGGTCATCGGCGGCCTGTATGCCATCTTCGCTGCCACGCCGGCCATGCTCATGGGGCGCCTCGGCCTGAGCGCGCTGCAGTTGGGCTTGTTCTTCGCTTGCACGGTGTTCGTGGTATTCGCCGCCGGCATGCTGGCGCCGCGCCTGGCCCATCGCTACGGCGCGGCCGGGGTGGCGCGATCCGGCTGCGCGGTAGCGATGGCCGGCGCACTGACCTTGCTGGCGGGCGGCGAGGACAGCGGCCTGCCGCAGTACACGGTCGCCGTGGCGCTGTATCTGTTTGGCATGGGGCTGGTCAACCCGCTGGGAACCGCAATGGCGCTGGGGCCCTTCAGCCGGCAGGCGGGGCTGGCGTCGGCGCTATTGGGCGGCCTGCAGATGGCTTGCGCAGGCGCCATGACGGCGCTGGCCAGCCTGGCGGGCGGCAGCCCCGCGCTGACGCTGGGCGGGGTGTTGGCTGGCGCTTCGGCGCTTGCATGCGCCGCGCTGATGGCGGTCAAGCGTCCGCAGTAGTACTTTCCTGATTCTCGACAACTTGTACAGAGGACACACGCAATGCTGCGCTCCCCCGAAACCATAGAAAGTCTCTTCGAACGCCAGCGCGGCACGCTGCCCGACACCTTCGGCGTGAGGCCGCTGTCCATCGGCGAGGGCCGCATGTCGATGGAAATGACCGTGGCGCCGTGGATGATGGCGCCCAACGGCTATCTGCACGCAGCCTCGCAGGTGATGCTGGCCGATACCTGCGCCGGCTACGCCACCCTGGCGCATTTGCCCGAGGGGGCAAAAGGCTTCACCACGCTGGAGCTGAAGTCGAATTTCCTGGGCACCGCCAAGGAAGGCGTGCTGACCGTCGAGGCGGTGGCGGAACACATGGGGCGTACGACCCAGATCTGGTCGGCGACCGTGGTCGACGCAAGCGGCCGCAAGCTGTCGCTGTTCCGCTGTTCGCAGATCATCCTCTGGTGAGCGCGCGGCCCGGAGATGGGCCGCAATGGTAGAAGCCGCAGGCCATACCAGTCCTTTCGTCCGTTTCTCAGACGGATTCCGCCTTGGTTCGCGCGAGTGCCCTGGATAAGCTGCAACGTCGGCTTTCAGGGCCGGCGGCCATGGCCGCGATGGACGCCATTCGCCTCATCGATTGCGCCTAGCACCGTTGGCATCCCCTGAAGCTGTGGTCCGGTTGTCTATTGACAACCTATTTGAATGTCTTCATACTGGATACCAATGATGGCTCGTCCGTCCCATCCCAAGAAAGAGGTAGAGGCAGCACTGCGCCACGCCGGAGAATGCGGTTGGCGCGTGGAATTTGGCGGCAGCCACGCCTGGGGCCGGATCTATTGCCCGAGCAATGTTGCGGAATGCCGTTGCGGCGAATTCTGCATCACCAGCGTCTGGAGCACGCCGAAGAACCCTGGCAACCATGCGCGCGCCTTGCGGCGCGTCGTGAACAACTGTACTGCGCACCGCGACCTGCCCGAGGCAGACGGCGACATCTGGGAGTAGCGCGATGGAATACACCTTTACCTTGAAGTACCAGCTTGCAGAAGGCCATCACGACATGGATGCGCTGGTCGAGCGCCTGGGCGCGGCTGGTTGCGACGATGCCCTGGTCGGCACCGGGCTGCCGGGACGTATCGCGCTGGAGTTCACCCGCGAGGCCGAAAGCGCGGAAGCCGCCGTCCGCTCGGCGCTTGAAGACGTCAGGCGCGCGGCGCCATCCGCGAAACTGATCGAGGCCGCGCCTGACCTGGTGGGCCTCACTGACGTGGCCGAAATCGTGGGCGTCTCTCGCCAGAACATGCGCAAGCTGATGCTGGCTTATCCAGACAGCTTTCCGCTCCCGGTCCACGAGGGCAGCACGTCGATCTGGCACCTGGCGGACGTGCTGGCGTGGCTGCAGGCCAAGGGCGGCTATCCGCAGGCGGAACGTGTCATGGACGTGGCGCGCGTGGCCTTGCAGGTCAACGCGGCGAAGGAAGGGCAGCGCGTGTCGCGTTCCGCTTCCAAGGAGCTAGAAGCGCTGGTGGGATGACGGTCCCGCCTAGCGGCGCGCGCTGGCCCGCGCCAGCGTCCTGATTTCGTCCAGGAATCGCACGGCGGGCCCCGGCAGTATTCCTTCGCGCCGGTGGTAAGCCGAAAACCTGCGTTCATGGTCCAGGCCGTCCACCCGCAGTTCGCGGATCAGTCCGGCCTTGAGTTCGGCGCCGTACATGGGCCGGGTCAGCCAGCTGACGAAGCCGGAGTGTGCGACCAGGCTCTTGATCAGGGGAATCGACGTGCTGGAAACCGCGATGACCGGCGCGGGCAGGCCTCGGGCCTTGAACAGCGACATGAGCCGGTTATGCGGCTCGGTGCGTGGCGGCACGAAGCACCAGCGTTCCGCCAGCAGCGCCTCCATGGTCGCCGAGGCGATGCCGCATGGCGGGTGGCCGGCGCCGACAACCACATTCATGCTTTCCTGCCATGCGCAGTTCCTGGCGGAAACAATGCTGGCCGTCTCGGGCGCCTCGGGGGCGATCACCAGGTCGACCTGGTAGTTGTCCAGGGCCGTGGCCAGTTCGTCCCAGATGCCTTCGACCACATCGATGGCGATGCCAGGCCATTTTTCCAGGAATGCCTCCAGCGCCTTGGGGATGAACAGGGCAGACGCGCCCGCCGTGACACCCAGGCGCAGGGCGCCGGTAGCCAGGCCGCGCATGCGGTTCATTTCATCGCGAGCGATCTTTTCCTCACGGCATAGCAGTTGCGCATGCGGCGCCAGGGCCTTGCCGTAAGCCGTCAAGCGCATGCCGCCGGAATGCCGCTCGAACAGCGGTTCGCCGACAGCGGCTTCTAGGCGCTTGATGATGCGGCTCAGGGCGGGCTGCGTCAGGCTCATCCTGTCCGCCGCCTTGCCCAGCGAACCTTCGTCGAGCACGGCAAGGAATGCGCGCAGTTCGTTGAGGTTGTAGGTCATGCCAAACTGTAATGACTTTGGCGCTAATAAACAATTCTCAGGAATGAGTTGCGGCCTCACACTCTCGCCATCCGATACGGCTCGCCCTGCCATCTGGCAAAGGCCAGGGCTTGCGGCCATACACACATGGAGAGTAGCGACATGCGGAAACGTCTATTCCTGAAAGCGCTGTTTGCATTGGCGGCCGGCTCGGGCGCGGCGGCCTGTTGGGCCCAGGCCAGCGACAAGCCCATTGAATGGGTCCATCCCTATCCGGTGGGCGGGGGCTCGGACGCCATCGCGCGCAAGCTGGCGGAAAGCGTGGGCGCGCAGATGGGGCGCAGCTTCTTCGTCAGCAACAAGCCGGGCGGGGCCACGAACATCGCGGCGGCCTATGTGGCCAACGCCCGGGCCAATGGCAACATCGTCTTCACGGGCGACTTCGCCACCCTGGCGGCCAATCCGCATCTGTTCACCAACCTGCCTTATGACAGCGCCAGGGACTTCGTTTCGGCCGGCCTGTATGCCCGCTATCCGATACTGCTGGTGGTCTCCAGCAAGGTGCCGGCCAGCAACCTGGACGAATTCTTGCAATGGGCGCGCGCCCATCCCGACAGCGCCAATTTCGCCAGTTCCGGCGTGGGCTCTCCTCAGCACCTGGCCGCCGAACTGTTCCGCGAGCGGACCGGCCTGACCATGACGCACGTCGCCTACCGGGGCGGCGCGCCGGCGGTGACGGACCTGATGGCAGGCGCGGTGTCCTTCGCCTTGATGGACGCTTCCACCGTGGTGCCGCAGATGAAGACGGGCAGGCTCAAGGTGCTGGGCGTGGCCAGTCCCCAGCGCATGAAGAATTTTCCGGACATCCCCACGCTGCACGAACAGGGCCTGAAGGACTTTGAGGCGTTCGCCTGGCAGGGCATGCTGGTTCCCGCGGGTACTCCCCGCGCAACCGTGGAGGCGTTGAACCAGGGGCTGGCGGCCGCGCTGAAGACACAGGCGGTCATCGAGTTCTACGCCAACATCGCGGTCGAACCCTGGTTCAGTTCGCCGGAAGAGATGTCCAGCTTCGTCGCGGGCGAGAACAGCCGCTGGGGCAAGATCATCCGCGAACGCGGCATCAGCTTGCAATAGGCGCCGCATGCTGTTGACGATGGAAGATTACCGGAGCCGGGCGAGGAAGGTCCTGCCCCGTTTCGTGTTCGAGTTCGTGGATGGCGGCGCGGAGCACGAAACCTGCCTGCAGGCCAACCGTGACGACTTCGAGCGGATCCGGCTGACGCCGCGGGTGCTCAGGGATACCCGTGAAGTCGACACGTCGGTTGAGGTGTACGGATCGGTCTGGCGGCAACCGTTTGCGCTGGCGCCCACCGGCCTGAATGGCGTGGTCCGCCCCGGCGGCGACGGCATGCTGGCGCGGGCGGCGGCGGAAATGGGCGTGCCGTTTGTCCTGTCCACCGCCTCGAACCAGCGTGCCGAGGACGTGCGCGCCATCGCCGGCGGCGGCGAGCAATGGCTGCAGCTATATGTGATGCAGGACCGCCGGCTGGCCGAACAGCTTGTGCGCCGGGCGCGCGCGGCGGGCTATCGCGCGCTGGTGCTGACGGCCGACGTGCCGGTGGGCGGCAGGCGCTGGCGCGACGTGCGCAATGGCTTTTCCATGCCTTTCCGGCTTACGTCCCGGATCGCGTGGGACGTGGCGCGTCGGCCCGGGTGGGCGCTGCGCATGCTGCGCGGCGGGCCGCCGCGCTTCGTGAATCTGGCCGAGCAGCCCGGCGAGTCCCTGTCGCTGGAGGTGCAGGCGTCCCTGCTTGCCCGCAGCATGGACCGTTCATTGACCTGGGATAGCCTGCGCTGGCTGCGCAGCCTGTGGGGCGGCCCCTTGCTGCTGAAAGGCGTGCTGCATCGCGAGGATGCCGCCCTGGCGGTGAGGCATGGCGTGGACGGCCTCATCGTCTCCAATCACGGCGGTCGCCAGCTGGATGCCGCACCCTCGTCGATCAGCGTGCTGCCCGGGATCGTCGACGCGGTCGCCGACCGCATCCCGGTGTTCCTGGACAGCGGCGTGCGCAGCGGCGCGGACATCGCGCGTGCCCAGGCTCTGGGGGCGCGCGCCGTTTTCATCGGCCGTCCCGCGCTGTACGGCCTGGCTTGCGGCGGCGCGCAAGGAGTGGCCGACGTGATGCGTTTGCTGGCGGAAGACTACGAGCGGACCCTGATCCTGTCCGGATCGGCGAGCGCCCGCCAAGCCCGCGTGTCCCGGGAGCCGGCGGGCCAGTCCGTTCAGTCGATCGGATAGGCCTCGCCCTCCAGGCCATAGCGAGTAAAGAACTGCCCGAACGACGGCATGGCGGCAATGTCCATGGTGAGCCCGGCCGTGTCCAGCACGATGGTGGCCACCGTGGCCGAGCGTCCGCCCGTCAGAGTGCCGCGCGGGGGACGGCAGACGGAGTAGGGCGTGGCCCAGTCGTCGGCCAGGGCGCGCCGCACATCCGCCACCGTGATCCGGGGGCCGCAGGCGTCCAGCAGCTGGCGCACGCGCCAGGCCCGGTAGTAGGTGTCCACGGCATTCTTCAGGCCCGCTTCGCGCAGCTTGCCCAGCGCCACTTCGCTCATGAAATGGTTGGAATGGGTCAAGAGGCCGTCCTGCGGCAGCAAGGTGAAGCTCTCGTCGGGCGCGCATTCGAAGTCGATCACCCAGCCGTTCTGGCTGACGATCATGTTGCTGGAGCAGGCCTTGGGCGTGGCGGCAATCAGCTGCATGGCGATGGCGACGTGCTGCTGGCTGAGCACCGCGCGGCGCACGCTGCTCAGCGGTACGCCGGACTGCGTGTAATCGCGGTCGCTGCTGAGATAGTTGCCGGTCAGGCCGATGCCGGCCGAGTTGAAGCCGTGCCGCGCCAGGCCGCCGGCCTCCACCAGCGTGAGGAAGGTGACGCCGCTTTCCAGGGTGGCGCGCAGCACGATGGTGCTGTCGCAGGCGTCAGGCTCCCAGTCCCAGTTGTGGGCATGGATCAGCGTGCCTGTCGCGCTGCGCCCGGGCATGACCAGGGCGGCGGTGCATTCGCCTTCGGCGGGGTCCAGGTTGCCCATCTTGGCCAGCAGCCGCGCCTTGGCGATGACTTCGGTGCGGGCGTTGATCAGCGCTACGTCGTCGAAGGCGCAGCCTGCGCCTTGCGCGATGCCCCGCATTTCTTCGGTATGTGCGGGGTCGAACTTCTGGATCTGGTCGGCGAACTCCTTGATCAGGGCGGCCTGGGTGGCCGCGGGAGTGCCGATCTTGTCGAGTTCGCCGCGATAGTGCCGCGCGCTGTGGGCAATGCGTTCGGGCACGGCGCGGCCGTACTGCACGCCGCGTTCAAAAGGGGAACCGGAGATCGAGACTAGGGGAAACGGGGCGTATTTCATGGGAGCATCAAATAGGGGGGTCAGGGTGCGGAGCGGCTTGCCAGGTCCAGTTGCAGGGCGTCGCCGCTGATGTGCAGGTCGGCGCCCAGCGCGGCGGACCCGCGGATCAGCAGGTCGCGCTCTTGCGCCGCTTCGGATGCGGCCACGAACACGGTCTGGTTGGCGTCGTTGCGCTGCACGAAACGGAATTGCATGGCGGCGGGGCGCTTGTCGCGGATGTCGACGCGGACCGTCATGCCGGTCCACTCCGTATGCGCGTCCGCCTGGTGGGCGACCTGGAAGGAGAAATTGCCGCTGCCGTAAAGAATGGGCCTGCCCTGATGCAATTCGACGGGCAGGATCATGTGGGGGCCATGCCCCAGCACGATGTCGGCGCCAGCCTCGACGGCCGCATGCGCGTACTCGCGCTGGTACTGCAGCACGTCGCGCCGGTAGCCCCAGTGCAGCGAGGCGATCACGACGTCCGCCTGTTCCCGCAGCGCCGCCACGTCGGCCCGGAATTGCGCCAGCGACTCCGGATCGGCCCAGGTCAGCACCTCGGGCGGCACGCCGGGGCGCGTGCGCGCCGCCTGCATTTCCAGCCGCGGCCGATAAGCGGTATGGCCGCGGATGATGGCGACGCCGGCATGATGCGCGGTGGCTTCATGGTTGTCCGGCCAGTACACGGCGGTGCGCTGCAGGAAGCCGTAGCGCACGCCGTCGCGCACTTCGATCAGCGGGGCGCGGGCCGCGTTGGCGTTCGCGCCGGCGCCCACGCTCGACAGGGACGCGTCCCGCAAGGCGGCCAGCGAGGACAGCACCGCTACATGGCCGATGTTGACGTTGTTGGCGTTGCCCACCGCCTGCAGGCCGGCGTCGCGCAGGACCTGCGCATGCCGGGGCGAGGTATAGAAGCCGCGCCGCTCCTGGGCCTGCTCGGGCAGGTCGTACAGGCAGCATTCCAGGTTGGCGAATACCAGGTCCGCCTGCCGCAGCGGCGGGCTGACGTGGTCGAACAGGCCGCGGGCGTCATCCACGCCCTTGAGGTTGATGTCGCCCAGCAGATACAGGGTTTGATTCATGGTGGCGTTCCTAGTCGGCCTTCGAGACTTCCCAGAGCAGCGGCGCGCCGAAGATCGACGATTCGAAACCCTGGACGTTCTTGCGGTATGCGCCCGTGCTCAAGGTATTGAACAAGGGGATGATGGGGACCTGCTCCAGCATCAGCCGGTGCAGTTGATCCAGCAAGGCCTGCCGTTCGGCGGGCGCCGTGGCGTTGGTGGCCTTTTCCAGCAGCGCGCGGGCAGCGGGATCGTCCCACAGCTTGCGCGGCTGGGAACTCTTGTCGCCGGTCACGGCCTCGAAGTTCAGGGCGGGGTCCATGCGGCTGGAGTACGAGAACGACATCATCTGGTAGTTGCCTTTCTGCCACTTGTCCTGCTGGGCGCCCCATTCCAGCACCTCGATGTCGGCGTTGATGCCGGCCTGCTGCAGCATGGCCTGGGTGATAACGGCCGCGTCGTAGTTCGGCAGGTTGCGCTTGTTGGTCGAAATGACGATTTTCTCGCCCTTGTAGCCGGCCTTGGCGAGCAGCGCCTTGGCGCGCGCCAGGTCGTAGACGTAACCCTGCTTTTCGGCTTCGCCGTAGTAGGGCGAGGCCACGGGGACGAGCGAGTTGTTGGGCTCGGTCAGGCCGTAGGTCACGCCTGCCACCAGTTCCTTGTAGTTCAGCGCCGCGGCGATGGCCTGGCGCAGATAGGGATTGGACAGCAGCTTGTCGCGCGTCTGGATCGTCAGCGTGGAGGGCGCCAGCTGGGGCGAGACATTGGTGCTGATGGCCTTGTTCTGCGCCAATTCGGCGACTTCGGAGTACGGCACCTTGGACATCACGTCGATGGCGCCGCTGGCCAGGGCGGTCTTGGCCGTCGCCGGGTCGGAGATTACGACGAAGCGCACCTCGTCGACCAGCGGACGCTTGGAACCCACATAGCCGTCGGGTTTGCCCGGCCGGTTGGCGTAGTTCTCGAAGCGCGTCAGGCTCACGTATTCGCGACGGCGCCACTCCGCGAAGCGGAAGGGGCCGGTGCCGATGGGCTTGTCCCAGGTGCCGTCGGGCTTGACCGAGTCGCGATGGGTGATGGCCGTCATGCCGCAATCGCTGCGCGCCAGCGAATCAAGGAACAGCGGCGCGGCGCGGTCCAGCTTGAACACGACGGTGGCGGGATCGGTGGCGGCCGCGCCTTCCACCTTCAGGCCGATGCGGCCATCGAAGTCGGTCAGGCAGCGCCAGCCGGTCTTGGGATCCATGTAGCGGTTCCAGCTCCAGACCACGTCGTCGGCGGTCAGGGGCGCGCCGTTGTGGAAGGTCACGCCCTGGCGCAGATGGAACGTATAGGTCTTGCCGTCTTCGGATACGTCGATCTTCTCCGCCAGCAAGGGGGCGGGCTGGCCCTTCGCGTTGTAGCCGACCAGGCCTTCGACGACGTGCAGGATCACGCCATCGGTATTGGCGTCGCGGTTGACGCCCGGATCGCTGCTGCGGATGTCCGCGTCCTGGTGGGCGCGCAGCACGGTGGCGCCCAGGGCAGGCGCGGCGGCCGTCAGGAGGGCGGCCAGGGCGGTGTACGCATACATAGGTCGTTTCATGATGGGTCCTTGTTGTGAGCGGTTTGCAGCTGGAAAACGTTCAGAAGGAAGGGGACGATCCGCGTTCCACCGTATAGCGGGCGTAGGCCGCGCCCTGCCAGGGCATGCGCGCGACCTCCAGCACGCCGGCCGCGGGTTCCATGATCAGCGTCGCGGTGGTGCAGGATGCATAGCCCTGGGCGCTGACGCGCCCCGGCCGGCAGACGGAAAAGGGAGTGGCATGGGTATCGGCGAAGGCGGCCTTGAGATCCTGCACGCCGAGCTTGCCGCCCGCGGCCGACAGGCGCTGGCGCACGCGCTGATCGCGATAGAGGCTTTCCGGCGAGCTGGCGATGCCCGTCTCCTTCAGCTTGCCCAGCGCCACGGGACTGGTCCAATGGTTGGCGTGGACCAGCAGGCCATCCTCGGGATAGACCAGGAAGGTCTCGTCAGGCGCGCATTCCAGGCTCAGCGCCAGGCCCAGCCGCGTGCCCAGGATCAGGTTGCACGAACACGCCTTGGGCGTGCCGGTGACGATCTGGAGGGCCAGGGCGTAATGCTCCTGCTCCAGCGCCTTGCGGCGCACCAGCGGCAGGGGCACGCCGTCCTGCTGGTAGTCGCGGCTGGAGGACATGCCGTTGCCGTTCAGGGTCAGCCCGGCCGAGTTCATGCCATAGCGCGCCAGGCCGCCGGCTTCGACGAAGGTCAGCACGTCGGGGCCGTCGTCGCGCAGCACGCGCAGGATGATGATGGTGTCGGCGCAGTCCTGGCGGTTGTCCCAGTTCTGGCCTTGCAGGAAATTGCCGTTGGCGCTGCGCGCGGGCAGGATGGCGGCGCCGGTGCATTCGTCGCTTGCCGGCGCGGCAGAGCCGGCAAGCTGCGCGCGCCGGGCTTGGGCGACGATTTCGGTGCGGGCGTTGATCATCAGCACGTCTTCGAAGGAAACGCTGGCGCCCTCGGCGATGCCGCGCATCTCGTCCAGGTAGGCGGGTTCGAAATCCTCGACGGCGCGCGAGAAATTCGCGATGAGCCGCCGCAGGTCCGCAGGCGAGTACCGTAGCTGCTGCAGCGCACGGGCGTAGATCTCGGCGCTGCGTCGCACGCGCCCGGCCGCCAGGCGTCCGTGCCGCAGCCCGCGCTCGTAAGGCGTGCCGGCCACCTCGACCAGCGGAAAGTAGGCTTGCGCTTCCATGTCTGTTCCTATGCGCGCGGGGCTGCGGGCGTCATTGATCGAACCGCCATTTCAGGCGCACGCCGCCGGTGTCGTTGGCCTCCAGGGCCGGAATGGCCGACAGCAGCTTGCGCGTGTAGGGATGCTGGGGCGCGTCGAAGATCTGGTCGCGCGGACCCTGTTCGACGATCTGGCCGTCCTGCATCACGACCACGCGGTCCGCCACCTGCTCGACCACGCCCAGGTCATGGCTGATGAACAGACAGGAGAAGCCGTGGCGTTGCTGCAATTCGGCAAACAGCTTGAGCACCTGCGCGCGCACCGTGACATCCAGGGCCGAAACCGGCTCGTCGGCGATCACGAAGGCGGGGCGCCGCACGATGGCGCGGGCGATCGCCACGCGCTGGCGCTGGCCGCCGGACAATTCATGCGGATAGCGCCTGGCGTACTCCGGGCCCAGTCCGACCTCGGCCAGCACGGACTGGACGCGTTCGGCCTTCTGCGCCGCCGTCATGCCGTCCACCTGGCGCAAGCCCTCGGCCGTGAGTTCACCGACCGTCATGCGCGGATTCAGGGAGGAATAGGGGTCCTGGAACACCATCTGGCAGTTCAGGCGGTAGTCGTTCCAGGCGGCGCCCGTCTGCGCTATCGGCTTGCCGCGGAAGTAGATGCCGCCGTCCGTGGGAGCCAGCAAGCCGGCGATGGCCCGGCCCAGGGTGGTCTTGCCGGAACCCGATCCGCCGACCACCGCCACCACCTCGCGCGGCCGGATCTGCAGGTCTATGCCGTGCAGGGCGCGTTTGGCCTGGGTGCGGCCGAACAGCCGCTGGCGGCCCGCGTAGTCCACCAGCAGCTGGCGCACGTCGACGATGGGCGCTTCGGGCGGAATGGGGCGGGCGGGGCCGCGCATGGGCATGGCCGCCAGCAATTGCCGCGTGTACGGATGCGCGGGACGGTCCAGGATCTGCTGGGTGGTGCCGGTTTCCACGATTTCCCCGTGGCGCATCACGATCATGCGTTCGGTGTACTTGGCCACCATGGGCAGGTCGTGGCTGATCATCAGCACGGCCGTGTTGCGGGCGCGGGTCAGCTCCAGCATCAGTTCCAGCACGTCGCGCTGCACCACGGCATCCAGCGCCGTGGTGGGCTCGTCGGCCACCAGCAGGGCGGGTTCCAGCAGCATCACGGCGGCCAGCATCATGCGCTGTCGCATGCCGCCGGAGAATTCATGGGGCCACGCATCCAGCGCGGCCGCGGGGTCGCGCAGGCCGACGCGCGCCAGCATGGCCAGTATCAACTGCTTGCGGGCGGCTGCCGACAGGTCCTTGCGGTGCAGCGCCAGGCCTTCATCGAGCTGGCGGCCGATCTTCATGGAAGGGTTTAGCGAGGTCATCGGCTCCTGGAACACCATGCCGATGCGCGCCCCGCGCAGCTTGCGCAAGGCGGCGGGGCTGGCGTCGGTCAGCGATTTCCCCTCGAAGGTGATCGAGCCCGCGGCGCGCACCAGCGGCGGCGGCGTCAGGCCCAGCAGCGCGCGCGCCGCCTGGGTCTTGCCGCTGCCCGATTCGCCGACGATGCCGACCAGCTCCCCGGGCTTGATGGAGAAGCTGACCCGCTTGACGATTTCCCGGCCGCCCGCGCCCACCGTCAGCGTCAGGCCGTTCACCTCTGCCAGCGTTGCGCCGGCGTCCATATGCTTGGTCGTCATGTCATTCACCCGTACGCATGCGCGGATCCAGGCGGTCGCGCACGGCGTCGCCCAGCAGGTTGATGCCCAGCAGCGTGAGCGAAATGCAGATGCCGGGGAAGATGCTCAGATACGTCGCCTGCGCCATGAACGGACGGGCCGAGGCCAGCATGTTGCCCCAGGTGGGCGCGGGCGGCGGCACGCCCAGGCCCAGGAAGGACAGCGCGCTTTCCGCCAGGATCACCCAGCCGAA
>MCND01000119.1_pt1 | contig 36216 bp, 28 predicted proteins | sample 778211 | NCBI WGS metagenome assembly MCND01 (sample SAMN04296812, study PRJNA304217) | bioreactor metagenome | isolation source: activated sludge enriched with benzalkonium chloride | place: Turkey: Istanbul urban wastewater treatment plant
CTTTTAGCGCTCAACGTCAGGGTTTCAAGCATCAGGGGTTCAAACAATAGTGTCAGCAGTGCCGACACTTTCAGGCCCCTGTCACGCCCAGCCCCACCCTACCCCGGCATACACCTGAACCCACTCGCACTGGCCACTTGCTTGCCCTGCCCGTCATACAGCCGCGCCCGCACTTCGGTGCCCAGGGTCGATTCCACCAGCTTGTAATGCTCGCCGGCCTTGAAGCCGCTGTAGCTGATATGCCCGTTGCAGTCTTGCTGGTTGGAGTCGCCGGTGCTGTCTTCGAACAGGGTCACGTCCAGGCGGTGGGCGCCGGGGCGGACCTGGAAGTAGCGGCCGTCGTCGACGTTTTTGCCGTCCACGCGTTCGGCCATCAGATCGCTGGGGGCCTCTTCTTCAAGGCTGATCCAGGCGTCGTTGGGGTCGGCCTTGGGCATCGGGCCGGCGCAGGCGGAAAGCGCCAGCACCAGGCTCAGGGCGGGAATCAGCAGCAGCGGTTTGGCATTCATGGTAGGCACCTCGGCAGTGAGAAGGAACACGGGGTGCGACTGCGAACGCCAGCCGCGCCGGATTGCCATCCAGCTTGTCGAGGCCCGGCAACGAGGACAAATGAATCCCCATGAAGGAAAGTTAAGGCCCAACCTAAAACTTCCTTCACCTGGCTGAAAGCCGCGTGTTAGGTGGGTCGCCGGAGACTGCCGAGCCTCGTTTCCGTCTCGGAGGTCCACCCCATGCTCGGGCTGGTCAAGACCGCTCTGCTCAAGCCCTACACGTTTATCGTGCTGGCGATCTTCATCTGCATCATCGGGCCGCTGGCGGCCCTGCGTACGCCCACCGACGTGTTCCCGGACATCGGCATCCCGGTGGTGGCGGTGGTCTGGCAGTACAACGGCTTGTCGCCGGACGCCATGGCCGGCCGGGTGATCTACACCTACGAGCGCTCGCTGAGCACCACGGTCAACGATATCGAGCACATCGAGTCGCAATCGCTGCCGGGCATGGGGATCGTCAAGATCTTCTTCCAGCCGGGGGTGGACATCCGTACCGCCAACGCCCAGGTGACAGCCGTTTCACAAACCGTGCTCAAGCAGATGCCGCCGGGCATCACTCCGCCGCTGATCCTCAACTACAGCGCCTCGACGGTGCCGATTCTGCAGATGGCGTTTTCCAGCCCGACCCTGTCCGAAGCGAAGATTCGTGACCTGGTGCAAAACAATATCCGCCTGCCCCTGAGCGCCCTGCCGGGTCTGGCGATGCCCACGCCCATGGGCGGCAAGCAGCGGCAGATCACCCTCGACCTCGATCCCCAGGCGCTGGCGGCCAAGGGCCTGTCCGCCCAGGACGTGGGCAACGCCCTGGCGGCGCAGAACCAGATCATCCCGGTGGGCACCGCCAAGCTGGGTGGCAATGAATACACGGTGCTGCTGAACAACAGCCCGAGTGCCATCGACGAGCTCAATGACCTGCCGATCAAGACCGTCGACGGCGCCTTGATCACCATCGGCCAGGTGGCCCACGTGCGTGACGGCGCGCCGCCGCAGACCAACATCGTGCGGGTCGACGGCCACCGGGCGGTGCTGATGCCGGCCCTGAAGAACGGCAATATCTCGACCCTGGCCATCGTCGATGGCATCCGCCAGATGCTGCCGCGCATCGATGAGACCCTGCCGCCAGCGCTGAAGACTTCGCTCTTGGGCGATGCCTCGGTGTTCGTCAAGCAGTCGGTGGGCAGCGTGGCCCAGGAAGGCATCATCGCCGCGCTGCTGACCAGCGCGATGATCCTGCTGTTCCTCGGCAGTTGGCGCTCGACCCTGATCATCGCCGCCTCGATTCCCCTGGCGGTGCTCGCCGCCATCGCCCTGCTGGCCGCCAGCGGCCAGACCCTCAACGTCATGACACTGGGCGGCCTGGCCCTGGCGGTGGGGATCCTGGTGGACGACGCCACGGTGACCATCGAGAACATCAACTGGCACCTGGAACAGGGCAAGACGGTGAAGGACGCGATCCTCGACGGCGCCAAACAGATCGTCGGCCCGGCGTTCGTCTCGCTGCTGTGCATCTGCATCGTCTTCGTGCCGATGTTCCTGCTGCAGGGCATCGCCGGCTACCTGTTCCGGCCCATGGCCCTGGCGGTGATCTTCGCCATGGCCAGCTCCTTCCTGCTGTCGCGGACCCTGGTGCCAACCCTGGCCCTGTACCTGCTCAAGCCCCACATGCCGGAGACCGGCCCTGGCCATCACCCGGAAGATGCCTTCATCAACCACCACGAAGGCGAGCAGCACGCCCCGCCCCGGCATGCCCTGGTACGCGCCCTGCTGGGATTCCAACAAGGCTTCGAGCGGCGTTTTTCCAATGTGCGCGACACCTACCACGGCCTGCTGCGACTGGCCTTGGCCAGGCGTCGGCCGTTCCTCCTGGGTTTCCTCGCCTGTGTGCTGGCCTCCTTCGCCCTGCTGCCGAGCCTGGGCCAGGACTTCTTCCCCGCCACCGATGCCGGGGCCCTGGCCTTGCATGTGCGCCTGCCCCTGGGCACGCGGATCGAGGAAAGCGCGGCGGCCTTCGACCGCATCGAAGCACGAATTCGCGAGGTAATCCCGCCCGAGGAGCTGGACAGCGTGATCGACAACATCGGCATCCCCCTGAGCGGCATCGACATGGCCTACAGCAACAGCGGCACCATCGGCCCCCAGGATGGCGATATCCAGGTCACCCTCAAGCCCGGCCACGCGCCCACCGCCGATTACGTGAAGCGCTTGCGCGAGGCCTTGCCGGAGAGTTTCCCCGGAAGCCAGTTCGCCTTCCTGCCGGCGGACATCAGCAGCCAGATCCTCAATTTCGGCGCACCGGCCCCGCTGGACGTGAAGATCTCCGGGCCTGACGATGCGGCCAACCGCGCCTATGCCCTGGAGCTGCAACGGCGCCTGCGCCACGTACCGGGCATCGCCGACTTGCGCCTGCAGCAGTCCACCGGCTATCCGTCGCTGGCGGTCAAGGTCGATCGCCTGCGGGCCAACGGCCTGGGGATCACCGAGCGCGACGTGACCAACAGCATGGTCGCCTCCTTGGCCGGTAGCTCCCAGGTGGCGCCGACCTTCTGGCTCAACCCGAAGAACGGCGTGTCCTACTCCATCGTCGCCGCCACCCCGCAGTACCGCCTGGACAGCCTGCCAGCCCTGGAGGCCTTGCCGGTCACCGGCAGCAACGGCCAGGCGCAGATCCTCGGTGGCCTGGCGAATATCTCCCGCGCTGACAGCCCGGCGGTGGTCAGCCACTACAACATCCAGCCGACCCTGGACCTGTACGCCAACGTCCAGGGCCGCGACCTGGGCGCCGTGGCCCACGACATGCAACAGGTGCTGGACGACGCCGCGGCCCTGCGGCCCAAGGGCGCCACGGTCAGCCTGCACGGGCAGATCGATGCCCTGCACCAGGCCTTCAGCGGCCTGAGCCTGGGGCTGCTGGGGGCTGTGGTGCTGATCTACCTGCTGATCGTGGTCAACTTCCAATCCTGGCTCGACCCGCTGGTGATCATCAGCGCGCTACCGGCGGCCCTGGCCGGCATCGTCTGGATGCTGTTCCTCAGCGGCACCTCGCTGTCGGTGCCGGCGCTGACCGGGGCCATCCTGTGCATGGGGGTGGCCACCGCCAACTCGATCCTGGTAGTGAGCTTCTGCCGCGAGCGCCTGGCGGAACACGGCGATGCCCTGCTGGCCGCCCTGGAAGCCGGCTACACGCGCTTTCGCCCGGTGTGCATGACCGCCCTGGCGATGATCATCGGCATGCTGCCCCTGGCCCTGTCCGAGGAGCAGAACGCGCCCCTGGGCCGGGCGGTGATCGGCGGCCTGCTGCTGGCCACCGTCGCCACCCTGATCTTCGTCCCCGTGGTCTTCAGCCTGGTCCACGGTCGCCGTTCCCACCCCGCTGTCGCTGGAGAAACCACCCATGTCGCCTGACCACACCCCTTCGCGCAAACGCCTGATGCTGCTGGGCATCGGCGGCCTGAGCCTGGCCGCCCTGCTGGTGGCCAGCGGCCTGGCCGCGCGCACCCGGCATGAGCGGGCCGTCGCCGCCTGGACCGAAACCGCCGCCGTGCCCCAAGTGCTGGCGGTGCAACCACAACCCAACGCCCAGGGCGACAGCCTGCGCCTGCCGGCCCACCTGGAAGCCTGGAGCAAGGCGCCGATCCATGCCCGGGTCAGCGGCTACCTCAAGGACTGGAGCGCCGACATCGGCACCCAGGTCGCCGCCGGCCAGGTGCTGGCCCATATCGACAGCCCCGACCTGGACCAGCAAGTGGCCCAGGCCCGGGCGCGGATGCTCCAGCAGCAAGCCACCGCGCGGCTGGCCCAGACCACCGCCGCACGCTGGCAGAACCTGGTGGCCAGCCACTCGGTATCGCGCCAGGAAGCCGACGAAAAACGCGCCAACGCCACCGCCGCCCAGGCCAGTGCCGCAGCGGCCGCCGCCGACTACGCACGGCTCTCGGCCCTGGAAGACTACAAGACCATCCGCGCACCGTTCGCCGGCGTGGTCACGGCCCGCCATACCGACATCGGCCAGCTGGTAAAAGCCGACAGCGACAGCGATCCGCAACTGTTCGACCTGTCCGATACCCACAAGCTGCGGCTGTACGTGCCCATTCCGCAAAACTACGCCAGCGTGATCCGCCCCGGCCTCACGGCCCGGCTGACGGTGCCCGAGCATCCCGGCCAGCAGTTCAGCGCCCAGTTGGTGGGCGACTCCTGCGCCGTCGATCCGCGCTCCGGCACGCTGCTGGCGCAGTTCGTCGCCGCCAACCCCGACGGCGCCCTGCATCCTGGCGACTACGCCGAAGCGAGCCTGGCGCTGGCGGCCGACACCCATGGCCTGAGCATCCCCGCCAGCGCCCTGATCTTCCGCGCCCAGGGCACCCAGGTGGCGCTCATCGACAGCGCAAAACACGTGCACCTGCGCAGCATCCATATCGGCCTGGACCTGGGCGACCGCCTGGTGATCGACCAGGGCCTGCAAGCCTCGGATCAGGTCATCGACAACCCGCCGGACGCCCTGCGCGAAGGCGACCTGGTGCAACTGGCCGACGCCGGAGGTGCCCATGCGCCCAAGGCTTAAGCCCTTCGCCGCGCTGGTGCTGCTGGCGCTGCACGGCTGCTCCCTGGCGCCGCATTACCAGGCGCCGGAGGTGGCGTTGCCAGCGCAGTTTCGTGAACAGAGCGCCGCCGGGCCCTGGCACCCGGCCACGCCCCAGGCCCTCGACGCGCACTGGTGGCGGCTGTACCACGACCCACGGCTCGACGACCTGCAACAGCGCCTGCTCCAGGCCAACCCGGACCTCGCCGCGGCCCTGGCCCACTACGACGGCGCCCAGGCCTACGCCAGCCAGCTGCATGCCGGGCTGTTCCCGCAGATCAGCGCCAGCGCCCAGCCCTTGCGCCAGCGCCAGTCGGACAGCCGACCGCTACGCGGCGGCAGCCAGCCCTCGGTGTACAACAGCAACAGCGCCGGCTTTACATTGGAGTTCGACCTCGATCTCTGGGGCCGGCTGCGCAACCAGGCGCTGGCGGGCGATGCCCAGGCCCAGGCGTCCGGTGATGACCTGGCGGCGGCGCGCCTGAGCCTGCAACGCCAGCTGGCATTGCTCTATGTGCAACTGATCGGCCTGGACGCGCAAAGCAGGATTCTCAGCCGCTCCCTGGAAGACTACGGCCAGGCCCTGCAACTGACCCGTGACCGCTACCAGGGGCAGATCGCCTCGGAGCTGGACCTGACCCGAGCCCAGAGCCAGCTAGCCAATGCCGAGCCCGACCTGGACGAAGTCCGGGCCCAGCGCAACCTCACGGAACACGCCATCGGCGAGCTGGTGGGCGAACCGGCCAGCCAGTTCCGCCTGGCGCCCTCGAAACAACTGCTGGGCCTGCCGGAGGTCCCCCGGCAACTGCCCAGCAGCCTGCTGCAACGCCGGCCGGACATCGCCGCCGCCGAACGCCGGGTATTCGCCGCCAATGCCGGCATCGGCGTGGCGCGAGCGGCCTGGTACCCGGACTTCAGCCTCACCGGCCTGCTCGGCGGCCAGACCCAGGGCAGCGGCAGCCTGCTGGCGGCGGGTAATCGCTACTGGGCCCTGGGACCGCTGATGACCCTGCCGATTTTCGACGGTGGCAGGCTCAGTGCCAACGAGCGCCAGGCCCATGCCGAATTCGAAGAAGCTGCGGCCCATTACCGGGGACAGGTGCTGCGGGCGGTGCGCGAGGTGGAGGACAACCTGGGGCAACTGCGCGACCTGCAACAACAAGCGCTGGACCGACAAGCGGCGGTGAATGCGGCGCTGCACACCCAGTCCCTGGCGATGAACAGCTACCAGGCGGGAGCCGTGAGCTACCTGGATGTGGTCACCGCGCAAACCGCCGCGCTGCAGGCCCAACGCAGCCTGCAAGCCCTGCAGACCCGCCAGTTGCAAGCCAGCGTCGGCCTGCTCACGGCATTGGGTGGAGGCTGGAGCCCCCTGTAGGAGCGAAGCTTGCTCGCGATGCTGGTTAACGGTAACGGGGGGTTACCGGATAAACGCGGGGGCTCTGAAGGCCATCGCGGGCAAGCCTCGCTCCTACTCTTTCCTTAAACCCGCTTTTTACCCGCCATGGATTCTCATATATGACAGTTTCGGAGCGATCGGAAGCCCCATTCCAGAGCATTTTGCCATCACCCAAAAATTCACTGGACATGTAACGTTCATTACATAACTATCGTTTTCTGCTTTTTATGAAACAAAAACTACACCCGACCTTCAAGGCGTGCCGATGCCTTCGCTCAGAACCCTGATCACCGACCCTGCCCTCGACCTGACGCCCTCCGAGCGCAAGGTGGTGCGAGCCCTGCTCGACCACTACCCACGCAACGGCCTGGGGCCCATGTCGCGCCTGGCCGAACATGCCGGGGTCAGCGATCCGACCATCGTGCGCCTGGTGAAAAAGCTCGGCTTCGGCGGCTACGGCGAATTCCAGGACGCCCTGCTCAGCGACATGGATGACCGCCTGCGTTCCCCCAGCACCCTGTTGCACCCCCGGGCCCAGGTGGCCCAGGGCGACACCTGGGGTCGCTACCTGGCCGGCAGCCAGCGCGCCCTGCAGGACACCCAGGCGCTGACCCAGCCCGAGGACATCCGCGTACTCATGGACTGGCTGCTGGACAGCCGCCACTGCGTGCACTGCTTCGGCGGGCGCTTCAGCAGCTTCCTCGCCCAGTACCTGCTCAATCACCTGCGCCTGATGCGCCCGGGCTGTTTCTTTCTCGAAGACAACGCCCAACTGCCGGACCGCCTGTTCGATGTGCAACGCCAGGACGTGGTGCTGCTGTTCGACTACCGCCGCTACCAGTCCCAGGCCCTGCGGGTGGCCAGCGCGGTCAAGGCGCGCAACGCCCGGGTGGTGTTGTTCACCGATATCTACGCATCGCCGCTGCGCGAACTGGCGGACCTGATCATCAGCGCCCCGGTGGAGTCGCTGTCGCCCTTCGACACCCTGGTGCCGGCCTTGGCCCAGGTCGAGGCACTCATTGCCTGCATGACCCCGCGCAGTACCCATCTTGACCAACGCCTGGAGGGCATCGATGCCCTGCGGGCCGAATTCGCTACACACGTGCTGGAGGAGAAATAAGGATGTTCAGCCTGCCCCATCGTTCGCCACGGGACCTGCCCTTCGTCGTCGACCACACCGCCCTGCTGCTGGTGGACATGCAACGGGCCTGGCTCGAGCCTCAGTTCGACCCGCACCTGCAAAGCCCCGAGGGCGAGGCGTTCCTCAAGCGCGCCCGGGAGCAGGTGATCCCCAACCAGCAGAAGCTGTTGGCCGCCGTGCGCGAGGCCCGGCAAAACGTGCTGCACACCATCATCGAGAGCCTCACCGCCGATGGCCGCGACCGCTCCCTGGACCACAAGCTGTCGGACATGCACCTGCCCAAGGGCAGCCCGGAAGCGGCGATCATCGCTGAGCTCGAGCCGGTGGAAAACGAGATCGTGTTGCCCAAGACGTCGTCCGGCGTCTTCAACTCCACCAACATCGACTACGTGCTGCGCAACCTGGAGACTCGCCACCTGATCGTCGCCGGGATCGTCACCGACCAGTGCGTGGACATGGCCGTGCGCGATGCCGCCGACCGCGGCTACCTGGTGACCCTGGTGGAAGACGCCTGCGCCACCTACAGCGATGCCCGGCACCAGGCCTGCCTCAATGCGATCAAGGGCTACTGCTGGATCACCGACACCGCCACGGTGCTGGGCCGCCTGCGGGAGATCCGCGGGTGAGCCGGGGCCAGGGCGTCGAGGCCCTGAGCCCGGTGGCGATGACCAGCATCGTCACCACCGACCTGATCGGCGTCACCCGCGGACGCTCGTTTCCCAGCGATGAGCTGGAGCGCTATCGGCTCGGCGGTTGTGGCTGGGTGCCGGCCAACAGCGCACTGACACCCCAGGACCTGATCGCCGAGGACAACCCCTGGGGCGCCTATGGCGACCTGCGACTGATTCCTGACCTGGACAGCCGGGTCAGCGTCGGGGCCGGGCCCGATGCCTCGGCGCCGCCGCTGGATTTCATCCACGCCGATATCCGCGAGACCGATGGCCAGCCCTGGGCCGCCTGCCCGCGCACCCTGTTGCGCAACGAACTGGCGGCCTACCAGGCCCTGGGCATCCAGGTCATCGCAGCGTTCGAGCATGAATTCAACCTCGACACCGGTAGCGGGCAGGCCGAGCACCTGGCCTTTTCCCTGCAGGCCCAGCGCCAGGGCGCGGACTTCGGCGGTTGGCTGCTGGCAGCCCTGCGCAGCGCCGGGGCCGAGCCGGAGATGTTCCTGCCCGAGTACGGCAAGCACCAATACGAAATCACCTGCCGCCCGACCCAGGGCCTGGCCGCCGCCGACCGGGCGGTGAACGTGCGCGAGATCACCCGCGAGATCGCCCGGCAGCTGGGACATCACGTCAGCTTCGCCCCCAAGACCGCCGAGAACGCGGTGTGCAACGGCGTGCACCTGCACCTGAGCCTGCAGGACCTGGACGGCACGCCGTTGCTCTACGACCCGCAAGCGGTGAGCGGCGACGACCTCTCCAACCTGGGCCAGTACTGGGCCGCCGGGGTGCTCAAGCACCTGCCGGCGCTGTGCGCCTTTACCGCGCCAACGCCGATTTCCTATGCGCGCCTGCAGCCCCATCACTGGAGCGCCTCCTACGCCTGCCTGGGCCTGCGCAACCGCGAAGCCTCGCTGCGGATCTGCCCCACCGTGACCATCGGCGGCAAGGCCGCGGCGCCGCAGTACAACCTGGAGTTCCGGGCCCTGGACGCCACCGCCTCGCCGCACCTGGCCATGGCCGTGGTGCTGATGGCCGGGCGCCTGGGCATCGAGCAACAACTGGCGCTGACCGCGGTGACCGACAAGGTCCCCGACGAACTGAGCGCCGAACAGCGCCTGGCCAGCGGCATTGTGCCGCTGCCCGGCACCCTGCCCCAGGCCCTGGATTGCCTGCGCGAGAACCGCGAGCTGCGGCAACTGCTGCCGCCATCGCTGCTGGATACCTATTTCGCCGTCAAACAAAAGGAAGTGTCCCTGACCGAACACCTGAACGCTGCCCAACTTTGTGAGCACTATGCACGCCTGTACTAAATCTGCCGAGCTGGGGTTGTATACCGAGCCGGCCTACCGCCTGTTCCGGGAAGACTCCGAGCATCCGCTGATTCTGGTGTGCGAGCACGCCAGCCACTATATTCCTCCCGCCCTGAACGACCTGGGGCTGGACCCGGTGGCGGCGCGCGAACACATCGCCTGGGACCCGGGCGCCCTGGAACTGGCCCAGAGCCTGTCCCAGGCCCTGGGGGCGACCCTGATCGCGGCCAACTACTCGCGCCTGCTGGTGGACCTCAACCGTCCACGGCATGCTCCCGACAGCATCCCGCTGCAAAGCGAGATCTACCAGGTCCCGGGCAACCAGCACCTGGACGAAGCGACCCGCGAGTATCGGCGCCAGCAATTGTTCACCCCGTTCCACCAGCGCTTGCAACGGATCATCGACCGGCGCCTGGCCCAGGGCCGTGAAGTGCGCGTGGTGGGTATCCACAGTTTTACCCCGGTGTACTACGGCCAGCCGCGGACGCTGGAAATCGGCGTGCTCTACGGCGGCGCCACCGCCTATGCCGCCCGGGTGTTGGAGGGCTTGTGGGCCCTGCCATTGAAAGTGGCGGGCAACCAGCCTTATGAAATCGACCCGTTGAGCGATATGACGGTACCGGTGCACGGCGATGCCCGGGGCCTGGAATCGATCCTGATCGAGGTGCGCAACGACTTGCTGCGTACCCCAGAGGCGGTACAACGCTGGAGCGATTGCCTGGCACCGCTGCTGTAGTACCTCGGGAGCACCGCAGGTCATCCCATAACGCTGTTAACAGGACTGCAATAACAATCAGAAAAACCGCTGTGGTGTGCCTTTGACCCTGCCAGGTTCAAACACCGGCCCGCGTCCCCAAGCGTCAATGACGACGCTCGCCGCGGGCTTTGCCCCCCTATTGGCTACAAGGAGAACTGCTTCATGGAGATTGAAGAATTCGGCTACAAACAGGAACTCAAGCGCGGGCTGACCCTGCGCGACCTGGTGGTCTACGGGATGATTTTCATGATTCCCATCGCCCCGTTCGGGGTTTACGGCTACGTCAACCAGGAAGCCCCGGGCATGGTGCCCCTGGCCTACATCATCGGCATGGTGGCGATGGTCTTCACCGCCCTGAGCTACGGCGCCATGGCCCGCGCCTTTCCCATCGCCGGCTCGGTGTACTCCTATGCCCAGCGTGGCCTCAACCCCCACGTGGGGTTCCTCGCCGGCTGGCTGATGCTCCTGGACTACCTGCTGATCCCGCCATTGCTCTATGTCTACGCGGCCATGGCGCTCAACCACCTGTACCCGGAAGTGCCCAAGGTCGGCTTCATCCTGGCGTTCCTGGTCAGCGCCACCTTCGTCAACCTGCGGGGCATCACCTTCACCGCGCGGATGAATATCCTGTTCCTGCTGGCGCAACTGGTGGTCCTGGGGATCTTCCTGTTCTACGCCTGGAACGCCCTGCACGGCGGCACCGGCCACGGCCAACTGACCCTGGCGCCGCTCTATAGCCCGGAAAACTTCCACTTCGGCATGCTGATGCAGGGTGTGTCGATCGCGGTGCTGTCGTTCCTGGGTTTCGACGCCATCTCGACCCTGGCCGAAGAGGTCAAGGGCGACCCGGGCCGCAGCGTCGGGCGCGCCGCGCTGATCACCCTGGTGGTGATGGGCGCGATCTTCGTGGTGCAGACCTGGATCGCCACTGACCTGGCCGCCGGCATGGGCTTCAAGTCCGCCGATACCGCGTTCTACGAGATCGCCGAGCTGGCTGCCGGCAGCTGGCTGGCGACCGTCACCGGGGTCGCCACGGCGCTGGCCTGGGGCGTGGCGGTGGCCATCACCTCTCAGGCCGCCGTGTCGCGCCTGCTGTTCGGCATGGCCCGCGATGGCAAGCTGCCCAAGGTGCTGGCCAAGGTCCACCCCAAGCACAACACCCCGCACATCAGCATCTACCTGGTGGCGCTGTTGTCGCTGCTGATCTGCTACCTGTTCATCAACTCGGTGGACACCCTGACCTCGCTGGTCAACTTCGGTGCCCTGAGCGGCTTCATGCTGCTGCACATCACGGTGATCAACTTCTACTGGCGCCGGCAGAAGTCCGGTCAGGTGGTGCGTCATCTGATCTGCCCGTCGATCGGTTTCGTGATCGTTTGCGCCATCATGTACAACATGGGCGTGGATGCGCAGAAACTTGGCGCGATCTGGGTGGTCGCAGGATTGATCTATCTGTTTTTGCTCAACCGGCTGGGCAGCGGTGCCGCCCTGCCCGATCCGCTCAAACAGTAGTGTCGCCGGTGCCGCCCCCAGGGTGCGGCACCCACTGTGCACCACCGGCAACTGCGGTGCGCAGCCAGGCTGCCACGAGAGCGGCCATGAAACTGCGTGGTAATCGACAGTGATGTCTGGCCGCACCGACAGGCGCGGCCCTTGATACAGGAGTACCCCCATGCTGGCCTTGCGTCCCGTGGCGTTATCCGATTTGCCCCAACTGCGGCGCCTGACCCGCGAACGCCTGCTGGGCGCCACATCGCTGGTGGATGACGAAAGCTGCCTGCGCAGGAAGATTCTCAACTCGCAGGCGTCCTTCGCCAGGCAGGAAGCCGGCCGCGGACCGGAAAACTACTTCTTCGTCCTCGAGGACCTGGACACCGGGCAACTGCACGGCTGTTCCGACATCCTCGCCACCACCGGCCTCAGCGAACCCTTCTACAGCCTGCGCAACCGGCCTTTCGTCAGCAGCTCCCGCGAGCTGAACATCCAGCATGGCGTACCGACCCTGTCGCTGTGCCACGACCTCAACGGCCAGACCCTGCTGCGCAGCTTCCACCTGGATGCGCACCTGAGCGGCACGCCCATCGCCCAACTGGCGTCCAGGGCTCGCCTGCTGTTCATCGCCGCCCACCCGCAACGCTTCGCCGAGAGCTGCATCAGCGAGATCATCGGCTACAGCAGCGAGGCCGGCGAGTCACCCTTCTGGGAAGCGGTGGGCCAGCACTTCTTCGACCTGCCCTATATCGAGGCCGAGCGCGTGTGCGCCCTGCAAGGCCGTGGGTTCCTGGCCGAGCTGATGCCCCAGTACCCGATCTATATCCCGATGCTTTCGCAGGCGGCCCAGGATTGCATCGGCCGGATCCATCCCGCTGCCCGGGAAGCCTGTGACATCCTGGTCGACGAAGGCTTCTCGCCCACCCAGTATGTCGACCTGTTCGACGCCGGGCCGACCCTGCAGGCACGCAATAACGAGCTACGCTCGATCATTCAGAGCCGGGTCGCCGCCACTTGCTCGCAACCGCAAAGCGGCCAGGGCCGGCCATGGCTGCTGAGCAACGAACGGCTGGAGGATTTTCGGGCGCTGATCGCCCCCCTGGACGAAGCCCCCGGCGACATCGTGGGCCTGGACCCAAGCGTGCTGCAGGCGTTGCGCCTGGCCCCCGGCGAAGTTGTGCGAGGCGTGGCCTTATGAACCGCGCTGGATTTCGAAACGTGCCTCAATCGCTGCAAGGAGTTCGCCGATGATCGTGCGCCCGATCCGCATCAACGACCTGTCGGCAGTGCTGAGCCTGCTCAAGGGCTGCTGCCGTGAGCTGGACGACCTGAGCAGCGATCCCGAGCGCCTGGCCCACAGGATCCGCTGGGCACAGCGGACATTCGCCGGCCAGGTGGAACGCGCCGATGCCGACTACTTGTTTGTGCTTGAAGATGACGACCTGCAGGTAATCGGTATCTGCGGCCTGAGCGGTGCCATCGGCCTGCGCGAGCCCTGCTACAACTACCGGGTGGGCATCACCCGTGGCAGCGCCCCGGGGCTGGGGATCGAGAAGCAGATCCCGACCCTGTTCCTGTGCAACGAAATGACCGGACAATCCCAACTCTGCTCGTTGTTCCTGCGCCAGGACCAGCGCCAGGGCCATGCCGCACGCTTGTTGTCCACCGCACGCTTGCTGTTCGTCGCCGAGTACCCGGCGCTGTTCGGCGACAAGCTGGTGGTCGAACTGCGTGGCCAGGTCGACAGCGAGGGTGCCTCGCCATTCTGGGACAGCCTGGGGCGGCATTTCTTCAAGATGGATTTCCAACAGGCCAATCGCCTGTCCAGCCAGGGTGGCAAGGCCTCCATCGCCGAACTCATGCCGCGCCAGCCGCTCTACACCTGCCTGCTCAGCCCTACCGCCCAGGCCGCCATCGGCCAGGCCCACGCCAGCACCGATCAAGCGGTCGGCATCCTGCGCGAGGAAGGCTTCAACCACCAGGGCTGCATCGACATTTTCGATGGCGGGCCGGTGATCGAGGCCCAGGTGATGAACATCCGCAGCGTCCGCGAAAGCCGGACCCTGCCGTTGCTGGTGGGCAGCCTGGACGAACAGGCGCCGCTGTGGCTGATCTACAACCGCCGCCTGGAAACATGCCGCATCACCGCAGCCCCCGGGCGCCTGGTCGCCGGTTGCCTGCTGGTGGACCGCCAGACCACCAAGCACCTGCAACTGCAGCCCGGCGATACCGTGCGCGCCGTACCGCTGCTGGCCTGCCTCTCCGAGACCAGCAACCAGACCCAGGTGCGCACCTCCCCCGCCACCGCCTGGTAACGCCGGCCCCGTCCGTGTAGCCACTGCCGCAAGCTTGGCCCCGCGCTGAAGCCCCTGCGCACCTTGGCGCAAGCTCGACAGCGGCTACAGGGTTCGGCAGATGATGATGGGTGCCAACGGCTGCAGGATTGACGAACGGCAGGACGGATGTTCAGATGCCGCCCTGTTTCAGGTGCCTCACGCCGCCGTGCGTGAGGTGAAACGGGAAACCGGTGCGCCCCCAGGGGCAAGTCCGGTGCTGCCCCCGCAACGGTAAGCGAGTGCTGCATTCAACACGCCACTGTACCCAAGGTATGGGAAGGCGAATGCAGCCAGCCTCGCAAGCCCGGAGACCGGCCTGAAGCATCTGTTTGGCAATCCTGCGGTGGGCGGGCATGGGCCGGTGTGGGCGCGTGCGCGTGCCTGCCACCTTCTCCCTGCGTGCTTCCCGAAGACACTTTCGAGAAGACCAAGAATGACAACAACACACACTTCCCTTGCGCGCGACTGGCGTGCTCCGCGCCGTTCCATGGGCGGCGCCCTGCTCGGCTGTCTGTTCAGCCCCTGGCTGCTGGCGGACGACACCTCCCTGAAGCTGGACCAGCAGTTCGTGTCCGCCCCGTCGGTGGAGTCCACCACCGTGGCCGAGATGGCCAAGTACGGCAGCAAGGTGGAAATCATCGATCGCCAGCAGATCGAACGCGCCGGCCCCAGCAGCGACATCACCCGGGTCCTGCAAATGTACGTGCCGGGCCTCTATGTGGCGCCCAAGAACGGCCCCTTCGACTACGGCACCTATTCGCTGCTGGGCGGGCGCAACGATGACACGCTGATCCTGCTCGATGGCGTGCGCCTGAACAACCGCCTGTACGGCGGTTTGTACCTGGATACCCTGCCAGCCAACGCCATCGAGCGCATCGAAGTGCTCAAGGGCGGCCAGAGCCTGCTGTTCGGCACCCAGGCGGTGTCCGGGGTGATCAACATCGTCACCCGCAGCCCACAGACCCGCGACGCCTCCGGCGAAGTCAACCTGGGCCTGGACAGCTTCATGGGCAGGAGCGGCGATGCCCGGGTGGAACGCATCTTCAGCAACGGCCTGGGCGACCTCGGCTTGCTGGCCTATGTCAGCCACAACGTTTCCGACGGCTACCAGCCGTTTCGCAACAGCGCCTACAACACCAGCACCAAGGACAAGAAGCGCTCCTATGAGGTGACCACCTTCGGCGCCAAGGCGATCCAGGGGTTCGGCGACGACTCGCGCCTGGAGCTGTTCTACCAGTACACCGACGCCAACCTGGATTTTGCCCGCGCCGCGAACAACAAGAAGACCACCAACGACCGGGTCCAGCAGATCGCCACCGCCACCTTCGAGCAACGCCTGGGCGAGCGCTTCAGCTACTTCGTCAAGGGCCATGTCAACGATTGGGACACGCGCTACACCCGTATCAACAGCAACGATGATGGCGGCATCAAGGTCATCAACCACAACGACTACTGGGGCTTCACCGACTGGGGCGTGCAAGCCGAGGGCAAGGCCGAGCTGGACGGCGGCCATGTGCTGGTGTTCGGCACCGACAACCAGTGGTTCAAGGGCCAGGACGACGTACTCAAGATCGACGACAACAAGGCCCAGGCCAACGCCCTGTATACCCAGTTGCGCCCGGTGTTCGAAGCCCTGCCGGACTGGCACCCGAGCATTGGCGTGCGCCACGAGAAAATCAGCGGCGGCGAGAGCGCCACGGTGGGCATGCTCACCTCGCTGTACGACCTCACGCCCAACTGGCAACTGCGCGGCCAGTACGGCAATGCCTTCAAGCTGCCCAACGCCGAGCAGTTGTTCGCCAACGAACCCTATGAAAAAGGCAACCGCAACCTCAAGCCGGAAAAGAGCGTCAATGCTGAGCTGGGCCTGGACTACAAGGGCAGCCTGCTGGCCGGTGAATTCAATGCCAGCGTCACCGCCTACCGGCGCAAGATCGACGACCTGATTGCCCTGGACAACAAACAATTCGTCAACGGTGACAAACAGGTCAGGGTCCGGGGCATCGAGGTGGACGGACGCTGGCAGTTCAGCCCGCAATGGAACCTGTCCGCCGACATGACCCGCAACCTGGTCGAGTCACGCAACGTGACCCTGAGCAACATCCCCGGATTCTTCGCCCGCTCGCGCCTGGGCTTCGAATCGCAGGACCGCATGTGGGGCGTGGGCGGCGCGATTCGCTATATCGGCCAGATCGACAGTCCACGCAAGCTCGACTACGGCCATTACTCGGTGGTGGATGCCGACGCCTATCGCTACCTCGACACGGCCCAGCAGCATCGCCTGAGCCTGCTGGTGGAGAACCTGTTCGACCGTGACTACACCACCAGCATGACCAACGACACGCCAGCGCTGGACAACCTGGGGCGCCCCTTCACCACCGAAGTGCGCTACACCTACCGCTTCTGAGGCCGACCGACATGCATGAACACTATCAACGGGTGTTGTTCGTCGGTCCCGGCCTGCTGGGTGGCGCCCTCGGCCAGGCCTTCTGCCGCGAGCTCGAGGGCCTGCACGAGAACAGCGTCGAGACCCGGGTGATCGATACCCTGGATGGCTTCGACAGCCTCTGGGCTGCCCTGGACGAAACGCTGGCCAAGGCTGGCGCGGCGTTGCTGGTGGTGGACCTGGAACCCAGCTCCGACAGCGCCTACCTGGACTGGCTGCGCGATGAACTGGGACGCCGCGCCCGTGCCCACTCCCAGGCGCCACGGCTGTGGGTCACCGCCCAGGCCCTGGGTCGCCGGGGGCTGGATGCGGCCCTGGCCTGGGCCAGCATCGCCCAGCGCGAACGCCACCTGCCATGCGACCAGGTCAACCCGGTGGCCAGCGATCCGGACTGGTCGCAGGTGCCGCCCCACGCCCGCCAGGTATTGCTCTGCACCGGCCCGCGCTGTGTCCGGCGCGGCGCCCTGCCCTTGTGGAAGACCCTGCGTCGCGAGCTGCTGCGCCTTGATCTCATGGAGAAGCCCGGAGGCGTGCTGCTGACCCGCACCGCCTGCCAGTTCCCCTGCAACCTGGGACCGGTGCTCACCGTGCACCCGGATGGCTGCTGGTACCGGATCGAGAACGACAGCCAGGTGCTGCAACTGGTGGAGGGGCACCTGCTGGCAGGCGAGCCCGTCGCCCAGTTGCAGATCGCCGCACCGTATGGAGTACCCACCGATGCCTAGGACAGCCCGGGCCAGATGCCTGGCCATCCTGCTGTGGTTGGCCAGTGGGCCGGCCCTGGCCGGCAGCTACGAAAACTGCGGCAAGAGCTGGCCCAGCCCCGGCACGCCGCAGCGCATCGTCGCCCTCAACCAGCACAGCGCCGACCTGCTGCTGGCCCTGGGCGCCGGGCCGGCGCTGATCGGCGTCGCCTACCTGGACGACGATGGCCAGGCCATGGCCCAGGGGCAGTACCACGGGGTGCCGGTGATCGCCCGCCAGTACCCGTCGGCCGAGGTGCTGTACAGCCTCAAGCCCGACCTGGTGGTGGGCGGTTTCGCCTCGGCCTTCCCCGACAACTTCAGCTCCCGCGAGCGCCTGGGCGCCATCGGCGTCGGCAGCTACCTGCTGGAGTCGGCCTGCGCCGGGCATGACGAGGACTACTTCGGGCACATCCGCCGCGACCTGTTGACCCTGGGCCAGTTGTTGGGCAAGCAGGAACGGGCCCAGCAGTTGATCGCCCAGATGGATACCGACCTCGCCTCGGCCCGGGCCCTGTACCAGGACCAACCCCAGCCCTCGGTGTTCTACCTGGACAGCGAGGTCAACGGCCTGGCCAGCCAGGGCCGACGGGGGTTTGTCGGGGTGTTGCTGCAAGCTGCCGGAGCCCGCAACAGCTTCGCCGCCATCGACCGCCCGCGCCTGGTGGTGGACAGCGAGACCCTGCTGGCCAATGACCCGGAAGTGATGCTGCTGGCCGATGCCCTGTGGTCGCCGGCCGCACGCAAGCGCCGCCTGCTGCAGGGCGATCCGGTGCTGTCGCGGCTGCGGGCAGTGCGCGAGCAACGCCTGATCGACATCCCCTTCACCCAGTTGGTCCCCGGTATCGCCAGCGCCCGCACCGCCCTGGAACTGGCCCGGCGCCTGCACCCGCCGCAGGATTGAGCGCATAGCGGTAGCGGCCCAGCCTCGGTGGCCGCTGCCGCAGGCTGCGTACGGCCGCGCAGCGAACGCAAAACGTGAGCCCGACACCATCGCCGCAAGCCCCTTCGGGCCTGGGCGCAGCTTCGCAGGCTCAGCTGCGGCTACAGGGAGTTGAGCAGGTGCCGTTGTGGCGGGTGGCAGCTGACGTTGTTGCGCCCGCAGGTCTTGGCCGCATACAGCGCCTGGTCGGCGTCGTGGAGCCAACCCATGGCTTCTTCATGCCGGGAGTCGAAGGCGGCCAGGCCGATACTCAGGCTGACCTGCAAGGCCGGGGTCTGCTCATAGCCCAGGGCGCCGAAACGCCCGCGCAGCGCCTCCATCAACTCGGCGGCATGCTCCAGGGGGACATCCGGCAGGATCACGCAGAACTCGTCACCGCCGTAGCGACCGGCCTGGTCGCTGATGCGCAGGTTCTGGCGCAGCAGCTTGCTCAACTGGCGCAGTACCACATCGCCGGCCACATGGCCGTAGGTGTCGTTGATGACCTTGAAGTGATCGATATCGATCAGGGCGATGGCGCCGCCATGGTCCTGGCGCTTGCAGCGCTGGAACTCGATCTCCAACTGGTCCTTCCAGGCGCCGTGGTTGAGCAACCCGGTCAGGCTGTCGGTACGGCTCAAGGCCAACAGCTCGCGCTTGTGCCGGGCCAGGGTCACCGCCTGCTGGTAGCAGATGTATCCCAGGGCCAGCGGGTACAGGGTCAACATCGGCAGGCAGGCATACAGCTGCTCGGGCGAGGTGCGGGCAGCGAAGGCGAAACCGAAGATCCCCAGGCCCAGGCCAATGCCCAACAGTTGGGCCACGCAGCCAGCGAGAAAGAACCGCACCCCGCCCATGGCGATATTGTTCATGGCCATCATGCCCAGGGTGGTGGCCAGCGGCAGCGGATTGAACTGCATGGCCGCGACCCAGAAGCCCCCCAGCAGCGAATCCACCAGCAGGTTGCGGTATTCGGCGCGAAACGGCTGTCGGGCCAGGCGCGCCCACTGGTAGGCCAGGTGTGGCCAGGCGAAGGCGTTGAACAACATGAAGCCCCAGACCCAGGGCGCTGGCTGCAAGGGCGCCATGCCCTCGACAACGCAGAAGAACCCCAGGGCCAGCCCCAGGGTGCGCGAGCGGTAGAGCCTCCTGGCCAACGACAATCCCTTCCCTCTGGTGTACTGCTCAGGGGCCAAATCGCCTCCGTCCAGCGTTGGGAAAGATGCAACGAGCGGATAGGAATCAACCGGTGCATGCCGATCGATGCGAACTCAAAACGCCATCATCCATACAGGCCTGTTTTACCAGCCTCGGCGCGGTTGTTCGGGAATATTTGGCTATAACCGCAAGGCCCTCGATAACCAATTTTCCAGGAGCCCTGGCCGCAGCCTCCAGCTCCATGGCCAAAGTGGCTGCCGGCCCTGGCTGTCGCCGGGGGCCATGCAGTCGTTTGCAGAATGAAGTTCAGAGGAACTTTCGTTTGTCAGCCCTGACGGCGCTGCGCAGAATCGAGGCCGACCCGCTCCTCTCACGCCTCGATCCATTGCCACGGGAACCTTGTCCATGAGCCACCAGCGCTTCGTCAGTCCTGACCTGATCCGCCAGGGATTTTCCCGGGCGATGTCGGATATGTACCGCGAGGAGGTGCCACTGTATGGCGACCTGATGCAACTGGTGGCCCAGGTCAACGCCCAGGTACTGGAGCAACAACCGGCCATTGCCCAGCACCTGCAACACACCGGCGAATTGCAACGCCTGGACCTGGAGCGCCATGGCGCGATCCGCGTCGGCACCGCCGCCGAGCTGGCGACCCTGGCGCGCCTGTTCGCCGTGATGGGCATGCAACCGGTGGGCTACTACGACCTCACCCCCGCCGGGGTGCCGGTGCACTCCACGGCGTTTCGCGCGGTGCATGAACAGGCCCTGCAGCTCAGCCCGTTCCGGGTCTTCACCTCGCTGCTGCGCCTGGAGCTGATCGACAACCCCGAACTGCGCGCATTCGCCGAGCAGGTGCTGGCGCGGCGCTCGATCTTCACCCCCCGGGTGCTGGAGCTGATCCATCAGGCCGAGGACCAGGGCGGCCTCACCGCCGACGCCGCCGAAGCGTTCATCCAGCAAGCCCTGGAGACCTTCCGCTGGCACCACCACGCCACGGTCAGCGCCGCCCAGTACGCCAACCTCAGTGCCCAGCACCGGTTGATCGCCGACGTGGTGGCGTTCAAGGGCCCGCATATCAACCACCTGACCCCACGCACCCTGGACATCGACGAAGTACAGCGGTTGATGCCCGCGCATGGCATCACCCCCAAGGCGGTGATCGAGGGCCCGCCGCGCCGCGATTGCCCGATCCTGTTGCGCCAGACCAGCTTCAAGGCCCTGGAGGAAAGCGTCGCCTTCACCGACCAGGCGCACAACCAGGGCAGCCACAGCGCCCGCTTCGGCGAGATCGAACAGCGTGGCGCGGCCCTCACGCCCAAAGGCCGGGCACTCTACGACCGCCTGTTGAATGCCGCCCGCGACGAGCTCGGTGACTTCCCCAGCGAAGCCAATGCCCAGCGCTACAACCAGTTGATGCAGCAACACTTCGCCGAGTTTCCCGACAGCCACGACGCCATGCGCCAGCAGGGCCTGGCCTATTTCCGCTATTTCACCAGCGAAGCCGGGCTCGCCGCCCGCACCGAGCCCGGTCGCCCTACCACGGTGCAAGCGCTGCTGGCCGCCGGGCACCTGGGCTGCGAGCCCCTGGTGTACGAGGACTTTTTGCCGGTCAGCGCCGCCGGGATCTTCCAGTCCAACCTTGGCGACGACAGCCAGAGCCATTACGCCGGGCACTCCAACCGCCAGGTATTCGAAACGGCCCTGGGCCGGTCGACCCTCGATGAGTTGCAGCTGTACGCCCAGACCCAGCGGCGCTCCCTGGAGCAGTGCGCCGAAGCTTTGGGCCTGCCCGCCCTGTAAGCGCAAGAATCCATGGCCGGGAAACGGCGGCAAGGCTATCCTGCCGCCATTTGCGCCACCTGCCGGTGGCGTCTTCCAGGGATGGTTCCATGAAATTCAGCACCGGCCTGCTGTTCTGCGCTGCACTGGGCCTGGCCTCGGCCAGCCACGGCGAACAAATCGTCAACGACATCACCCAACTCAATCCCATCGTGGTCGACCAGGTGGCGCAGCCCACTCGCCTGGAGCAGATCGTCCAGCTGGTGGCCGACCACCCCGGGCCCATCGCCATCGGCGGCGGCCGCTACAGCATGGGCGGGCAAACCGCCACCGAGCACGCGCTGCAGATCGACATGCGGCGCTTCGACCAGGTCCTGGCGTTCTCCCGCGAGCGCAAGGAAATCACGGTCCAGGCCGGTATCACCTGGCGCGCCCTGCAAACCTTCATCGACCCTTACGATCTGTCCGTGAGCATCATGCAGAGCTACGCCAACTTCACCGTCGGCGGCGCCCTGAGCGTCAACGCCCATGGCCGCTACATCGGCTACGGGCCACTGGTGGGCTCGGTGAAGTCGATCAAGCTGGTGCTGGCCGACGGCCAGGTGATCGAGGCCAGCCCGCAAAACAATGCCGAGCTGTTCTACGGCGCCATCGGCGGCTACGGCGGCCTGGGAGTGATAGCCGAAGCCACCTTGCAGCTGAGCGACAACGTGCGCCTGCTGCGGACCTTCGAAGAAATGCCCCTGGAGCGCTACAACGACTATTTCTTCCAGCACATCGCCAATGATCCCAAGGTGATCCTGCACAACGCCGTGCTCTACCCCAACCAGTACCAGCACCTGCGCGCGGTGTCCTACAGCCAGACCGAGCTGCCGGTGACGGTCGAGGAGCGCCTCACGCCCCTGGACCGCAACTACTGGAAGGAACGCCGGGCCATGAAGGTGGTGAGCCAATGGCCCATGGGCAAGTCGATCCGCGAAGAGGTGATCGACCCGCTGGTGTTCAAGCGCCAGCAGGTGGTCTGGCGCAACTACGAGGCCAGCCTCGACGTGCGTGAGCTGGAGCCGGCATCCCGGGCCAGGCGCACCTACGTGTTGCAGGAGTACTTCGTGCCCCCTGGGCAGTTGCAAGGCTTCGTCGAGGACATGGGCGAGACCCTGCGCAAGCACAAGGTCAATGTGATCAACCTGTCCATCCGCCACGCCAAGGCCGATCCCGGCACGCTGCTGGCCTGGGCCCGGACCGACGTGTTCGCCCTGGTGTTGTACTACCAGCAAGACACCCGCCCGGCCGCCCGCGATGAGGTGCGCCAGTGGACCCGGTCCCTGGTGGACAGCGCCATCCGCCACGGCGGCAGCTACTACCTGCCCTACCAGATCCTGGCCACGCCTGAGCAGTTCCACGCGGCCTATCCCCGGGCCAACGAGTTCTTCGCCCTCAAGGCGCGGGTCGATCCGCACAACAAGTTCCGCAACAAGCTGTGGGATGCCTACGCCCCGCAGCGCCCGGGCCCAAAACCCTCGGAACGCTAGCGGGCGATGGACTTCTGCGAGGCCAGGACCTTGCGCTGTTGCAGGTAGATCACCGCATCGCCATCAAAAGCCAGCACCTTGTCGGCGGTCAGCGGGCCGCCGTCGCCGTCTTCGTAGCGCACCCAGCCTTCATCCCACAGATCGCCGCTGGCATGACGCACCTGGACGAAGAACAGCGGCGGCTCGGCGCGGGTGATCTCGACGAAGTAACCGCCATCGGCGGCGCCCTGCCATTGGGCCCCGGGGTGGTTGGCCAAGGGCAGGGGCGGCGTTCGGGCGAACTCCACCTTGGCCAGCACCAGGCCAAGCAGCACCAGCGCCAGCACACCGATCGACATCAACAAACGTTGCAACCAGATCAATCCCGGATCTCCAATAGCGTCCATGGCCCTCGTGGGCTCGGGCAAGGGGCGCATTCTGTTGAACGGGCCCGGCCCACGCAAGCAAAACCACCGCTCGGCTTGCCAGCCGGCCCCGGCTGCGGCAGCCTTGGCGCCACTCATCTCCCGGCCCGTGGAAACCCTGCCCATGCGTATCACCCTGACCGCCCTGCATCCTGAAATGCCCGATGGCCCGTGGGTCGGTTTCAGTTGCGCCGTGGGCAACGGACGCGGCCAGTGGTCGGGGTCGCTTCCGCCCCTGGCCAGCGAGCACGAGGTGGAGCTCGCCCTAGAGGACGGCTTCCAGTGGGACCACAACCTGCACGCAAGTCCCAACAGCGCCCCCCGCATGGACTGGAGCGCCGATGGCTTGCGGATCAACGCGCAGTTGTTGCAGGTGGACAGCGATGGCGGCGCAGCACTTTCTATCGGCGGGTCCATCGTCCTGCTGTCGTTGCAGGGCGCATCGCAAGACGGCCCGCAATGGGTCGAGCTGCAGGCCCGCAAGGTGGCGTTGTACCCGGTAGTTCTCTGACTGGGGCACGCAATAAGGCGACCCTCGATGAGGGTGGAGCGCTGATGAATAAGAGGGGGTGGAACGATGTGCGCAGGGCGCGGATCAGGAGGAGGTGTTCGCCCAGTGCTCTGGCCTTGGCAATCCTTGCACCGGTAAAGAGCCCTTGCACCGGGCGAACGGTTCGCATTCTAGTGCAACTGCCAGGGAAAGTCCGAGGACTGATTCTGAATAAAACTGGATTGATGAATTATCTGTATTTCAAGTAGGAAATTTCACACCCCCCAGGCCACTCCTGGCGCTGGTTTAGCCACTGGCGCGGGCCACTGCCTAACCGTTCGCCATTAATGCTCCAGGCACTCATCGGCCACCGGATACTTGACCACGACTCGATTGCGATACAGGCACTCCTGCTGCACCAGCTCGGAATCCTGGCCCTTGGTGCGGATGTCGCGCCAGATCTGGTTCTCGCGAAACACCCGACCACCCTCGCGAACGAAACGGTGCTCCCGCTGATAGACGTGGTAGCGGTAGCCGCGTGGTTGCTCGCACAACAGCTCGCCCTCGAGCTGATGCGCGCCGACGTGCAGCTTGAGCTGGAAGGCGTGCGGCCCGGGGTTGTGCAGCACCAGGTCGATGTAGTTGTAGAAGATCGCCGCGCCGGAACCGAAAGGCAGCACCCGGCCCTCGTCGGGAAAGGGGTCGAAGCTGTGGTTGGCCCGCTCCACCACCTGCAACGGCGAGTGGATCGCCATCCAGTGGATCAGGTTGCTCAGCTGGCAGATGCCCCCGCCGATACCGCTGCGCGCCTCGCCGAACGACAGCTCCATGCCCTCGACGAACCCCCGCGCGCGACTGGGCCGGCCCACCAGCTGGCAGAAGGAAAAATACTCCCCCGGGCCGATGCGCACCCCATCGATGCAAGCCACCGCCAGCCTGAGATTGATCACCTTGTTGTGCTGCAGGGCCAGGTCGCTGTCGCCCAGGGTGCGGATCAGCTTGGAGGTGTGCTTGATGTAGCGATGGGGCAAGCGCGGGCTGTCGGCTACGGGGCGCGCATAACGCCGGCCGGAAAAACGCCAGGCCAGGCTGCGCGCCAGGCGCTTCTGGCGCACGCGCAGCCAGTACAACAACGGATGGTACGAAGACAACGGCTTCATCGATGGGTATGGGCCAGCCCAGGGCCAGCTTCGTCCTTGAAAAAAAGAGCGGCATCTTAGCCGCAAGTCCGCCGCCCCACTAGCCAGGAGTCCGGCCTCTAGGCGCCGCCCTGCCCCAGCAATTGGCTCAAGGCAGCACGCAGCTTGCCTGGCTTCACCGGTTTGTTGAGCAGCGGCGCGCCCAATTGCTGCAAGGCCCGCCGGCACTGATCGCTGCGGTCGGCGGTGATGATCACCGCCGGCAACGGCTGGCCGAAGTGCTCGCGCAACTGGCGCACCACCTCGCACCCGGTGATGCCGTGATCCAGGTGGAAGTCCGCCAGAATCAGCTCCGGCGCCTGGCCCTGCAACGCCTCCAGGGCCGCCGCCTGGTCAGTGGCGGTGACGACCCGGCACCCCCACTGCCCCAGCAACGCGGCCATGCTGTCCAGGATGCTCAGCTCATTGTCCAGCACCAGCAGCCGGCGCCCGGGCAGCGGGTTGCCGGTGCTCGGCTGCGGCGCTTGCTGGCCGATGGGCAGCGGCATACGAGCGGCCAGGGGCACCTCGATGCTGAACCGCGAACCACGGCCCGGACGCGAATGCACCTGCACCCGGTAGCCGAGGATGCGGGCGATGCGCTCGACGATCGCCAGCCCCAAGCCAACCCCCTTGCGATCGGCGGCGCGGCCCACGTCCAGCTGGTTGAACTCGAGGAAGATCGACTCCAGGCGGTCGGCGGCGATCCCGCGCCCGGTGTCCCAGATCTCCAGCCGCAGGTACTCGCCCCGGCGCCGCGCCGCCAGCAGGATGCTGCCGCGCTCGGTGTAGCGACAGGCATTGCTCAACAGGTTGCGCAGGATTCGCGTCAGCAACCGCAGGTCGGTGAACAGCGCGTAGTCCCCCAGGCGCACCCGCAACTCCAGGCCAGCGGCCTCAGCGACCGACTGGAACTCGGACACCAGTGGCGCGAGGATTTCATCCAGGCGATAAGTCGCCGGATCGGGCTTGACCGCCGCCTGGTCCAGGCGGGAGATATCCAGCAGGTCGGTGAGCAGGTCCTCGGCGCCCTCCAGGGCCTGGTGGGTGCGCTCCACCAACAGTTGCTCGGCACTGGGCAACTGGCGCTCGCGCAGGGTGGAGATCAGCAAGCGCGCGGCATTCAAGGGTTGCAGCAGGTCGTGGCTGGCGGCGGCCAGGTACTTGTCCTTGCTGCGGTTGGCAGCCTCGGCGGCATCCCGCGCCTCCCGCGCTTCCCGTTCGCTGCGCTCGCGCCGCAGGATCTGCTGTTGCAGCTCGCGGTTGGCGTCCAGCAGTTCATCGGTGCGCGCGGTCACCCGCTGTTCCAGCTGGTCATTGAGTTGCTCCAGGCGTTGCTGGGCCAGCTTGCGCTCGGTGATATCGGCAACGAAACCCTCCACCAGCCCGGCTTCATCGGGCTTGAGCAGCAGGTTCATCAGCACGTCGATACTGCTACCGTCCTTGCGCCGCAGTTGAGTCTCGTAGCCCAGCAAGCTGCGCTCGCGTTGCAACTGCTCGCCGATGGCCTCCAGCTCCTGGGCGCCGCCGACGAACAAGTTGCCGGCCAGGTCGGCCAGCGAGAACAGCACTTCCTGGGGGTCCTGGTAACCCAGCATGCGCGCCAGGGCCGGGTTGGCGGCGCGCATGCCGGCCTGCAGGCTGGCCTGGAAGATCCCGTGCACGGCGTGCTCGAACAGCCACTTGTAGCGGTTGCGCTCGGTTTCCAGGTCTTCCAGGCGTGCGGCCAGCTCCGGGTAGTGACTCTTGCGCGCCGAGTGATTGCCCAGGCCCAGCAGCCCGGCCAGGGCCCGTTGCTGCTCGTCAGAGGGCCTCGCCATAGACCACCTCGACATCGCGCTGGCTCGACTCCCGGGGGTTGGTAAGGATGCACGGGTCGTCCATCGCATGGCGCGACAGGAACGGAATATCGCTGCTGCTGACCCCATGCAGGCTCAACGTTTCGTGGAAGCCGATGGCCTGCTTGAGCGCGATCAGGTGGTCCACCAGGCGCCGGCAGATCTGCTGTTGGTTGAGGCCGCGACAGTCGATGCCGAAGGTCTCGGCGATCACCTTGAAACGCTCCGGTGCCGAGCTGTAGTTGAACGCCACCACGTGCTCCACCAGCACCGCATTGCACAGCCCGTGAGGCAGGTCGAGGAAGCCGCCCAGGCTGTGGGACATGGCATGCACCGCGCCGAGGATCGCATTGGAAAACGCCAGTCCGGCCTGCATGCTGCCGAGCATGATCTTCTCGCGCAGGGCGATGTCCTGCGGGTTGGCGATCATCTGCACCAGGTTGCCGTTGATCAGGCGCATGGCCTCCAGGGCATGGGGGTCGGTGAGCGGGCCGTGGCCGGTGGAGACGAACGCCTCGATGGCATGCACCAGGGCGTCGATGCCGGTGCAGGCGGAGAGGAACGGGTCCATGCCCTGGGTGGTTTGCGGATCGATCAGCGACACATCGGGGACCACCGCCTTGCTGACGATGGAGAACTTCATCCGTTCCTGCTGGTTGGAAATGATGACGAACTGCGAGACATCCGCCGAGGTCCCGGCGGTGGTGGGAATCATGATCAATGGCGGGCTGGGCATGCGGAGCATGTCCACCCCCTCGAACTCCAGGATGCTGCGCCCGTGGGCCACCACGATACCGATGCCCTTGCCGCAATCCATCGGGCTGCCGCCGCCGACGGCGACGATCACGTCGCAGGCGTTTTCCCGGTAGACCTCGGCGCCCTGCATCACCTCCTCCACCCGCGGGTTGGGCGACACCGCGCTGTACAGGCAGTGCTCCACGCCCTGGGCCTGGAGGCTGGCCAGGACATCGGCGACCCAGCCGGCGGCGATCACCCCGGGGTCGCTGACCACCAGGACCTTGCGCGCACCGAAGGTCTTCGCATAGTTGCCGACGTTATGCCGGCAACCGGCGCCAAAGATGATTTCCGGGGAGACGAACTTGCGCAGCAGACTGAGATTCTGGCCCATGGCAAAAGCCTGTTTTCTTATTGTTCTGGAAAGAACGCCAGCCTAAAGCATCGCCGGGCGAATGCAATCCGACCATGGTGCCCCCTCGCCTCGTGTGGCCGCCGCAGACTGCGCACGGCCCGGTACGGGTCGCCCGATCAGGTGGTGCGATCGGCCTGATGCACCGCGCCGCCTGGTTTACGGGCGCTGCGCACCCGGTCGCAGCCTCGCGGGCTCGGCAGCGGCTACAGGTGCAGGTCCATGCCGTCGTGGGCCACTTCGATGCCACGGCACAGCAATTGGGCATGCTCGGCGGAGTCTTCGTCGAGGATCGGGTTGGTGTTGTTGATGTGGATCAGCACCTTGCGCGCCCTTGGGAACGCCTCCAGTACCTCGAGCATGCCGCCGGGGCCGCTTTGCGCCAGGTGGCCCATCTCGCTGCCGAACTTGTCGCCGACCCCGCACTGGCGCATCTCGTCATCGCGCCACAGGGTGCCGTCCACCAGCAGGCAGTCGGCGCGGCCCATCCATTCCAGCAGGGCCTGGTCCACCTGACCCAGGCCCGGGGCGTAGAACAGGCTGGCGCCGCTGCGCCGGTCCTCGACGAACAGGCCGATGTTGTCCCCCGGATGGGGGTTGCCGCGATGGGGCGAATACGGCGGCGCACTGCTGCGCAGGACAATGGCCCGCAGCAGCAGGTCCGGGCAGGCCGGTACGCTGAAGGTGCGGCCATCGAGGTGGATCGGCTGCCAGGCCAGGCCGCCGTTCCAGTGGCTGAGCATGTTGAACAGCGGGAAACCGCTGCACAGGTCCTGGTGCACCATCTCGGTACACCAGACCTGATGCGGGCAGCCCTCGCGCAGGCTGAGCAGGCCAGTGCAATGGTCGATCTGGCTGTCCAGCAGGATCACCCCGGCCAGCGCCGAGTCCCGCAGTTGCCGTGCCGGTTGCAAGGGAGGAAAAGACGCCAGTTGCACGCGAATGTCCGGCGAGGCGTTGCACAGGATCCAGTCCACGCCGTTGTCGCTCAAGGCGATGGACGATTGCGTGCGCGGCCGGGCTCGCAGGCTGGCATTGCGCACGCCGGCGCAGTTGCGGCAATTGCAGTTCCACTGCGGGAAACCGCCGCCCGCTGCGGAACCGAGGATGCGGATATGCATGGTGTGCTCCGAAGACAGAAGACTCCGGTCGCCACCCGTAGCGACCGGAGCGGAACGGCTCAGCGATTGGCGAAGTACAGGGTCACTTCGAAGCCGATGCGCAGGTCGGTGTAGGCGGGTTTATGCCACATGGGGTCGATCCTCTTGTCGTGCCGGGGGATTCCGGTAACCGCATTAATGCACGGTGGACGGTGGGACCGAATGCTACTTTGGCACCGGTTGGCGGATGCCTTGGTAGGGGTAGGGGCAGCTACAAGTTACAAGCTACAAGCGGCAAGATAGGAGCGACAAAGGCACGCATGGGTCGCTTGAAGCTTGCCGCTTGCCGCTGCCTAGAAGAAGCCCAGCGGATTGATGTCGTAGCTCACCAGCAGGTTCTTGGTCTGCTGGTAGTGGTCGAGCATCATCTTGTGGGTTTCGCGGCCCACGCCGGACTTTTTGTAGCCACCGAATGCCGCATGGGCCGGGTACAGGTGATAGCAGTTGGTCCACACGCGACCAGCCTTGATCGCCCGGCCCATGCGGTAGGCACGGTTGATGTCGCGGGTCCAGACCCCGGCCCCGAGGCCGAACTCGCTGTCGTTGGCGATCGCCAGGGCCTCGGCTTCGTCCTTGAAGGTGGTCACCCCCACCACCGGGCCGAAGATCTCTTCCTGGAAGATGCGCATCTGGTTATGCCCCCTGAGCAGGGTCGGCTGGATGTAGTAGCCGCTGGCAAGGTCGCCCGCAAGGGGTTCGATGGCGCCGCCGGTCAACAGCTGGGCGCCCTCCTCCTGGGCGATCTGCAGGTAGGAGAGGATCTTCTCGTACTGCTGCCGGGACGCCTGGGCGCCGACCATGGTTTCGGTGTCCAGCGGGTTGCCGCGCTTGATCTGCTTGATCTTCTTCAACACCTCGGCCATGAACGGCTCGTAGATCGACTCCTGCACCAGGGCCCGGGATGGGCAGGTGCAGACTTCGCCCTGGTTGAAGAACGCCAGCACCAGGCCCTCGGCGGCCTTCTCGATGAACTTGGGCTCGGCCTGCATGATGTCTTCGAAGAAGATGTTCGGCGACTTGCCGCCCAGCTCCACGGTGGACGGGATGATGTTCTCGGCGGCGCATTTCATGATGTGCGAGCCCACCGGGGTCGAGCCGGTGAAGGCAATCTTGGCGATGCGCTGGCTGGTGGCCAGGGCCTCGCCGGCCTCGCGACCAAAACCCTGGACGATGTTCAGCACGCCGGCCGGCAGCAGGTCGGCCACCAGCTCGGCGAAGATCATGATCGACAGCGGCGTCTGCTCGGCCGGCTTGAGCACCACGCAGTTGCCGGCGGCCAGGGCCGGGGCCAGCTTCCAGGCGGCCATCAGCAGCGGGAAGTTCCACGGGATGATCTGCCCCACCACGCCCAACGGTTCATGGAAGTGGTAGGCAGTGGTCAGTTCGTTGATCTCTGCAGCGCCGCCTTCCTGGGCACGGATGCAACCGGCGAAATAACGGAAATGGTCGGCGGCCAGGGGCACGTCGGCATTGAGGGTCTCGCGCACCGCCTTGCCGTTGTCCCAGGTCTCGCTGACCGCCAGCAGCTCCAGGTTCTGCTCGATGCGATCGGCGATCTTCAGCAGGATCAGCGAGCGTTCCTGGACGCTGGTCTTGCCCCAGGCCTCAGCCGCGGCATGGGCGGCGTCCAAAGCCTTGTCGATGTCTTCGGCCGTGGAACGGGGGAACTCGGCGATCACCTGGCCATTGACCGGCGAAGTGTTGGTGAAGTACTGGCCGGCCACCGGCGGCACGAACTGGCCACCGATGAAATTGCCGTAGCGCGGCTTGAAGGACACGATGGCGCCTGGGGTTCCGGGTTGTGCGTAGATCATGCTGGGCCTCTGCGGGTCGATGCCTGTCCCACGACAGGCGATGGCTCGATAGTAGAGAGCCCCGGGGCACCGACGAATGCATCGTTGGCAGTGGGACTCTCGTCATTTGGTCGTAGGGCCGCAGAGTGGCAGGAGCTGAGCTGCAAGCTTCAAGTCGGGAGGCTGACCAGACAAATGTGGCGAGGGAGCTTGCTCCCGCTCCGGGGCGCAGCCCCGGCAAGACCTGAGACCACGGTCTGCCTGATGCAACCCGCTAAGCGGATTCTCGCTGGCAAGAATCAGAACATCGACCGCCCCCACGGGAGCAAGCTCCCTCGCCACAAGGGCGGTTCCCGGCGCTGGTGTCTTATGGCGAGTCGACGCGCTGCATCTGCTTGCGCTCGTAGCTCGGGTACAGGTGGCTGACACTGCGGATCAGTTCATAGCGGGTCAGGCTGATGGCGGCAAAACGCGCGGGGATCGGCGCGCGGATCAGTTCAGCCATGTCGTCGCCACGGGCAGCGCCGTCGCTCAGCAGCTGGTGCAGCCAGCCCAGGTAGTCGCGCATCTGGGCAAAGGGGACAGCGCTGCTGGCCACCGGGCCGTGGCCGGGCACCACCAGCCGCCAGGGCAAGGCTTGCAGGCGGTCCAGGTCCTTGAGCCAGACCGGAAGCCCCGGGCTGTTGGGGGTGGTCAGGGCGCGCTGGTAGAACACCAGGTCGCCGGCGAACAACACCCCGGTGCGCTCGTCGAAAATCGCCAGGTCGGCGCCGGTATGGCCGGCCAGGGCCAGCAACCGCAGGCGGTGTCCGCCGATCTCCAGCACTCCGGGTTCCAGGGTCCGGTTGGGCAGCACCACCTCGGTGCCGCGCATCCAGTCGCCCACCAGCCGGTAGAGGTTCTCGGCCATGGCGTCACCCTGCTGGCGCAGCAGTTCGGTGGTGCCGGCCAGGGCACCGATGGGCACATCGGCAAAGGCCTGGTTGCCCAGCACATGGTCCGGGTGATGGTGGGTCAGCAGCACCTGGATCACCGGCTTGCCGGTGGTGCCGGCAATCGCCTCGCGCAGGGCCTGGCCATAGCGTTTCGACGGCCCGGTGTCGATCACCAGCACCCCGGCCTCGGTAACGATGAACCCGGTGTTGACGATGTTGCCGCCGTTGTCCCGGGAGAAATTCTCGGTGCCGCCTTCCAGTAGCCAGGTGTCCTCGGCGATCTGCCGGGGCTCGAGACGGTAGTCCAGCTCGGCCCGGGCCGGCAGGCTCAGGCTCAGACACACCAGTAGTATCCAGCGCATGCTTGGCTCCTGGGCTCAGGGGATGGCCGCTTCGAACTGATTGCCGTTGTTGTCCCGCAGTAGCAGGCGGGTCTGCCCGGTGGCCTGGAGGTCGAACCCCAGGCTGGGGTTTTCGCTGACCGCCGGGTACAGCTCCAGGTGCGCCAGCACGCGATGGTCGGCGTCCAGCAGTTGCGCCTGGTTGAGGAAGAATTCGGGAATGCCGTTGAGCAGGCCGTTGTCCATCGGGTGCGACACCTGCAGGCGCAAGCGGCTGGCGCCGCCCCGGGGATAGCGCGCGCCCAGCACCTGGCCGACGTGCTCTTCCCAGCCGGGCTGGCTGCGCACCACGCTGGGGGCGGTACAGCCGCCGCCCGCGGCATCGATCAGGGCCGAGCCGACGTGCCACAGGCCATCGCGGGTCAGCACCGCGGCGCGCAGGGGCGTGGCCTGCTCGATGCGGATACGGATCGACAACCAGGGCTGCACCCCAGCGCCGGGGGTGAAATCGACGATCCGCGGCAGTGGGTTGAGCTCGGCCCAGGCGAGGATCTTCACCACTTCGCCGGCCAAGGCCCGGGCGTCGATTTCCAACGGCACCTGCCGCGCATCCTCGGCGAACGGCGGCGCCAGCAGCTTGACCCGTTCATCGAAGACGAAGGGCGCGTCCGCCAGGATCTGCCGATGGTAGTAGGCCCACATCACCGACGGCACCGGGTCCGGGCCGGGCTCGATGAGGGCCGCGAAGACCAGTGGCGAATTCAGCAGCAGGCCGCCCAGGTACAGCACCCAGAGGCGCATGGCCGTCATTCCTCGACGTGCACGCTGTCCAGGTAGCTACGCACCGCCCACAAGGCCTCCTGGCTCAGGTAGTCGGCCATCTTCGGCATGTACACCCGGCCATCGCGCACCGCGCCATGGCGCACCCGCTCGACGAACCACTCATCCCCGGCCTCGCCGACATCCAGCATGCGCAGGTCCGGGGCAATGCCACCGGACTTGGCTTCCAGGCCATGGCAGGCGGCGCAGTTCTGGTTGTAGGCCGAGGCGCCGATCTCCACCGCCTTGTCCCGCTCGGGGCTGGCCCGGTAAGGGTTGACCGCGGCCCAGCCGTCGCCGTCCAGGGTCACGCCAGCGTCCTTGACCGGGGTCAGGCCCTTGGTCTCCACCGCCTGGGGCACTACGTTGCCGTGGGCCCATGCACCGCTGTTCAACAGGCCGGCCAGCAGCCCGGCGGCCAGCCAGGCGTTGTGTTTTCTTATCATTGTCATGCCCTCAAGATTGCACGCTAGGCCTCTGGACAGAGGCCGTGGCGCCATCTTAGAAACAGCCTCCGGGGCAGCCGTATGCTGCTTTGGTGGCCGGGCCTTACTCCCTTGGTAGTAGGGCTTGTGGTGCGGTTCTAAATCAGGTGCCGGCTGGGAATTTTTCCCGGCAAGCGCGGGACTTTTTCCGTATCTCCAGGCCACGCCCCGGCACACCCTAGTCAGGCCAAAACCTCCACTGGGAACTGCCACCATGAGAATAAGAACGCTACCCACCCTTACCCCGCTGACCCTGGCCATGCAGGCCTGTCTGCTCGCTGGCAGCCTGTCCCTGAGCGCCGGCGCCAGTGCCGCCACCCCAGCCGCACCGAGCACCCGCAACGTTACCTGGGAAGACATCGCCAACGACCACCTGACCACCAAGGACGTGCTGCAGTACGGCATGGGCACCAACGCCCAGCGCTGGAGCCCGCTGGCCCAGGTCAACGACCAGAACGTGTTCAAGCTGACCCCGGCCTGGTCCTACTCCTTCGGCGACGAGAAGCAGCGCGGCCAGGAATCCCAGGCCATCGTCAGCGACGGCGTGGTCTACGTCACCGGTTCCTACTCCCGGGTGTTCGCCCTCGACGCCAAGACCGGCAAGCGCCTGTGGACCTACAACCACCGCCTGCCGGACAACATTCGCCCGTGCTGCGACGTGGTCAACCGTGGCGCTGCGATCTACGGCGACAAGATCTATTTCGGCACCCTCGACGCCCGGGTCATCGCCCTGGACAAGAACACCGGCAAGGTGGTGTGGAACAAGAAGTTCGGCGACCACAGCGCCGGCTACACCATGACCGGCGCCCCGGTGCTGATCAAGGACAAGACCAGCGGCAAGGTGCTGCTGATCCACGGCAGCTCCGGCGATGAGTTCGGTGTGGTCGGCCAGCTGTTCGCCCGCGATCCGGACACCGGTGAAGAGGTGTGGATGCGGCCCTTTGTCGAAGGCCACATGGGCCGCCTGAACGGCAAGGACAGCACCCCCACCGGCGACGTCAACGCGCCGTCCTGGCCTGATGACAAGACCACCGAGACCGGCAAGGTCGAGGCCTGGAGCCATGGCGGCGGCGCCCCTTGGCAGAGCGCCAGCTTTGACCCCGAGACCAACACCATCATCGTCGGCGCCGGCAACCCCGGCCCCTGGAACACCTGGGCACGCACCGCCAAGGACGGCAACCCCCACGACTTCGACAGCCTCTATACCTCGGGCCAGGTCGGCGTCGATCCGAGTACCGGCGAGGTCAAGTGGTTCTACCAGCACACCCCCAACGATGCCTGGGACTTCTCCGGCAACAACGAGCTGGTGCTGTTCGACTACAAGGGCAAGGACGGCAAGGTGGTCAAGGCCACCGGCCACGCCGACCGCAACGGTTTCTTCTACGTGGTCGACCGCAACAACGGCAAATTGCAGAACGCCTTCCCCTTCGTCGACAACATCACCTGGGCCAGCCATATCGACCTGAAGACCGGGCGTCCGGTGGAGAACGAAGGCCAGCGTCCGGCCAAGCCGCTGCCCGGTGAAACCAAGGGCAAGCCGGTGGAAGTCTCGCCGCCGTTCCTGGGGGGCAAGAACTGGAACCCCATGGCCTACAGCCAGGACACCGGGCTGTTCTACATCCCCGGCAACCAGTGGAAGGAGGAGTACTGGACCGAAGAGGTGAACTACAAGAAAGGCTCGGCTTACCTGGGGATGGGCTTTCGCATCAAGCGCATGTACGACGACCACGTCGGCACCCTGCGCGCCATGGACCCCACCACCGGCAAGCTGGTCTGGGAACACAAGGAGCACCTGCCGCTGTGGGCCGGGGTATTGGCCACCAAGGGCAACCTGGTATTCACCGGCACCGGCGACGGCTTCTTCAAGGCCTTCGACGCCAAGACCGGCAAGGAGCTGTGGAAATTCCAGACTGGCAGCGGCATCGTCTCCCCACCCATCACCTGGGAGCAGGATGGCGAGCAGTACATCGGCGTGACCGTGGGCTACGGCGGCGCCGTGCCACTGTGGGGCGGTGACATGGCCGAGCTGACCAAGCCGGTGGCCCAGGGCGGCTCGTTCTGGGTGTTCAAGATCCCCAGCTGGGACAGCAAGACCGCCCAGCGCTGATCGACCTGTGGCGAGGGCGCTTGCTCCCTCGCCACACCCGCCTTCACTGCTTCCGGAGAACCGCCCCATGAACTACCTGCCCCTTGCCCTGCTGCTGACCCTCTCCCCCGCCTTCGCAATGAACGTCGACGACGAGGGCAACGACGTCCCGCTGACCATCAACGGCTGCCTGATCGCCGAATCCAGCCAGTGCCCCGGGGCCAACCTGCGGGGCGCCAACCTGGCCAACCAGGACCTGCGCAAGATGAACCTGGCCGGCGCCGATCTGCGCGATGCAGACCTGCGTCACGCCCAACTGGACCTGGCCAACCTGGAAAAAGCCCGCTTGCAGGGCGCCAACCTGACCCGCGCCAGCCTGCAGCAGAGCAACCTGCGGTTGGCGGACCTGAGCGGCGCCACCCTGGTGGCCATCCAGGGCTGGGGCCTGTTCGCCCAAGGCGCACAGCTCGCCAACGCCAACCTCAGCGCCGCCTACCTGCAATTTGCCCGGCTGTCCGGGGCCAAGCTGCACCAGGCCAACCTGCAAGCGGCGGACCTGGAAATGACCTGGCTGAGCAAGGCCGACCTGCAAGGCGCCGACCTGCGCGATGCCAACCTGCAGGAAGCCAAGTTCGGCGAAAGCAACCTGGAACGCGCCGACCTGCGCGGAGCGCGCCAGCATTATGGGAATTTCCAGGATGCCAATATGGAGGGGTGCCAGGGGTGTCCGG
>MCND01000120.1_pt1 | contig 36020 bp, 30 predicted proteins | sample 778211 | NCBI WGS metagenome assembly MCND01 (sample SAMN04296812, study PRJNA304217) | bioreactor metagenome | isolation source: activated sludge enriched with benzalkonium chloride | place: Turkey: Istanbul urban wastewater treatment plant
CAGGTCACCGGCGCCAGCCGCATCCCCAGCCTGCTGGCCGGCAAGGTCGACGTGCTGATCGCCGCCGCAGGCGCCACGCCCGAGCGGGCGCAGCAGGTCATGTTCTCGCAGCCCTACGCGGCCGTGAACCTGGGCGTGTACGGCGGCGACGCCATGCCGCAAGCCAAGACAGTCGAAGAGCTGAAGGACCGCAGCATCGCGGTGGCCAAGGGTTCGACGCTGGACATCTGGCTGACCGACAACGCGCCCGGCGCCCGCCTGGTGCGCTTCGAGGACACGCCCTCGGCGGTCGCCGCCTATCTGGCGGGCCAGTCCGAGTCCTTCGCCGAGAACAGCGCCATCGCGCTCAAGGTCGCCGACGACAACCCCGCCAAGGCGCCGCAGCTCAAGTTCCTGATCCGCCAGTCGCCCGCCCACGCGGCGGTCCAGCAAGGGCAGCAGAACCTGCTGAACTGGATCAACACCTTCCTCTTCTACAACCGCCTGAACGGCAAGCTGCCCGCGTTGCAGACCAAGTGGTTCAAGGAAGCCCAGACGCTGCCGCAGATGTGAGCGCCCCCGAATCCAGACACGAGAATCCATCATGATCAAACGCTACAAATCCGGCTCGCGCATGAGCCAGGCCGTGACGTACAACGGCTTCGTCTTCATCGCCGGCCAGGTCGCCGACAACCGCCAGGGCACGCTGGAATCGCAGACCCGCGAGGTGCTGGCCAAGATCGAGGCGCTGCTGGCCGAGGCCGACAGCGACAAGTCCCGCCTGCTGGCGGTGGACGTGTTCCTGCCGGCAATCGGCGATTTCGACGCCATGAACCGCGTCTACGACGCCTGGGTGGACCCGGCCAACCCGCCGGCGCGCGCCTGCGTCGAGGCCCGCCTGGCCGATCCCGACCTGCGCGTGGAAATGACCGCCATCGCCGCGCTGCGCTGAGCGCCGCGCCCCTCCACTCCCACGCGCCGCCCGGCGGCGCAGCAGCCCCCTATGCACACCGGCCTGTTTCACGAGATCGATTTCGACGCCGACGGCAAGACGCTCAGCTTCCTGGGCACACCGTATTCGGTGGACCGTTCCCCCTATTACCAGATCAAGACCCCGGTCTGCCGCATCCGCAATGGCCAGGGGCCGCGCGTGCTGCTCATGGCCGGCAACCACGGCGACGAGTACGAAGGCGAGATCGCGCTGGGTCGCCTGATCCGCCGCCTGGACCCGGCCCGCGTACGCGGCGAGATCACGATCCTGCCCATGGCCAACGTGCCGGCCGTGATGGCGGCGCGGCGCCGCTCGCCGCTGGACAACGGCAACCTGAACCGCGCCTTCCCGGGCTCGCCCGGCGGCACGCCCACCGAGCGGCTGGCGCATTTCCTGGAGCATGAGCTGTTTCCGCGCCACGACGTGGTCTTCGACATCCACTCCGGCGGCACGTCGATGGCGCACCTGCCCACCGCGCTGATCGAAAAACAGGCGGACCCGGCGCGCATGGACCAGGCGCTGGCGCTGCTGGCCAGCCTGGGCATGGACCACGCCTTCATCGCCACCAACGGGCGCGACGCGCCCACCTCGATGGCGGCCGCCGCCCGCGCGGGCGCCATCGGCATCAGTGGCGAATTCGGCGGCGGCGGCACGTTGACGCCGGCCACGCTGGCCGCGACCCAGCGCGCCATCGACCAACTGCTGCTGGCGCTGGGCGTAATCGACGCCCCGGTGCTGGGACCACACGCGCCGGCCGACGGCGGCATGCAGCTGCTGGCCCTGGACAGCCACGCCCAGGCCATCTTCGCCACGCGTCGAGGCTGGTTCGAGCCCGCCGTGGACATCGGCGCCCAGGTCAGCGCGGGCGATCTGGCGGGCTACTATCACGACTTGAATCGCCTGGACGCGCCCGAGGAAGCCCTGCGTTTCGGGGTATCGGGTATCGTCATATCCCGGCGGCTGCACACCGACAGCGAAGCCGGCGACTGCCTGATCCAGGTGGCGCGCCCGGTCGAGCAAGCTGATATCCTGGCGGCCGCCTGACTCCGGCCCCGACCCACACGACTCCCACCAGCATGAGCGACCGGCACGCGCCCTCCTCCGCCCCCACCCACGACGACGTCCTGCGCCTGCGCCCCGACGCGCCGCCGCCGGCGCCGCGCGCGCTGCCGCCGGCCAAGCCGCCGCGCATCGAGGAAGTGGCCAGGCTGGCGGGCGTGTCGCCGATCACGGTGTCGCGCGCGCTGCGCCAGCCCGAGAAGGTCGCCAAGGACAAGCGCGAACGCATTCTGCAGGTGGTGGCGCAAACCGGCTACGCCTCCAACCCGCACGCGCGGGCGCTGCGCTCGGGCCAGTCCAGCGTGGTGGCCGCCTTCGTCTCCAACATTTTCAGCCAGCAGTTCGCGCTGGCCGTGCAGGGCTGCGCCGAGGTGCTGGAACCGCAGGGCTATCAGCTGATGGTGGGACAGACCTCGTACTCCTACGCCAAGGAGACCAGCATGATCGCCTCGCTGCGCGCGCTACGGCCGGCGGCCGTGCTGTTCACCGGCGTCATCGAGCTGGAAGAGAACCGGCAGTCGCTGCGCGAACTCGGCATTCCCATCATGGAAACCTGGGCCTATCCGCGCGATCCCATCGACATGCTGGTCGGACTGTCCAACTACGACGCCGGCTTCATGGCGGCCAGCCATCTGGCCGAGCGCGGCTACCGACGCGTGGCCTTCATGGCCCGCCACGGCGGCCGCGGCGAATTGCGCCGCCAGGGCTTCGCGGCCGCGGCCGCGCAGCGCGGGCTGGAGGTCGTCGCCGAACTGGCCGTGGACAATCCGCAGACCATCGCCGATGGCCGGGCCGCGCTGGCCCGGCTGCTGTCGCAAGGCGGCAAGTTCGACGCCGTGTTCTGCGCCAACGACCTGCTGGCCGTCGGCGCCATGTTCGAAGCGCGCGACCGCAAGCTGGCCGTGCCGCGCGATCTGGCCGTGCTGGGCTTTGGCGAAACCGATATCGCCGGCGAGATCCAGCCCGGGCTGACCACCATCGGCGTGGACAGCCTGGGCCTGGGCCGGCGCGCCGGCGAAATGCTGCTGCAGCGCCTGGGCGGCGGCATGCCGGCCCATCCTCACCAAGTGATGCCGCTGCGCATCCACGCGCGCGCCAGCGTCTGACCCCGCCCCTCCGGCGGGACGGGCGCCCGCCCCTGGCCTGGGTATATGCTTGCCGGACCGTTGTCCCATTTTCAGAACGGCAGGAAAACCCATGCACGACTTGAACGACCTCTATTACTTCGTGCAGGTCGTCCGGAACGGCGGCTTCGCGCCCGCCGGCCGGGCGCTGGGCATACCCAAGTCGCGACTGAGCCGGCGCATCGCGCTGCTGGAGGAAAGGCTGGGCGTGCGCCTGATCCAGCGCTCGACCCGCAGCTTCGCGGTCACGGAACTCGGCCAGGAATACTACGAGCAGTGCCTGTCCATGCTGGCCGGCGCCGAGGCCGCCCAGGAAGTCATCGACCGCACCCACGCCGAGCCGCAAGGCACCATCCGCCTGAGCGCGCCGCCGGCGCTGATCCACTATTTCCTGGGCGAGCTGATCGCGCGCTTCATGGTCAAGTGCCCGAAGGTGCAGGTCTACCTGAAGAGCTTCAGCCGTCCGGTGGACGTGCTGCGCGAGGGCTACGACCTGGCCGTGCGGGTACGCTTCGGACCCATCGAAAGCAGCGACCTGGTCATGAAGCCGCTGGGCATCAGCGGCCAGCGCCTGGTCGCCGCGCCCGCGCTGGCGCGCGCCGTGGCGCAGCCCGCCGACCCGAGCGCGCTCGGCCAGCTGCCGACGCTGGCGCTGGGCATCGACGGACGCGAAAGCCACTGGAAGCTGGACGGGCCGGACGGCGCCCGCCTGAGCGTGCCCTTCTCCCCCCGCCTGGTGACCGACGACATGATGGCGTTGAAACAGGCCGCCGTGCAGGGCGTGGGCGTGGCGGCGCTGCCCCTGCTGATGATCCGCGAGGAACTGGCGGACGGCCGGCTGATCGACGTGGGCCGGCCCTGGGCGCCCGAGCCGGGCAGCGTGCATGCCGTGTTTCCGTCACGCCGGGGTCTCTTGCCCGGCGTGCGCGAGCTGCTGGATTTCATGGGCGCCGAATACCAGAAGCTGGCCCGGCGCGAACGCGAGGAATGCCGGGAGCTGGGCGAACGCCCCTAGCCCGGCAGTGGGCTTGCCTGCCTGTCGCGGACTGCCGGGTCTGTCCAGATCCGGGCCTCGGGCCCGGACAGCGTCCTGCGGATAGGACGCTGCGGCCGGTTTTCGACGGCTACCGCGGCGGCGGGCCGGATTCTAGGATGAAGCCTCATTCTTCTTTTCGGAGTCCGCCATGACCACCCCCGCCAACTTCAACGGCCAGCGCCCCGTGATCGATCCCGACGACGCCGCCATGCTGCTCATCGACCACCAGAGCGGCCTGTTCCAGACCGTGGGCGACATGCCCATGCCCGAGCTGCGCGCCCGCGCCGCCGCCCTGGCCAGCATGGCCACGCTGAGCAAGATGCCCGTCATCACCACGGCCTCGGTGCCGCAAGGCCCGAACGGCCCATTGATTCCAGAGATCCACGACAACGCGCCCCACGCGCAATACGTCGCGCGCCGGGGCGAGATCAATGCCTGGGACAACCCGGAATTCGTCGCGGCGGTCAAGGCCACGGGCCGCAAGACCCTGATCATCGCCGGCACCATCACCAGCGTCTGCATGGCCTTTCCGTCGATCAGCGCGGTCGCCGATGGCTACCGCGTGTTCGCCGTGGTGGACGCCTCGGGCACCTACAGCAAGATGGCGCAGGAGATCACGCTGGCGCGCATCGTGCAGGCCGGCGTGGTGCCGATGGACACGGCCGCCGTGGCCTCGGAACTGCAACGCACCTGGAATCGCGAGGACGCGGCCCAGTGGGCGCAGGTCTATACCCGGATCTTCCCCGCCTACCAGCTGCTGATCGAAAGCCACGCCAAGGCGCAGGACGTGGCGCGCAACAACGAGGCGCTGGATTCCCAGCGCTGAGCCCGCATCCCGGCGGCGCGGCCGGGCCTATTTCTTGCGGAAGGGATAGGCCTGCTGCGCCAGGAACGTGCCCGGCATGTCGTTGTCCAGGATGCCGTAGTTCTCCGGCAGGCGCCGGCTCACGCCGCGCACGGCGGTGCCGAACAGGTAGTCGATGAAGGACAGGTGCGCCGCGTAGTTGCGGTCGATGGCCTCGGTGTCCGACGAGTGATGCCAGTGGTGGAAGTCCGGCGTCACGATGATGTAGCGCAGCCAGCCCCAGGGCAGCTTGACGTTGGAGTGGATGAGCACCGCCTGGAAACCGACGATGATGATGTAGGCATCCAGCACCGGCTTGGAAAAGCCCAGCGCGAACAGCACGCCCAGCACCGCCACGCGCGTGATCAGCAACTCGACGATGTGCAGCCGCGATCCGGCCAGCCAGTCCAGTGTGCGGGTGCTGTGGTGCACCGCATGGATGCGCCACAGGAACGGCACCTCGTGATAGGCCCGGTGCGCCGCGTACTGCACCAGGTCCGCCACCAGCACCGCCAGGAACAGCTCCAGCGCGTAGGGCAGGCCGGCGATGGCCTGCTGCAGCGGCTCATACGCGGCCCAGGAGAACAGCCGGTGCACGAAGAAGTTGATGCACAGCAGCACCGCGCCGACCGACAGGTGGTTGAACAGGAAGTGCTTCATGTCCACCTGCCATTCCGTGCGGAACACGGGCTGGCCGTCATACAGCGGGAACAGCTTCTCGAAGATGATGAAGACGGTGCTGGAGGCCAGCAGGTCCAGGATGAACCAGTCCAGGCCCAGGTAGGGATGGTGGCCGGTGTTGGAGGTGGTCACCACGACCTGGCTGCCGCCGGCGGCCACGGCGCCGCATACCAGGGCGAAGGCGGCGATGTTGAGCCAGCGCTGGCGGCCGAGAACGATATTGGCCAGCGCGATGGTGCCAGAGACCAGCAGCGCGCCGAACAGCAGCGCGCGCATCGCGTCCACAGAATAGAAGGCGCGCAGCTCGGGCGTGGTGAGATAGGCCGGGAAATGAAACGCCAGCACGCCCAGCACCGCCAGGATCGCCAGGAACAGCGCGATCACGCCGCTGATCATGCCGGTGCCGGGACGGATGTGCCCGTCCTGCCTGAACAATTCCCAGATCTGGCGATAGATGGGCGCGCGCTGTTTCATTTCATTCCGATGACGACTCCACGGGGCTGCGAGTGTATCGCCGGGACCGCCAGTCAATGTAAGCAAACGTGAGAATACGCGTGCATATCTGCCCCCCAGCCCGATCAAGCGCCGGCTTGCGGCGGGTCAAGTCCGATAAAACTGGCGGATACCCGCAAGATTGACAAGGATTGCCGGTTGCGCTGTCATGGAACGGACACTTCCAAAGCTCTCGCGCGCCCTCCTGGGGGCTCGCGTTTTTCCCTGACCCGGACCCAGCAGAGAGGCCGTCATATGTTCCCTGAATACCGTCAACTCATTACCCAGCTGAAATCCGAGAACGCCCATTTCTCGGCGCTGTTCCAGCGGCACAATGCGCTGGACCAGCAGATCCAGAACATGGAGGCCGGCATCGTCCCGGCGTCCGGCAACGACGTGGAAGTGCTCAAGAAGGAAAAGCTGCAACTGAAGGACAAGCTCTACGGCATGCTTCGGGCCGCCGACGGACACGCCTGAGCGGCTTCACGCCCCGCGCCGGGCACGATGCATGCCCGGCCCTCCTTTCCTCTCCTGATTCGCTCGCCCCGACCTGCGCGACGCCGCGCAAGCGCGGGGCGTTTCACTTGGGCCGCAAGCCGTGCCCGCGCCGCCACGCGTCCCATCGCTCCGACAAGTAAGCCACGCTAATCATGGATTAGGATATTTAGATTTTCTAATCCATCTCGCATCGATAGTCTGTCGCCCTTTCCCACAGGTGCGATATGACCCACGCTTTTCTTCCCGGCTTCCTGCTTGGCCTGAGCCTGATCCTGGCCATCGGCGCGCAGAACGCCTTCGTGCTGCGCCAGGGACTGCGCCAGCAGTACGTGTTCGCCGTGAGCCTGACCTGCGCCTTGTCCGACGCGATCCTGATCGCCGCCGGCGTCGCGGGCTTCGGCGCGGCGGTCGCGGCGCTGCCGTGGCTGGAAACCGCGATGCGTTACGGCGGCGCCGCGTTCCTGTTCCTGTATGCCGCCCGCAGCCTGCGCGCCGCGCTGCGCAGCCATCACGACAGCCTGACGCCGTCCGAGAATCAGGCGGCGGGCCTCTGGACCACGCTCGCCACCTGCCTGGCCTTCACCTGGCTCAATCCGCACGTCTATCTGGATACCGTGGTGCTGCTGGGTTCGATTTCCAGCCAATACGAAGGGCAGAAAACCGCCTTCGCCCTGGGCGCCATCTCGGCCTCGTTCCTGTTCTTCTTCACACTGGGCTATGGCGCGCGCCTGCTGCGGCCTCTCTTCGCGCAACCGAAGGCCTGGCGGCTACTGGACCTGCTGGTGGCCGTGGCGATGTTCTGTATCGGCCTGGGACTGCTTATCTGAATTTAGATAGAACCCACACTGATCACTATGAAGCAATAGTACTAGCTCTTTGAGAATCGTCTCATATATCTCCCCCCTTGCCCCGTCCATCATGAATCGCTCCACCACATGCGCTTCCCATTCCTGAAGGAATTCAAGGTCATATCGGCATAGGCAATCGCGTCCCTGCTGCGCTGGCGTTCCTTCCCCAATGGGACAAGGAATCCCTACATGCCGTTTCGTATCAATCCGATCATGGCGGGGCTGCTCGTCACCCTGCCCAGCGTGGTCCTGGCTGTCGAACACGGACAGATCACCGTCAACGACCCCGCGGGCGCCACCACCATCGTCCTGAATCCGGGCGATACCGTCACCCATGCCGGCGCCGGCGCGGCGATCGACATTTCCATCGCGGGCAACAGCCTGAACGCGGACCGGGCCGTCATCACCGCGGGCGACCCCAACACCACGAACAAGTCCAGCGTCGGCCTGCGCGTCAGCGCGGGCGGCGCGGCCACGTTGACCGACAGCAGCGTCTCGAGCGTGGGAGCGGGCCAGAACTCCCATGCGCTGTCGGTCACGGGCGCGGGCAGTTCCATCAGCGCCTTCGACACCACGTTGAGCACTATCGGGAACCATTCGCACGGCCTTAAGGCCGAATCCGGCGCGCAGGTCACGCTGCAAGGCGGCAGCATCGAAACAGCGGGCATTGGCGCGAATGGCATCGACGCGTCCGGCGCGGGCACGCTCGTCAAAGTAGATGGCACGACGATCTCGTCCGCGGACACCTCCTGGATCTCCACCGGAGTCCAGGTCTACCAGGGCGCGCGCGTCGAGCTGACCGACAGCAAGATCTCGAGCCTGGGCGGCGGCACGGGCATCGAAATCTTCAATGCCGACAGCGTCGTCACGCTCGACAACACCGACGTAAGCACGAAGCAGGCGGTGGGCATCACCGTCAGCGGCGGCACGCTGACCATGACCGGCGGCTCGGTATCGTCCCAGGGTGGCGCGGTCTACCTGGGTTCGAACGGCAACGCCAACGCCACCATCCGCGACGCATCGCTGCGCACCGAAACCGGCATAGGCATCAACATCAACGCCGAGAATACGTCCGCCACCCTGGACAACGTCATCCTCAAGTCCGTCGGCGCGTACAGCACCGGCATCTGGATGCCCGCGCTCGGCAACCAGCTGACCGCCAACCGGCTCACGCTGGAATCCGGACTCATCGGCATCGACAGCCGCGCCGGCAACGTCGTCCTGACGGACAGCGCCATCACCACGCAGGGCAAGAACGGCCACGCACTGTACATGTCGATAGACGAAGGCAGCGGCGGCACCATCGAGGCGAGCAACACCACGATCCGGACCCACGGCGACCTTGCCGTAGGCGCCCTGGCCCGCCTGCGCGGCGCGAACATCGTGCTGCGCGACTCGACCATCGACACTTCCGGCACGACCGCGCATGGCCTGTTCGCCAGCGGCGGCGGCAGCGGCATCCGGACATGGGGCACCGCCATCACGACACAAGGCAACAGCGCCCACGGCCTGGCCATGAGCAACAACACGGCCGTCTCGCTGGACAGCACCCGCATCGAGACCGCCGGCGCCGACGCACGCGGCATCTGGACCTATGGAACCGCCGCCAGCGTCAACAACACGCTGAGCCTGGGCAATGGCTCGCGCATCGACACGCAAGACGCGGTGGGCCTGCTGGTGAGCGGCGGCAGCCACCGGATCACGCTGGACCGCGCCGACATCACGGCGCGCAGGGACGGCAGCACTGACGATGGCATGCTGCTATACGCGCGCTCCATCGATGTGACGTCCGGCGGCGTCACCACCACGGTCGAAACCGGCCAGATCCTCCTTGACGCCAGCGCCTCGGCGCTGACCGGCGATGTGTTGATCGAAAGCGGCGCGCTGGACATGGATCTCACGAACGGCTCCACGCTCACCGGCGCCGTCTGGCAGCGCGGAAACGGACGCGTCAACAGCCTCGCGCTGGACGGCAGCAGCACCTGGAACGTGCGCGGCGACTCCACCTTGGGCACGCTCAAGAACGGCGGCACCGTGGCCTTCGCGTCGCCAAGCTCCGGCGCGTTCAAGACCCTGACGGTCGAGAACTACGAAGGCGGCGGCACGCTGTCGATCAACACCCGGCTCGGCGACGACAACTCGCCCACCGACCGGCTCGTGATCGATGGCGGCGCGGCCACCGGCAATACGGGATTGCGCGTCATCAACGCCGGCGGCGTCGGCGGCCAGACCACGCTGGGCATCCGCGTGGTGGAAACCATCAACGGCGGCGTCACCGCCAGCGACGCCTTCCACCTGGACGCAGGCTCCACCGGCTACCGCGCCAGCATCGGCACCGTCGCCCTCAACGGCTATGACTACAGCCTGGTGCGCGGCGGCAACGGTGGCGTGGCCGACGACTGGTACCTGACCTCGGAATACACCGACCCCACCACGCCGCCGGGGCCGACCGATCCCCTCGACCCCATAGACCCGACTGATCCGACCGGCCCCACCGATCCGACCGGCCCCGTCACGCCCACCGACCCGGTCGCGCCGCCGGAAGTCGATCCGTCCGGTTTCAGGAACGTGTCGCCGGAAACCGGCGCCTACGCCGGCAACCAGCGCGCCGCCATGAACCTGTTCTCGCACGGCCTGCGCGACCGCGTCGCCGTCCCCGACGCTGGCGGCGACGGCGGCCGCCTCTGGACCCGCGTCCTGGGCCGCCACGACGGCGGCCTGCGCATGGCCGAGGGCAAGGTCGAGGTCGACACCGACAGCACCTTGCTCCAGATCGGCGGCGACGTATTGCGCACCCGCCTGGGCAGCGCCGGCACGCTGCAAGCCGGCCTGATGGCCGGCTACGGCGATGCCCGCACGCGCTCGGACGCCACGCTGCGCCTGCCTGGCTCCGGCCAGACCGTTCAGACCCGCGCACGCGGCAAGGTCTCCGGCTACTCGGTCGGCCTATACGCCACCGCCTACGCCAACGACGCCACCCGCCTGGGTGCCTACGCCGACGCCTGGCTGCAATACGGCCGCTACGACAACCGCATCAGCAGCGACCTGGGCGCCGTGCGCTACGACGCCGACGTCTGGTCCGCCTCGCTGGAAACCGGCTACGCCTTGCGGCCCTTCGTCGCCGGATCGGCGCTGGCCGATCTCGTGGTGGAGCCCAAGGCCCAACTGCTCTACAACCACTACAAGGCCCAGGACGCCACGCTGCAGGGCACGCGCATGCAAAGCGGCAAGCGCAACGCCGTCACCACCCGCGCCGGCGTGCGCATCTATCCCAAGGCCGCGCCCGATGCGCCGCAACCGAAGATCCGGCCGTTCCTGGAAGCCAACTGGGTCCACTCGCCCGGCACCCCGTCCGTGCGCATGGGCGCCAACACGCTGGACACGGCCCCGTCTCGCAACGCGCTCGAACTCAAGCTCGGCGCGCAAGGGCAGATCGGACGCAATGTGCAGGTCTCGGCCCAGGCCATCGGCCAGCTCGGCAGCGGCGGCCAGCGTGGCTACGGCGGCATGCTGAACGTCAGCTATCGCTGGTAGTTTCCGTTGGCGGCGCGACGCGGCGCGCCGCCAACTTGGGTAAACCCCTGGTATTTTTGGCGCCAAAATAGATTTATATTTTTGCCAAAACCCATCCGTTTCCCCAAGCTTCGCGGCGCCCGACGCCGCCCCACGCCCATGACCCAGATCACGCAGTTCCCCTTCGTATCCGTATCGGGCGCGCCCGAGGCGCGCGGCCTTTCCTATGGACAGCAGGCGGCGGACCGCGTCCGCAAGAGCGCTGCCATGTACGGCCAGACCCTGGTCTCGCTGGGCTACGACGCCATGGCGCGCGGCCGGCTGATCCAGGGCTTCGCGCGCGAGATCGAGCAATTCGCGCCGCACTACCTGGAGGAAATGCGCGGCATCGCCGCCGGCGCCGGCGTGACGTTCGAAGACGTGGTCATGATCAACGCGCGCACCGAAGTGATCGCCAAGGCCCGCGCCGAAAAGAAAAAAGCGGCCGAGCTGGAGCCGGGCGACGGCTGCACCGGCGCGCTGATCCTGCCCTCGCGCTCGGCCAACGGCCGGCTGATCCACGGCCAGAACTGGGACTGGCGCGCCGAATGCGCCGACACCGCGATCGTGCTGCGCGTGCGCAACGACAACGGCCCGGACATTCTCACCTTCGTCGAGGCCGGCGGCCTGGCGCGCAGCGGCCTGAACGGCGCCGGCATCTCCATCACCGCCAACTACCTGGAATCGGACCGCGACTTCCAGCAGCTCGGCGTGCCGCTGTCGCTGATCCGCCGCAAGGTGCTGGAACAGGAGCATTTCGCGCTGGCCATCAAGGCGGTCAGCACCACGCCGAAATCCTGCTCCAACAACATCATGCTGGGCATGGCCGCCGGTTTCGGCGTGGACTACGAATGCACCACCGACGAGGCCTTCCCGATCTATCCCGGCGCGGACGACCTGATCGTCCATGCCAACCACTGGGTCAGCGAAGTCGCCCTGGGCAAGCTGCGCGACACCGGCCGCGCCAGCACGCCCGAAAGCGCCTACCGCGACTGGCGCGTGCGCCGGCTGCTGAACGAGGCGGCCACGCTGACGCGCGAAGATCTCAAGCGCGCGCTGTTCGACGACTTCGGCGCGCCGTATTCCGTGTGCCGCCCGCCGCGCCCCGGCAGCCACGACAATCTGTCGGCCACGGTGGCGATGGTGGTGATGGAACCCGCCGCCGGACTGATGGAGGTGGCCCCGCTGCCCGCGCTGAACCGCGTCTTCACGCGCTACAGCCTGCAGGACGAACCCCAGCTGCTGCCCGCCGCCTGAACGCGGCCACCACCGGAAACCCGCCCATGAAGACCATCCTGTCCAGCGCCGCGCTGGCGGCCTCGCTGGCCCTGGCCGGCACGGCCCAGGCCGCCGCGCCGCTGCGCATCTCGCTCACCGCCGATATCCGCTCCACCGAGCCCGGCGTCAACCGCGACAGCAACAGCGACGCGGTCGTGCTGCACATCGTCGAAGGCCTGGTGGCCTACGGCGAGGACGCCGAGGTCCGCCCCCTGCTGGCGCAGTCAGTGGACATCAGCCCCGACGGCACGACCTACACCTTCACGCTGCGCGACGGCATCCGGTTCCACAACGGCGCGCCGCTGACGTCCGCCGACGTGCTCTGGTCCTGGCAGCGCGACACCGCGCCCGCCACCGGCTGGCGCTGCGCCAGCGAATTCGACGGCCGCGGCGCGGTCAAGGTGCTGTCGGTGCAGGCGCCGGATCCGCGCACGGTGGTGTACAGGCTGGAGCGCCCCAGCAGCCTGTTCCTGGCCACGCTGGCGCGCACCGACTGCGGCGGCACGGGCATCGTGCACCGGGACTCGGTCAAGCCGGACGGCGCCTGGGACAAGCCCATCGGCACCGGCCCCTTCATGCTGACCGAATGGAAACGCGGCGAGTACATCCGTCTGGCGCGCTACGCCGGCTACGCCAACCGCGACGGCAAGCCCGACGGCTATACGGGTTCCAAAAGACCGCTGGTCGACGAAGCGCGCTTCGTGATCGTGCCGGACGATTCCACCGCCAAGGCCGCCCTGCAGCGCGGCGACATCGACATCATCGAGGACCTGTCCAACAGCGACGTGCCGGTGCTGCGGCAGGATCCCAATGTGCGCGTCGCCTACGCGCCCGTGATGAGCATGACGGCGCTGCTGATGCAGACCCGCGATCCCCTGCTGGCCGATCCGCGCCTGCGGCAGGCGCTGGCGCACGCCATCGATTACGCGCAGCTGGCCGCCGCCGTGACCGAAGGCCTGGCCCAGCCCAATAATTCGATCGTGCCCCTGGTGTCGTCCTATCACGGCGCGGCGCAGCGCCAAGGCTGGCAATACGATCCCGCGCTGGCCGCCAGGCTGGCGCGCGATGCCGGCTACAAGGGCCAGGAGCTGACCATCCTGACGACCAAACGCTATCCGCAGTCCTACAACTCGGCCGTCATCGTGCAGGCCATGCTGCAGGCGGCCGGATTCAACGCCAGGCTGTCGGTGCTGGAATGGGCCGCCCAGCTGGACCGCTACAACGCCGGCAACTACCAGCTGATGACCTTCCCCTACTCGGCCCGGCTCGACGCCGCGCTGAACTACGAGATGGTGACCGGCGACAAGGCCAAGCAGCCGCGCAAGGTCTGGGACAACCCCGAGGCCGCCAGGCTGATCGAGGCCGCCTCGGCGGAGACCGACCACGGCAAGCGGCAGGCGATCTTCGATCAGCTGCACCGCCTGTTCCTGGCCGACGCGCCCTCGATTCCGCTGTACAACGGCCTGGACATCGGCGCATTTCGCAGCGACATCAAGGGCTACCGGCCCTGGGCGGTGAAGAAGCCGCGCGCCTGGGAAGTGGAACGCAGCGGCTCCTAGCGCGCCGCTCAGTCGGCGAACAGCTCCGCCGCGACGAAGTCCACGAAGGCCCGGATCTTGGGCGACAGCTGCCGGCTGGACGGCCACAGCACGTGAAAGACCATCTCGCGCTTGTTGTAGTCGTCCAGCACCGTGACCAGCCTGCCCTGCCGCAGTTGCTCGCGCACGGCGATCTCGGGCACGCAGGCGATGCCCAGGCCCTGCTCGGCGAAGCAGACCTGCGGGTCCAGCGTATTGGTCACCATGCTGGCGGGCAGTTCCAGCGCCGGCTCGTCCGGCGCGCGGCCCAGCGGCCAGACATCCAGCTTGCCGGTGCTGGGAAAGCGGTACAGCAGGCAGGCATGACGCGTCAGGTCCTGGGGCTCGCGCGGCCAGCCCGCCGCCTCGAAATAGGCGGGCGCGCCCACGATCACCTTGCGACAGGCGCCCAGCCGCCTGGCCGTCAGGCGCGAATCGCCGGGCTCGCCGCTGCGGATGACGGCGTCGAAACCCTCTTCGATCACGTCCACCAGCCGGTCCGAGTAATCGATGTCCAGCTCGATGCCCGGATGGCTGCGCTTGAACTCCCCCAGCTTGGGCATGAAGAGCGTGCCCACCGACGGCAGGCTGATGCGCAGCTTGCCGCGCGGCTCGCTGCGGGTCTGCAGCAGCTCCGCCTCGGCGGCCTCCATTTCGTGCAGGATGCGGCGGCAGCGCTCCAGGAACAGCGCGCCTTCCGGCGTCGGATTGATCGTGCGGGTGGAGCGGTGGAACAGGCGCACGCCCAGCCGTTCTTCCAGCCGCACGATGGCCTTGCTGACGGCTGATGCCGAAATGCCCAGTTGCTGCCCCGCCGCCGTGAAGCTGCGCGCATCCGCGGCACGGACGAACACGTGCAGCGCGCTGATGTTGTCCATGCTTGCCCGCCCCATTCATGACTACAGAGTCATGAGTGTTTGAAACTTTAGCCTGTTTTTCATTTATCGGGCTTCCTCCACACTGCGTCCCAGCGATGGGCCTGCCGCCTTCCGGCACGCCTGCCCCCGATGAAAGGACGAGAACATGACGACGATGACAGCGCGGACCGCCGCGCATCCCGAGGCGGACAAGCTGCCGCTGGCCGCGCTGCTGGCGCTGGCGATGACCGGCTTCCTGGCCCTGCTGACCGAGACCCTGCCCGCCGGCATGTTGCTGCGCATCAGCGCGGGCATGGGCATATCGGAAACGCTGGCGGGCCAGTTCGTGACGCTGTACGCCATCGGCTCGGTGGCCGCCGCCGTGCCGCTGACGACAGCCACGCAGGGCTGGCGTCGCCGCCCGCTGCTGCTCGCGGCGCTGGCCGCGATCCTGATCTTCAACACGCTGACGGCGCTGACCGACAGCTACATCGCGGCCCTGGCCGCGCGTTTCCTGGCCGGCATGGCGGGCGGCCTGATCTGGGGCATGCTGGCCGGCTATGCGCGCCGGCTGGTGGCCGATCCGCTCAAGGGCCGCGCGCTGGCCGTCGCCGGCGTGGGCGCGCCCATCGCCCTGTCGCTGGGCGTGCCGCTGGGCACGCTGCTGGGCGATGCGCTCGGCTGGCGCAGCGCATTCGGCGCGATCTCGCTGCTGACACTGGCGGTCATGGCCTGGATCCTGGCGAAGGTGCCCGATTTCGCGGGACAGCCGGCCGGCAAACGGCAGGGCGTCGGCCTGGTGCTGCGCAGCCCCGGCCTGCGCCCGGTGCTGGCCGTGCTGGTGCTGTGGGTGCTGGCGCACAGCATTCTCTACACCTATGTCGCGCCCCTGCTCGGCCCGGCCGGCCTGTCGGGACAGACGGATCGGGTGTTGCTGACGTTCGGCCTGGCCTCGCTGGCCGGCGTGTGGATCAGCGGGATGCTGATCGACCGCCGGCTGCGCGCGCTGGTGCTGCTGAGCCTGGCCGGTTTCGCGCTGGCCGTGCTGGCGCTGGGACTTGCGGGCACGCATGCGCCAGCGGTGTATGTGGCAGTGGCGGCCTGGGGCGTGGCGTTCGGCGGTTCGCCGACCCTGCTGCAGACGGCCTCGGCCGAGGCGGCCGGCCCCGGTGCCGACGTGGCGCAATCGATCCTGGCCACGGTCTGGAACGTGGCCATCGCGGGCGGCGGCATCGTCGGCGGCCTGTTGCTGGACGCCTGCGGCGCCGACGCCCTGCCCTGGGCCGCGCTGGGGCTGGCGATCGCCGCGCTGCTGCTGGCCGGCGCGGCGCGCGCTCATGGCTTTCCGGCGGAGCCCCGCCACGCCCGGCGTCAGTGAGGACGGGCTGCGTCCTGCCGCAAGCCGGCGGCCGGCATGGCGGCCGACCACCGTGTCGCGCTCAAGGCTTGATCGACGTGCCCCAGGCGCGCGGCTTGCCCTCCCAGACCGAGAAGCCTTGCACGCGCTTGCCAGTGGCCCAGGCATCGGCGCCGTTGTAGAGCACCAGCAGCGGCGTCTGCTCCAGCATCAGCGCATGCAGCTGGTCGAAAAGGGCCTGACGCCTGGCCGGATCGGATTCCAGGAAGCTCTCGTCGATCAGCTTCTGCGCCTGCGGATCGTCCCAGACCTTGCGCGGTTGCGCCGTCTTGTCGCCGGAGAACTGTTCGAAGCTCAGCGCGGGATCGATGCGCGAGGAGAACGTGAAGGAGCTGATCTGGTACTTGCCGGTGTTGTAGCGGTCCAGCTGCGTGGCCCACTCCAGCACTTCGATGCGGGCGTTGATGCCCACGGCCTGCATCATGGCCTGCGCCATCACGGCGACCTGGTAGCTCGGCACATGGGCACGCTTGTTGGCGTAGATGACGATGGGCTCGCCCTTGTAGCCCGCTTCCTTCAGCAGTTGCTGCGCCCGCGCCGGATCATGGCGGTAGGCGCGCTTCTCGGCCTCCTTGTAGTAGGCCGAGCCGGTGTGGACGGCGGAGTTGTTCAGCTCGCCCAGCCCTTCCGACGCCGCCGCCACGACCTGCGGAATATCCAGCGCGGCGGCGATGGCCTGGCGCAGCTTGACGTTCTTGAGCACCGGATCCTGCGTCTGGAACAGCAGCGTGTGCTTGGTGGCGTCGTGCGGGGTCATGACGGCCACGGCGGGATTGCCCTTGAGTTCGGCCACGTCGGTATTGGTGATCTGGCTGGCGTCGATGGCGCCGGACACCAGCCCCGCCTTGGAGCTGGACGCGTCCGGCACCACCAGGAACCTGACCTCGTCGGCCAGCGCGCGCTTGGCGCCCACGTAGCCGTCCGGCTTGTCGCCGGCCCCGGGAGGCTGCGCATAATCCTTGAAGGCCGTGAGCAGCACGTATTCGCCGCGCTTCCATTCCTTGAACTGATAGGGGCCGGTGCCGATGGGCTTGTCCCAATTGCCATCGGCGCCCACCGAATCCTTGTGCACGATGGCGGTCATGCCGCAATCGGTGCGCGCCAGCGAATCCAGGAACACGGCGGATCGGTGGCTGATCTTCATGACCACGGTGCGCGCGTCGGGCGCGGACACGTCGGTCACCTTCAGGCCGTTGCGACCGTCGAAATCGCTGCGGCAACGCCAGTCGCTCCTGGGATCCATGTAGCGCTGCCAGTTCCACAGCACGTCGGCGGAACTCAGCGTGGCGCCATTATGGAACTTCACCCCCTCGCGCAGCGTGAAGGTATAGGTCAGCCCGTCGTCCGACATGCTCACCGATTGCGCCAGCAGCGGCGCCACGGTGCCATCCTCGCGATAGCCGACCAGGCCCTCCACCATGTGCAGCACCACGCCATCGGTGGTGTTGTCGCGGTTCACGCCCGGATTGATGGAGCGGATGTCGGCCGGCTGCGCGATGGTCAGCACGGCCGCCTGGGCGGCGCCCGCCCAGGCCAGGGCGAGGCTGAGCGCGAGCGTTCGGGAAAGGGAAGGACGAGACATGTGGGGCTCCGGGGCTTGCGGCGCCGCTCATGCATTTTTGGCGCCAAAATTTGATGCACATTATGGATGCATCGAATCACGGCGCCATCGGGAGTATCCCTGAAGCGCGGCTGCGGGAGGTGAAAAACGCAAGGCCGGAAAGCGTCGCGGCGGCGATCCGTTGCCGGATGGCCGCCGCGGGCCGGCGGGACAGCCCGCCGGATCAGGGAATGAAGCCGCGATTCGCGGCCGCGCTCAGGAAATGTCCTGGCCCACGTGCGCCGCGATGATCTTCTGCAGGCGCTTGACGTCGCGCGCCTCGAGCGCGTCGACCATGTCGAAATGTTCGCGCGCGGACATCTCGATGCGCGCGCGCGTCACCCATTCCTTGGCCGGCGCCGCCGGCCCGCGCGCGCGGGTTTCCTGGATCAGCGCGACCAGTTCGCGGTTGCTGCACAGGTCGTACAGCGCCGCGTGGAAGGCCAGGTTGACCTCGTACTGTTCCAGCAGCGTGCCGTCCTGCAGCAACTTGGCGAAGCGCTCGGCCAGCGCGCGCAGCGCGCGCACCTTGGCGCTGGTGACGTTGGGCATCAGGTCGGCCGCCGCGCCGGTCTCGAGCAGGATGCGGATGTCGCGGATCTGCCCGTGCACGTCCGGATCCATGGCATACACGTGGTAGCCCCGGTTCGGGATGTGCGCGATCAGGCGCTTGGCCGTGAGCTGGTCCAGCGCCCGGCGCACTTCCAGGCGCGTGCAATCGTAGCGCTCCTGCAGATCGATCTGTTTCAGCCAGGCGCCGGCCCCGTACACGCCCGACTGGATGTCGTGGGCGATACGGTCGACCAGGCCCGGCTGCGTCGCCGCCGCTTTCGGCATGGACCACTCCCGAGAATCAAATCCAAAGCGCGTATTTTATGCACACTCCCCGCCGGACATCGATCCCCGTTTCCCCCGTCAGGCCCGGGCCGCCGCCGGTTCGTCCAGCCGCCAGCGCAGGCGCACGCCGCCCGACGGGGTGGACTCCAGCGCCGGGATCGCGGACAGCAGCTTGCGGGTGTAGTCCTCGCACGGCCGGTCGAATACCTCGTCGCGCGCGCCCTGCTCGACGATGGCGCCGTCGCGCATGACCACCACGCGATCGGCCACCTGCTCCACCACGCCCAGGTCGTGGCTGATGAACAGGCAGGAAAAGCCGTGCCGCGCCTGCAGGTCGGCGAACAGGTCCAGCACCTGCGCCCGCACCGTCACGTCCAGCGCCGACACCGGTTCGTCCGCGATCACGAAGGCCGGCCGCCGCACCACCGCCCGCGCGATCGCCACGCGCTGGCGCTGGCCGCCCGACAGCTCGTGCGGATAGCGACCGGCGTATTCCGAGCCCAGGCCGACCTCGGCCAGCACCTCGTCCACGCGCCGGCGCTTGTCCTGGGCGGACAGGCCGCCCAGCATGCGCAGCCCTTCGCCCACCAGTTCGCCGATGGTCATGCGCGGATCCAGCGAGGAATACGGATCCTGGAACACCATCTGGCAATTGAGCCGGTAGTCGCGCCAGCTCGCGGCGCGCCGGTCCACCGCCGCCCCGCGAAACAGGATCTGGCCGGACGACGGCGCCAGCAGCCCGGCGATGGCGCGGCCCAGCGTGGTCTTGCCCGAGCCGGACCCGCCCACCACCGCCACCACCTCGCGCGGCCGCACCTGCAGGTCGATGCCATGCAACGCGCGCTTGGCGCCGGTGCGCGAGAACAGGCGCTGGCGGCCGGCGTAGTCGATCACCAGATTCCTGACCTCGACGATGGGCGCCTCCCGGTTGACCGCCCGCGCCGGCTGCCGGCGCGGCATCGCATCCAGCAGCTTGCGCGTGTAGGGATGGGCGGGCCGCTCCAGGATGGCGGCCGTGGCGCCCTCCTCCAGCACGCGCCCGTGCTGCATCACCACCATGCGTTCGGTGTAGCGCGCCACCATGGGCAGGTCGTGGCTGATCATCAGCACGGCCGTGCGATGCTCGCGGGTCAGCGCCACCATCAGTTCCAGCACATCGCGCTGCACCACCGCATCCAGCGCCGTCGTCGGCTCATCGGCGATCAGCAGCGCAGGCTCCAGCAGCATCACCGAGGCCAGCATCATGCGCTGGCGCATACCGCCGGAGAATTCATGCGGCCAGGCCTGGACCGCCGCCTTGGGATCGCGTATGCCCACGCGCGCCAGCATGTCCAGCACCCGTTCGCGCCGCTCGGCCGCGCCCAGGCGGTCACGATGCAGCTTCAGACCTTCCTCCAGCTGGCGACCGATGGACATGGACGGGTTGAGCGAAGTCATCGGCTCCTGGAACACCATGCCGATGCGCGCCCCGCGCAGCCCGCGCAGTGCGGCGGCGCTGGCGCGCGGCACGTCCACGCCCTCGAACAGGATCGAACCGCCCGCCACCTTGAGGGGCGAGGGCGTCAGCCCCATGATGGCGCGCGCCGCCTGGGTCTTGCCACTGCCGGACTCGCCGACGATGCCGACCATCTCGCCCGGCGCGACCGAGAAGGACACGTCGCTGACGATCTCGCGCCCGCCGGCGCCCACGGTCAGGGTCAGCCCCGACACCGATACCAGTGCGCTCATTGCACGCCCCTCATGCGCGGATCGAAACGGTCCCGCACCGCGTCGCCCAGCAGGTTGATGCCCAGCAGCGCCAGCGCGATGGACAGCCCCGGGAAGATGGACAGGTAGGACGCCTGCGCCATGAACGGCCTTGCGGCGGCCAGCATGTTGCCCCAGGTCGGCGCGGGCGGCGGCACACCCAGGCCCAGGAAGGACAGCGCGCTCTCGGCCAGGATGACCCAGCCGAACATGGACGTGGCCAGCACCGTCAGCGGCGCGATGCAGTTCGGCAGCACGTGGCGCCACATCGTGTACAGCTCGGAATTGCCCAGCACGCGCGAGGATTCGATGAATTCCTTTTCGCGCAGGGACAGCACGGTGCCGCGCACGATGCGCGTGACCGACGGCGTGTACGCCAGGCCCAGCGCCAGGATGATGCCGTACTTGTTGGCCCCCACCACCGCCAGCAGTCCCAGCGCCAGCAGCAGGCCCGGAAAGGCCAGCAGGGCGTTGTTGAAGGCCATGATGATGCGGTCGGTCCAGCCGCGCACGAAACCGGTCAGCGTGCCTATCAGCGTGCCGGCGACGATGGCGAAGCTCACCGTCAGCAGGCTGATCCAGACGCTGCTGCTGGCGCCCGCCAGGAGGCGCGACAGCTCGTCGCGCCCGAACTCGTCGGTGCCGAGCAGGAAGCCGCCGCCGGGCGGCTTGAGCCGCGCGGCGAAATTGATCTTCAGCGGATCGTGCGGCGTCCACAGTTCCCCCATGACGGCGGCCACGAGCATCACGCCGACGATCAGGCCGCCGATCAGCGCGTTGGCTGGAATCTTCTTTTTCATTCGGCGGTCACTCTCGGGTCGAAAATGGGATAGCACAGGTCGATCAGCAGGTTCACCACCACATAGACCACGCCCACGAACAGCAGGCAGCCCTGGATCACCGGATAGTCGCGGGCAAAGATCGCGTCCACCAGCAGCCGGCCCAGGCCGGGAATGGTGAACACGGTTTCCACCACGGCGATGCCGCCCAGCAGATTGCCCAGCACCAGCCCGATCAGCGTCCAGGTCGGGCCAAAGGCGTTGCGGAACGCGTGGCGCATCAGCACCGCCGATTCCGGCAGGCCCTTGGCGCGCGCGTGCGTGATGTAGTCCAGCCGCAGCACTTCCAGCGTGCTGGCCCGCGCCATGCGCAGGAGCACGCCGATCTCGTGCAGGAACAGCGTGGCGATGGGCATGATCAGATACAGCAGCCCCGCCTTCCAGTCCTCGCCGACGGACACATAGCCGACCACCGGCAGCCATTGCAGCTTGAGGCCGAACAGGATCAGCATCAGCAGGCCGAGCCAGAACGTGGGGATGGACACCAGCAGCGTGGCCGTCGACACCAGCGCCAGGTCGGCGGCCTGGTTCTGCTTCCAGGCGGCGATCATGCCGGCCGGCACCGCCACCAGCGCGGCCAGGATCACGGCCACCACCACCACGCGGCCGCTGACCAGGAAGCGGTCCCATACCAGCGACAGCACGGGCTGGCCGGTATTGATCGACGATCCCAGGTCGCCGTGCAGCATGTTCGAGAACCAGATGCCGAACTGGGCGGCCCAGGTCTGGTCCAGTCCCAGCCGCGCCCGCAGGTCGGCCAGCGCGGCCGGCGTGGCCAGGTCGCCCAGCAGCAGCTGGGCGGGGTCGCCGGGAATCAGGCGGATCATCACGAACACCGCCACCGCCACGATCAGCAGCGTGGGCACGGCCATCAAGATCCGGGACAGCGCAAAACGCAGCATGGCTCGCTCCTCTCAGTTCCGCCGGCCGGCGACGACCCGGACGCACCGGACAGATCCGGCCTTATTCATTGCGCAGCCGGCGCAGCGTGGCAGCCAGGAAATCCTGCACCTGCGGCACGCACTTCAGGCCGTCGTGCGGCACGTTGTCCACCAGGTCCAGCACCGCGTGCACGCCGGCCGCCTCGAACGAGCGGCGCAGCGACTCCAGCCGTTTCGGACGGGTCAGCCCGGCCGAGTTCGCGCCCGGCATGTGGAACTTGCCGCCCTCGCGATGCGTGATCTCCCAGGTCTCCAGGTCGGCCTTGCCCACGATCATGTGCACGGCCACCTTGCGCAGCGCCTCGGCGTCGACAGCCTTGCCGAAGCGCGCCTGCGCATCGCGCACGCCGACCCACCAATCCTGTTCGGGATCCAGCAGCGTGACCGAGCCCGGCGCGCCGATGGAAACGGCCCACAGCGTCTCGGGATGCAGCAGGGCGTAGCGGTTCACGAACTGGCCCCCGCCCGAGTAGCCGAACAGGCCGAAGCGCTCGAAGCGCCGGCCGAACTTCTCGCCGACCTCGGCCACCATGTCCTGCAGCACGTGGTCGTAGCGGATCCCGCCTTCATGCAACTGCTTGAAGCCGTCGCGGTTGCCATCGCCCAGCACGCCCACCGGAAACAACGGGCACAGCACGATGCAGTCGTTCCAGCGCGCGAACTCGGCGAAGGCGTCGCGGTACTCGACGAAGGCGCGGCCGGTGCCGTGCATGACCACCACCAGCTCCACCGGATGGCGCGCGCTGTCGATATGCGGCGGCACGTACATGCAGTACGAGAAGCGCGGATCGCTGCGGGCCGCGAAGATGGTGCTGTGCCCCAGGTCATAGATGGCCCGGGCGCGGGCATGGTCGGAAGGAACGGCGGTAGCTGCGCTGGACTGCATGGCTCTCTCGGTTGGCCGGCGGCGAAGGCCGCCGTCCGCGATGGCGCGGAAATTATGAAACATAAATTGGCGCCAATTTTAGGAATGAGCAAACCCGTCCCACAAGGCTGGGAAATCCCTAGGTAGAACAAGAATCGGGAAAAGGACGGGGATCGGGGCCAGGCGCCCGCTGCCGGGCGGCCCGCGCTCAGTCGAGCTTGTAGCTCTTGAGGTGGATGCTGGTCTCGGTGGCGGAGATCGCCTTGATGAGCCGGACGCGGTCCAGCGCCTGGGACATTTCCTCGATATTGGCCACGCTCAGCTCGGCCAGCAGGTCCCAGCGGCCATTGGTGTCATGCAGGCCCACCACGGCGGGGTCGCCCAGCAGCAGGCTGACGACGCGGCGGGTTTCGTTGCCGTCCACGGCGATGCTCATCCAGGCGCCGATGCGGTTGGGCTCGGATTCCGGCCGCAGCCGCACCGTATAGCCCACGATGATGCCGGCATCTTCCAGGCGCGTGATGCGGTTGTTCACCGTGCCGCGCGAGACGCCCAGTTTCTTGGCCAGGGTGGCCACCGTGCTGCGGGCGTCGGCGCGCAACAGGCTGAGCAATTGTTGATCCAGTGTGTCCATTATTGTCATTTCGACAGGCGATTGGCGCCAATGTGAAATCTTATACGTGTTTTCCTGCCGAAATGGCAGCTTCCGGCTGACGCCGCCTTTGGTCAGAATTTTCATCAGTACAGAAGGAGACACCTCATGAGCACGCTGCTCACCACCAAAGACGTCGCCACGCTCATCGCGACGCGCACCCTGCCCCGCTGCCTGGAAGACCTGGCCGGACGCATCCGCGCCGACTTCCTGCGCTGGCCCGAATTCGAAAAATCCGCCCGCCTGGCCAGCCATTCCAAACAGGGCGTGATCGAACTCATGCCCGTGGCCGATGCCGATTTCTACAGTTTCAAATACGTCAATGGCCACCCGCAGAATCCGCATATCGGCCTGCCCACCGTCATGGCCCTGGGCGTGCTGGCCGACGTGGCCACCGGCATTCCCCTGCTGGTGTCGGAACTGACCCTGACCACCGCGCTGCGCACGGCCGCCATGTCCGCCGTGGCCGCGCAGGCGCTGGCCCGTCCCGGCGCGCGCAGCATGGCGCTGATCGGCAACGGCGCGCAAAGTGAATTCCAGGCCCTGGCCTTCCATCACCTGCTGGGCATCAACGACATCCGCGCCTACGACCTGGATCCCGCCGCCACCCGCAAGCTGGTCGCCAATCTGGCGCGGGTTCCCGGCCTGCGCCTGCGGCCCTGCGCCAGCGCGGCCGAGGCGACGCGCGGCGCCGACATCGTCACCACGGTCACGGCGGACAAGGCCTACGCCACCATCCTCACCGCCGACATGGTGGAAGACGGCATGCACCTGAACGCGGTCGGCGGCGACTGTCCCGGCAAGACCGAGCTGCACCGCGACGTGCTGCTGCGCGCCAGCACCTTCGTCGAATACGAGCCGCAGACCCGCATCGAAGGCGACATCCAGCAGATGCCCGCCGACTACCCCGTCACGGAACTGTGGCGCGTGCTGGCCGGACAGGCGCCGGGCCGCCGCGACGCCGGCGAGGTGACGCTGTTCGATTCCGTGGGCTTCGCGCTGGAAGACTATTCGGCGCTGCGCTACCTGGCCGACTCGGCGCGGGAGCTGGGCCTGGGCCAGCCGGCCGGACTGATACCCGATCTGGCCGACCCGCGCGATCTGTATGCGCTGGTCGAAGCCAGCCGGACGGTCGGGGTCCAGGGCGAAGTCGCGGTGCCGGCCCGCGACAGCCACGCGCTCTGCGCCTAGTCCGGCCGTCCGACCTCGGGATGCAGGGAGAACCTGCCAGCCACCTTGGCTGGCGGCCGCGCGGCCCTGGCATGCGCCATCCCGGGCCGTCGAGGCGCGTGCGAGGTGCCCACGCAATGACGTTCCAGTGCATTGCCGCACCGCAGGCGCCAGGAAGGCGCGCGATATACTCGGCCACCGCAAGCCAAGCCTCGACGGTGGGCCCGGCGCACAGCACGCACGTCCCGCGTGCCCGCCCCCGCCCGAGCGCACCGGCACACTCATGAATTTCGGATTGTCACGACAAGCCCATGCTGCAATGGCTCAGACGCAAACTGTCCCCATGGTCGCCGGAACATCAGCGCTCGGTCGCGAAGTTTCCCGGCCAGGCTGAACTCGACCCGCCATCTCCCGCCGACCTGGCCGCCATGGGCATGACGGTGGCCTTCTTTACCCGCGACAGCATTTACGAAACGGAAAAGAACCGGCTGGTCCGCTCCGCTGAAAGGCTCCAGCTTCCCGTCGACGCCCAGGCTATCGACACCACCGGATCCTGGGTGCGCAACGCCGCCATGAAGCCCGGCGTGCTGGTCGGCATGCGGCGCAAGCACCGCGGCCCCATGCTCTATGTGGACGTGGACGCGGTGTTCCATCGCAATCCCTGGCCCAGCCTGGCCGCGCTGGATTGCGACATCGCCGCGTACCACGAGCCCGACGGCCATCTGCTCAGCGGCACGCTGTACATCAACGACACGCCGGCGGCGGCCACCCTGCTGGATGAATGGGCGGCGGCTTGCGGCGCCAATCCCGATGAATGGGACCAGCTCGTGCTCGAACGCATCCTGGCCGAGGATGCCGCGCGCGCCGAACCGCGCTACCGCCAGGCGCGGCTGCCCGTCGCCTATTGCTGGATCTTCGACAAGATCGACAATGCGGCATCGGCGCAGGTCTACATCGAACACCTGCAGGCCAGCCGGGAGAGCCAGCCGCTCAAGGGCCTGTTCCGCAAGCCCGGCCGCAACGTGCGACGCCGCCGCGACCGGATCCGCACGATAGAGAAGATCCTGTTCCCCGGCGCGCGCGGCCGCTGACAGGCGGTACGGGCGAGGCCTCGCGGATTGCCCTGATTTCCCATGGCGCGAGGCCGCGCCGTCCAGGTGCATCCTTGCGCATGCATTGCCTCGCAGCCGGTTCAGGCTTCGAGGCAGGCCTGCGCGGCCGATAGCGTCCGCAGGATGGCATGATGCAACGCATCGGCCGTCAGGCCACAGGCCGGCAGCCGGCGCCACAGCACCAGGGCGCCGCTATCCGGATCGATGCCGGCGGCGGCACCGCCCAGGTTCTGCCCCAGGTAGGCATCAGACAGCAACGCCATGGCGCCCTGCCCGTCCAGCGCCACGGGACGGTCGCCCACCTGCGCAATCAGCAACACCTCTTCCTGCGCCGCGTCCCACGCCAGTATCACCGCCTGCCGTCCTGGCGGCGGCGACAGCACGCAATGGTCGGCTGCGGGGTCCGTGAAGGGCTGTCCGGTCCGCGCGCAATAGGCATTGACCAGGATGTGGAAGGTATCGCGGTTCATGTCTGCCCCGGTTCATCGACAGGACGATTCAGGCAAACCCTGCCGGCACGAACACCGCCACGGGTTCGATCTGCCCGGATTCCGCGCCATCGGACTCATCCGTCAGCCGTGCCGCCCAGTCCAGCGCCGCGCTGGAGAAGGCATACAGCCTTTGCGACAAGGCCTCGTCGTCAAGCGCGGCCACTTCCAGCCGCAGGACCAGCATCGCCATGCTGCGCGCCTCGTCCAGCGTCAGGACGCCGCCCGCGAGCGCGCGCCAGGATGAGTTCGCGGCCAACAGCAAGGGATGGACGCGCACGCCATCCTCCGGCGCCACGACGCCGAGGTCGGCGGCCAGCACCAGGACCTGATCCCTGCCGTCGCTGTAGTACTGCAGGAGGAAGGGGACATTGTCGAGTTGCAGGGCGGCCGAGCCCTCTTCATCGAAGATCGACGCGTCCACGCCCAACGCCTTGGCGATGGCGCGCAATTTGGCGGGATGAGATGCAGTCATGGGGAGATATTCCTTTGCGGCGCGGCGACGGGGCCTGGCGCCCGTCAGTGCTTGTGCAGGGCGACAGCCTCGTAGCTGAACGCCTTGGCGATGGCCGGCAGCCCGTCGCGCGGCACGCGGAATGTCAACGCGCCGCCATCGGCCTCGAGACGGCCCTGCCCGGCGACGCCCTGGTATCCGGGAAAAGCTTCCAGCCCACGCAACGCCGCGGCGATTTGCCGAGGCGTGCCGGCGCATGAAAAGACCAGCTCGCCCGATTGCGCATCCTGCCGAACGCGCCACTCCCTGCGTTGGTCGGGGTCCGCGATCTGCGGATACGCCAAGCCGATCCCGCCGCGCGTGGTCATGACCGTTGGCGAGGTCAATTTCTCCAGGCAATCCAGCAGGTTCAGGCAAGCGTCGCGCCGGGCCACGTGCTCGCCGCCCCCAGACACGCCGAACTGGAACGTATCCACCGCCAGCCGCTCCTGGAAGATACGCAGGATGTCGTCGCGCCGGCCTTCGTACAGCTGCTTGGTCTTATTGAGATTGCGCGCGAAATCCGCTTCGGCTGCGCGATTCGAGCCGAACTCCCTGGCATAGGAATCGAAAATGCCCGTATCGGCCTTGCTGCGCGCCAGGCTCGCAATCATGCGCACGCCTTCCATTTTCTCGGCCAGCGTGCTCTGGTCGAACATGGAGAAGTTCTTGTAGCCCAGGGACGGCACCAGACCAGGCTGCGTGAACGAAAAATCGCTGCGGACATCACCCCGTCTGCCCAGCAGCCCGCCTTCCAGCGCATGCCCCGGATCGATGCCGATGAAACTGTTGCCCACGTATCCCTTGTTGCCACCCGTCGAGCCGAGCGCGTCGCGGTCGGCCATCAACAGCAGCAGGATCTTGTTGCGGCCCAGCTCGCTCATCCCGAGGTCCAGCCTGGGCGGCCCCGTGAATACGCCGTCCGGATCTCCCGGGCGCTTCTGATTGCGCACCAGCACGCCATCTTTCAGATAGCGCTCGCCCTTTTCCGGCTTGCCGTCGAAGTCGCTGAAGCCGTCCACATGCGTGCCGTCCAGCATGAGCTTGGGCGTGCCGTCCGCATGGACGCTCTCCACCAGTTTCAATTTCTGGCTCTGGATACCCAGGCTGCGCATCAGATCGTTGGCCAGCGCCTCGCGCACCGCACCCTCGTTGCGCGCCTTGGCCGAGGCGCCGGTCAACCAGCGATGTAGCATACCCTTGGCCTTGTCCGTGGGTATGTGGTACTTGCCCATGAACTTGTCTGCCTCGTAGTAATCGAGCTTGATGTAGTGCTTCTTGTCGAACTTGGCCTGGACATTCATGACTTCGGTGCGCAGATAGGCGGACAGTGCCCGGCCATGCGCGGCAAGCGCTGCGTTCCCGTCGGATGCGCCGGCTGCCTCGGCCGACAGGATGATGGCCGAAGCCAACGCCAGCTTGAAACCGGGAGCCGCGCCAGTGGCGGCCAACCCGGCCAAGGCGCCCGCCGGGTGTGCCTGCAGCGCCCGCGCCGTATCTGCGTGCTCGCCCGCCGACGGGCCGACCATGCGCGCCAGCGCCGCGTGCAGCAGGGCCTGCAGCGCCTCGTCGCCGGGACGCCTGGGCGCATCGCCCTGCGCGGCCGCGCGCAAAGTGGGGCGCTCCTGCGTCCGCCCGGGTGAACGGCCGCTCCCGCCATCCACCCCGGACGCATTCCTCATCGCGGCCTGCCAGCGTCCGCCGCTCTCGCCGGGGACGGAAGCCTGAGACATGGCGCTCGCGTCCAGCCATCGCACCAGCGCCCGCTGGGCGCTGGCATGGAATTTGTGCGCCGGATCCTGCAGCTTGGCGGAATCGCTCTCGCTCCAGTCGCGTTTGGCGACAAACCCGGGCTCAACGCCCTTGAACTTGTCACCGATGACGCGATAGCCCGCCACCCTGCCCTGGACCCCTCGCCCGTCGCCTTTCGCGTAGCGCTGGCCGAACAGCGGCGCCGGCTCGCCACCGGCGCGCGCGATCACCCGGCTCAACCCCCGGCAGATCGCCTTGGTGAAATCCGATGCGGAGCTGTCCGCCTTGGCAAGCAGACTGGCCTGGATTCGGCCTGATACCCCCTGTACCTGAACAGACATGGTTCTCCCGCGAATGCGCTTGCCACATGCCGGGTTCGCCTGCCAACCCGAGGACTTCCGCTACGTGGCGATTGGCCACCGAAAGTTCCCAGCCACGCAGGCCCCGCCGCGCTGGCGCGCGGCCCGCGACTATGGCGCGCGAACGCCCTGCCCTGCGCCGTCGTCCAGCAGATCCTGGAAACGCGTCTGCCATATCGAGATCAACCTGGCCGCTTCCGCGACCGTGCAGACATCAAGCAGATTCGGATCGTCCGGCACCACGGGCAGCATGCCCGCCTCGAGCAGCAAGTGGTTCATAAGCAGAAAGGCGATGGTGCGCAGATTTCCATCCGAATACAGATGATGCTGCTCCAGCGCCAGGCAGCACTCGGCGATCGACTGCCTCACGAGCAGGTCGCGCGCTTCGCCCGCCAGGCTGGACAAGCCGGACATCCGTTCATAGTGCGCGCGGATGATCTGGTCCGCCTTATCCCGGCACTGCGTCCGCGACTGCCGGGACGTCATGACATAGAGTCCGTCCATTCCCTGCTGCAGCCGGCTCCATTCTTCGCTGCCGGGATAGCGGTCCAGGCGCGCTTCCCACTCCTCGCGGCGCGCGGCACTCAGCTTGCCCTCGTCGAAGTCCTCGCCAAAATCCACGCCGTAGCACACCGCCACGCCATCCCGATAGCCGGCATGCAAGGGCTCGCCTTTCCTGTCCCGCACCCCCGCCACCGCATGGCCGTGATACTGCTCGAACAGTTCGCCATCCAGCGGCTTTCGCGCCCGCACCTGTTCCAGCATCCGCGTGAACGCGTCCATCATCGCGGCCATGTAGCCCCTTTCATCTTCGTACAGCGCGGGATTGCAGCGATCACCGTCATCGCCATCCATCAGCAGCCGGTAGCCGTCCCGCAGCGGATTGCGCATGCGCTCGAAGCAGGCAAAACCGCTGGCGCCCAGCGTCTGCGCGAACGCCAGCCGGGCCATCTCCAGGCGGAACAACTGCCGCACGACGTCGGCGTACTCGCCGCCCAGCGATTCCGGCAGCGTTTCCGTATCGCGGCCGAGCCGCGCGACGGCCGCCTGCATCGCGGACAGGTCCGCATCCGCGGGCAGCTCCGCATAAGCAGCGGCTATCTTTTTCTGCACCATGGCCTGGATCCAGTCAAATGGCCCCGGAGACTCGGCGCCGCGCTCAGGCGCGATGCGTGCGTGCTCATCGAGACCCGGCAGCGTCGGCCAATCCGGTCCAAGCGACTGGCCGGACCAGAACTCGATATGCTGCAAGCAGGTTTTCACCGTGGGCAAGCTCAGGCTGGACGCCGTCTTCTCGTCGGGGCCGACATCGCGCTCCACCATCAGCGCGGCCACGTCATGCGAGGCTCGCTTGATCTGTTGCAACAGGTGTTGATACGGCGTCGCCCTGCCCGGATTCGGCTGTGCATTCACACGGGGTCGCGGGTCGGCGACGATATAGGGCAAGCCCTGGTCGCTGACGCCGACCCGTTCCGACCCGCGCCTGCAGAGCATGAACAGATCGTGCCAGGGACGCAGGCTGGGCTCGCCGGCGGATTGCATCATGAGGCTCCCTCCAGGCGCACGATGGCGCGCTCGAATTCCGCCTGCAGCCGGGGATCGGGAGCCAGTCCCTGCCGCTCTCCTGGCCGCGCCAGGCTGCCGCAGCGTTCCAATGCCGTCGCCAGCAGCGCCGACAACAGTTTCAAGCGCTCGATCAGCGCGGCGCCGTCCGGTCCCACATCGGCATCCACCGCGGCTCCCAACGCCGTCACGCAGCTATCCAGCAGGGACGCCATGTGCTCGATCGCCGCCCGGCCCGGCAGCACGCGCCGCGACCCCATGTCGCCCACCGCCGCATCGACCAGCCCGGCATAGGCCTGGAGGCGATCATCGGCGCCGAACATCGGCTGGTCCCGATGCCGCAGGCGCATCCATTCGATGGCCAGGACGACCACGCACGCCCAGGCGTCCAGCAGCGGCCCGGATTCAGGCAGAGGCGCGCGCCCGAGCTGCTCGAATTGGGCGCGCAGCTGGTCGACCGCCGCGCCGCGCGCCTCCTGGATGCGCAGCGGCAAGACCGCGCGCAGCGCGGCGCGGTCCATGTTCCAGCCATGGCGCCGGGCGGGCTCGGCCAGATCCAGGACGGCGGTCAGCACCGCGACGGGCCACACCCCCGCGTCCTGGGCGCCCAGCTCGCGCCGACCGCCTCGCGGCCCATGCTGGCATGCCCATAGCGCGTCGTCCAACAGGCGCCGCAAGGTCAGCAGCATGCGCTGTTCGGTGGCATCGCCCGACGCCAGATCAGCGCCTTCCTCATGAGCGGCGGCCAGCTCGAGCATCCTGGCCACGGCCTGGAGCCGGTCGGCCAGGGAAAGAACAGGAGTCGCCCGCCCGCCAGCATCCAGCGTAGTCGCCATGGCCTGCAACGTCGCCAGGCGGTCTTTCCGGCGCATCAGTTCCCGCTCGATCGCGCTGTCCACGCTGGACGCCTCGATGACCACGCCGGGCGGGGTCGTCGGCGTATCGATCTGATCCCTGACGGCCCCGTCCAGGTCCGCCGCCGCCCCCATGCCAAGCATGCGTTGCAACGCCGGCGTATCCAGGTGATGGATGATCCAATCCCTGTCACCCCGCTCAAGGCGCGACAGTTCATGCGCGGCCAGGATCGAGAACGCGCGTTGCGCGCCCGGATCCCGCTCGCCGGAAAAATCCGTGTAGTCCTCGGACGCGATCTGCTTGCGCAGGGCCTCGCTCCAGGCCCGCGCACACTGTTTTCCCGACGCTGCGGTCGCGTCCTGCCGAAGCGCCCCGAGCAATGCCTGCCGCGTTTGCGGCGTCAGGGCCATGCGGCACGCGACCTCCTGCTGCACCGCCATGCGCAGGCAGGCCCGCGCGAGGACGAGGTCCCTATCGTCGCCTGCCGCCAGGGCCAGGCGCGTCCGCAGCGTTTCCAGGACCGGCGCCGGCATGTCCTTCAAGGCCAGGAACATCATCTGTTGCAGCGGCAGGCGCGTCTTCCGGAAGCCGCCGAAGACCTGCAGGAACCGGCTCTCGGCCTCTTCCGGCGATGACACGCGGGCCGGACCGCCAGCCCAATCCCGCATGGCCGTCCTCAGCGCCGGAACGCAGACCTGGTCGGCATACGTCTTCTCCACGCAGGCCATGAGCTGCTTCGCGAAAGCGCGTTCGGGCAGATCGGGCCATGCGCCGTCGCTCAGGTCCACCAGCGCGCCCGTGGCGATCTTCCGGCGGTCGTAATCCGTCAGGCGTTGCAAGTGACGCCGCAGCATGGGCGCCACCAGCGCCTCGATCTCCGCGCTTTCGCGCCCGTTCCAGGGAAGGACCGCGTCCAGCCTGGCGCAGGCTTCGCGCAACGCGCGACGGCCATGCTGGCCCGCGTCCGCGCCGCGCTTCATCGTCATGGCGCCTAGCAGGTCGGCCATGGCCCGGCTGAGTTCGCGCACCTGCTGCCGGGCTCGCAGCGACGACGGCGCGCAGCGCATCAGCAGGCGCCAAAATGCGCCGCGCAACCGTTGCCCCCACCCCGCGGGCGCCGTCGCCGCGCGCGCGGACGGCGATTCGTCGCGCCGCGCCTGCAGCCCGGCTCCCCATCGCCGCAGATTGCCGACGTAGCCCAGCGGCGCGTCGCCATAGTCGCGGGCGGCGAGCCTGCGCAACGAATCGCTCAATGGCCGCATGTCAGGCTCCCGACGCGGCGCGCAGCGGCGCCTTGACGTTCAACGCGCAGGTCCTGTCCTCGCGTATCGGCAGGATATCCAGGAAGCCACTGACCTCGAACACCTCGTGCACGGCGCCGCTCAGGCCGCACAGGATCAGGACGATCCCCAGTTCACGAGCCTTCTGGGCGGCCACCAGCACCACGCGCAGTCCCGCGCTGGAAATGTAGTCCAGCCCCGCCAGGTCCAGTATCAGCCGCGCGGGTCCCGTCGCCAGGCGCGCGAGCACGTCGGCCTCGAATTCCGCCGCATTGGCGCTGTTGAGCTGCCCCCTGGGGCAGACCACCAGCGCATCGTCGATATGCTCCACGTACAGGTTCATGCCGTGCCGTCCTCCTGTCATGCCGATAAGGTCATTCCTGGCATGGGTAACGCGCGCGGCCCGCGCGGTTCCTCGCGAGTTGGCACGCGGCGGTGAACTCTTTGCCGCCTGGCGGCCACACAGGCTGTTCCATCCCTCGTCGCCCCCTCTCCCTATGCTGATCGACGCCCGATGCCCCTCCATGCTCGCGCTGGCTCCGTCCGACGACGCGCTGGCCGACGCCGTCACCTGGTTGACCGGCCTGTGCCTGCGCGACGGCTGGCCCGCCCCGGACTCGCTGGCGGCGACGCTCGTCCTGGAAGAGGCGCTGACCAACATCCTCAAGCACGGCCTGGCCTCGCCCGCGCAAGAACATGCCGGACTCGTGCGCCTGCGCTTCGCCCGCGGCTGCGGCATCGCGGCCCTGCGCATCATGGACAACGGCCCGCCGTTCGATCCGCTGGCCGCGCAGCCCCGCCCCCATGCCCGGTCGCTGGAACAGGCGCGGCCGGGCGGGCAAGGCTTGCGCCTGATGCGCCACTACACGCGCGCGATGCGCTACCGGCGCCGTCACGGCCAGAACGAGCTCACGCTGTTCTTCCAGCCCGGACGTTGAGACCCCGGTCTCGGAACCATTGCCGGGCCACGGTCACGTATGCCCCATGTGCACCGACATGCCCACCCGGCCAAACACCGCGCGCCCGCTGCGTATCGTCATCGACCCTTCGGCGCTGGCGCACAACCTGAGCCGCCTGCGCCATGCGCGCGGCGGGCGGTCGCCACGGGTCTGGGCCGTGGCCAAGGCCGATGCCTACGGCCATGGCCAGGCCCATCTGCTGGCGGCGCTGGCCAAGGCGGACGGCCTGGCCGTGCGCGACCTCGCCGAAGCCCGGCGCGTGACCGACCTGGGCTGGCGCGGCCGCATCCTGGTTCTGGGCGGATTGTTCGACCGGCACGAGGCCGGCCATCTCGCCGACATGTCGCTCGACCTGGTGGTCGGCGCCATGAACCAGCTGGACTGGCTTGCCTCGGCTCGCGCCGCGCGGCCGCCGGCCATCTGGCTGCGCTGGTCGGGCGACCTGGGTCATGCCGGCTTCGATGCCCGCGACTATCCCGACGCCTATCGCCGCGCCCAGGCGCTGGCCGCCCGGGGACGCGCATCGGCGGTCGGCCATCTGCTGCATTACGCGAACGCCGAGGAAGCCGACAAACGCTATCTGTGCGACCGCGCCTTCGACCTGGCGATCTGCGGCCTGCCCGGCCCGGTCAGCCGCAGCAACTCGGCCGCGTTGCTGACAGCGGGGCGCGGCGCGCCGACGGAAGACTGGATCCGGCCCGGCCTGGCGCTCTACGGCGCCAGCCCCTTGCCGCAGGCCGACGCCGCCGCGCTCGGCCTGCGGCCGGTGATGGCCCTGTATTCGGCCATCACCGCGGTGCGCTGCCTGGAAGCAGGCGCCACCGTCGGCTACGGCGGCGAATTCATCGCGCCCGCGCCCATGCGCATCGGCATCGTGGCCGCCGGCTATGCCGACGGCTATCCCCGAACCGCGCGCACGGGCACGCCGGTACGCGTCGGGACATGCCCGTCCCGCGTGCTGGGCCGCGTCGGCATGGACACTCTCGCCGTCGACCTGTCCGCCATCCCGGGCGCGGGCGTCGGCTCGTCGGTCACGCTGTGGGGCGACCACGGTCTGTCGGCCGAGCGCGTGGCGCGCGAAGCCGGCACGGTGGCCGCGCAATTGTTCACTGGTCTCGATCCGCGCCTCGCGGTGCAACTACGCTCAAACCGGCCATGATCCTGTCCTCCCTGCGCGGCAAGATCTTCCTGCTGGTCGTCGCCGTCCTGCTCAGCCTGACGACCACCATGATGCTGGTCACGCAGCGCGACGTCACCTCGACCGTCGCCGCCGGCGAGCAGCACGCCATCGGCAACGTCATGGACCTGCTGCGGCGCGACCTGGACAGCCGCTGGGCCACGCTGCTGCAGGAAAAGGTTGAAATCGTGTCCGGCGGCAAGCAGGATCTGCGGCGCATGGGCCAGACCCTGCAGGCCATGGCCGAAGCCTATGCCGACCTGGCCCGCCGGGGCGTCGTCGGCGAAGGCGCCGCCCGAGGCCTGGCGCGAGCCTGGATCAACCGCATGAGCCTGGACACGCCCCACGACGTGTACCTCTACGACGCCGGACTCCATGTGCTGGCCTCCAACCGGCATGAACTGATCGACGCCGACCTGTCCGGCCTGAAGGACATCAAGGGACACGCGTTCGCCGCCGCCATGCTGGCCCGCGACCGTGCGACGAGCATGGACTACACCCTGTTCCGCTGGCCGGATGGCGGCTACCGGGGCGGCGAAACCCGCTATGCCTACTTCACGCAGTTTCCCCGCTGGCAATGGATGCTGGTGGTCGACGACGGCACGCAAGGCGCGCTGCAGCGCGCCCGCTGGCGCCGCGAACAGATGGAGCAGGCCTTGAAGGAAACGCTGTCCCGGCTGACGCTGGCGCAATCCGGCTTCGTCATGATCCTGGACGACCAGGACCGGGCAATCGCGCCGCCCCCCCCGCGCTTCGCCGGCATGCTCTCCAGTCCGGACCAGCACACCGGCAGCCCGCTGGCCGCGCTATTGCGCCGCCAGGACGACGCCCCCCTGCTGGGCCGCGTACCCTATGCCAATGAACACGGCGCCTGGCTGATCGAGACCTCATACTTCGCCCCCCTGAAATGGACGCTGGTCGGCGCCGTTCCCGAACAAGACCTGAAATCGCCGGCCCAGCGCCTGATGCAGCGCCAGGCCGTGGCCTTCGCCGCCACGCTGGTGCTGGCGCTGACGCTGGCATGGCTGCTGGCCGCGCGGCTCGCCCGGCCATTGAACCAGCTGGCGCGCTATGCGCTGCAGCTGGCCGGGCAGGATCT
>MCND01000121.1_pt1 | contig 35536 bp, 39 predicted proteins | sample 778211 | NCBI WGS metagenome assembly MCND01 (sample SAMN04296812, study PRJNA304217) | bioreactor metagenome | isolation source: activated sludge enriched with benzalkonium chloride | place: Turkey: Istanbul urban wastewater treatment plant
CCATCCAGGCCGAAGCCCAGCGCGAAGAAGCCCGGCTGGCGGCCGAAGACCACGGCGCGCCCGCCGGCCGCGTCAATGGCGAAGCTGTGGCCGCGCGCCGGCATCGGCACGACGCGCAGGTCGCGGCCCGATTCGTCCAGCAGCGCGGTCTCGTCGCGGCCGCCGCGCTTGCGCGCGCTCAGGTAGCGGGCCCCGCCGGTCCGCGCGGCCTCGGCGGCCCTTTCTGCTTCGGCGGCCAGGGCCGCGACAGGTATATGGCCCAGCCCCAGCGCGGTCCCCAGCGCCAGGAAGCGGCGACGGTCAATCGCCATCGAGCGCGTTGAAGCCGATGGTCACGCCCAGCGCGGGCGCCAGGTCCTGGTCGACCACCGCCTTGGCGTTCTTCAAGGTCAACCCGGCCAGCGTCCATCGGCGGCGCGTCTCGCCGTCGCTGGCCACGTCCTGGTAGGGCGCCGCCGCGTCGCGCAGGGTCTGCGCGGCGCGCGACAATTCGCCGCGCACGGCCTCGTCGATCCAGCTCCCGCCCTGCGGCAGCGGATAGGCGCCTGCGCGGTGGAAGGCCAGCATGGCGTCCAGGCTGGACGCCAGCGTGCGGGAGGACAGATTGCTGCGCCAATAGGCGGCGCGCTTGGGCCGGGCGGCCTCGGGCGCGTCGCCCAGCACGGGCAGGATCTTCACGTCGCGCGCGAACTGCAGGCCGGTGGACAGCGCCTTGACGGCCTCGGCCGCCACTTCCTGCGAATTGCGGTACAGGTCATTGGCGGGCCTGGGCGCGGCGAACTGGCGGCCGAAATCGCCTTCGGCGCTCCAGGCCTGCGCCAATTCGCGCGAGATGCCGGACACGTTGGCGGACACCGCCCGGGCATAGCCGCAGGCATAGGCGAAGTCCGCGCCGTCGGCGCGCTTGAGCAGCGCCGGCTCGCCGTACAGCACGTATTCCAGCGCCGGCAGGCCCTGCAGCGCCACGCTGCGCCCGGCCATAGCGCCGGGCTTGATCAGCTCGGGATCCTGCGCGGCGATGGCGGCCTGCACCTGCCTGGGCATGACGCCGCGCGTATCGGGCCAGAAGGCCAGCCGCTCATAGCGGTTGGCCTGGACCAGCGGACCGAAGCGCAGGAACTCGATGCCGGACCAGGCCAGGGCCAGCCCGGTGTGCGCGTCGTTCACGCGCATGGCGCCGGCGGCGTCGGGCCGCGCGCACCAGGCGCCCAGCGCGGCGTCCATCTGTTCGGAGGCCTGCGCCATCCTGGCCATCGCGGGTCGGGCGTAGTCGCGCGCCAGGCGCTCGCCCAGGTCGGCGGGCAGCCCGGCCGCGATCGCGACCGGCGCCAGCGAGCAGAGCGTGGCGGCGCACAGGGCTCGCGCGAAGGATCGGGGCAATGCCCGAGGCAGCGTTCGGAACCTCGCCCCTGTCAACGACGCAAGCAGGGGCCGGGACGGCACGGAGCCGGCGCGGCGGCCGGCGGTGAATGGCGGCATCACAGGGACTCCAGAAAACGGATCAGGTCGGCGCGCTCTTCGGGCGTCATCGCCACGACGCGGTCGCGCGCCGGCTTGGCCGCGCCGCCGTGCCACAACACGGCTTCCAGCAGCGTGCGCGCACGGCCATCGTGCAGCCAGGTCGCGCCGGGATTGACGGTCTTGGTCAGGCCGATGCCCCACAGCGGCGGCGTGCGCCATTCGCGGCCGTTGGCCAGGCCGTCGCTGACGCCGTCGGCCAGGTCATCGCCCATGTCGTGCACCAGCATGTCGGTGTACGGCCAGATCAGCTGGAAGCGGTGCTCGGCCTGCCTGGCATTGCGGCTGGTGACGTACTTGGGCACGTGGCAGGCCACGCAATTGGCCTCGTAGAACAGCTTCTTGCCCGCCAGCACGCGCGCGTCGCCGGCGTCGCGCCGCTGCGGCACGGCCAGGTTGGTGGAGTAGACGGTGACGAAGTCCATCAGCTTGGCCGGCACCTCTTCGGGACCGAAGCGCGGCTGCGCGCCGTGCGGCATGTCCAGGCAGCGCTGCTGGCCGCGCGTGCAGTCGCCCCAATGGCTGGGGAACATCGGCGTGGACAGGCCCATGTCGTTGGAGAAGGCGGCGGCGCTCTGCTGTTCAACCGTGGGCTGGCCGGCCTTCAGGTTGAAGCGGCCCAGCACGGTCTTGCCGCTGCGCGCGTCGGTCACCCAGTTGGCCTTGCCGACGATGCCGTCGCGCTTGTCGGCGCCTACATTGGCCAGGATGTCGGCCTCGTGGATGGATTCGAGCAGGCCCAGCCCGATCATGGGCGGCGCCAGGCGCGGCGAGATCTGCGTGTCGGCGCGCATCGGGCCGTAGCCCAGGTTCTCGATGCGATAGGCAGGCTTCATCAGCGTGGCGGTCTCGCCGCCATTGAGCGGCACGACCATCGGCGTGTAATCGATCTCCATGCGCCCTTCGGCCGGCAGGCCGGCCACGGCGAAGTTCTGCAGCTGCACGCCGTAGACGGGTTCGGGCAAGGAGGCGATTTCATCCGGCCCCAACCTCGGATGGCCACGGTCCGGCCCTTCCGGAATGGCCAGGCGCAGCAGCAACGCCACGGCGTCGGGCCGTTCCAGCGGATCGAAGCCCGGCACCGAGCCGCGCCCGTCCTTGGTGTGACAGGCCTGGCAGGAGCGCGCGTTGAACAGCGGCCCCAGGCCGTCGGAGGCCTGGGTGGACGACGGCGCCGACACCCAGTCCTTGCGAAACAGGCCATTGCCGACCTGGAACTCCTGGCGGCGCTCGAAATCCATGTTGGCCGAGGGCTGCGAGAAAATGTCGGCGTTGATCATCTTGCCGGTGGTGGCCGCGCCGGCCTGCATGGTCTCGAAGGTCTCGGCCTTGGAGAAATCGCGGGCGGGCGCGGTGATGGCGGTGACGCGCTTCAGATCCCCGGGCGTGAGGTCATCGCGCACCGGCGGTTGCGCGGCGGCGCCGGCATGGACCGACGCCGCCAGTATGGCTGCCAGGACGCGCTTCACTTGAATACGGCGTCGGGCTTGTCCAGGCTGTCGGAGCCTTCGATGGCGATCTTGCCCAGGTCCAGCAGCGCGATCACGCGTTCCAGGCTGCGGGTCTGGTCGATCAGGCGGTCGATGGCGGCCTGCACCACCGCGTTGCCTTCCTTGTTGCCGTCCGCGATCATCTGGTCGTAGGTCTCGACCGTCTCGGCGCGCGTCTTCATGGCCTGCATGGCGGCCACGGTGGCATCGAGCTTGGCGCGCACCTCGGCGTCGAGCTTGGGGTCCCTGGCCTTGACCAGTTCCGACAGGCTGGCGCCGGACACCGTCTTGCCGTCGATGCGCTTGTACTCGCCCAGGTAGACGTTGCGGATGCCGATCTGGTTGTAGAAGTGCGAGTTGTGGGTGTTGTCCGAGAAGCAGTCATGCTCTTCCTCGGGATCATGCAGCATCAGGCCAAGCTTCATGCGCTCGCCGGCCAGTTCGCCGTAGGACAGGCTGCCCAGGCCCGTCAGCATGGCCACCAGGCCCGCCTTGGGATCTTCCTCGACGGCCTTGCGCGCGGCGCCGCCCTGCTTCCAGTGGCCCGCCATTTCTTCCAGGTCGGTCACCAGCAGCTCGGTCACGGCCTTCAGGAAGTCCACGCGGCGCTCGCAGTGGCCGCCGGTGCATTGCTTGATGTCGAAGTCGGTGTGCGGACGGTTGCCCGAGTGGCGTTCCTGCGGCGTGCCCTGGCGGCCGGCCGGCGCCGGACCGGTGCCGTTCAGGTCCTGGCCCCACAGCAGGAATTCGATCGCGTGGTAGCCGGTGGCCACGTTGGCCTCGTTGCCGTCGGCTTCGTGCAGTACCTCGGACAGCAGCTTGGGCGTGATCTTGCTGGCGTCGACGGTCTTGCCGCCGACCGAGATCTTGGAATTGGCGATGACGTTGACGGCGTAATAGGCGTTGTCGTCCTTCTCGGTGCCGTAGGACGCGTCGACGTAATCGATCAGGCCTTCGTCCAGCGGCCAGGCGTTGACCCGGCCTTCCCAGTCATCGACGATGGCATTGCCGAAGCGGTAGGCCTCGGTCTGCTGGTACGGCACGCGCGCCTCCAGCCAGGCCTGGCGCGCCGCCTTCAGCGTGTCCGGGCTGGGCTGGGCGACCAGCGCATCCACCGCCTTGCGCAAGTTCCTGGCCGAGGCCAGCGCGTCCTCGTAGCCGGCCTGGGCCAGATCCGAGTAATTGGCGACCACGGCCTTGGGTTGCACCGCGGCCAGTGCCGTGCCGCCGTATACGGCGGCGGCCAGCGCCACCCCCAAAAGCAACTTGCGCATACGAATTCTCCCGTGACTCCGGCGGCCCGCCCCCACGGCGAGCCAGCCTGGACTGTATTTTGCGGATGAGAGTGTAAACAATTTTCGTTTGTCGTTCAGCATAGGGTCAGCTAGCTGACATTTATCCGAACAGATGCTGTGCGTTTCCCGTTGGCGACGGGGTACGCTCTGAAAAGGTGTGCGCCGCACTCGGGGTTGCCCGGCGGCGGGGACCTTCAACGCAAAAGAAGAACGCCGTGCCTATCCGCAATGATCCGTCCAGGCCACACGAGGCCAGGCTCATCAACGAGCCCATCACCACGCCACGGAATATCGTCGAGTTGCTGGCCCAATGGCGCCAGGACGAACCGCTGGGACCGGAAGATCAATTCCCCGAGACGGCCGACCTGCCGTTGCAGCCGGAGTTCGCCCCTTTCAGCTCCAACTGGTGCATGGCGCACCGCCTCGGTTCGCGCTCGGCACCGATGTAACGCATGTCGGACGCGAACCGCCGCAGCAAGCTGACTCCATCACGCCGGCCGCAGCCAGCGTCGCAACAGCCGCGTGGCCAGCGGAATGCAGGCGTACACCATCACCGGCGTCAGCGCGACGCTGGTCAGCAGCGCGCGCCAGAACGTCGGCAAGGCCGCCAGCCGTTCGCCCAGCAGCGCCGAGAACATCAGCAGCAGCGGGAAGTAGGCCAGCCAGATGCTGACCGCCTGCTTCCAACGCGGCGGCGCGCTTGGCCCCTGGCCGAACCAGCCGTCCATGCCGCGGGCGCGGCGCACCTCGCTGCCGCGCACCAGCGCCGCGCCGCGCTCCAGCCACATGCGGCGCGGCAGCGAGCGTTCCCAGCGATCCAGGCTGGCCTCGTCGTCGAAGCGCAGCACGATCTGGTACTGGTCGCCGCCCGCCGGCGGCTGCAGCACGCCGGAACCCAGGAAACCGGGAAAGCCCGCCGCCAGGATCTCGCCCTGCCGCATCCAGGCCAGGAAATCGCCGTAGCGTTCGGGCTGGATGTGACGGGTGACGAGCAGAGTGACGGGGGCAGACAAGGCGGAACGCGGCATGAGGGACTCCTGAGCGGCTCGCGACAACTGGCAAGCCTGGCACCGGAACATCAAGCAAGCGGCGTGCCAGCCGGGTTGCGCAGCGGACGTAGCGGCCCGCATTGAGCCTGCGGGATTGCGCGTCTACACTGTCCCGACCCCCTCCCCCACTTGGAGCACGCGTCCCATGAGCACCTACAAGATCGCCGTTTTCGTCGGCAGCCTGCGCGCCGCCTCGATCAATCTGCGCCTGGCCCGCGCGCTGGAAAAACTGGTTCCGCCGGATTTCAAATTCGACTACGTGAATCTGGACGTGCCGCTCTTCAACCAGGACAACGAGAACAACCTGCCCCCGGGCGTGGCCAAGCTCAAGCAGCAGATCACCGAATCCCAGGGCGTGCTGTTCGTCTCGCCCGAGCACAATCGCTCGGTGCCCGCCGCCATCAAGAACGCCATCGACTGGGGCTCGCGTCCGTGGGGTCACAACTCCTGGGCCGGCAAGGCCGCCGGGGTGCTCGGCACCTCGCCCAGCGCCGCCGGCACCGCGCTCATGCAGCAGCACCTGCGCAACATCCTGGCCGCCGAAGGCGCCAGCACGCTGACCACGCCCGAGGTCTTCCTGCAGTACTCGGACGGCTTGGTGAACGATCAGTACGAGATCACCAACGAAGGCACGCGCAAGTTCCTGCAAGGCTGGATCGACCGCTACGTCGACTGGATCCGCAAGTTCAACGCCTGATCGCCGCCATGACCGGACGCGGCTCGTTCCCGCGTCCGGCGTCCTCCCGATCCGGGCATGCGCCCGCCGGCGCACCCGTGGCTGTGGGCTTATCCCCGCCAACTGTGGAGAAGCTTGAGGACAGCCTTGGGGCAGCATGGAAAAACCCTGCTGCGCCAAGCACTTGCAAGGGCCGATCAAAAACTGCGCAATCGCTCCAAAACACCCTACGCAGCCCTGTTATCCACTGTTTTGCCGGCATGCGGACAGCTCGACGCGGCATTCATCCCCACGCTGCGCAATTGTCCCCGCCTTCTGTGGAAAAGCATGAGGACAGCATGAGGGCAGATGCGAAATCCCCTTTGCAATCAAAGCGCTGCAGACGCTGCTCAAGAAACGCCCAATCCCCGGATATCCCCGCCCTGGTTGTCCCCGCCAAATGTGGACAAGGCTGAGGACAGCTTGCGGGCAGCCTGCAAATCCTCTTTCGCGTCAATGACTTGGAACTCGTGAGCAATAAACGAGCAGCCCCCGCCCATCCACCTGTCGCGGGCGCGGGTCGGCGCCATCGTCCACAAGGCATGCCCGTTTGTCCCCACCGAATGTGGACAAGCCTCTGAACAGTCCAGTGACAAGCTGAAAATCGTCTTTGGGGGCAAGGACTTGCGATCGCTGGTCAAAGAATGACCTGTCCGCGACCCGGCAACGGGGCAGATTGCGGCCCGGGCGGCGTCTTGCGGCGGTCCGAGGCCGGGTCCGAGCCCTGCTGCCCGGCGTGGTTCCAGACCGCCAGGCGCGGCGCCGCTATTCGTTGCCTTCCAGGCGCATGCCGATCTTCAGCCCGACCTGCCAGTGCGCCACCTTGCCGTCCTTGATGTGGCCACGCACTTCTGTGACCTCGAACCAGTCCAGATGGCGCAAGGTTTCGGAGGCCCGCTCGATCGCCTGCTTGATGGCGTCGTCGGTGGACTTGGTGGAGGAACCCACCAGCTCGATCTGCTTGTAGACGTGGTTGGACATCGCGTGTCTCCTGTGGAAGGAATCAGTCACGAACTGTCGGCCGGCGACGAATCCGGCGCTTACGACCGGCAATCCATTCGAACACACAGGATACGCCAGCCAACCTAGACTGGGGGTGCGCGGTTTCGTCGCGCCAGCAGGAAGCCATCCGGCGAAGCCGCTTTCGCAACGCAAGCACGGAGGGAATCATGCCCGAACGCAAAACCCTGGAACGCGCCGCGCGCGACAAACGCCAAGGCAAGTCGGCGTCCACGCAAGCCGGCGAATTCATACGCGAGGAAATCGAGCATGTGCGCGCCGGCAAGCACGGCGTGCGCTCGACCAAGCAGGCAGTGGCCATCGGCCTGTCAAAGGCGCGCCGCGCCGGCGTCAAGCTGCCCGCGCCCAAGCATGCCAGCGCGGCAGTCAAGCGCAAGGCCGAACAGGACCTGAAGGCAGCTGGCGACGGCCAAGCGAAATCGCGCAGCCGGGCGCGCGCCGCCGCCGGCGCGCTGAAGAAAGAAAGCGCCCGCCCCGCATCGCCCCAGGCGCTCTCGCGCCAGGCCAGCGCGGCCGCCAGCCAGCGCAGCGCCGCCGACCGTTCCGCCGCCGCGCGCAAAGCCGCCCGAACCAAAGGCGCGGCCGGCCGGAGCGCCGCTGCCAAGAAGGCCGCGCGCACCCGCGCCGCCAACCGCCAGGCGCGCCACGCGGCCGCCTGAAGCCTGATGCCTGGGAGTGCGCCGTCCGACGCGCCTCGAGCCTGACGCGCGCCGTCCGGCGGACCGCGCTCAGCCCGCCGCGAACGCGGCGAAGCGATCCTGCAGGCAGGCGCGCAGGCGCTTGACCGCCGGCGACAGCAGCATGCGGTGCACGCACAGCAGATACAGCGGTGAAGGCTCGCCCAGATGGTCGCCGAACAGCTGCACCAGCCGTCCGGCGCGCAGGTCTTCCAGCACGTCGTAGCGCGATTTATAGGCCACGCCGCAACCGGCCAGCGCCCAGCGGCGCACCAGTTCGCCGTCGTCGCTGACGCGGTCGCCCTTTACCGGCACGGTCTGGGACACGCCGTCGCGCTCGAAGGTCCAGCGGTCGTGCAGCGACTCGCCCAGCACGAAGGACAGGCAGTTGTGGCGGCGCAGGTCGGCGGGCGCCTGCGGCGTGCCGTGACGCGCCAGATAGGCCGGCGACGCGCACACCACGCGGCGGTTGGATTCGGACAAGGGCAGCGCCACCAGGCTGGAGTCGGCGGGCGTGCCGTAGCGCACCGCGAGGTCCACCGGCTGGCGGAACAAATCGGCCAGCCGGTCGCTGATGCGCACCTGGAAGCCGACGCGGGGATGGCGGCGCTGGAATTCATCCAGCCAGGGCAACAGCACGTTGCGCCCCAGGTCCGAGGGCACCGAGATCGACAGCGTGCCGCTGATGGCGGTCTTGTCGCGCGCCAGCGCGTTGCGGCCGGCGTCCAGCGTTGCGATGGCCGAGCGGGCGTACTCCAGGTAGCGCTCGCCGTCCGCCGTCAGCCGCAGGCTGCGCGTGGAGCGGACGAACAGCCGGGTCTCCAGCGTCAGCTCCAGCCGTTTCAGGGCGGCGCTGGCGACCGCCGGCGTCAGGTCCAGCTCGCGCGCGGCGGCCGAGAAGCTGCCGTGGTCGGCCGCGGACACGAAGATCCTCAGGTCTTCGAAGCGGACCATGATGTCCTCATTTTCAAAAAATTATTGAAACTGGTTCCGATGCTAGCCGGTTTTTCACATGCCCGCGCCGGGCAATGATGGCCACACCCCGATTCATCAGCGACGGGCGGCGGACAAGCCCGCCACCGTCGCGGCAAACCCGACACCCCCAGGAACCCTCATATGAAAATCGAACTGAACGGCAAGAAGGCGCTCGTCACCGGCTCATCCGGCGGCATCGGACAGGCCATCGCCCAAGGGCTGGCCGAGGCCGGCGCCGAGGTGGTGCTGCACGGCCGCGACGCCGGCAAGCTGGCGCGCGCCGCGCAGGAGATCGCCGCGCGCGTGCCCGGCGCGCGCCTGGGCACCGTGCAGGCAGACCTGGCCACCGCCGACGGCGCCGCCTCGATCTGCGCCGCGCATCCGGACGTGGACATCCTGGTGAACAACGCCGGCTACTTCGCGCCCAAGTCCTTCACCGAAATCACCGACGACGACTGGCAGTACATGCTGGACGTCAACGTCATGAGCGGCGTGCGCCTGTCGCGCTACTACCTGCCGCGCCTGCTGGCGGCCAACTGGGGGCGCATCGTCTTCCTGTCCAGCGAATCGGCGCTGCAGATTCCCGCGGAAATGATCCACTACGGCGTCAGCAAGACGGCGCTGCTCGGCGTATCGCGCGGATTGGCCGAACTGACAGCCGGCACCGGCGTGACCGTCAACGCCGTGCTGCCCGGTCCGACGCGCTCGGAAGGCGTGGCGTCCTTCTTCGCCGAGCTGGCGCAGGCGCAGGGCGTGCCGCAGGCGCAGATGGAGCGCGACTTCATCGCCCAGAACCGCCCCAGCTCGCTGCTGCGCCGGCTGGCCACGGTGGAGGAAGTGGCCAACATGGTGGTGTACGCCTGCTCGACCCAGGCCTCGGCCACCAACGGCGCGGCGCTGCGCGTGGACGGCGGCGTGGTCCGCTCGATCGCCTGAACCCGCCCACCCATCATCCGGAATCCTGACATGAAAGCCATCGCCTATTTCGAGAACCTGCCCGCCGATCATCCCGAGGCGCTGCGCGACATCACGCTGCCCGAGCCCGTGCCGGGCGAGCGCGACCTGCTGGTCGAGGTGCGCGCCATCTCCGTGAACCCCGTGGACGTGAAGATCCGCGCCAACCGCAAGCCCCGGGACGGCCAGCCCGAGGTCATCGGCTGGGACGCGGCCGGCGTGGTGCGCGCCGTGGGATCGCGCGTCAGCCTGTTCAAGCCCGGCGACCGCGTCTGGTACGCCGGCGCGCTGGACCGCCCCGGCGCCAACAGCGAGCTGCACGCGGTCGATGAGCGCATCGTCGGCCGCATGCCGGACAGCCTGGACTATGCCCAGGCCGCCGCGCTGCCGCTGACCACCATCACCGCCTGGGAACTGCTGTTCGACCGGCTGCGCGTGCTGGACAACGCCTTGCCCAGCCAGCAGAGCCTGCTGGTGGTGGGCGCGGCCGGCGGCGTGGGTTCCATCCTGGTCCAGCTGGCCCGCCAGCTGACCGGCCTGACCGTGATCGGCACCGCCTCGCGCCCGCAGACCCAGGCCTGGGTGCGCGAGCTGGGCGCGCATCACGTCATCGACCACGGCCAGCCGCTGGCCGAGGAACTGCGGCGCCTCGGCATCAACGAAGTCAGCCACATCGCCAGCCTGACCCACAGCGACCAGCATTTCGCGCAGATCGCCGAGGCCATCGCGCCACAAGGCCGGATCGCGCTGATCGACGACCCGGCCGCCCTCGACGTGCGCCTGCTCAAGCGCAAGTCGGCCTCGCTGCACTGGGAATTCATGTTCGCGCGGCCGCTGCACCAGACGCCCGACATGATCGCTCAGCATGAACTGCTGAATCAGGCCGCGCGCCTGATCGACCAGGGCCGGTTGCGGACCACGCTGGGCGAACACTACGGCACGATCAACGCCGCCAACCTGCGGCGCGCGCACGCCTTCATCGAAAGCGGCCGCGCCCAGGGCAAGGTGGTGCTGGAAGGCTTCTGACAGCCAGGGACGGTCGCCGGGGCGGCCGCCAGCGGGCTTCTTGCGACGGGCAACTCGTATTACAACGCGGAAACGGTTAAAACCGCGTTTGCGCGATGCCCGATGGCAGCCGCGCACCGTCCGGAGAACTCCCCTGCTCGCCCACATGCTCGACCAGGCCCTGGAACCCAGCCTCTGGGCCATGGTCGCCTTGACTCTACTGTTGCTTCGTTTCGTCCCGCTGCAAGGCTGGCTGGCCGTGCTGGTGGCCGGCACCACGTCCGGCCTGATCCTGGACACCATCCAGTTCCGGGTCGGTCCACCGCGCCTGTGGGATGCGCTGGTCTGCGCCTCGGTGCTGGCCGCGCTGCTGGTCGCCGCCCTGCTCGAGGCCCTGTACGCGCTGTTCAGGCGCTACCGTGGCGGCAAGCTCCCGCGCTGAACGGCACGAACAGACAGCACACTAGCCGCGCGCGTCGCGCCGGGCGCGCGCCTGGGGATCGTTGATCTCGGCTTCCAGCTCGGCGATCAGCCACGAGAACCAGCCATTTTCGCTGCGGGCATAGACCACTGCCGCCGGCGTCTTGCCGGCGCGCCAGTCCGGCTGGTGCGCGTCCATCCAGGCCGACAGGCTCTTGTGCGGCGCGAGCAGGCCGGACAGCCAGGACCAGGCGTAGTCCGCCGCGCTGCGGCGGTATCCCTTGGCGCAGGCGTAGAGGGTGGGCTCCAGCGGCAGGCTGCCCGAACGCGCGAGCCGCTCCTGCACCCGGCGCAAGATTTCCGCCGTTGCCTGCAATTGTTCGGTGCTGAGCTTTTTCACTTGGAGACTCCCTGGCTTGATGTCGGCGGATTATCGCCTGATCGCGCCGGGCTTTCCAAGCTGGAAATCCATGCGCAGCGAGGCGCTGTAGCGCTCGCCCGGCGCCAATACCCGCATGCCGGTGCGCGCGTCGCCCGCCGCCGCCAGGTTGAAGGCGTCGGCCACGTTGCTGACCGGTTCCACGCACAGGAAATCGGCGCCGGGCGCGGTGTACACCACCAGATGCGCAAAGGCCGGATCGGCGCGCAGGGCCAGCTCGCGCCCGTCGTCCCAATGCAGCGTGGCGCGCCCTTCCCATTGCGACAGATAGGTATCGCAGCCCTCGGCCGACTGGCGCAGCTCGCGCACATGCGTGACCTTGCTGCCCGTGGGCAGGCCGCGCTCATCGGCCGGCCACAGCCGGCGCGCGTGCAGCGCCACGCGCCGCGCCGTGAAGTACGGATGGATGCCGAAGCCGAAGGGCATGGGGGTATCGCCGCCATTGCGCATGATCAGTGTCAGGCTCAGGCCGCCGGCATCCAGCCGATAGCGCTGCACGCACTCGAACGGCCAGGCCCAGCCCATGGTCCCGGCCGGCGCGTCCAGCACCAGGTCGACCGAGTCGGCCTCCAGCGCCCGCACCTGCCACGGCAGGTACAGGCCGCTGCCGTGGATGGCCTCGGACCGCCCCGCCAGCGAGCGCAGCCGATGGCGGGCGCCGTCGAAGGTGAAGACGCCGTCGCGGATGCGGTTGGAATACGGCGCCAGCGGATACGAGCCGGCGCGCGGCCATTTGGCCGCCGGCCAGTCCGTCTCGGCCAGCGGCACGATCCAGTCCAGCCCGTCCGTGGACAAGCCGGTCAGGCGTCCGCCCGCTGCGGGCGCGAATTCGGCCGTGTGGCCGGCGCTGGCGATGCGCACGCGCTCGCTGGCATCCAGTTGGGTGTCATCGTTGGGGAAATCCGGCATGAAAGGCTCCGGCGGCGGGTCTGTGCCGCCCAGGCAGTGATTGTGCCCAGGGCGAGCGACAGGGATCAAGTCCGGCGCAAAACCGTCTCTTTGTCCTATTGCCCGGCCCGATACAATCACGGGCATGAATTCCGCAACGCAGACCACCGCCGCCGACGCCCTCGCGGGCCACACCCCCATGATGCAACAGTACCTGCGCCTCAAGAACGAGGCCGGACCGCTGCTGCTGTTCTACCGCATGGGCGACTTCTATGAGATGTTCTACGAAGACGCCGAGCGCGGCGCGCGGCTGCTGAACCTGACCCTGACCAAGCGCGGCTCGTCCAACGGCACGCCGATACCCATGGCCGGCATCCCTGTGCACGCCATGGAACAGTACCTGGCGCGGCTGGTGGCGCTGGGCGAGTCGATCGCCATCTGCGAACAGATCGGCGACCCGGCCACGTCCAAGGGACCGGTCGAGCGCCGCATCGTGCGCATCGTCACGCCCGGCACGCTGACCGACGACGCGCTGCTACCGGCCAAGGCCGACCGCGCGCTGGCCTCGGTCTACATCGGCGGCAACGCGCGCGCGCCACGCGCCGGCCTGGCCTGGCTGAACCTGGCCAGCGGCGACTTCCGCGTCACCGAATGCGCGCCGGCCCAACTGGAATCCGAGCTGCACCGCGTCGCGCCGGCCGAGATCATCTGCGCCGAGAGCGCCGAACTGCCCTTCTCGTTCGACGGCGCCCGCGCCCGCGTGCCCGACTGGCACTTCGAGGGCGACAGCGCGCGCGCCCACCTGCTGGCGCATTTCAAGACCGACACGCTGGCCGGCTTCGATGTCGAGGACATGCCGGCCGGCGTCTGCGCCGCCGGCGCGCTGCTGCGCTACGCCGCGCGCACCCAGTCGCAGGCGCTGGCGCACGTGCAGAGCCTGTCGGCCGAGCGCCCCGGCCAGTACGTGCTGCTGGACCCGGTCACGCGCCGCAACCTGGAACTGACCCAGACCCTGTCAGGCGAGGACGCGCCCACGCTGTTCTCGCTGCTGGACGGCTGCCGCACGCCCATGGGCAGCCGGCTGCTGCGGCGCTGGCTGCATCACCCGCTGCGCGAGAGCGCGCCGGCGCTGGCGCGCCAGCACGCCATCTCGGCGCTGCTGGCCGGCCGCATGGACGTGGAACAGACCTTCGGCGCCGCCGGCCTGCTGGAAACGCTGCGCGCCACGCTCAACGCCTTTCCCGACATCGAGCGCATCGCCGCGCGGCTGGCGCTGCGCTCGGTGCGCCCGCGCGAGCTGGCCAGCCTGCGCGACGCGCTGCACGCGCTGCCCGCGTTGCGCGAGCTGGTCGCCCCCATGTCGTCCTCGCCGCGCCTGGGCGAGCTGCTGGCCCAACTATCCGTCGACCCCGACCTGGCCGACCTGCTGACCCGCGCCATCGCGCCCGAGCCGGCCGTGGCCATCCGCGACGGCGGCGTGCTGGCGACGGGCTTCGATGCCGAACTGGACGAGCTGCGCGGCCTGGCCGCCGACGGCGGCGACTTCCTGCTGCAGCTGGAAACCCGCGAGCGCGAGCGCACCGGCATCAGCAACCTGCGCGTGGAATTCAACCGCGTCCACGGCTTCTATATCGAAGTGACCAAGGGCCAGACCGCCAAGGTGCCCGAGGACTACCGCCGCCGCCAGACGCTGAAGAACGCCGAGCGCTACATCACGCCCGAGCTCAAGACCTGGGAAGACAAGGTGCTGTCGGCGCAGGACCGCTCGCTGGCGCGCGAGAAATGGCTGTTCGAGCAGCTGCTGGACGTGCTGGCCGAACACGTGCGCCCGCTGTCCGACTGCGCCGCGGCGCTGGCCGAACTGGACACGCTGGCCGCGCTGGCCGAGCACGCGCGCCGCCACGACTGGGTGGCGCCCGAGCTGTCCGAGCAGGCCGACATCGATATCGACGCGGGCCGCCATCCTGTGGTCGAGAACGCCATCGAACGCTTCACGCCCAACGGCTGCCGGCTGGACCCGGCGCGCCGCATGCTGCTCATCACCGGCCCCAACATGGGCGGTAAATCGACCTATATGCGACAGGTCGCGCTGATCGCGCTGCTGGCGCGCACCGGCAGCTTCGTGCCGGCGGCCAGCGCGCGCGTCGGCAAGATCGACCGCATCTTCACCCGCATCGGCGCGGCCGACGATCTGGCGGGCGGCCGCTCCACCTTCATGATGGAAATGACCGAAGCCGCCGCCATTCTCTCGGCCAGCACGCCCAACAGCCTGGTGCTGATGGACGAGATCGGCCGCGGCACCTCGACCTACGACGGCCTGGCGCTGGCCTGGGCCATCGCCTGCCGCCTGCTGGCGCACAACCGCGCGCTGACGCTGTTCGCCACGCACTACTTCGAACTGACCCGCCTGCCGTCCGAACAGCCTTCGGCGGCCAACGTGCACCTGGCGGCGGCGGAATCCGCCGGCGGCATCGTATTCCTGCACGAAGTCCGCGAAGGCCCGGCCAGCCGCAGCTACGGCATCCAGGTCGCGCAGCGCGCCGGCGTGCCGGCCGCTGTGATCCGGCAGGCCACGCGCGAACTGGAACGCCTGGAATCCCAGGGCGCGCCCACGCCGCAGCTCGGCCTGTTCGCCGCCGCGGCCGACGCCGACGCGCAGGCCGAGGCCGCCGCCGAACGCTCCGGCGCCCTCGAGGCGCTGGATGCGCTGCGCGACGAACTCGCCGCCATCGATCCCGACAGCCTGACCCCGCGCGAAGCGCTGGACGCCCTCTACCGTCTCAAGAAGCATCTGCAATGAACCTCGATCATCCCCTGCCGCTGCTGGGCAACCAGAGCCCCAACGACTTCATGCGCCGCTACTGGCAGAAGAAGCCCCTGCTGATCCGCCAGGCGATTCCCGGCTTCAAGCCGCCCGTCGCCATCGCCGCGATCAAGAAGCTGGCGCGCCGCGACGACGTGGAATCGCGCCTGATCTGGCGCGAGAACGGCGAATGGCAGATGGAGAACGGCCCCTTCGCCCGCCTGCCCAAGGACAACGAGGGCGACTGGACGCTGCTGGTGCAGAGCGTGGACCTGCACAGCGACGCCGCGGCCGAACTGATGCAGCAGTTCCGCTTCATCCCCGATGCGCGCCTGGACGACGTGATGATCAGCATCGCCAGCCACGGCGGCGGCGTCGGTCCGCACTTCGACAGCTATGACGTATTCCTGCTGCAGGCCGCCGGCCAGCGCGAATGGCGCTACGGCCGCCAGAAGGATCTGTCGCTGGAGCCTGGCCTGCCGCTGAAGATCCTGAGCCGCTTCGAGCCCGAGGCCAGCGCCGTGCTGTCGCCCGGCGACATGCTCTACCTGCCGCCGCAGGCCGCGCACGACGGCATCGCCGTGGGCGACGGCTGCATGACCATCTCGATCGGTTTTCGCGCGCCCACGCAGGCCACGCTGGCGCGCGGGCTGCTGGAAGCGGCCGCCGACCAGGTCATGGCGCGCGTCGGCCTGCTGGGCGGTCCTTACGGCGAACCGGCGCTGCCCGGCCCGAAGCTGTCGGCCGTCTACCGCGATCCGGCGCAGCCGGCTGTCGCCACACCGGCGGAACTGCCCGACGGCCTGATCGCCGCCACGCTGGAAACCGTGGACAAACTGCGCTTCGACGAGGCTCTGGCCTCGCGCTTCCTGGGCTGCTGGCTGACCGAGCCCAGCAACCTCAGCGTGTTCGATGCGCCCGAGGACATGGATGTGGACCTGGAAGAAGACTGGCCCGCATCCGGCAGCCTGCTGCTGGACCGCCGCAGCCGCATGCTCTATCGCGGCAAGCAGCTCTTCATCAACGGCGAGACCGCGATGGTTCCGACCGACGCCGCGCTGCGCAAGCTGGCCGACGCCCGCCGCCTGGACTGCGCCGATCCGCTCTGCGCCAGGCTGTCGGACGAGGCCCGCTCCTGCCTGGCCGACTGGCTGGATTCCGGCTGGATCCGCTACGTAGCGGCCTAGTGTTCGCCGGGCCGGATCCCGCGGCACGCTGTAGGATCCGGACACCTGCGCGTATCCATCGCGCACAGAACGCAATGAGGTCTGTGCACGGGGACACATAAGGAAAGACATCACACCGCGCGGAAAGGTTTGTTGCCTTTGGGATGCCACCGCTTTAATTTGAAAACCGGCGCGCGCAGCGAGTTCCTGTAGCCTGACTCCTGGTTTCCCCTGAGTGGGTTTCAAGAGTCATCATCTACAGGAGTCCAAAAATGATGAGCAAAACCTTGATCGTTGCCTCGGTGCTGGCCGTCGCGCTGAGCGCGTGCAACAAGAAGGACGAGACGGCGCCGCCCGCTTCCAACCCGGCTCCGGCCACCAGCGCGCCCGCGCCCTCGGGCACCTCGCCAGCACCGGCGCCCGCGCCCAACACCACGCCCGGCGGCGGCTCCACCACGCCCGGCGGCTCGACCACTCCGGCGTCTTAATCCGCCGCAGCGCAGAACCCCCGCTCTGTGGTTGAAGAATAGCCCCGGCATGGCCGGGGCTATTTGCTGTCCGCGCGCGGAAAACACGGTCAGGCACGAAGCCCATCCGAAAAAGAAAAGGCCCCGGAAAAACCGGGGCCTGGACCTGATGCCTGACGGCGGGCGCAATGCCCGCCGCGATGCCAGGTTTACATCTTGTCCTTCAGCACGCTCAGCAGGCGCTGGGCGGTGGCACTGCTGTCGCGCTGGCCGTTCGCGTCCAGGACCGTGACGTTGGTCTGGTTGCCCGAACCGGCCACATGGATGCGGTACTGCGGCGCCTGCGCCTTCTTGTCGCCCGAGAACATGCGGCTGAAGAAGCCCGGCTGTTCGTTCTTCTCGCCGGTGTCGGTGTCGACGTAGCGCACGAAGTAGTCGCCGGCGGAGCGGTCGCGGTCTTCCACGGCGAAGCCGCCGCTGTCCAGCGCCACGCCAACGCGACGCCATGCGCGGTCGAAGGACTCGTCGACGACCAGCTGCGCGCCCTGGGCGCGGACGTCCTGCTGCACGGCAGGCTTCTGCGGCGCGGCCTCGGCCTGCTGCACCAGCTTGCGGGCATTGTCGACATCGGTGCCCAGGAACACCAGCATGCGGGCCAGCATGGCGGCGTTCAGGCCCGGATCTTCCTTGCCGTTCTGCCACTGGACCTGCGAGCCGTCGGAGCCGACGCGCTTCTCCAGCATCTGGCGATGGCTGACGTAGATCTCGGTGTGGCCGTTGACGCGCTCGACACGGGTGCGGAATTTCTCGCGCTCGCCGCTATCCCAGGCCTGTTCCAGCACGCTGCCCAGCGCTTGGCGCAGCCAGCTTTCCGGGATCTTGGCGCGGTTCTCGGCCCAGTCGGTCTCGATCAGGCCGGCCTTGGGGTTGTTGCTCTGGATCGTGAAGCCGCTCTCGGTCCAGAAGTCCACGACGCGCGGGAAGATGTCTTCGGGCGGACGGTTGATGACCAGCCAGCGCAGGTCGCCGTCGCGCTCGACGCGCATGTCCTGGCGGTCGGGCAGCACATTGGTGGACTTGGGCGCGGTGGCCTGGGTCTGCCCTTGTTGCTGGAACTGCGAATAAGTGGTCGAGCCGGACACCGGCGCGCGATAGCGCGGATCGCTGGCGGCCTGGGTCAGGTCGGGCGGAATGCTCAGAGGCTCGCCGCGCTGGCTGACCGCGCTCTTGTAGTTGACGGATTCTTCTTTGCCCAGGAACTGATTGACCTCGCTGCAGCCGGCCAACAGTACCAGAGACATCAATGCCGACAGGCCGGCATGACGCTTGTTCATACTTATCCTCACGATATTTAGAGCAGGCCCACTTCCTGGAGGGCGCGGCGCACCGTCTCATGGTGCTGCGCACCGAGCTCGACCAGCGGCAGCCGGTAGCCCAGCTCGCTGCGGCCCATCTGGGCCAGCGCCCACTTGACGGGAATGGGATTGGCCTCGACGAACAAGGCCTTGTTCAGACGCGCCAGGCGGGCGTTAAGTTCACGCACCTGGGGCACGTCGCCAGCCAGGGCGGCCGCGCATAGCTCGCGCATCAGGCGCGGCGCCACGTTGGCGGTCACGGAAATATTGCCGCGCGCGCCCAGCAGGATCAGGGCGGCCGCGGTGGGATCGTCGCCGCTGAAGACCTGGAAGCTGGCCGGCGCCTCGCGCAACAGCAGGCCGCCGCGCGCGATGTCGCCGGTGGCGTCCTTGATGCCGATGATGCCGGGCACCTGCGCCAGGCGCAGGACCGTCTCGTTGCTCATGTCGGCAACGGTGCGGCCCGGCACGTTGTAGAGAATGGTCGGCAGATCCACCGCTTCGGCGATGGCGCGGAAGTGGCGGTACAGGCCTTCCTGCGAGGGCTTGTTGTAGTACGGCACGACCGACAGGCCGGCCTGCGCGCCCACGGCCTTGGCGTGGCGGGTCAGGTGGATGGCTTCGTCGGTGGAGTTGGCGCCCACGCCGGCGATGACCGGGATGCGGCCGGCGGCGTGTTCGACGGCGACGCGGATCAGCTCGGCGTGCTCTTCCATCGAGACGGTGGGAGACTCCCCGGTGGTGCCGACCACCACGAGCGCGTCCGTGCCTTCCTGGACGTGCCAGTCGATCAGCGACCGGTAGGCGGCGTAATCAAGACTGCCGTCGGCCCGCATGGGGGTGACCAGGGCCACCATGCTGCCTTGGAACGAATTGCCCTGGGACGAACTGCCCTGGGAACCAACGCCTGCGGCGGTTGCAGGGGATGCCATAGATGAGAGGCTCCATAGCCCCATGGCGGGATTGCCCCGGGGCCACAATCGATTAAACCGACGAGTTTAACGGAATTTGGCGGGAATCCTATAGCAGAAACCACTGGACGATCGAGGTACCCAGCCCGATTATGGGACGCATCAAGGTCCACAGCACGCCAGTGGCCAGCAGCACCACCACGATCATCAGCCCGTAGGGCTCGATTTTCGAATATTGCCAGGCCAGCCGGTTGGGGAGCAGGCTGAAAACGATCCGTCCCCCGTCCAGCGGCGGCAGCGGCAGCAGGTTCAGCGCCATCAATACCAGATTAACGTTGACGCCGGCCACGCCCATCTCGAACCAGAAGCTCTCCTGCATGCCCGATTCCAGGAACAGCCGCAGCGCCAGGGCCCACAGCACGGCCATCAGCATGTTGGCCGCCGGTCCGGCCAGCGCCACCCACAGCATGTCCTGCTTGGGCCGGCGCAGGCGCCCGAAATCGACCGGCACGGGCTTGGCCCAGCCGAAAAGCATGCCCGGGCTGCCCAGCAGCTTGGACGCCAAGAGGATCGCCACCGGCACCAGCAGCGTGCCCACCGGGTCGATGTGGCGCGCGGGGTTCAGGCTGATGCGACCGGCCTGGTAAGCCGTGGGATCGCCGAACAGGCGCGCCACATAGCCGTGGGCCGCCTCGTGCAGCGTGATCGCGAAGATGACCGGCAGCGCGTAGACCGCGATGGTTTGGATGATGTCGTTCATGGCGAACCGGATTGTAAAGTGCCGAAGCCGGCGCGCCGCAAGGCAGCGGAGATTCTTTTTGGATCAGCCCGCGAGCCCGGCGCTCAGGCCAGGCCCAGGCTGGCGGGATCGCCGCGCCCGACGCGCACGACGACGGGCTCGTCGCTGGTCAGGTCGATGACGGTGGTGGGCGATTGCGGGCAGGCGCCCGCGTCGAGAATGGCCGCGAGTTCATGGTCGTAGCGCGCGCGGATGTCCTCGGCGTCGTTGAGCGCGTCGGACTCGTCCTTGGGAATCAGCGTGGTCGACAGCAGCGGCCCGTCCGTCTGCTCCAGCAGGCCAAGCATGACGACGTGGTCCGGCACACGAATGCCGATGGTCTTGCGCGAGGGATGCGAAACGCGCCGCGGCACTTCCTTGGTGGCTTCCAGGATGAAAGTCCAGGGGCCGGGCGTGGCGGCCTTGAGCAGCCGGTACTGGCGGTTGTCGACCCGGGCGAAATGGCCGATCTCGGCCAGGTCGCGGCACAGCACGGTCAGGTGATGGCGGTCGTCGAGGCCGCGCAGCCGGCGCAGGCGGTCGGCGGCGTTCTTGTCGTCGAGCCGCGCCACCACCGCGTAGCTGGAATCGGTGGGCACCGCCACCAGGCCCCCTTCGCCCAGCCATTGGGCCGCCTGCTTGAGCAGGCGCGGTTGGGGATTCTCGGGATGAATGGATAGAAACAGAGCCATGGGTTTATCCTAACACTCCTGAAGGCCGCGCAGGCAAGCGCGGTAATGCAATATGGCGGGTCTGTGGCCCGCCCGGAGAAGAAAATGCGTTTGGACGATTCGCGCGAAAGCGACAATGTGGAAGACCGCCGCGCGAGCGGCCCGCGCATCGGCGGCCGCGGCACCATCGGCATCGGCACCATCGTGCTGGCGCTGGTGGCCATGTATTTCGGCGTGGATCCCAACGTCGTGCTGCAGATGGCCGAAGGCCCGACCGCGCAGCAACAGCAGGCGCCGGCGCAGCGCCCGCCGGCGGACGATCCGCAGGCCCGTTTCGTGGCCAAGGTGCTCGGCGAGACCGAGGACACCTGGGCCGCGATCTTCCAGAACGACCTTAACCGCCGCTACGCGCCGCCCAAGCTGGTGCTGTTCCGCGGCGCCACTCCCACCGCCTGCGGCACCGGCCAGTCCGCCATGGGGCCGTTCTACTGTCCTGGCGACAGCAAGGTGTACATCGACCTGGCCTTCTTCGACGAGCTGAAGAACCGCTTCAAGGCGCCGGGCGATTTCGCCCAGGCCTACGTGATCGCGCACGAGGTCGGCCATCACGTGCAGCACCTGCTGGGCATCTCGGACCAGGTCGACAACCTGCGCCGCCGCAACCCGTCGCAGGCCAACGCGCTGTCGGTGCGCATGGAACTGCAGGCCGACTGCTTCGCCGGCCTGTGGGCGCAACGCGCCAACGCCGCCCGCCACATCCTGGAAAGCGGCGACGTGGAAGAAGCGCTGGCCGCCGCCACCGCCATCGGCGACGACCGGCTGCAGAAGCAGAGCCAGGGCTATGTCGTCCCCGACACGTTCACCCACGGCTCCTCGGAACAGCGCGTGCGCTGGTTCAAGCGCGGCCTGGAAGGCGGCAGCCTCAAGCAGTGCGATACCTTCTCGGCCGGCCAGCTGTAGGCCGGCGGACGCCGCGCTCACGCTGTATGGATATACAGCTTTAGTACGTGATCGCGCCGCTTCTTGTAAGATTACGCCCCCTCGCAATGTTGCACGCGTGAGTCTCCCGCCGCTGCCCGCGAGCGGCGCGGTGTATCTACGACAAAGCAGCGACGACAACGCATCGACGGCAAGGCGTCAACGACAACGCCTCCTCGACAGCGCGACCCAGACCCGATATCCGTTTCATGGCCAACAAGTCCGAACCCTTAATCACCGTTGATGAGGTGCAAGAGATCCTTGCCGAACCCAAGGAAACCGTAAAGCCGGTTGCCTGGGTGCCGAAGCCGGCGGCCAACAATGTGCAATGGATGGAATTCTCCAGCCCCTGCAAGGTCAAGGGCGAAGTGCGCGAGGACGTGATCTTCCGCGTGACCTACCGCGCGGCGCGCACCGATGTGCATGGCCAGGCCACGATCTTCCTGGCCGAGACCTTCTGCGCCAGCCTGTTCGTGGGCCCGCACCGCGTGTACGGCGTGGATACCGACGACTCTTTCCATACCAGCCTGGTGGGCGAAGGCCGGCCGCTGTTCCGCAAGCCGCTGGCCGACCGCAGCCACGAGCATCTGTGGGTGGACGCGGGCGAAGGCTATGCCGAGCCGGTGACGCCGCCGCTGCAGACCATCGCCGCGCTGATGCAGCATTTCCTGCCGCGCGCGAATCTCACGCTGACCGGCGGCTTCGCGCATCCGCTCAAAGGCCGCCAAATCGAATTGATCCTATGAGCACTTTCCTGGAAGCCTCGGGCTGGACCGTCCTGCCCGCGGGCGAACATGCCATTCGCGCCGTATCGCCCATGACGCTGGGCCTGGACGGACAGCACGCCGCCTTCTTCATCGCGCGCCCCGACGACGCCTCGTTCTACCTGACCGACGCCTGTGAAACCGCCATGCACGCGGCCAGCTACGGCATCGACGTGGCGGCCAAGCGCATCGATATCCTGAACGAGACGCCCGGCGTGAGCCTGGCGCATTTCGACAAGTCCGGCGCCATCGTCGCCTCCGGTCCCAACGAACAGTTGCAGGAAGCGCTGTGGGACGCGGTGAAGCTGGCCATGGCGCTGTCGTTCCAGTGCGCCAAGTGGATGCCCAGGTTCAGCCAGCTGCGCTTTCGCGCGCAGGTCGGCCGCGCGCTGGCCGAGGCCGTGGGCGCGAACCGCATGGTCAAGGGCGCCCGCGCCAAGGGCAGCAGCGGCCACACCGCGGATTTCGCCTATGCCGTGCGGGCCGCGGGCAGCACCGCGCTGACCTATATCGAGCCGATCGCGCTCAAGGCCGGCAAGAAGATGGACTGGACCCAGGTCTACCAGACCCACGGCAAGATGTCGGATGTGAAGATGGCCGATGCGCGCAATTCGCGCATGGTCATCCTGGAGGACGGCGCCTCGGCCGAGGAGTTCAAGAAGGCGGTGGCGATCCTGGAGCAGTCCGCCACCGTGCAGACGCTGGCCAAGACGCGCGACTGGCGCGAGGTCTTCGCGGACTGAGCGCGGCGCGCCGTCAGGAAGGAACGCTGGTCAGGCCGTCGACGATTTCGCGGCCATGCAGTATCGCGGCGTGCACCGCCTCGCGCGGACTGTAGACATAGCCGCCGTCGGCGAAGCGCGGTACCGGATATTCGTCGCCGCCATCCTGCACGGCGCCCGCCTGGACCACGGTGATCGATGCGATGAAGATGGGGCCGCTGGACAGCGCCTGGACCTCGGCGCCCGCGCCCCGGGATACTCTGGCCGTCAGGCGGTATCCCTTGTAGATCAAGTTGTTCTGATGCACTTCGGATGCCCTCTATCTGTGGTCCAGCATACCCCGCCTGTTCATGACAGTTCGGATATGTTTTGTAACGACGGCAGAAGACAGAAACACTGTTGCATCGAACAAGTCTCGTCCCCGTTTTCATCGACCGCTACACGGCGTCCGGTCGATTGGCGTATCGACAGGCCTGACGCGGCCTGCGGGTCAATGGCAAGGTTCGCCGCGACGACCGCGCAGGCATCGATTACGGGATTACCCTAGATCCTGTTGCGTGCACGCACCTTCGGACCAAGTCATGCCCGTCGCCTGCATGTGCCGCTCCAGGGTCCAGCCCCGGCCCAGCAGGACCATGCGCGTGTGCAGATCGCCCAGCACGGCCGCGTCCACCGCGCGGCCCAGGTAGCTCAGTCGCTTGCGCCGCAGGTCCACATAGCCCAGCTCGTAATCGCGCGCCAGCCCCAGCCACAGTCGATGCGCCCCTTCCGACTGGCGCGCGCCGCTCATGATGCACAGTCCCGCGTCCAGCCCCCAGCGGTACACGGCCGTCGCCAGCCCCATGCGCTGGTAGGGCGCGGCGTACTTCGAATGCGGCGCGCGCAGATAGGGATCGGCGCGCCGTCCGACTTCGATCAGCCGGTTGAACACCGTGTAGCCCGCCACCCGGTCGCGCCGCAGATCCACCACGTAGACGTAGTACTCGCCATCCGCCTCGCGGTGGCGCAGCACCAGGCCAGGGATGTCGGTGCGGACCTCCGGCAGCCCATACAGCCGGTCCGAAGAACGGCTCATGCGATTGCGGATGGCGTCCAGTTCGGACTCCACTTCGTCCGGCGTGTGATTCACGTCAATGCGCAGTTCCGTCACCAGGCCCAAGGCCAGACGGATTGCGGGCAGCGCCAGCGTAGGCACGGCAAACTCCTGTAGCAGGTTGAAGAAAGGAAAGATCATGGGCGCGGCCAGTCCGCGTCCATGTGAAAAGGGCCGCATCCGCGGCCCGAATGTCGAAGTCTGGACAGCGCGCTAAGCCGCGGCCGGACGGGACGCGATGTCCCAATCCTTGCCCGCGACGGCCTGCGCGCCGGCATCGCCGAAGAACGCCGGAAACTGGCGCTCGCCCTTGCGCGTGAGGCGCACCGCGCGTGAATCCAGGTCGCGGCTGACCCAGCCGCGTTCGGTCAGCGCGTCCAGCAAGGCCGCGCCCAGCGCGCCGCCCAGGTGCGGACGGCGCTCGCTCCAGTCCAGGCAGGGGCAGGCGAAGCGGCGACGGCGGCGGCGCGCCTCAGCCGCGTCCACGCCGATCTGCGCGAGCGAGGCCTCGCCCAGCGGGGTCAGCGCGTAGTCCTTGCCGTCGGCCGCCAGCCATTGGCGCGTCAGCATCGCGTCGTGCATGCGCACCGCCAGGGTGCCGGCCATGTGGTCGTAGCAGGTGCGCGCCTCGCGCAGCGCCGATGGCGTGCTGGGCTTGAACGGCGTGCGCTCGGCGCCGGCCACCACCAGCAGGGCCTCCAGCGCGCGCGCCACTTCGCCATTGGCCAGCCGGTAATAGCGATGCTTGCCCTGCGCCGCCTGTTCGACCAGCCCCTGGTCGCGCAGGCGCTGGAAATGGCTGCTGGCCGTGGACGCGCCGATCTCGGCGGCCGCGGCCAGCTCGGTGGCGGTGCGCGCGCGACCGTCCAGAAGCAGGCACAGCATGCGCGCGCGCGCCGGATCGGCGATGGCGCCGGCGACGGAAGAAAGCTGGCTGTCGGCGAAGTCGGAATCCATGTTTCGGCCTTGATCGAAGTGTAGTGCGCAGCCCCAAGCATACTGCGGCTCATCGAAACAAGACACCCGCAACGCCATGCGCAGCCCCCCGAAGTTCTTTGGCTGGACCGTTGTTTACGCCGCCTTCGCGCTGGCCATTTTCGGCTGGGGCGTGGGTTTTTATGGCCCCCCGGTGTTCCTGCACGCGGTCGCGCAACGCAGCGGCTGGAGCCTCGCGCTGGTGTCCGGCGCGGTGACGCTGCACTTTCTCACCGGCGCGGCGGTGGTGGCCAACCTGCCCCGCATCTATCGACGCGTCGGCGTTCCCGCGACCACCGCGACCGGCGCGGTGCTGCTGGCGCTGGGCGTATGCGGCTGGTCGCTGGCGCAAGCGCCTTGGCAGTTGTACGGCGCGGCGCTGGTCAGCGGCGGCGGCTGGGTGGCGCTGGGTCCGGCGGCTGTCAACGCGCTGATCGCGCCGTGGTTCGCGCGCCGGCGTCCGGCCGCGCTGAGCATGGCGTACAACGGCGCCAGCCTGGGCGGCGTGCTGTTCTCGCCCTTGTGGGTCTTCCTGATCGCCCAGGCCGGCTTTCCCCTGGCCGCGCTAGGGATCGGACTGATCATGGTGACGCTGATCGCGGCCCTGTCGCGCTGGGTATTCACCGCGACCCCGCAGCGCCTGGGCCAGCATCCCGATGGCGAAACCGCCGCGGCGTCCGCAAGCGCGCCCCCCGGCGTGCCCGAACGCGTGCCCAGCCTGCGGCGCGACCGCGCCTTTCTGAGCCTGGCCGCCGGCATGGCGCTGGGGCTGGTGGCGCAGATCGGCCTGATCGCTCATCTGCTGTCCGCGCTGGCGCCCTTGCTGGGCGCGCAGACCGCCGGCATCGCGATGGGGCTGGCCACCGCCGCCGCCATCGCGGGCCGCACGCTGGTGGGCTGGCTGATGCCGGCGGGCGCGGACCGACGCGTGGTGGCCTGCGTGGCCTATGGCGTGCAGCTTTGCGGCTCGCTGGTGCTGGCGCTGGCGCCGGGCCAGCTCTGGGCAGCGTGGCTGGGCGTGCTGCTGTTCGGCTCCGGCATCGGCAACGCCACCTCGCTGCCGCCGCTCATCGCCCAGACCGAGTTTTCACGCGAGGATGCGCTGCGCGTCGTGCCCTTGATCACCGCGCTCTCGCAAGCCGCCTATGCCTTCGCCCCGGTGCTGTTCGGCCTGCTGCGCGCGCAGCTGGAGCAGGCCGGGCAGCAGCCGTTGCGCTTCGCGGCCGCCGCCGCGCTGCTGCAGGCGGCCGCGATAGGCAGCCTGGCCTGGGGCCGGGGGGCGCGCGGCGCCGCGCGCAACGCCGCGCAACCGACCGCGTGACAGTCGCGTGAAATGGCCGAAGCCCCGCCAGCGCAACGCGCGGACGTGAGGTCTCAGCCCAGTCCGCCGCGCCGCGCCACCAGTCCCGCCATGACCGCGTCGCCCTCTTCCGCCAGGCCTTGCGCCACGCCCTGCCGATCGGCAGGGGTGCGGTTCTGGCTGGCTTTCCACTTGCCTTCGATACGCGCGATGGGAATCTCGACGCCCACGATGGCGCGCATCTGCGCGGCGATGAAATCGGCCGGCGCGTCCGCCACGCGCCAGGGCAGGACGCGGGCCTTCTCCTGGCTCTCGGTCAGGGCCTCGAGCTGCGCGCGCAGCCATGCCGGATCGTCCTGGATCACCGGCTTGCCCCACGCATGCACGGCAACGAAATTCCAGGTCGGCACGACCTTGTGCGTCTCTGCCTTGGTGGCGTACCAGGACGGCGTGACATAGGCCTGCGGACCATGAAAAGCCACCAGGCATTCGGCGCCCGAGGCCAGCTCCGCCAATTGCGGATTCGCCCTGGCCATATGCAGGCGCAGCACGCCGCGCTCGCCTTCGGGATACAGCAGACAGGGAATATGGTTGGCCATCAATCCGCCCGGCCCGGCCGTCATGACCACGCCCAGCGGATGAGCGCGGATGAAATCATGCTGGACGTCGAGGGCATCCTCGCGGAAGGCGGAAGGCAGATACATGGCGGCGGTCGAATCGGTACGTGGAAAACCCGACGATAGCGCCGCCGTGGCTCCACTCAAAGAGCCAGAAAACCCTGGATTTATGGAGCCAGAACCCGGCCGCAGACATGCGCCAGGCCGCCCGGCGCAGGTCTCAGTCCGCCAGCCGCTTGCTCAACAACACCGTCGTGAAACCGCTGTCCCACTCCTCGTCGGGATAAGTATCGATTTCCTGATAGCCATTGCGGGCGTAGAAGGCGCGGCTGCGCACATTGAAGTCGTCCGTTTCCAGGCGCGCCTCGCGCACGCCGGCCTGGCGCATGGCGGCCTCGGCCAGCGCCAGCAGCGCGGCGCCCACGCCGCGTCGCTGCATGTCGGGCTGCACGTGCAGGGCCCAGATGAAATTGCCTTCCCAATCGACCATGCCGGCGACCGTTCCGTCCAGTTCGCAGACATGGAACAGGAGCCCGCGTTCGGCGACATACGCGGCCGTCTTGCCGCTGGCGCGAAAGCGCGCATCGGTCTGCGCCGACATCTGCGGCATCCAGGTGGTTTCGTAGGTGCGCATCAACAGGTCCACGAGCGCGGGCGCGTCTTCGCGCCGCGCCGGCCTGATGTGCAAAGCGCTGCTGGAATTTTTCATGCGCGGCAGTGTAGCAATACCGCCGCGTCCGCGCGCCGGGCCAGCGCGCTAACGCCGCACGCGCTCGTAAGCCTGGTTCATGCGTTCGCGGGCCGCCGTTTCATGCGCATAGGCGCGGTCATAGCTTTCCAGGCAACCCATCGTGGGGTTGGGCCATTTGATCGCGGCGATCGCGGCGGTGAGTTCGTCGCGCGCGCGCTGCCATTCCTTGACCGCTGCATACCATTCCTTGGCGGTGTCCATAGAACGTCTCCCCTATGTGCACAGCCCCATCGTATTCCTGCGCAACGCGTTTGCATCTAGGTAATTCGCACTAGCTCGCCCCGCTTGCGGCATGCCTGCCACAACCTGCTTTCGACCGCTCCGATTCCCGAGAGGGTTAACCCGGAACATGCCGCCCGCCCCGGCATCCGGTCACGGAACCCGGGGCGCAAACGCATGTCGAACCACGCGATTCCAACGGTCACATCACGTTGTGACGCATATTGACGTCAACCCGTACTGACTCGCGGCCCCGGCAAATGCTACTGTTCCGCCTATGCAAGGAGTTCATGCAATGGATCAGAAAACCAAGCCCTGGGCTTTTCCCAAGCCTCACCCGGAAAACACCCCTCGCGGCGAACGCAACAAGCAAGAGTTCGATGTTGCGCCAGACACCCGGAAACCCGCGCCCAAGGCGCGTCTGAAGGAAAGCGCCCAGCGCGCAGGCAGCGCACGCTCATAGTCCGCGCACGTCACCACGCCAGCCGCGCCGGCCGCGGCATCCGCAGTCCTGGATCCCATCCGCCACGGCGCCCCGCCGTCCGGCAAGCTCCACGTACAAGGCCCCCTCTTCCTTCTTCCGACGCGCAGGCGCGCGTCGGTTGGCGCGCGCCTGCGCGCTCGCCCCATCGCCGAAAACAAGGGGAACTCAGTATTCGCCCGGGGCCAGCCGGTCCGCCAGATAGCCCTGCGCGTCCGGCGCGGCCCGCATCATGTTGCGCACCCAGGCATCGCGCTCATGCCCGATCACGGCAAGCTCCCAGACGCAGGCCAGGAACGGCGCCTGCACCGTCTTGAAATCTGCCTGGCTGGACAGCGGCGCGGACAGCAGTTTCTGGCAGACGATGCCGCCGGCGCGCCACCAGTCGACCAGCAGCCACACCGCCTCCTCGCCAACATGCGCGATGCAATAGCCCAGGCCATGGAAACCCGCGTCGCGCTCGACCTCTTGCAGCACGCCGAACGCCTTGCGGCGGGCCGCCGCCGCGATCTCGGCCGGCAGGATCGGCACGGCGGCATCGCGGTCTCGATGGATGGCGTAGGCCTTCAGGGCCGCGCCCGCCTCTTCCCAGACGCCGACGCAGGCCATGCGGCGCGGCACATAGATCTCGGGCGCGGGCGGCGTCCAGGAAGACGCGGCGGCGGATTGCGTGCTCATGCAAAGCTCCTGTCTGGATGGCCTGGCGTTCAGGCGATGAAACCGGCCGCGCGGAACACGCGGTCGTAGATGTCGCGCACCACGTCCTGCTTGCGCTGGTTGTACTGCGTCATGTCCTGCGTATCGTTGGCCGCGCCCTGCTTGGCCTGTGCATACCGCTGCCGGTCCTCGGCGCTGCCGCGCAGCCAGTCGCGGAACATGCGATGGCGGATCGCCTCGGGGCAGTCAGGGCCGAACACGTGCAGGTTCACGCGCGGCGAGGCCAGTTGCAGGCAGCGGTGCTGGTGCCAGGACGGCTCGCGCACGCGCAGCTCGTAGCCCAGGCTCTCCAGGGCCGGCACGTACAGGTCCTCGCGCGTGGGGTCGGCCACGGCCACGTCGATATCGATGACCGGCTTGGCCGGCAGGCCCGGCACCGAGGTGGAGCCGATGTGCTGGATGTCCAGCGCGACCGGGCCCAGCGCGCGGCGCAGGTCGGCCGCCAGCCCGTCATAGCGCGCCGGCCATTCCGGGTCATAGGCCACGATGGCGATGGATTCCGGCGCGGGCTTGCCGCGGACCCAGGGGTTCTCGTCCGGGTCGGAATCATAGTGGCGCATGATGGCTTCGGGGGTGGGCATGGGCATCGCGAACTCCTGGGAAGCACGCCAGCATACCCGAGCCCAGCCGCCCGTCAGGCGCGCATCAGCCCCTGGTGTGCTCCCGCGCGGGCTGCACGCGGCGCCAGCCCGCGGTTTCGTCACGCTTGTCGTGGGTGTACTCCCACTCCGTATCGCAACGCGCGCAGACGAACAGCTCCTGGCGCGCGCCCTTGCGAGCCGCCTCCATGCTGCGCACTTCGCCCAGGCTGACCAGGTGTGGATGGCCCGCCGCGCCGCGCTTGTCGGGTTCGATCGCCGAGCAATCATTGCAGGTTGCCATGCTCCACTCCTTTCATTTTTCTTTCATTGAGAGGACATGCTAGGAAATCGAAGCGGGACGATGTTCAGCAATTCTCACCAAAAAGTGAACGGCGTCCACCCCAATTCGCCTGGCCCCGCTCGGGGTTTCTTGCCATCGAGGCCCCCTCCATGACGCCACGGCATGCTTGTGCTAGCGTAGTCTCCCCTCAATTCCCGCTACCCACCCGCCATGGCCCTGTTCAACCTGGCCGATGCCGCCGACCGCCTTCCCCACGCATGGAAATCGGCCATCCTCGCCCGCTCCGGTGACTGCAACATCAAGATCCTGAAAATGGACCGGCAGCCCTATCCGGACGAAACGCATGACTACAACGAGGCGCTGATCGTCGTCAGCGGCATGCTGCGCCTGTCGGTCGCGGGCGAGACAATCGAGGTGAAGGCGGGCGACATGTACGTGGCGCAGGCGGGCGTGCCCCATGCGGTGTTGGAGGGCAGCCATGGGGTGCTGATGATCGTGGATCCGGTCGAGGATGAATGCTGACGACGCCATGGTGGACCCACAACAACTGAACAAGCGCATCGACCTCATGAAAAATGAGGCGCAAGCGTACATATTGGCGCAAAAGCAGGATTTCGATGCCGCTTTTTCGTCGGACAGCTGCTTGCCTCCGAAGAAGCAGAAGGACTTTGAGAAAACCCTGAGTTCAGTAGCTGATCGCCTGGTTCGATGTCACCGGCGCGCCTCAACGATCCGATTACATCAGCCGATATCTTGCTGGCTTGAGCGACATCCCGGATAAAGCGAAATATCTGGAGCATTCCGACACAGGCAAGCTGATGACTCAGCGATGGTGAAGAACCGGTCCGTCGATATCGACCCCACGCACAGCTTGCGTGCGTTTCTGAGAGCCGAGCATGGCTACGCCGACATCGTCGAAAACCTGTACACGAAAGACGTTGCGCCCTTCTCTGCCCTGCTCGAACGCGCCCTGCATTACCGGGTTGGCTCGTCGATTACCGAGAACGGAGAATTCAGGACCGCTATCGCCTTTCACCTCATTCCCAGATAGAAAAAGCGATAGCGCAAGAATGGCTGGATCGCAAGACGGCTGAGGAAATGATGTGAAGCTGCGCGGCAGCTGTCCGCCGCGATTAGAATACCCGCACCCCCCAATACCGTTGGGCCATTGCACGGAATCTTCATGAAAGACGTTCGCACCTTCACATTCGCGCTCGCGGTCGTTGCCGTCATGCTTGCCCTGGCCAATCCCGCCGCGGCGGAACAGGGATGCGCAGATGGCTACAAGCCCACGCCCACGCAGAACGGCGTTGAATGCCGACCGGTTCCCGGTCTGTACAGAGGATCGGGCGCAGGGGCCGCCCCCCAGGTCCGCTGGGAGGAACGCTGGGGTGCGATCGTCATGGATGCCGCTTCCGGCATGACCGGCATCGGCGGCAGCCAGCCCACCGAGGAAGCCGCCATCCAGGCCGCCACGGCCATGTGCCAGCGCAAGGGCGGCAAGAACTGCCGCGTCGACATCACCTATTCCAATCAATGCGGCGCACTCGCCTGGGGCAGCAGCCATGCCGTCTCGGCCCGTGGGCGGACGCTGGAAATCGCGTCCAAGTTCGCCATCGACGCCTGCGAGAAAACGACCGGCAAGAAGTGCGAGGTCTTTTTCTCCGATTGCAGCTTGCCGGTGCGGGCCCAGTAGTCAGGACGCGCTTCGATCCTTCACGCTTCGATCTTTCAAGATCCCGCTCGATTTTTCTTCTTATGGCGGCGGAATAAAAAAGGCGCTTAGAGTGATCTAAGCGCCTGATTTCACTGAATTCTTGGGGTGGCTGATGGGACTCGAACCCACGACAACCGGAATCACAATCCGGGACTCTACCAACTGAGCTACAGCCACCACTGGTACTGCTTTTTTTCCTGCTTTTTTCTTCCACCGCCCCAGTGATTTTCATCACCCGGCAGCAAAGAAGCGAAATTCTAGCACAGTTTTTTCCGCGCGCGTAAGCCCTCTCCCCGACTCGCCGCAATCCGACATCTTGCTATCCTTGCGGCTGGCCCATTTTCGGGTTGGTCCATCGTGGGCCGGCCCATCTCGGAGACACGCTGACCGCCCATGGACCTGCACGCCATCCTGCTCGAATACTGGCCGCATATCGTGTTCGTCGTCAGCCTGGCGGCCGGCGCCGGCGCCGCCGTGCATGCGGCCATGACCAAGCAGGACGTGCGCTCTGCCATCGGCTGGGTGGGCCTGACGCTGCTGTCGCCGCTGTTCGGCGCGCTGATCTATGTCGTGGCGGGCATCAACCGCATCCGCAAGACGCGACTGTCGCAGCAGCGCGACGAGGCCATGCTGGAGGACGCGGCGCAGGTCGAGACCGCGCCTGTCGACGTCGCGCCGATCTCCGGCTCGCAATTCGCCTCGCTCAAGGTGCTGGGCGACCAGGTCAGCCGTTTCCGGCTGCTGGGGGGCAACGCGGTCCTGCCGCTGGCCGGCGGCGACGAAGCCTACCCGGCCATGCTGCAGGCGATCCGTGACGCCAGCCACGCGGTGGCGATGCAGAGCTATATCTTCGACAACGACCCCATCGGCCGCGAGGTGGCGCAGGCGCTGATCGAAGCGCATGAGCGCGGCGTGCAGGTACGCGTGCTGATCGACGCCATCGGCTCGCGCTATTCGCGCCCGCCCATCGTGCGCATGCTGGCGCGCGGCGGCGTGCCGGTGGCGCGCTTCATGACCAATCCGCTGGGCGTGCTGCGCATGCCCTACGCCAACCTGCGCAGCCACCGCAAGGTTCTGGTGGTGGACGGGCGGGTGGGCTTCACCGGCGGCATGAACGTGCGCGCCGCCTTCGTCACCGCGCTGTCCGGCGCGGACACCAATGCCGACACGCATTTCCGTCTGGAAGGCCCCATCGTCACGCAGCTGATGTCGGTGTTCGCGCATGACTGGAACTTCACCACGCACGAATCGCTGCCGCAGCGCCCCTGGTTCGATCCCGACGCCGCGCCCGCCGGTTCGATTCCGGTGCGCTGCGTGCCCTCGGGCCCAGACCGCGCGCTGGGCAGCACGCACAACATGCTGCTGGGCGCGCTGGCGGTGGCCCAGCGCCACGTGCGCATCCAGTCGCCCTACTTCCTGCCGGACCAGACCTTGATCGGCGCGCTGGCCACGGCGGCGCGGCGCGGCGTCGTGGTGGACATCGTGATTCCCGGCAAGAACAACCTGCGGCTGGTCGACTACGCCATGACCGCCCAGCTGGATCAGGTGGTGCGCACCGGCTGCCGCGTCTGGCGCTCGCATGGCGCCTTCGACCATTCCAAGCTGATGACGGTGGACGACGCCTGGACCTATGCCGGCTCGTCCAACCTGGACCCGCGCAGCCTGCGGCTGAACTTCGAGCTGGACACCGAGATCTACGATCCCGGCGTGTCGCACGGCCTGGGCGCGCGCATCGACGGCATCATCGGACAGGCCCGCCGCGTGACGCTGGAAGACCTGCAGCAGGCGCCCTTCGCCAAGCGCCTGCGCAACAAGGTGATCTGGCTGGCCACGCCTTATCTCTGACACGGCCCGCGCAAGCGGTCCCAACTCTCTGACGCATTCCTCGCGGGCCGTCCCGCCAAGCGCCGGCGCGCCGGCCGCGGGCCGGACGGTTCCCGCGCGCAGGCCGCGACGCTGGGAGTAAGATCTACGCCACAACAAACACCCTATAAATGGCAGGAGCAGTGGAAGATGGCGAAAGTCGGCATGGTTGGAATCGGCCTCATGGGCCATGGCATCGCGAGCAATCTGGTCAAGCATGGCCACGAACTGACGGTGCTTGAGCATCCGGGGAACCAGCCCCTGGACGCATTGAAGGCCGCGGGCGCGACCAGCTGCGCCGACGGCGCCACGCTGGCGGCGCGTTCCGACGTGATCATCCTGTGCGTCACGGGCAGCCCGCAAGTCGAGGCCGTGCTGCTGTCGCCGGGCGGCGTGCTCGAGGGCCTGCGCCCCGGCGCCGTCGTCATCGACTGCTCCACCGCGATCCCCTCGTCCACCCAGAAGGTCGCGCAAGCGGTGACCGACAAGGGCGGACGCTTCCTCGACGCGCCCATGACCCGCACGCCCAAGGAAGCCGCCGAAGGCCGGCTGAACCTGCTGGTCGGCGGCGACGCCGCGTTGTTCGCCGAATGCAGGCCGCTGCTGGCCTGCTTCGCCGAGAACATCAGCCACGCCGGCCCGGTCGGCGCCGGCCATCGCATGAAGCTGCTGCACAACTACGTGTCGCTGGGCGTGATCGCGCTGCTGTCCGAGGCCGCCGCCTGCGCGCTGCGCGCCGACATCGACCCGGCCGTGTTCGCGGACGTGCTGGGCAAGGGCGGCGGCGGCGGCGTGGCGCTGGAACGCCTCAAGCCCTATCTGCTGGAACAGGATCCCTCGTCGCTGAAGTTCTTCATGTCGAACGCGGAAAAGGACCTGTCCTACTACAACACCATGGCGCAGGAAACCGGCGCGGCGCGCGACATCGGCCAGGCCGTGCTGGACACCTATGCGCAGGCCGTCAAGCAGGGCGGCGGCGAGCGCTACGTGCCCGAGCTGGTGTCGCTGCTGCAGGAAGGCGCGGCGCGCTGACAGGAGGCGGGAACGCTCAGCCGCCCGCCGCGGCCGGCGCCAGCGGCGCGCCGCGCTGCGGCAGCCGCAGCGCGATTCCCGCCGCCAGCAGCAGCAACACGCCCGCCGCGCCGAAGGCGATCCAGTGCGTGCCATAGCGCTCGAAGGCCCAGCCGCCCAGCCATGAGCTGATCATGCCGCCCACCTGGTGTCCCAGGTAGGCCAGGCCGTACAGCAGTCCCACCAGCCGCACCCCGTACACGTCCGCCAGGATGGCCGAGGACAGCGCGATGCTGCCGGCCCAGACGATGCCGCCCACGGACGCCGCCAGGTACAGCTCCCAGTGCGTGCCCACCATCACCAGCGCGAAAAAGCCCAGGCCGCGCACGCAATAGATCACCGCCAGGATGTTGCGCCGTTCCAGCTGGTCCGACAGCCGCCCCAGCACCAGCGTGCTGAAGATCGCCACCAGGCCGATCAGGCCGATGCCCAGCGCGCTGGTGGACGCGTCGAAACCGTGGTCCATCAGCATGGGCATGCCGTGCGTGCCCAGCAGGTTCATGCTGAAGCCGCAGGCGAACAGCCCCAGTGCGATCTGCCAGAACGGCACCGAGGCCAGCGCGTCGCTCGCCTTGACGGTGGATGGCGCGCGCGCCGCCGGACGCGCCTGCGCGCCGGCGGGCCGGTCGATGATCTGGTGCGGCAGCAGGTCGGTATGCGCGGGCGCCTGGTCGCGCATCACGAACAGCGCCGAGGGCACGGTCACCAGCGCGAACAGCGCGGCGAAACCCAGCATGGTCTCGCGCCAGCCGACGGCGGCGATCGCGTAGGTGAGCAAGGGCGTCATCAA
>MCND01000123.1_pt1 | contig 34928 bp, 35 predicted proteins | sample 778211 | NCBI WGS metagenome assembly MCND01 (sample SAMN04296812, study PRJNA304217) | bioreactor metagenome | isolation source: activated sludge enriched with benzalkonium chloride | place: Turkey: Istanbul urban wastewater treatment plant
AGAAGATCGCCGAGCAGGGCAGCGAGCACCCGCTCCATCTGATCTACGGCGTCACCCATGACCACGACCTGGTCGAAATGGACAAGCTAGAGGCATTCGCCGCGCGCATTCCCAACTTCAGCTACAGCGCCTGCGTCGCCAGCCCGGACAGCGCCTATCCGCAAAAGGGCTATGTGACCCAGTACATCGAGCCCAAACACCTCAACGGCGGTGAGGTAGATGTCTACCTTTGCGGTCCGCCACCAATGGTCGAGGCGGTCAGTCAGTACATTCGCGCACAGGGCATCCAGCCGGCCAATTTCTATTATGAGAAGTTCGCCGCCAGCGCCTAGAGGCTCCTTTGGTCCGCTTACTTGGTGAGCGGGCCTGTTTTATTCGTGCAGTAGCAGGCCGTTGAAAAACTCGGCTTCAACTGCCCCAACCCGTCCGGTTTGGCGCTTTTTCAAGCGCTTTGGCCTAACGGAGTCCACACAAGGCCTGACTTCAGGCCTTTTTGACAGGTTTCAGCACCACGTTCACGCCTTTCGGCGTTTTTTGGGCGTAACTCGCCCTATACATGCGATCCTCGCCACCAACCCGACAGGCTACCCAGTCGGATCAGGTTGTAGACCGAGAAACCCAGCAATAACTGAGCACTCAGCTTGGCGCGACCGATCAGCTTGGTCTTGCGCAGGCCGCCAACCGTCTTCAGCCAGCCAAAACCTTCTTCGATCCGCTTGCGGATCTTCTGGCTGGCGGCATACCCCGGATGCCGCGTGGTGCGCCCATCGATGGCGCTGCCCTTGCGCTTCTGCGCCACATGCGGTGTCACTTTCAGCTCGCGCGCCCTCTGCACGAAACGCTTCTGGTCGTAATTCTTGTCTGCACCTACCGTGCTGCCCGGCTTGGCCGTGCGCTCCAGCATCTCCAGCGCCGCCTCTACCTCGGCACGTCCATTGAACTCGGTGCATTCCACATCCACGATCAGACCGTTGCGGTGCTCCATCATCGTGTGGGCCATGTGCGCCAGACGACTGGCATCGCCATTGCTCTTGCGCGCCAGCCGGGCCTCGGGATCGCTGGTCGATTGGTGGGTCGCGTTGCTGCGCTTCTCGCCCTTGAAGTCGGCATCGGGGTTGCGCGTGCCATCCTCCGGTGGGTCGCCGCCATCCTTCTTGATAAAGGACTTGTGCGAGGCCCAGGCGTCGATCAGCGTGCCATCGACGCTGAAATGCTCGTTGCTGGCGTACTCGGACCATGCGGCCAGCGACTTGATGCGCTGGAAGAACAGCCGCGCTACATCCTGGTTGAACAAGCGGTCACGGTTCTGGCTGAAGGTCGAGTGATCCCACATGCGCTCGTCCATCGACAAGCCGACGAACCAGCGAAACAGCAGGTTGAAATCAATCTGCTCGACCAACTGCCGCTCGGAGCGAATGGTGTAAATCACCTGCAGCAACGAGGCGCGCAGCAGCCGCTCCGGCGCAATCGAGGCCCGTCCCAGGGTGGAGTACAGCCCGTCGAAGTCCCGATCCATCGAAGCCAGAACGGTATCGACCAGGCCTCGCAGGGGACGCAGCGGGTGATCGTTCGGGATGCGCTGCTCCAGCGTCGTATAACTGAACAGCTCGTTTTGTTTGAGGTCGAGTCCACGCATCGGCTTGGGCTGGCTTCGGCAGAAGAGGATGGCCGCCATTTTGCCAGAGCCACGCGGGCTCTGGCTTTTTTCAACGGCCTGGTAGAGCCCATGTTTCCTGCGAACTTTCCCAAAATTGCATCTGGGCTACACAACCGAGGTGGTTCATGAACAAACGTTTCCAGGACAAGACTGCCGTTATCACCGGCGCTGCCCAGGGCATCGGTCGCCGCGTGGCCGAACGGATGGCGGCCGAAGGAGGACGGCTGCTGCTGGTCGACCGTTCCGAGCTAATACATGAGCTGGCCGACGAACTGGTCGGAGTCGCTGAGGTGCTGACCCTGACCGCCGACCTTGAGCAGTTCGCCGATTGCCAACGGGTGATGGCGGCGGCGCTCGAGCGCTTCGGTCGTCTGGACATTCTGATCAACAACGTTGGCGGCACCATTTGGGCTAAGCCATTCGAGCATTACCAGGAACACGAGATCGAGGCCGAAGTGCGGCGTTCACTGTTTCCTACCCTATGGTGCTGCCACGCCGCGCTGCCGCCAATGCTCGAGCAGGGCAGTGGCGCCATCGTAAATGTTTCCTCCGTTGCCACGCGCGGGATCCATCGCGTGCCTTATGGCGCGGCGAAGGGTGGCGTTAACGCCCTGACCGCCTGCCTGGCCTTTGAAACCGCCGAGCGCGGCATCCGCGTCAACGCCACCGCGCCGGGTGGCACCCAGGCGCCGCCACGGCGGATCCCGCGCAATAGCGCCGAGCCGAGTGAGCAGGAGAAGGTCTGGTACCAGCAGATCGTCGACCAGACCCTCGACAGCAGCCTTATGAAACGCTACGGAAGCATTGATGAGCAGGTCGAAGCTATTCTATTCCTTGCTTCTGACGCCGCCTCCTACATCACCGGTATGACTCTTCCGGTGGCAGGAGGAGACCTCGGTTGACCCTTATGTCTGGTTAAGAAGAGAAATCGACATGCGCAGAAGCAACGTACATAAGATCCCTGACGCTCATTTTCGGGGCTATGCCGGCATCACCCAGAGCTGTTGGGAGATACTTCCGTCATGTTTAGTGTATCTGGGATGAATATGAACAGCGCCGGCTACGAGGTGTGCGAAGTGCTAAGCGGCCAGTCATTCCGCTGTGCGGAGGGCCAGTCGGTGCTGCGCGCCATGGAAGCCCAGGGCAAGCGCTGCATACCGGTGGGCTGTCGCGGCGGCGGTTGCGGCCTTTGTAGAGTGCGGGTGCTCAGCGGAGCCTACCGGAGCGGACGCATGAGCCGCGGTCACGTGCCGGCCAAGGCTGCCGCCGAAGGCCTGGCCCTGGCCTGTCAAGTGTTTCCGCAAACCGACTTGACCATCGAGTACTTTCGCCACGTTGGCGGAAACAAACCTGACAACAGAGAAAAGGTGACGTCATGAACAAAGGTGTAATGCGCCCCGGCCATGTGCAGCTGCGTGTACTGGACATGAGCAAGGCCTTGGAACACTACGTCGAGTTGCTGGGCCTAATCGAGATGGACCGTGACGATCAGGGCCGTGTCTATCTCAAGGCTTGGACCGAAGTGGACAAGTTTTCCCTGGTGCTGCGTGAAGCGGATGAGCCGGGCATGGATTTCATGGGTTTCAAGGTGATCGATGATGAGTGCCTGGTCCGTCTGACCCAGGACCTGATCGACTACGGCTGCCTGATCGAGACCATTCCCGCCGGAGAACTCAGGGGCTGTGGCCGTCGCGTGCGCTTCCAGGCATCCTCCGGGCATCACTTCGAGTTGTATGCAGACAAGGAATATACTGGAAAGTGGGGTGTGAATGAGGTCAATCCCGAGGCATGGCCGCGCGATTTGAAAGGTATGGCGGCTGTGCGTTTCGACCACGCCCTCATGTATGGCGACCAATTGCCGGCGACTTATGACCTGTTCACCAAGGTGCTCGGCTTCTATCTGGCCGAACAGGTGCTGGACGAAAATGGCACGCGCGTCGCCCAGTTCCTCAGCCTGTCGACCAAGGCCCACGACGTGGCCTTCATTCACCATCCGGAAAAAGGCCGCCTCCATCATGTGTCCTTCCACCTCGAAACCTGGGAAGACGTGCTTCGCGCCGCCGACCTGATCTCCATGACCGACACCTCGATCGACATCGGCCCAACCCGCCACGGCCTCACTCACGGCAAGACCATCTACTTCTTCGACCCGTCCGGTAACCGCAACGAAGTGTTCTGCGGGGGAGATTACAACTACCCGGACCACAAACCGGTGACCTGGACCACTGACCAGCTGGGCAAGGCGATCTTTTACCACGACCGCATTCTCAACGAACGATTCATGACCGTGCTGACCTGAAGGCCCGGTTCGACTTATTGCAGAGATTGCGCAGATGAAAGAAATCAAGCATTTCATTAACGGTGCCTTCGTCGGTTCGGCCAGCGGCAAGCTGTTCGACAATGTCAGCCCGGCCAACGGCCAGGTGATCGGCCGCGTCCACGAGGCAGGCCGCGCCGAGGTCGACGCTGCGGTCAAAGCTGCCCGTGCCGCGCTCAAGGGACCCTGGGGGAAGATGACGGTGGCCGAGCGCGCTGAGATTCTGCATCGCGTGGCCGATGGCATCACGGCGCGCTTCGACGAGTTTCTCGAGGCCGAATGCCTCGACACCGGCAAGCCCAAATCTCTGGCCAGCCACATCGACATTCCGCGCGGCGCGGCCAATTTCAAGGTGTTCGCCGACCTGCTCAAGAATGTTGCCAATGAAACCTTCGAGATGGCCACCCCGGACGGCGCCGGTGCACTCAACTACGGAGTGCGCCGGCCCAAGGGGGTGATCGGGGTGATCAGCCCGTGGAACCTGCCGCTGCTGCTGATGACCTGGAAAGTCGGCCCGGCCCTGGCCTGCGGCAACTGCGTGGTGGTCAAACCATCCGAGGAAACCCCGCTGACCGCCACCCTGCTCGGCGAGGTGATGCAGGCCGCCGGTGTGCCGGCCGGCGTGTACAACGTGGTGCACGGTTTCGGCGGCGATTCGGCCGGGGCCTTCCTCACCGAGCACCCGGACGTCGACGCCTACACCTTCACCGGCGAGACCGGCACCGGCGAAACCATCATGCGCGCCGCGGCCAAGGGCGTGCGCCAGGTGTCGCTGGAGCTGGGCGGCAAGAACGCCGGCATCGTCTTCGCCGACTGCGATATGGACAAGGCCATCGAGGGCACCCTGCGCTCGGCCTTCGCCAACTGCGGCCAGGTCTGCCTGGGCACCGAGCGGGTGTATGTCGAGCGGCCGATCTTCGACGCGTTCGTCGCCCGCCTGAAGGCCGGCGCCGAAGCGTTGAAGATCGGCGAACCGAACGATCCAGAGGCCAATTTCGGCCCGCTGATCAGCCATAAGCACCGTGAAAAAGTCCTCAGTTACTACCAGCAGGCAGTCGACGACGGCGCCACCGTTGTCACCGGCGGCGGCGTGCCGGAGATGCCGGCGCACCTGGCCGGCGGCGCCTGGGTGCAGCCGACCATCTGGACCGGCTTGGCCGACGATTCGGCGGTGGTCACCGAGGAAATCTTCGGCCCCTGCTGCCATATCCGCCCGTTCGACAGCGAGGAGGAAGCCATTGAACTGGCCAACAGCCTGCCTTACGGCCTGGCCTCGGCGATCTGGACCGAGAACGCTTCGCGCGCCCACCGCGTCGCCGGGCAGATTGAGGCCGGCATCGTCTGGGTCAACAGCTGGTTCCTGCGCGACCTGCGCACTGCCTTCGGCGGCAGCAAGCAGTCGGGCATCGGGCGCGAAGGGGGTGTGCACTCGCTGGAGTTCTACACCGAGCTGAAAAACATCTGTGTGAAACTCTGAGGACCTGGTCATGAACGCACCGCAGCAAAGCCCTGAAATCGGTCGCGAAATCCTCGCCGCCGGCTACCGCACCAACCTGCATGATCAGGGCGAAGGCTTCCCAGTCCTGCTGATCCACGGCTCCGGCCCCGGCGTCACCGCCTGGGCCAACTGGCGCGGGATCGTTCCGCAGCTGGCGCAGACGCGCCGGGTGGTCGCTCCGGACATGCTCGGCTTCGGCTACAGCGATCGCCCGGCTGACGGTCGGTACCATCAGCAGCGCTGGGTCGAGCATGCCATCGGCGTGCTCGACGCCCTCGGCATCCAGCAGGCTGATATCGTCGGCAACTCGTTCGGCGGCGGGCTGGCGCTGGCACTGGCCATCCGGCATCCCGAGCGGGTGCGCCGGCTGGTGCTGATGGGCAGCGTTGGAGTGAGTTTTCCAATCACGCCGGGCCTGGATGCTGTCTGGGGCTACGAGCCGTCCTTTGCCAGCATGCGCCGGCTGATGGACGTTTTCGCCTACGACCGCAACCTGGTCAACGACGAGCTGGCCGAGCTGCGTTACCAGGCCAGTATCCGCCCCGGCTTTCAGGAATCCTTCGCCCAGATGTTCCCGGCCCCGCGCCAACGCTGGGTCGACGGGCTGGCCAGCGACGAAGCGGACATCCGCGCCTTGCCCCACGAAACACTGGTGATCCATGGCCGCGAGGACCAGGTGATTCCGCTGGCGGCCTCGCTGACCCTGGCCGAATGGATCGCCCGCGCCCAGTTGCACGTCTTCGGCCAGTGCGGCCACTGGACCCAGATTGAGCACGCCGAGCGTTTCGCCCGCCTGGTCGAGAATTTCCTCGCCGAGGCCGACGCCCTCCATTCCTGAGAGAGACCGATATGGACAAGACATTGATCAACGAACTCGGCGACGAGCTCTACCAGGCGATGGTCCAGCGTGAGACCGTCACGCCGCTGACCAGCCGCGGCTTCGACATCAGCGTCGAGGACGCCTACCACATCTCCCTGCGCATGCTGGAGCGGCGCCTCGCCGCCGGCGAGCGGGTGATCGGCAAGAAGATCGGCGTCACCAGCAAGGCCGTGCAGAACATGCTCGGCGTGCACCGGCCGGACTTCGGCTACCTCACCGACGCGATGGTCTACAACAGCGGCGAAGCCATGCCGATCAGCGAGCGGCTGATCCAGCCACGCGCCGAGGGCGAGATCGCCTTCATCCTCAAGAATGATTTGATGGGTCCGGGCGTGACCAATGCCGACGTGCTGGCCGCCACCGAATGCGTGATCCCCTGCTTCGAAGTGGTCGATTCGCGCATCCAGGACTGGAAGATCAAGATCCAGGACACCGTCGCGGACAACGCCTCCTGTGGGCTGTTCGTACTCGGCGACCAGGCCGTCTCACCGCGCCAGGTCGATCTGGTCACCTGCGGCATGCTGGTGGAGAAGAACGGCCAGCTGCTCTCCACCGGCGCTGGAGCGGCTGCGCTCGGCTCGCCGGTCAACTGCGTGGCCTGGCTGGCCAACACCCTCGGCCACTTCGGCATTGGCCTGAAGGCCGGCGAAGTGATCCTGTCCGGCTCGCTGGTTCCGCTGGAACCGGTCAAGACCGGTGATTTCATGCGCGTCGAGATCGGCGGCATCGGCAGCGCCAGCGTGCGCTTCATCTGATCGAGGACAGCCTGATGAGCAAGAAACTGAAAGTAGCGATCATAGGCCCAGGCAACATCGGCACAGACCTGATGATCAAGGTGATACGCAACGCACAGTACTTGGAAATGGGGGCCATGGTGGGTATCGACCCGGCCTCCGATGGCTTGGCCCGTGCTCAGCGCATGGGTGTGGCGACCACCCATGAAGGCGTCGAAGGGTTGATCAACCTGCCGGAATTCGCCGACATCGATTTTGTCTTCGATGCCACTAGCGCCTCCGCCCATGTGCAGAACGATGCCTTGCTGCGTCGTGCTAAACCCGGCATCCGCCTGATCGACCTGACCCCGGCGGCCATCGGCCCTTACTGCGTACCGGTAGTGAATCTGGAAGAGCACCTCGCCAAACTCAACGTCAACATGGTCACCTGCGGTGGCCAGGCCACCATCCCGATGGTCGCCGCGGTATCGCGTGTGGCCAAGGTGCATTATGCCGAAATCGTCGCCTCGATCGCGTCGAAATCGGCTGGTCCCGGCACTCGCGCCAATATCGATGAGTTCACCGAGACCACCAGCAAGGCCATCGAAGTGATCGGCGGCGCTGCCAAGGGCAAGGCGATCATCGTCATGAACCCGGCCGAGCCGCCGCTGATCATGCGTGACACGGTGTTTGTGCTGTCCGAAACCGTCGACCAGGCACTGGTCGAGGCCAGCGTAGAGGAGATGACCAGCGCCGTGCAGGCCTACGTGCCGGGTTATCGTCTCAAGCAGAAGGTGCAGTTCGACGTGATTCCCGAATCCGCGCCGCTGCATATCCCAGACCTCGGCACATTCAGCGGTTTGAAGACCTCGATCTACCTCGAAGTCGAAGGTGCCGCCCACTACTTGCCGGCCTACGCCGGCAACCTCGACATCATGACCTCCGCCGCGCTGGCTACCGCCGAACGCATGGCGCAGTCGCTGCTGAACGCCTGAGGACCGAACCATGACCTTCAACCCCGGCAAGAAACTCTATATCTCAGACGTAACCCTGCGCGACGGCAGCCATGCGATTCGTCACCAGTACTCGATCCAGAATGTTCAGGACATCGCCCGCGCGCTGGACAAGGCCCGCGTCGACTCCATCGAAGTGACCCACGGTGATGGCCTGCAGGGCTCCAGCTTCAATTACGGTTTCGGTGCGCACAGTGACCTGGAGTGGATCGAGGCCGCCGCCGATGTGATCCAGCACGCCCGGATTACAGTGCTGCTATTACCCGGAATCGGCACCGTGCATGACCTGAAAGCCGCCTATGACGCCGGCGCCCGCTCGGTGCGCGTGGCCACACACTGCACCGAGGCGGATGTCTCGCGACAGCACATTGAGTATGCCCGTGAACTGGGCATGGACACCGTCGGCTTTCTAATGATGAGCCACATGATTCCGGCTGAGCAACTGGCAGCGCAAGGCAAGTTGATGGAGACCTACGGCGCACAGTGCATCTACATGGCCGATTCCGGTGGCGCGATGAACATGAACGACATCCGCGACCGCATGCGCGCTTTCAAGGCGGTGCTGAATCCGCAGACCCAGACCGGCATGCATGCGCACCACAACCTCAGCCTCGGCGTGGCCAATTCCATCATCGCGGTGGAAGAGGGCTGCGACCGCATCGACGCCTCGCTGGCTGGAATGGGCGCTGGCGCCGGCAACGCGCCGCTGGAGGTGTTCATCGCCGCCGCGGAGCGCCTCGGCTGGAACCATGGCACCGATCTCTACACGCTGATGGACGCCGCCGACGATATCGTCAGGCCGTTGCAGGACCGTCCGGTGAGAGTTGATCGCGAAACCCTCGGCCTGGGTTATGCCGGGGTCTACTCCAGCTTCCTGCGCCACGCCGAGGTGGCAGCCGCGAAGTATGGGCTGAAGACCCTGGACATTCTCGTAGAACTGGGCAGGCGCGGGATGGTCGGTGGCCAGGAAGACATGATTGTCGACGTCGCCCTCGATCTGCTGGCAGCCCGCAAGGAGCAACAGGCATGAATCGTACCCTGACCCGCGAACAGGTGCTGGCCCTGGCCGAGCACATCGAGAACGCCGAACTGCAGGCCCATGACATCCACAAGGTCACCAACGATTATCCCGAGATGACCTTCGCCGATGCCTACGACATCCAGTGGGAAATCCGCCGGCGCAAGGAGGAGCGCGGCAACAAGATCGTCGGCCTGAAGATGGGCCTGACCTCATGGGCGAAGATGGCACAGATGGGCGTGGAGACGCCGATCTACGGCTTTCTCGCCGACTACTTCAGCGTGCCCGACGGTGGCGTGGTGGATTGCTCCAAGCTGATCCATCCGAAGATCGAGGCGGAAATCGCGGTGGTCACCAAGGCACCGCTGCAAGGCCCCGGTTGCCACATCGGTGACGTGATTGCAGCGATCGACTACGTGATCCCCACCGTCGAGGTGATCGACTCGCGCTACGAGAACTTCAAGTTCGACCTGATCAGCGTGGTGGCCGACAACGCCTCCTCGACCCGTTTCATCACCGGCGGCCAGATGGCCAATCTGGAGGACGTCGACCTGCGCACCCTCGGCGTGGTGATGGAGAAGAACGGTGAGGTGGTAGAACTTGGTGCCGGCGCCGCAGTGCTCGGCCATCCGCTGTCCAGCGTGGCGATGCTCGCCAACCTGCTGGCAGAGCGCGGCGAACACATACCGGCCGGCACCTTCATCATGACCGGTGGCATCACGGCTGCGGTATCGGTGGAGCCGGGCGACAACATCACCGTGCGCTATCAGGGGCTTGGCAGCGTCTCCGCGCGCTTCATCTGAGCCATTCGGCCGCCCTGCCCGGGCGGCCTTCTTATTCAGGAGGCACAACATGCCCATTGCCCAGATCCACATTCTTGAAGGCCGCAACGACGAGCAGAAGGAAACCCTCATCCGTGAGGTCAGCGAGGCCATATCGCGCTCCCTGGATGCGCCGCTGACCAGCGTGCGAGTGATTATCACGGAGATGGCCAAGGGCCACTTCGGTATCGGCGGCGAACTGGCCAGCAAGGTCAGACGCTGAAGTGGAGATGCCCAAGGGCACTTCGGGTCGAGGAACCAGACCTGCATTGGGACGCGGCCACAAAGAGCGCGGGCAAGTGACTGCCTGTTATTTTAAGCATGCCTGAAGCGAGGAAAAGTGCAGAGCGGCTGGTCCGTTTGTTACGCCGAGTTGCCTGTCTGGGTAGCGAGGTGGTTTCAAGGCCGCCCACTTGCGGTACGGAGAATTGTGGGCGGGAAATATGTGGCATATATATGCTTTCCAAAAAACAATAAAAAAGAGCGAGTCAAAAATGAAGCAATATCCGAACCTAACCCGTCTGCTGGTGTGTGTGAGCGCCAGTCTGCCGCTCAGTACCCTAGCCGCTGAAGGCGGTTTCATCGAAGACACCACGGCGACGCTGCAAGCGCGCAACTATTATTTCAGTCGGGATTTCTCGGACATTGAGGGCCCCAACCAGCAGTCCAAGGCCGAAGAGTGGGCGCAGGGCTTCATTCTCAGAGTGAATTCTGGCTACACCCAGGGCACAGTCGGTTTCGGCGTCGACCTGCTGTGAATGCTGGGCATTAAACTCGACAGTAGCCGCGAGAGGGTGAATACCGGCTTGCTACCCCTGGATAGCGGCGAGGCGGTCGATGACTTCAGCCGCCTTGGAGCGGCGCTAAAGGTGCGCCTGTCGCAGACCGAACTGAAGGCCGGGAGGTGATCTGGCAGATTGCGGCCCGCCGCAGTATGTACAAGAAGCTGAGTAAGCGCAGTGCGCTGTACAAAGCCAAGCGCAAGATCGAGAAATCCAAGGCCCAAGTGCGCGCCAAAGTCGAGCACCCGTTCCGGGTGATCAAGCGCCAATTCGGCTACGTGAAGACACGCTTCCGTGGCCTGGCGAAGAACACCGCGCAGTTGGTGACACTGTTCGCGCTGTCGAACCTGTGGATGGCGCGCCGACATTTGCTGACGAATGCAGGAGAGGTGCGTCTGTAATGCGGGAAATGGCCGGCGCGAGGTGCTCGCGCCGGCTATAAATCCGGAAAGAGGGGATGATTTGATCGTTTTTTAGCCGAATCACCGTTTTGAAATCGGCAAGGGCTGGAGTCAGCCAGAAATACCTGACTACTTCAGACCATCCCTAGGCTTTTCCGGGAGGTTCTTACTGACGGAGGAAAGACTTTGCAAACAGAGGAAAGGAATACCGCGGGTAGTGCTGAAGAAGCCAGGTCGAATCGCCTCGATAGTCACGCTCTTAGCAACGGCATCACTGCCTTTCTTTTCGGGGTGACGGGTCCCTTGGCTATCCTTATCATGGTGGGCCGTGATGGAGGTCTGAGCGATGTAGATCTCGCCTCCTGGATCTTCGGTGCCTACGGTCTCAGTGGGGTGCTGAGCCTGTACTTTTGCTGGCGATACCGGCAGCCGCTAGGGATGGCCTGGACGATCCCGGGCGCGCTGCTGCTGCCGTCGGCGCTCGACCACCTGAGCTTTGCGGAAGTCATTGGGGCCTACTGGGTAACTGCTCTACTCATCACATTACTCGGCTGGAGCGGGCTCATTAACTGTGTGATGCGCCGCATTCCAATACCCATCGTCATGGGCATGGTCGCCGGCGTTTTCCTGCCGCTGGGAGTTAAAGTTGTCACCGCGTTTACCAGTAACGCGCTGCTCGCCACCGTAAGCCTCGGAGTATTCATGCTCTTCTCCGTCTTGCCAGCGCTAGGGAGCCGACTGCCGCCGGTGCTGGCCGCGCTGCTCGCCGGTGGCGCGGTAGCTTGGACTACGGGCGGCATCGCGCCACTGGGCGTGGTGCCAACGCTCCTAGCGCGTCCTATTATGTACATGCCAGAGTTCTCGCTGCAGGCTCTGGTAGAGATGGTCATTCCGCTCATGATAACTGTGCTGGGCATTCAGAACGCACAGGGCTTTGCGGTACTGCAGCAGGTCGATCACCCACCGCCTGTGAAGGCCGTTACGGTGGGGTCCGGGCTGGGCTCGATGCTGTTCGCGGTGGTCGGTTCGGTGCCCGCCTGTCTTACCGGGCCGACCAACGCGATTCTCGTCTCCAGCGGCGCGCAGCATCGGCAGTGGATCGGCGGCATGGTCTTCGCTGTCTTAATGATTATTTTTGGCCTTTTTGCACCGGTCGCAACAGCCGTTGCGTTGGCGGTGCCGCTGGCCTTGATTGGGCTAATCGGCGGACTGGCCATGATCCGGGCGTTGCAGGGCGCTTTCCAAGGCGCCTTTTGCGGCGAGTGTCCGCTTGGTGCTCTGGTCGCCTTTGTGGTGTCGGTGGCCGGTGTACCAATTCTGAATATAGGCGCTCCGTTTTGGGGTCTCGTGTTCGCATTCATCGCGTCTTGGCTACTCGAGCGTGACAGCCTGCGTAGGGTAATGGTGCCTAAGGAAACTCTGAAAAAGACTTCCTGATTTTGTCAGAATATCCTGATGTCAACCGCCGAGTTGTCTGATGAGGCAGATGAGCCGGTTGCCGAAACGCGTTTCTTCAATTGCCACGCGGCGCCGGGGAACCTGATACGTCTTGGTGGTTTTCGTTCGGCGGTCTGCCGTCTAGCTAGGACGGCAAGCTTTCAAATATCAATGGTCATGTTAAGGGCGCCTCGTTGACCTCTACTACATACCTAAACCCGGAAACGCACATCGTTATCCTGAGGATCTCTTTGCGTCACATACCCCGAGGCAGGAGCCCTATGCGGTTATCCCGCACGTACGGATCTGAGCGGAGGGCGGCAGGTAACTGCCGTCCCTACCACGACCGATGAAACCCCGGTGCAAATGCTTGCGCCCGGCATGAAGAAGACGCAGCGGGTTTACGTGTGGCCTATGCTGCCAGCGCGTTCGCCGAGCTGCGCGCCATAGTCTATGACTTCAGTCCCAGCCGAGCCGGCGAGCATGCCCGTGCCTTCCTCGGTGACTGGAGAGGCCAGCTGGTCTGTGATGACTTCGCCGCCTACAAGTTCTGCTTCGAGCAGGGGAAGGCGTGACCAAAATCGGCTGTATGGCCCGCGGCCCACGCCCGGCGCGAGTTCTACAGCCTGCACGTGGCCAACCAGAGCCCGCTGGCCGGACAGGCCCTGCACCAATATCGGTCAGCTGTACGCCATCGAGCGCGAGGTGCGTGACTGCCGCCTGACGAGCGACGCGAATACGCCACGCACAGGCCAGACCTCTCGACGATACCCTGCACACCTGGATGCTCGCCCAGCGCGAGCGCATCCATGAAGGCACGGCCATCTCCAAGGCGCTTGACCACAGCCTCAAGCGCTGGACGGCCCTGGTGCGCTGTCTCGACAACGGCAGGGAGGTGATCGATGGTTTTTAAAAAAATCTGATGCTCTACCTGACGGCGGGGCTCAAGTCCGACAAGCAGCCAGTCAAAAGAGCGAGGACAGGCTAGACTCCCTTGAATCGATGCACTTCATCTTGTGTAGACTCAGGGTGTCGGAAGGCAGCTCGCCGAATGTGCTCCTGTATTTCTCGGCGAAACGTCCCAGATGTAAGAAGCCGTAGTCTAGGGCCACCTCAGTGATACTACGTATATTGGTAGTGGGATTGCTCAAGCAGGCACGGACGCACTCAAGCTTGCGGTTGCGAATGTAATTCATGGGCGTGGTGCCGGTATGCTTCTCGAACATGGTGTAGAGGGAGCGTGGGCTCATCAGCGCCAGCTCCGCTAACTGCTCAAGGCTGATACTCCGTTTGACATTTTCCTCAATGAACTGAACGACTCGCTCGAAACATGGGTTGCCTTCGACGAAGCCTTTGCGGCTGACATTGCTGCTGAGCGTCTCGAGCAGCTTGGTAGCGATGATCTTCGTGTAGTGCTCCGCCACCAAGGTCATCGACATGTTATGTTCCGCTTCGTCACAAACCAGTCCGATTAGATTGATGAAGCCATTAAGCTGCTGCAGGCTATGTCGGGGGGGGAAACGGATCAATGTCATCAACTTTGGAAATTATCGATAAATATCATATAATTAGCGCTCAAATCAGTGCATGGGAGAAGCCCTTTTGACTACCTATACCGCATCGCTTGACACCGCCAGCCAAGCCCTGGTTTGAAAATTGTACAAAAAATAACCAGTCCGCTCGATTGTCCCGCCTTCATCGCCGCCCACCGCCAGAATCCTCAAGACTTTATCCAGGTTTCAAGAGCCGTCCGTGTTTGCTCCGTGATTTCAAACTGAACCGGTCGATGGGTTTTCTGCTGCATCACGATGGCTCGCGATGACACGTGCTCGCCATGAGCAACGTCGCGCACACGGAGCTTGGTCAAGTCGCAGGCTCGCAGTTTGCTGTCGATGGCTAAATCGAAGAGCGCCAGATCTCGGGTTCTCTCGGCGATTTGCAGTCTCACTCGGATCGCCCAGATATCTCTCAGGCGGAGCGGTGCCTTCTGTCCGACTAATTTTCCTTTGTTCCAGGGCTGATGGCTGTAGGTAGCAATGGTGTTCATGGAAGTGTCCTCCGCGTACGGGAGGACAAGGATGGTTAGCTCGGGTAAGGGACGCTAACCGGCCAGTAGCGGACAGCAGCCTAATAAATATGCCCTAGAGTTTTTCATTCACGTTTTCGCATGCGGCTAATAAATACCGCTTCACTAGTAGTAAAGGTGTTCTTCGCTTTCAGCCAGTCGGTGACCGGATTCCCTTCTCTATCTTCATTGCTGGTTATTCTTTGTGCGACATAAACTCCGAATGGAATCCACGCAGCGAGAACCCCAAGACCACCTGTGGTTCCTGCTAGTGCGGCGGGAATTAATGCCCCGGCCAAGCCCAGAATATCCCGCTTCTTTGCTTTTTTTTGGATGTATTCAAATTGCTTAACTCTCTCGTTGATATCAGCGATGTATTGATTGGTTGCATTAGTCTCAAAATTGCAGTCTCTTAATATTTTGTTAAGTCTTGATATCTCTTCAGCTTGAAATGCATCGAGTACCTCGTGAATCGGCGCCGCATTATCCAGAACTAGTAAGTCGCTTATGATAGTGTCGAGTTTCGTAATAGGGTCTATGAAGTTTTTGTTTGGAACCCCGGTTATAAAGCTGGCGGCGGCAGTTGCCATTGCTTCGATATTCGCGCCACCAGCATCTGTAGGGCAGAAGTTAGCATTCAGCGCTGCTGACCACTCAACAGAAAGCGTGCTGTACATCAGCAATGGATTAAGATTCTGGCCAGTTGCGGCAGATACCATTTCTGCAAGCAGCCTTGCTGAGCCGTGTTGCAAGCCTGCAACCGCTCCCAACGTTGAATAGTCTGCTTCTAGGGAGGACCAACTAGCACCAAAATGGTCGCGGGCGATCCTTAAGAATTTGCGCTCAAGATTTTCAGCGTCACCAATCATTAGGTCCAATAGTTTTCTTCTGGACTCATTGTCAATTGGTGGATACATCAAGGGATTTCTTCTCCTCGATTCTTGGATGGTTGCTACCGCGAGCTGCCTATGCATTACGGCATTGCTGGAACTTAGCTCTAAGTGCTCTGCCAATCCTTTTGGGTCATATTTATGTAGATCATGCGGAAGCACCAGCGTTACTCGTCGTCTTTCGATTAAAGTTCTCAAATCGCTGCTGGTGATTTTGAGATGCTTTAAGAAAGGCTCAAAGTCTCCTAATGGTGGGGCAATGTATATGTCGCTATAGGTTGTTAGGTAGTTTCGAATATTGCCTGGCGTGCCTAGCCCGGATTTCTCATGAGGCCGGCAGGCGTGGCCGGTGAAGCCTCGGTGTATCAACAACCTGCCTTCCACCGCTAAAAATTGATCGTTTTTTATTCAATTCCCGCGTATGGGGCGCACTGCCCCCTTTCCCCCATTGAGCCGGGCCGGGGGCGCCCGCCTGTTCAGGTCGGCTTGAGGCGGGCAACCAGCCCCGCAAAGAGTTCCTGATGCGGATAGGCCTCGCTGATCAGCACGCGGATGCGCCGGCTGTTGCGAATGATCACCGCACCGATCTTGAGCAGTTTCAAGCGCAGGTTATGGATGCTCATGCGCGCCAATGCGGTGCCCTGGAGATGATCGCGTAGCCGTTCGAACAGCACATAGGCAAAGGCCGACAGCATCAGCCGCCACTGGTTGGTCCACCAGCGTGGGCTGGAGGTGCGGTCGGCGAACAGATCCAACTGTTGGTCCTTGATCCGATTCTCCATGTCGCCACGGCCGCAGTAGTCTTCGTAGTACTGCTGGGCAGCATCCTCGGCAAAGCGGGACACGACGATGAAGCGTGGATTGGCACCCTGCTCGCCATGTTCCAGGCGCGACACGACCAGGCGGCGCCTACGCCAACTACCGGCCTGATAGAGGAAGCGATACACGCCGGACATCTTCTGCCCGGTTTCTTGGTAGGCCTCGGCGACAGCTTGCATGGCCGGCGCCGCCATCCGCTGCAGGCGGGTGTTGCGGGCCAGACCCACCACATAATCCACCTGCTTGCGGTCACACCAGTCGAGCATGCGATGTCGGCAAAAACCGCCGTCACCGCGGAACACGATGCGGGTCTCTGGCCAGAAGCGGCGAATGAACTTGACCAGCAGTGCCAGGATGGCCCAACTGTGTCGGGCGCCATCGATGTTGCTCGGGCGCAAATAGCTCACCAGCAGATGGCGACCACAGAACACATAGAGCGGCAGGAAGCAGTAATGGTCGTAATAGCCATGGAAGAAGCGCCCTTCCTGATCACCATGCACCGGCACATCGGTCGCATCGAAGTCGAGCACGATCTCAGCCGGCGCCTGGTCATGCTGGGCGATGAAGTGCTCCCACAGCAGGCGATGGGCTTGCACCACCGTTTCGCGATCGGCTTGCTGTTCCAGGCGCCCCAGAGTGGATTTGCCGGCCAGCGGTTGCAGGCGGTTGACCGCAGTCTGCAGCGCGTAGTCATGGCGCAGGCCGTCATGATCGTTGAGATCCTCGTAGCCGGCGGCCAGTGCATAGATACGCTGGGCGAGCAGTGTCTGCAGTCCATGCTGGACACGCCCAGGATCACGCCGATCGGGAACGATTTTGGCCAGGCGGCGGGTCAAGCCATGTTGCCGGTCGACCTCGCGCAGCAGCAACAAGCCCGCATCCGAGGTGATGTGACCACCGGTGAAAGAGGCCTCGACGAGGCGGCGAGAGAGGGGTGAAAAGTGGAGTTTTTCTGGTAGCATTTTGTGCGCGGCTGAAGACTTATGGGGCTTTGTTTGGCGACAAGAATCATAAGGCTTTCAGCCGTTTTTGTTTATGCGGTCATGAGAAATCCGGGCTAGCGAGCAGTCTATGAAGCACGCAGTGCCAGAATCTCTACGGACATCAGTTGCAGTAGGGGCATCGGTAAAAAGTGAGATGCGGGAATCAAACCACCTCTGCTCACTTTCATCATGGATATCTAGCACTGCGGTTGGCCAAGCTGTTCGCTCGCGATATGTGGCGGATTGAGCGGCGGTGACCAAGGTGTGTGTGTCGGCAGTCTTAAATTCGGTATCGATGTTAATTCCGAGGTTGGCAACGGCTATGTTTACTTCCGTAATTTGGTCAGGGTCTAAAGGTTTGGTTGATGTGAAAATTAACTTGTCAGGGAAATCCTGAATGTTGAATGCTGGAAAGTTTTTCGGCAGTTGTCGCTTGATTTCCAGATGGAATTGAACAGCGTTCAGTGGGGCACCATGTAATTGCGACAGTTGCTCTACTGTGCGGGCGGGTAGTCGAGTTGCACCCGGCGGTGGTGTCTCTGTCAAGTCTACTTGATAGGCAATTACTCTACAGTGCTCATCAAACCATTTTTTTAGAGGCGTTCCGCCTGAAGTGATAGCAGTCGCGATATCGCTACAAGCTATATAGTATCTGCCATTTTTCTCCCATAGCCCTTGCAAGTTAAAGTCGGGCTGGGTGAGTAAAAGTCTTTCATACGAAACTTGGGCATACCCTTTTGCAAATCCGAATTTCGTCACGTGATTCTCACTTTCTAGAATTAGCAATTATTTTTATAGGGCAATGATCGGTATTGCCAAGTGCGTTAGAATTATAGATTGCCTTCTAAATATTAGCAGTTAATCTTCCGCATGCAGACTGTTTTGGTCAGCATTCAAGCACGTCAAAACTTCAGGCGCCCCTGTCTCTAGTGGAAAAGAGGATAGATTTATTTATCGGCCCACACGTCCGCTACTGGCCGGTTTCTGCCTGTCTCACCGGTTGCTAGGGGCCGATTTCAGCCCACTTTGAGCTACGTGGCTAGAAGGGTTGTGATCTGATTGACACTGATAACTTGCCCGCTCCAGATCATTTCAAAATGAGCGCTCTGGATGATCGAGGTAACAGGTCGCGGGGTCATCAGCGCCCAACAGATGTTGCCGGGAGATCGAACCGAATGGTAGCGCAGGCCTGGGTATCCCGCTCGTTTCACTTCGCTTCCCAATCGATTCGAGTGTGCGTAATCGTCCGGCGCATAGATGGCGTCTGAAAGCGGCAGTGCGGTGGCGTCTCTCATCCCGCTGTCGCTGAAGCTGGCGGTCAGCCCTCTGAAGACGAAACGCTCATAGTTGAGCTCCGGCACATTCGACCAGTAGTGCTCCTGGTGATGACGCACCTCGGCGATCGCGGTATCCATTCTGTCGGCCAGGTAGAGCACGCCGAAGTTGCCATTGCTGAAGCGCGAGCCGGCTGGATTGACGTGGGTGAAGGGTGCTGTCGCATACGAGCAGCCTGGGATGCCGAACGGAATCTGGTCACGCGGAATCAGCTCCAGGCGACCAATCTCGTTCTGCAGCCGTGGATTGGTTAGCGCCTGGATCTGATAAAGAGCTTCGAAGTCCTCGGCGTCGGCGACATCATCGAACAGGGCAATGGGCGGAAACTTGGAGTTGACCAAACGGTATGCTTGCAGACTTTCACCTTCCAGCACGGGAAGGTCTCCGAGCATTACCACTGGGCACCTCGTAGCGCGTCGATCCGTCGGAATGTCTCGTACAGCGAGATCATGTCGCCCTGCGCCATGATGTCGAGCGGCTTGCGGCCGTTGAAGAACTCATTGTGGTTCTCCATCGTGGGGAAGCCGTAGACGTTCTCGGGGTTGTCGAACACAACGCGCAGCGCTGCGTGGATGTTCAGCACAAGACTGATGCGCTGCATCTGATCGGAGTCCAGGCTTACCGCCCATGCCGAATCCTTCTGACTGGCTCGGGTGTAGGTGCTGCGGGAAATCCGCAGCACCCGGCAAGCCTGCTCGCAGGTGGCCTTCCACTTGTCCAGGATGTTCAGCGCGGCGCGCAGGCCGGCTGCGCACTGGGTTTTCGAGAAGTCCTGAGCTTGGATGGTGGCAGCTGTCATGGAGAGCCCTCGATTTAATCTGTAGGTCGAAATATAGCATATTTGAGTCTGCAGATTAACAGTGGCTATTGCACTGGCGCTGCTTCTAGCGTCCATTGTCACTGTCCGAGTGGAAGAACTGGACGGGGTGGGGAGTGTAGGTGGTGCCTTTGCCCATAAAACGTATGCGCTGGGCATCGCTGACTGCGTTGCACTGGGCCTCACCTAACTCTGCTCGATTGTCCCGGCACTGCAGTCGCAGTACCTTGAGCCGCTCGGGATTCTCCGCAAGCGCTTCAGCCGACTCAAACGGCATTGGCTTCTCGCATGCGCTGAGCAGCAATGCAGCCAGCAGTAATGACATCTTTTTCATCAAGCGATCTCCTTCTGTAATGAGTGATCCGGCAGCAACGCTTGGCTTTCCGCCGGACTCACCCGCCCGATAAACCGGGCCAGTTGCTCGGCCGGATCGCCTTCGCGCCGCACCAAGTAAGTGGTCAGCACGGTTGCGCAGCCGTCTAGCGGCCGGGCCACGACGTCCGGATTGTTCAGTTCGTTGATGCGCGCCAGGCTGGAAAAACCCAATCCATACCCTGCGGCGACCAGCGCCATCATCAGGTCCAGGGTGGGGACGCGGTCAGCGATGGTCAGCCGCGTATCTACGGCGCCCAGCACCCGCTGCAGCTGTTGCCAGAACCCTTCACAAACTTGCGGATCGCAAAGGACTAACGGGTAGCGCACCACCTCGTTGAGTGGCACGCGCCGGTAGCTCAGCAGTGGGTGGCGGGCAGGTACCGCCACCACCAGCGGATCGAACCAAACCGGTTCGGCTATCAGCCCATCGCCCACTTCGTCGGACTGGGCGAGCCCGATGTCGAACAGGTCATCGTTCAGGCCTCTGACCTGTTCGCTGAAGGTGACTTCCGACAGGCAGATCTCGACCTCCGGTTCCTCCTCGCGGCATTGGGCGAGCAGGGTGGCCAGGCGTGCCTGCGGGATGCCATCGGACAGCGCGACGCGAATACGCCCGCGGTAGCCGGCCGCCGCACTCTTGACGCTGGCCTTGGCTTGGTCGACCACGGCCAGCACCCGGCGCGCTTCTTCCAAGAGCACCTTGCCGGCCCAGGTCAGCCGCGTGCGCCGCGTGGTGCGCTCGAACAACTGCACACCCAGGCGGTACTCCAGTTCCTTGATGATCCGCGAGAGAGGCGACTGTTCGATATGCAGGCGCGCGGCGGCACGGGCGAAGTGCAGTTCTTCTGCGACGGCGATGAAACAGCGAAGGTGGCGCAGTTCCACGGCCTTTCCTCCGTCAGTTGTAGGGTTCGGCTTGCACGTCGCCGTTCCAGGTTGGCTGGCGACGCAGGTTGATGATCTGCAGCAGGGCGCCTAGCGCGGCGACACCACCGGCACTGGCGGCCAGGGTCCAGGTGGGCATCTGCAACAGCAGCACGAAGCCGCCAGCTGCGGCGCCGATGGCGCTGCCCAGGTACAGCGCCGACTCGTTCAGGGCGATGGCCAGGTTGCCGTCACCTTGGGCCTGCCGTGCCAGGATCAGCTCGTTGTTCTGCGGCACCTGCAGTGCCCAGCCGACCGCGCCCCATAGCGCGATGGGCAGCATCACCAACCAGGTGCTGAGGGCCGCCGCCAGCGGCAGCACGAACAGCGACACGGCAAGGATCAGCATGATGGCGAAGGTCAGCACCGGGCCCTTGATGCGATCCACCAGGGGGCCGATCAGGAAGCTGCCCAGCACGCCGCCGATGCCCCAGACCCACAGATAGGGGGTGACCGAACGCACCGCGCCGTAGGCCGGGTCAGCCAGCAATGGGGCGATGAAGGTGTACATGCCCAGGCTGGCGATGGCGGCGAGCAGCGACACCAGCAGGATGACCAGCACATGGCCGTCGCCGAGGATCGCCAGCTTCTGACTCAGCGTGGTGGCGGTTGCTGCCGGCAGGGATGGGAGCTTTAGCAGCAGGCCGACAAGGGCCACCAGACCGAGCAGGGTTACGAGCCACAAGGCGGCCTGCCAGCCCAGCTGTTCGGCGATCAGCAGGCTGAGCGGCACGCCCAGCACCACACCGCTGGCCATGCCGCCCATGATGATGGCGATGGCCTTGCCGCGTCGTTCCGGAGTGGACACCGCGGCCGAGGCGCCGATGCCCATGGCCAGATAGACGCCGGCACCGATACCGGCGATGGCGCGCCAGGCCATCAACGCGGTGAAGCTCTCGGCCAGCGCGCTGGCGGCGTTGGCGATGACGAACAGGCCCAGGGCTAGCAACAAGCCGGCGCGCTGGCGATGCGCCGGCGTCAGGGCCACAAAGATCGGCGAACCCAGGCCATAAGCCAGGGTGAAGGCAGTGACCAGTTGAGCGGCCACCGCGACGGATACCGCGAACGAGGCCTCGATCATCGGGATCAGCCCGGCGGTGACGTAGGAGGCCATGCCGAGGGCGAAGGCCCCCAGCGCTATGAGGTAGATGGGTGATTGGTTGGGTGTGTGCATGCTCGGACTCGCTTGCGTTGCAAGAACGCGTGGGTGGTACAGCGTAGGGATGCGACCCCGCACCGGGGCCGCATCCGGTTGGGGACTAGAGTTCGAGGCTGACGTCGTACTCGTTCAGCCAGGTGTTGAGGCCGACCGCCAGCTCCATACCCATGCGCTCGTACATGGGCGAGACGCTGTCGAGCGGCTTGGCCAGGGTCTGCTGGATACGGCCGCTGTCGAGCAGTGGCGTCACCGGCGCGTTGTGATCCGCCTGGATAGCGGCCAGGGCATCACGCAGCGCCTGCTCGTAGGCTGGATCCTGAGTCGAGGGATATGGGCTCTTCACCCGCTCGCTGATCGACTCTGGCAGCAGGTCGCGGGTCGCCGCGCGTAGGATGCTTTTCTCTCGCCCGTCGAAGGCCTTCATCGCCCAGGGGATATTGAAGGCGTACTCGACCAGGCGGTGGTCGCAGAAAGGCACCCGCACCTCAAGGCCGACAGCCATGCTCATGCGATCCTTGCGGTCGAGCAGGGTCTGCACGAAGCGTGTCAGGTTGACGTAGCTCATCTGCCGCATGCGCTGGTCGACCGCGCTTTCGCCCGGCAGCACCGGCGCCTCGGCAATGGCCTGGGTGTAGCTGTCGCGCAGGAAACTGTGCATGTCGAGTTGGGCCAGCAGTCCTGGATCGAACAGGGTCTTACCGTCGAAGTACTTGCCGGTGACCGAGGCCAGCCAGGGGAAGGTATCGGCCTGGATCGCCTCCGGATCGTGGAACCAGCGGTAGCCACCGAAGACCTCGTCGGCGCTCTCGCCCGACAGTGCCACCGTCGAGTGCTTGCGCACCTCCTGGAACAGCCGGTAGAGCGACGGCCACATGTCGCCCCAGAACGCCGGCGGCAGGTCGAGGGCGCGAACGATCTGCGCACGCAGCGCCGGATCGGCCAGCTCGCGGCTGTCGAGGACGATCTCCTGGTGGCTGGAGCGGATCATCTCCACCAGGTCACGCACAAAAGGCGCATCCGGCGTGCCCCGCACGGCATCACCGGTGAAGCCGCTGCCGTGGTCGACGAAGTCGACGGAGAAGGAGCGGATGTTCTCCTTGCCGGCGGCCAGCAACTTCTTCGACGCCAGCGCGGTGATGATCGAGGAATCCAGGCCGCCGGAGAGCAGGCTGCACAGCGGCACGTCGGCGACGATCTGGCGGTCGACGATGTCCTCCAGCAGGTCGCGGGTATGGCGGATGGTCTCGTCCAGCGTGTGTTCGTGCTCGCGCGCCTCCAGCTTCCAGTAGTGGCGGCGCCCCAGGCCCTGGCGGTTGATGCGCACGATCTCGCCGGGCATCACCTCGCGCATGCCGTCGAACACGGCGTGGCCCGGCGTCTTCACCATCTCCAGAATTTCGCGCAGACCATCGGCGCACACTTTGCGCGGTACCAGCGGATTGGCCAGCAACGCCTTGGGCTCGGAGCCGAACACCACGCCATCCGCGGTGGGGAAGTAGTACAGCGGCTTGACGCCCATGCGGTCGCGGATCAGCAGCAGCTCCTGCGTACGCAGGTCCCAGATGGCGAAGGCATACATGCCGTTGAGGCGCTCGACGAAAGCCTCGCCCCATTCGACATAAGCGCGCAGCACCACCTCTGTGTCGCTGCGGGTTTTGAACTGATGACCGAGTCGCTGCAGCTCGGTACGCAGCTCTCGGAAGTTGTAGACCTCGCCGCTGTAGGTGATGGCCGCGACCTCGCGCGGGCCACCGTGCAGGGCGGTCATCGGTTGGCGACCGCCCTCCAGGTCGATGATCGACAGGCGCCGATGGCCCAGGCCGACCGGTCCGTCGATCCACAGCCCGCCGGCATCCGGCCCGCGCCGGGCCATGGTGTCGGTCATGCGCTGCAGGGTGTCGCGTTGCGTTTCCAGGTTCTGGCTGTATGACAGCCATCCAGCGATTCCACACATAGTCGTTCTCCTTGTGATTGGGTTAACCGAGGCTTTCCAGGTCGCTGTCCTCGGCCAGCAGCACGCGCGTCTCGCCATGGACGTAGCGCGCCGGTGCTGGGGCTCGGGCATGGGTTTCCAGGTCGTTGAGCAGGCGCTGTAGCGCCACGGCGGTGTCGAGCCCCGCGAAGGGCTGGCGGGGCGTCTCCTTGAGCGCCACGGCGCGCACCACCTGCCGGCACAGCCGCGAGAGCTTGTGCAGGGTGTCCAGGCCAGGCTCGTCGGGCGCGGTGGCGAACTCGTGCAGCAGCTCCTCGGCGCCGTTGGCACCGCGCGTCCAGATCCGCAGCTGGTCGTGATCCCAGCGCGGCGTGTCGAACACCAGGCGCGCATGGATCAGCCGGGTATCGCGATCGACGAAGCTGAAATCCACGGTGCGTTGGCGCACGATGTTGACGAAGCTGGCGTAGCCGGTGATCCGCGCTTCGCCCAAGCTGGCGATGAGTTGCAAGGTGTCGAGCACCTCTGCGCCGGAGATGGAGAAGTCCGAGCGCACACCGAGCACGCCATCGAGCTGGAGCTGGCCGGCGCGCGGGCAGATCCAGCCGAGCAGATCCAGGGCATGAATCACCTCGCTGGTCACGCCGCAGGTGGGGCGGTAGTCGTTGATACGGTCCTTGCCCCAGTGGAAGCTGGCACGTACCAGTTGCCAGTCATGGCGCTCGACCCAGTCGCGCAACTGCTGGGTCGCATCCGAGTAGCGCTCCACCAGGTCCAGGGCAAAGCCACTGATCCGATCTAGCGCACCGAGCAGCTCATCCAGGTCGTCAGCAGGCGTGACCAGGGGTTTCTCGCAGAGCACGAAGCCCCGGTAGCCGGCCAGCTGCTTGAGCACAGGCGCATGGCTGTGGTCGTTGACGCTGACCACCACGATGTCCGGCTCAAACACCAGCAGCGCGCGGCCAACGTTATCGAAGTAGGGCAGTTCGGTCGTCTTCTGCCGACGCCCGACATAGGCTAGAGACAGCGGCAGGCCGGTACTCGTGGCGATATGTTCGAAGGCGCGGCGGTAGCGGTTGCCGGCGTAGCCCAGGCCGATGATCAGAATCTTCATGCCGAGGCCTCCTGACGGATCAGCAGGCGCTCGTCGCTGACGGCGAAGCCGAGGGTCTGGTACAGCGTGCCGGCATCCGCGGTGCTCTGCAGCACCACGCAGCCGACGTCGCGGTTGGCGAACCAGCGCAGCAGGTGCTGCATCAGTTGCTTGGCGATGCCACGGCCCCGCCACTGCGGTTCCACCACCACCGACTGCACCCAGCCGGACAGGCCGTTAAGGCAGCCCGGTGCCGGCGCGCGTTGGTCGATGATGGCGGTTGCGCAGCCCAGCACCTGGCCGGATTCCCTGTGCTCGGCGGCGAGGATCTGCACGCAGTCGCTGTCGTTCAGGCGGCTATTCAGCCAGGTGCGGTAGGCCGCCCGCCAGCGAGCCGCGTCCTGCGGCGTCTTGCTCGAATAGCTGGCGTTGCTGCCGTCTAACAGATAGGCGCGCAGTTCCACCAAACGGGCCAGATCGGCCTGGTTCGCCGGACGTATTGTGAAGAAGGACTGTTCCATCTCAGGCCACCTCCGCAGCGAACACCTCGGACGCAAGCGGGATGCTGAAGTGATCGAAGGTCTCGCGCAGCGACACCGCCAGATGTTCGATCTGCGCATCGCTGTGGTTCGGCGTAGCGTTGATCCGGAAGCGCTCCGTCCCTACCGGCACGGACGGATAGTTGATCGGCTGCAGGTACACACCATGGTTATGCAGCAGGCGTTCGGCCGCTGCCTTGCAGCGCTTGGCTTCACCTACCCGTACCGGTAGCACGTGGGTCTGCGAGCAGGGCATCACCGGCACGTCATGGTGCTTGAGCCGCTCGCGCAGCTTGGCGGTCTGGGCATGCAGGCGATTACGCTCGGTACTGCTGGCCTTGAGGTGCTCGACGCTGGCCAGGCAGCCTGCGGTGATGGCCGGCGGCAGAGAAGTGGTGAAGATGAAACCTGTGGCGAAGGAGCGCACCGCATCGACGATCACCTGGGTCGAGGCGATATAGCCGCCGATTACGCCGATGGCCTTGGCCATGGTGCCCTGGATGATGTCTACCTGATCGGCCACGCCCAGCTCGGCGGCGATACCGGCGCCGCGCGGGCCATACATGCCCACGGCATGCACTTCGTCGAGGTAGGTGAGGGCGTTGTAGCGCTTGGCGATCGCAACGATCTCGGCGATGGGGGCGATATCCCCATCCATCGAGTAGACCGACTCGAAGACCACGATCTTCGGCTGACCCAGCGGGTAGCTGGCGAGGATCTGCGCCAGATGCTCGACGTCGTTGTGGCGGAAGATCTTGCGCTCGTTGGGCGTGGAGCGAATGCCGTTGACGATGGAGGCGTGGTTCAGTTCGTCACTGATTACTACGCAATCGGGAATACGCCGCAGCAGGCACTGGAGGGTTGCATCGTTGGAGCCGAAGCCGGTGGGGAAGACCAGCGCCGCCTCCTTGTCATGCCAGTCAGCCAAGCTTTCTTCCAAGCTGGCATACACCTCGTGCGAACCGCCGATATTACGCGATCCGCCGGAGCCCGCTCCGTAGGTCTCCAACGCATCGTGCATCTGTTCGCGCACTGCAGGATGTTGCGACATCCCGAGGTAGTCGTTGCTGCACCAGACCACCACCGGTTCTTGCTCACAGCCATCCAGTTTGGCCAACGGGTACTGGCCGCAGATACGGCTGAGGGTGGTGAAGGTGCGGTACTGGTTGGAGGACTTCAGTGTCTCCAGTTGTTCCCGAAGAAGTGCTTGGTACATCCGTTTATCTCCTTAGCGAGTTGATGACACGTCTCTGTGTGGTTCCTCATCAAGCGAGAGCCCTGGCACGGGTAATTGCGGCCAGGTCGGGCTATTCTTCTAGGGATTTATAGGGGTTACAATTTGACTGTTTATCCTAGTACTGGAGGTAACCGTATGAGCGCGCCTCGCACAGCTGAACGCACTCGGGTAGAGCTGGCCGAATTCCTGCGTAGTCGCCGCGAACGAATTTCGCCGGAGGAGGTGGGCCTGCCCGCCGGTAGTCGACGGCGCACGCCAGGGCTGCGTCGCGAGGAGGTCGCGGCACTGGCAGGGGTGGGTTTGTCCTGGTACACCTGGCTGGAACAAGGGCGGGACATCAGCGTGTCTGCGACCTTCCTCGACAACCTTTCGCGCACGCTCAAGCTGGATGCCACCGAGCGTCGCCACCTGTTCCTGCTGGCTCACCAGCGTCTGCCGCCAGAGCCGGGCAAGACCTGGTGCACGGTGCCTGCGCTGATTCACCGACTGATGGGCGACATCCCCTCGCGCCCGGCCTACGTGCTCAACCTGCGCTGGGACGTATTGGCCTGGAATGCCGCGGCGGATCGGGTGTTCGGTTTCTCCGCGCTGCCGGCGGACCGCCGCAACCTGTTGTGGATGCTGTTCACCAGCCCGGCCATGCGCGAGCTGTTCAACCCTTGGGATGAGCAGGCGCTGCAGATCCTCTCCAGCTTTCGCCGCGACTTCGTGCGGGCGACCCAGGATCCGGATATCGCCGCGCTGGTGAAGGACCTGGAGAAGGCCTCGCCGGACTTCAGGGACTGGTGGCGGCAGCAGGACATCCACGGCCCGTGCCAGGGGATCCGCCACCTGCACATCGAAGCGGTTGGCCAGGTGGTGTTCGAACACACCACGCTGACCATCGACGAGGATCGCCACCTGCGGCTGGTCTACTACGCAGCCAAGGAAGGCATGCCGCAGAGCCGCGACTTCGAGCAGTGGTTGCAGCAGGAACCGGCGTTGGTATAAGCCCCGGCGCCTGTTGCTCAACCAATCGACGGCCCGCGCTGGCGACCCAGTTGCCAGGACGCGCTGTTGCCTTGGATCACTGCCGACACGCTCTGCCCAAGCCTCTGCTCGACCACCGGCTTCCACGGCACCAGGCTGAAGCCGATGCCATCGTCGAGCAGGGCATAACGGCCGCTGGCCAACTGCACGCTGCGCCGGTAGATCCCACTGACGCGCTGGCCCTCGACTACCGGGCGATACTGCATGCCCGTCTGCGCCGAGATCTCGCGCGCCGTTGCGGCCAGCTCCCGTCCTCGCAGGGTGGCCAGCAGGTTGCGTGAGAGCGCCACGCGTTGGCCTTGGCGTTCGGCCAGCCCCAGTTCCACCAGGAAGTCGGCACGCTGTCGCAACGCTTCACGCACTTCCTTGCCGAAGCCCTTGTCGACCAGCTCGCGGTTGCCGCCGATCAGCTGTTGGTCCAGCCAGGTCGCGCCGACGGCGCGTACCTGCTGCTCGAGGGGCAGCGGTGTGCGCAGCTCGACGGCGACATCGCCCAGGCGGCGAGCATCATGCTGCCGGCCTTGCTCGGGCAGGTCGGCCGGCACCCGCCAGACACCCTCGGCCAACCGCTCGACGATACCGGCCCGGCGCAGGGCTTCGAGGCGGCGCACATGACGCTCGATCAGTGCATCAGGATCATGTCCGTCGCTCGACTGCGAGCGTGCCAGGGCCAGGTGATGATCGGTTCGATAAAGGCCGTCCGCAGCCAGCGAAGCAATCGAGCGATCCACCGCGCGCGGCTTGCTCAGACTGCGTGTTTCCACCAGGCCGCCGATGGGGTAGTCGGCCAGCTCCGCACGGGTAGGCAGGGCCAGGTAATGCGCCTTGCCGTCGAGGCCGTCGACCACTAGATAGCCGCGGTCGTTTAGCTCGTCGGCCAGGCCCTTGGATACGATCCTACCGACCACAACAGAACCATCCTTGCCCGGCTCGAAGACCGCCAGCTCGCGCTGCAGGCTACCCATGGCCCGTTGCATCGTACGCACGATATCGCCGCGCTCGCCCATGGCGCGCAGGGTCGCCTCGACGTCGTCATGCAGGAGCCAATGCCCAGGTCGAACTTCATGGGCCAGTTCAAGCTTCTGCAGATGCTGCAAGCGGCCGATCAGCAGTTGCCGACGTGGATGGTTTGCAAGTGTTTTCAGGCTCAGGCCGCCGGCCAGGCGTTCGCGCAGCAGGTTGCGATCCAGGCTGGTGAAACGCTCCTGCTGCACCTCGCGCTGTAGGCTCTGCTGGATCTCCAGCTCGGTGCGCGGCCCCAGCCATTCGGTGGCCAGCTCAGAAGCACGGTTGCGCATGCCCTCGGCGATGTAGTCGCGGGCGATCACCAGGTCCTTGCCGGTGTCGTCCTTGCCGCGCAGGACGATATGGGTGTGCGGGTTGTCGGTGTTCCAGTGGTCGACCGCCACCCAGTCGAGGCGGGTGCCGAGGTCGGCCTCCATCCGGCTCATCAGGTGGCGGGTGTAGGTGCGTAGGTCGTCGAGTTGCTCAGCGTCCTCGGGCGAGACGATAAAGCGAAACTGGTGGCGGTCATCCCAGCAACGTTCCTCGAACGCATTGAGGTCGGCCTGGTCGGTCAATGATCCATAGGCCTGACCCGGATCGCCCTCGCGACTGACTCCGTCGCGCTCAATGTAGCGAAGGTGGCTGAGCGTCGAGCGCTTGCCAGCCTGGCGCAGGTTTACCAAGCGTGTCTTGATGGTGACGCGACGGGCGTTGGACGGCAGTTGCTGCGCGCTGAAACGAGCGGCGACATGCCCGCGGCCGAGGCGGGCGCCGGGCTGGTGGCCCGCCTTGCGCGGATTTCCGGTGCCGGCCTTGTTGGCCTGGCGCAGCACCTGATTGACGAAGGGTTGACCGCGTTGCTGCGGCTTGCCCGGCTGCGGGCGAAAACGCAATTCGTCGTCCTGACGACTCCCTTTGCTCATGTTTGGACTCCTCCAAGTTGATCGCAGTACGGCGTGTCAGGCACGCTTCCCGGCCAGTGAAACTGTAGGGCGAGCACTATTTCGGCACCTGGCGACACCGGCGCTGTGTCGCCGCCAACCCCCGTGCAGACTGCTTTCCAGGCCAACGAAGTGCCGCCCCCTTTTATCTTGCCCTCCGCTTTTTCCGTGCCTTTGCGCTGCTGAGCTGGGTAATCAGGGGAGGCAGAATGGCGACTTCCAAAGCCCCTGGTCGGCAGGCGAGGGCCGAAGTATCTGCAGCCTGGCGGCCCGCGACTGTGCGCACCGAGCGCGTGCGTTCCGCAGGCGGATCGACACGGAGAAGGCCTGTTCATCGACGCGACTCCAGCCACAAGGGCCGCGCCCGCCCGATCACCGCGTCGACAGAGATTGGGCCGAAGTAGCGGCTGTCGAACGACGCCGGGTTGCTGCTGCTGAGCAGGAACAGCTCATTGCCAACCAGACGCCGACACGCCTGCCAGCTTGGCAGCGCGCGACCCTGTCGATCCCATCTCGAGCGCTTGGCCACAAGGACGCCATCGATGCGCACCTGGCGGCCTTGCACGCATACCTGCTGCGGCGCCATCGCCGCCACGGTCTTCAGTAACGGCACGTTCGCCGGCAGGTAGCCGCGCCGCGCCGCCAGCGACCTCACCTCCGGCGGCAGGCGAACCAGCACCAGGTCGCCAGGCGCCAACGAGTTGGCCGGCGAAATGCGGTACCAACCGACGGGCACGCTGTCGGACGCGTTGTAGACCAGCCGCGGTGGCGACGTCGCAATCGTTGCCCAACCCAGGGCAAATAAGCCGACGGCGAGTAGCGCCAGTGGCCACCGCGCGCCGCGAGTACCCGGCGTCATGCAGTGGCCTCCGGAAACTGCCGCTCCAGCACCTCGCGCAGCATCTCCGTCATGGTCACGCCGCGGTTGAAGGCCGCCAGCTTGATGCGCGTGCGCAGTGCCGGCGTCACGTCCAGCGTCAGCCGGGCGCTGTAGCGCTCGGCCTTGCCGCTGTCGACGGCGGCGCCCTGGCGTATCCAGGCTTCGGCGTTCGGATCGGTCAGCGGGCGTGCGCCGATACCGATGCGCTTGCTGCTCATGGCGACCACCTCAGTAGCTCGTCGACCAGACTGCTGACCTCGCGCGCGGCGGCGCTGTCCGGCGCCAGTTCGCGTGCCAAGCGACCTGCTGCCACGCTCTCGGCGAAGACGATGCGCTGGCGTACCTCGGCCTGCAGTGCCGGTAGCGGTTGGTCGGCCAAGGCGCCGCGCGCTTCACGGCCGATCACCGTGGTGCTGACGCGGCGGTTGATGGCGAACGCTGCGCGCAGTGTGGGCCTGAACACCTGCGCTTCGCGGATCAGGTTGACCATCTCCGCGCTGGCCCACAGGTCGTAGGGGCTGGGCTGCACCGGGATCAACACGCGATCGGCCGCCAGCAACGCCGAGCGGGCGAGGGCGGCGATGCGCGGCGGCCCGTCGATGATGATGTGATCGGCACGACGAGCCAGCTCCGGGGCTTCCTGGTGCAGTGTCTCGCGCGCCAGGCCGACAGCACTGAACAATCTCGGCAAACCTTGCTGGCTGCGCCGTTGTGTCCAATCCAACGCCGAGCCTTGCGGATCGGCATCGAGCAGGATGACGTTCTTTCCACGCAGGGCCAGTTCACCGGCGATATGGGTGGCGAGGGTGGTTTTGCCCACCCCGCCTTTCTGGTTGAGCAGGGCGACGATCATGGCCGGATCTCCCCGGCCAAACTGCCCCGATCAGCACCTGTCCACAATCCGGCGCTGCCCCAATAACAAGTTAGAGCTTTTAAGTTAGTTAAGTTAAGGGAGGCTGTCGGCCCCGCCAGCCTTGGCCTGCAGAGGCGTTCGTGCGCCTGAAAGCACGTGCGCCGTGCTCCTGATAGCACGGGCCGGCATGCGCCTGAAAGCACGTCTGGATTCACAGCTTTTCCAGAAGATATCCCCGTGCCGTCTACGGCACGTGCCGGAAGGCCAGCAGCTCGGTCGAACGCGACAGACGCACCACTTCCAGGCGATACCCAGGCAGCGATTGGCGAGCCGCCAGCGCACGCAGATCGAGGGCGAAGTCTGAATAGCGCGCCGAGCTGCCCGACTTGCGATACAGATGGCGAAAGTCGAACTGCCAGCCGTCCTTCTGCTTGCCGCCGTGCTTGCGCACCAGGCGATACAGCCAGCGCTCGATGCCGCCGGTGAGACGAAAGTAGGCCGGGTCGATGGTCAGCACTAGAGCCTGATCCAGCACCCCGCTGTAAAACCAGTCCGGCAGGATCAGCTCGATACCCAGTGGCCGGCCATCCGCCGCGGCTAACTCCTTCCACTCGTTGATCCAGGAGAAACGATGTAGACGCCGGCCGGTGGTCTCGCGGATCGACGTGGCCACGCTGGTCGATTGCAGCCGATCCAGGGCGGCCTTCAGGCGCTGGTAGTCGCGCAGCGAGGTGCCCCGGCCGATGAAGCGCAGGATCTGGTAGGGCGTTGCACGCATCAGCCGCGAAGTGGGGATATCCGCATCGCGCGCCTCTACAAGTTGGCTGGCCGCCCAGATCAGGATGTCGGCATCCCAGATCGTGGCGATGCCGTGTTCCAGCGTGCCCTCCACGCGCACCGTCACCTCGCCCGAGCGAAAGTCGATCGGCACGGTGCGCCGCGACTTGGCCAGCGAGAAGAACGGATGCGCCATCAGATCCTGGGCGTCGCGTGGCGCCAAATCCCCCGGCAGGGCACGAAACAGATCCAGTTGCTCGTTCTGCGAAGTCAAATCGAGATGCTGACGATTCATGAGCGAAGGTTTCACTGATCATCACGCTGCACTCCCGGGTGGCGGTCGATGTACTCGGGATCGAAGGTGGTCTCGAAGCTGCGCTCACCGGCCCAGGCTTCGAGGTCGGTAACCGCGTACATCACCCGCCGGCCAAACTTGTGGAAGCGCGGTCCGCCGCCGATTACCCGCTGCTTCTCCAGCGTGCGCGGCGACAGCCGCAGGAAGGCCGCGGCTTCGCTGTTGGTGAGGTAACGAGGGGTAGGGCAGGCCTGTGATGTTTGCGCCTCGCCAGCGCTTTCCACGGGCTGCATGGCATGCGTCATCGGCCCGGCCTTGCGGTGCAGCGGGGCATCGAGATCGATGCGACGCGAGTGATGGGAAAGATTGGTTGAGTGCGACATGGTGTGTTCTCCGTTGACGTGGGAGGTGCACCGTGCGGCAGCCGTCGCGCTCGATCATGCCGGGTTGGGTCTGGGCGAATGCGCAGGCAGGAGTGGCGAGGATTGATACCGAGAAGGTCTGGACGCTGACCGGGTACGCCTATCTACGCGTGTCACCGGCCATGGTTCCCAAGCACGCCAAGCTCCGTGCGTGCAGCCTAAGGATTTACGGGTCTACGGCTTTCCACAAAACCGGAAAACCGCATCGGCGGATTTCCGTAAATCCGTAAAAACGTAAATCCGCTTCTCCACAAACCCGTAAATCCGTGGATACGGATCGACGGATTTGGGCAAAACCGTAAGACCGTAACGGTCTCAATCAGCGGACGACCCAACGAGGTTGCTCCAGGCTGATCGCTGGGTGCAGACGCCTGTGCATCAGCCGTCCGGGTGGGGCGCGCGGGTGGCCGGCAGGACAGGGGCGCAAAAAAAACAAGGCACCGGGTCTTCCCGGTGCCTTCCGCTGGGTTAGCGATTCCAGAACACATGCACCTGCTCGAAGCCGGTCTCCAAAGTAAACACGTCGCCGCTGTATTCCATGTCGCGGGCCATGGCACCGTAGTCAATGTACATAGCCAGGTGCGGCGGAATGCTGGTGGTTTCCTCGGTCAGCTCCTGGGCGTAGTCGGCCAGCGAGCTGTAGCAGCCGCAATAATCTTCCTCAGCCGCCTTGCGCGCCTGCTCCAGGTCGTTGAAGTGAGCGAGCAGGGCGCCGCCGAACGCGGGGTACTCCTCGATGAAGCACGCAATCTCATGGGCGTTTTCGAGGCCCTCGTACTCACCGAGGCGGTAGCCGTCGAAGCCCTCGAAGTCGTGGATGGCATACTCCTCCGCACCCTCGACAGGGGAGGCCGCCAGCATGGCACTGACCTGCGCCTGGAGGTCGTCCAGCTCCAGGGTGGCGTCGATCCAGACGCCATGCAGGTGACCGGCGTTGTACGCGGCCAGGTCGGCAACGTAGATCCTGATTTCTTCGCTCATGGCTTTCGCTCCTTCGTCTTCAGGGTTCTGCGCTTGCGCTGCGCATGAACCCCTGCCGACTAGGGCGACTAAGGCGGTCGTGAAAAAATCAGGAAAAATCGCGGAGGCTCCACCCAGCGCAGCGTCCGGGTGGAAACCGTCTATTTTTCTTGATTTTGAGGGGGCAAGAACCCCTGCTTTGGAAAGAGGGAGAGCGTCACCATGGGTGGTGACGGCATGCCTGATTCGCCAGTGGGTAACTGACCGGAGTCGGCTCCGGGCTGTGCCGAAAGACTGCATGAGATAACCTTGCGCCACGAATCAACCATGAAGCTGCGAACTGAACGATGGGTTTTGAACAACTAGCTGAGCTACGCGACCGCCTGCGAGCCGAAAAAGTGCAGGTAAAGACGGATAGTCCGAAGCAGCGTGTGCGGAAGCCTTCTCCGCAGACGAAGCCTCGCGAGCAAGATCCTGCGGTGGAAGCGATCTGGCGACTGCAGAAGCATTTTCCATTGGCCTTTCCGGTTAACCCGGCCCCCAAGGTTCCCCTAAAGGAGGGCATTCTCAAGGATGCCGAGCAACATCTGGAGTTGCTCGGAATATCCAGCGAACAGCTCAAGCAGGGTATCGCTACCTGGTGTCGAGGAAGTCGATACTGGGCAAGCATGACGGAGAATGCGCCGCGCCTGGACTTGAGCGGTCGGGCAGTTGGCATGGTGACGGCGGCTCAGGCTCTGCATGCGAAGCAGCAGGCCAAGCGGCAGCGCGGACAAGCACGACGTAATCAGTCGAAGCCGAAAGAGCGTATACAGGGCTCCGCCGCAGAGACAGCTGTCGAGTAGTTTGTGGATTCACACTACTCGCGCTCGGCACCGAGTTGCCCAATCATTGGCAAGGTGCGCGAGGCTGTTCGAAGAGCTGCAAATGGCCGGCACCGCTTACCAGAAGTGCTCGCTATCGGCCATGAGCGGTGCATCCGCACATCTAGCTAGCGGGCATTCACATCAGGCAGAAACCGGCCCAGAGTGTGTAAAAACACTTTCGCATCTTGTATGCC
>MCND01000125.1_pt1 | contig 34561 bp, 28 predicted proteins | sample 778211 | NCBI WGS metagenome assembly MCND01 (sample SAMN04296812, study PRJNA304217) | bioreactor metagenome | isolation source: activated sludge enriched with benzalkonium chloride | place: Turkey: Istanbul urban wastewater treatment plant
GAACTACTACGACAGCCAGGGCATCATGGTGAACAAGTCCCTGAACGTCAAAAGCGCCAAGGAACTGGACGGCGCCACGGTCTGCGTGCAGCCCGGCACCACCACCGAACTGAACCTGGCTGACTGGTTCCGCTCGCAGAACATCGTCTTCAAGCCCGTGGTCGTGGAACGCCTGGACGAGATCATCCGCGCCTTCGCGGTGGGCCGCTGCGATGCGTTCACCGGCGACAAGTCGCAGCTGGCGGCGGCGCGCAGCAACCTGGAGAACCCGGAAAAGTACGACATCCTGCCGGAGAACTTCTCCAAGGAACCCCTGGGCCCGATGGTCCGCCAGGGCGACGAACAATGGTTCAACGTGGTGCGCTGGACCCTGTTCGCCATGCTGGAAGCCGAGGAATACGGCATCACGTCCAAGAACGTCGACGAAATGCTCAAGAGCACCAACCCCAACGTGCAGCGCCTGCTGGGCGTGACGCCGGGCATGGGCAAGAACCTGGGCGTGGACGACAAGTGGGCCTACAACATCATCAAGAACATCGGCAACTACGGCGAGAGCTTTGAGAAGAATCTCGGCCCCAGCAGCCCGCTGAAGCTGCCGCGCGGCCTGAACGCTTCTTACCGCGATGGCGGGCTGATGTACGGTTGGCCGGTGCGTTAAACAAGCAACCTCTCTCCAGGCATCGCCCGCTACGGCTTCGCGCCGTGGAACAGCGGCGATGCCTGGATCCGTTCCAGCATGCCGCGCGCGGCGCTCGTCAACGGCCGGTTGGCCCGCACGATCAGCCGCGTCTGCGCCGCCTCGAAGATGGGGTTGGTGGTGCGCAGCGCCACCAGTTCGCCCCGGGCGACTTCCTTCACCACGGAATTCGCCGACGTGAAGGTCAGCCCCAGGCGGCTCTCCACATAGCGCTTGAGCGTCACCACCGAGTTGGCGATGAAGCTGGGCGACAGCACGATGTTCTCGGACAGTTCCGCCATCTCGATCAGCTGGCGCAAGCCGAAGCCCGGCCCCATCAGCGCAATCGGATAGCGCGCCACGTCCTTCAGCGTCGGCCGCTTGCGCTGCCGCGCCAGCGGATGATCCGGCCACGCGATCACGCACAGAGGATGGTTGCGCGTATGAACCACGCGTATGCCGGGGTCCGCCGGCGCGCCGAACACCACGCCGATATGCGCGTCGTCGTGCACCACGGCGCGCACCGCGTCGGAAGCGCCAGCCACCTTCAGCGACACCCGCACGCCGGGATGCTGCCGGCAGAATTCATCCACCACGCCGCTCATCAGGATATCGACGAAGCCCTCGCTGGTGACGATCTGGATATCGCCGCGTTGCAAACCGTTGACCTCGTCCAGTCGGGCGCGCAGGGCCTGTTCGCTGGCCTGCCGGTCGCGGCAGTGATCCATCACAATGGCGGCCATGTCGGTGGGCACGATGCCGCGGCCCTTGCGCTCCAGCAGCGCCACGCCCAGCTCCGTCTCCAGCAGCTGGATCTGGCGGCTGACGATGGACGGCTCCACGCCCAGGCGCTCGGCTGCGCCGCGCACCGATCCGGTCGTCACCGCCTCGAAGAAGTATTGCAGGCGCCGCGCGCTCAAACCTCCGTCCATGCTTGTCCCCTTTTCTACGATTTCTTCAAATCGTTGCCTTTTTGGCAACAAACTTCCTCGCAGCTTACATTGATTTACAGGGCTGCGATTGCGAATAATGCGCGTACTTTCAAATCCGCTCGGTTGCGAGCCGCAAGCTGGAAACCAGCGGCGGCGGCAATGCGAGGTAACGCCCATTTCGAGCCTTAAAGCATGAAACTCTTCGCTTCGATCCTCGCTGCCGCAACCCTGAGCGTGTTCAGTCAACAGGCCGCATTCGCCTCGCCGGAAGCCGCCTACCCGAGCAAGCCCGTCAAGGTCGTGGTCGGCTACGCGCCGGGCGGCTCGTCCGACGCCGTGGCGCGGCTGATCGCCGGCCGCCTGTCGGACAAGCTGGGCCAGACCTTCGTGGTCGAAAACCGTCCGGGCGCCGCCAGCAACATCGCCGCCGCCACCGTGGCGCGCTCGCCCAACGACGGCTACACCATCCTGCTGGGCTCGAACGCCAGCACCATCAACGTGTCGCTCTACAAGGAACTGTCCTTCGACTTCCAGAAGGACTTCGCGCCGGTGGCGCTGCTGACGCGCTTCCCCAACATCATGGTGGTGAACAACACCGTGCCGGCCAAGACCGTGCAGGAGTTCATCGACTACGCCCGAGCCAACCCCAAGAACATCTTCTTCGCCTCGTCCGGCGCGGGCTCGTCCACGCGCCTGTCGGCGGAACTGTTCAAGATGATGACCGGCGTGCAGATGGAACACGTGCAGTACAAGGGCAGCGCGCCCGCCCTCACCGACCTGATGGCCGGCCGCATCCAGGTGATGTTCGACACCGCGCCTTCCGTCATGCAGCTCATCCAAGGTGGCAAGCTGCGCGCGCTGGGCGTCACCAGCGCTGCCGTCCAACCCTTCGCGCCCGAAATCCCCACCATCGACGCGACCGTCAAGGGTTACGAAATGACGTCCTGGTACGCGCTGTTCGCACCCACCGGCACGCCCGCCGGCATCGTGGAAAAGCTGAACAAGGAAGTCAACGCGATCCTGGCAGAGAAGGACATCCAGGAAAAGCTCGCCGGCATGGTCGCCACCCCCGGCGGCGGCACGACCGAAGAACTGCGCCAGCACGTCGCTTCCGAAATCGCCAAGTACGCCGACGTGGTCAAGGCCTCCGGCGCCACCGCGGACTAAGCACTCGTACCATGCGCGTTTTCACCGGTTCGCTGTCCACGGAAACCAATACGTTCGCTCCGCTGCCCACCTCGCTGGATGACTTCGCCGACCGGGGCTATTACCCCGCCGGTACCCATCCTCCCGAGATGACCATCTTCAGCGGACCTCTGTGGGCAGCGCGCCAGCGCGGCGCGCAACACGGCTGGACCGTGATCGAAGGCATGGCCGCCGGCGCCCAGCCCGGCGGCATCACCACGCGCCACGCTTACGAGACGCTGCGCGATGAACTACTGCGCGACCTACGGCAAGCGCTGCCCGTCGACATGGTGGTGCTGGGCCTGCATGGGGCGATGGTGGCTGACGGCTACGAGGACTGCGAGGGCGACCTGCTGACGCGCATCCGCACCATCGTCGGCGCGGATGTCGTCGTGGGCGCGGAGCTGGATCCGCACTGCCACCTGTCGGACGCCATGGTGGCCAACGCCGATATGCTGGTCGCCTACAAGGAATATCCCCACACCGATATCCGTGAGCGCGCGTTGGAATTGGTGGACTTCTGCGCGGGGATCGTCGAACGCCGCATCGCCCCGGTGGCTGCCGTTGTCGACTGCGGTATGGTCGTCACCATACGCACGCCGCAAGAGCCGGCGCGCAGCTACATAGACCGCATCAGCGCGCTGGAAGGCCGGGACGGCATACTCTCCGTTTCCGTGGTGCACAGCTTCGCCTGGGGCGATGTGCCCGACATGGGGACCAAGCTGCTGGTCTATGCCGATGGCGACGCCCGAGCCGCCCAGCAATTGGCGCGGCGTCTGGCCGACGAGCTGATCGGCATGCGCGAAGTATTGACGCCCGTCTACCCCAAACCGGACGAAGCCATTGATCAGGCTGTGGCATTTGGCGCAACGCCGGTCGTCATCGCCGATGCGGCCGACAACCCGGGCGGCGGCGGCGCGGGCGACTCCACCTTTCTGCTACGGCGTCTGCTGGAAAGGGGCGTGCGCAATGTGGCGATCGGCCCCATGTGGGACCCGATTGCCGTCCGTATCGCCTTCAGTGCTGGCGTGGGTGCGCGCTTGCCCTTGCGCATAGGGGGCAAGATCAGCCCCCTGTCTGGCGAGCCTCTAGACCTGATGTGCACGGTCAAGGCGCTGGTGCCGGACATGGTCATGACGGGCTTGTCTGGATCGCCCGCTGTCGTAGGGAATTCCGCCTTGGTCGAGGCGGATGGCGTTGAGATTGTGCTGATCACGGTACGGGCCCAGGCCATGGATATCGATGTCTTCACCCAGCTCGGCTGCCGGCTGGAGGAGAAGGCGCTGATCGTGGTGAAGTCGGCGCAGCACTTCCAGGCGTCGTTCGCCAAGGTGGCGCAGCATGTGGTGTTTGCGGATGCTCCGGGGTCGGCGACGCTGGATTTGAATGGGTTGCCATATCGGCGAGTGAGTCGGCCGAAGTGGCCGATTGATGAGTAAGGGTTGCCTATCGTCGCTTGACCGAGCGACACCGTTAATCATTACGCCAAACCGGCTGACCGACGAGCCAATCACAGGGCGTTCGACGGCCCCACCTCGACTGCACCACTGCACGGCCGTCAGATGCCGTCACCCGCCGTCTGGGTCAGGAATTGCCGCTTGCTCCAGCGCGCTTGGGGTTAGGGCCACAGGTAAGCGCCTCTCTGGTGACCGATTGGCCTAAGTAGATTTCGGCACGATGTCAACAGCTCTTGGCGCAGTTTGTATGAGAAGCACGCCCCCGAGTCTAAGCCAGCAAAGACCTGGGAACACGCGCATCAAATGACTACGAGTCCGTCTTGGCAAGCCTCAAAAGTGGCTAGTGATCCGTGCTACATTCCCCGAGCCCCCAAGCGGGCTAAGGCGCACGCAAATTTCCACCTGATCCACATAGCTACGTACTTACCGCAGCTATCTTTGCGTGCCTGCCGCTAGACGATACACTGTCCATACGTACAGTAATTGTGGATCAAACAAGGTCGCCAACATGAAATCAGTAGAGCTATTCGCCGGGGCGGGCGGACTGGCGATGGGCTGCGAAATCGCAGGCTTTGAACATCTCGCGGTAGTGGAATGGGACAAATGGGCGTGTGATACGGTCCGTGAGAACCAAAGACGCGGTTATCCGCTGCTCGCTGACTGGACGTTGCACGAAGGCGATGTTCGACACTTCGATTGGGCGTCCATTCCTCAAGACATTGAGCTGTTGGCCGGAGGCCCCCCGTGCCAGCCCTTTTCCATTGGGGGGAAGCACAAAGCTCATGCGGACAATCGGGACATGTTCCCCGCGACCGTCGAGATTCTCCGCAGTCTAAGACCAAAGGCATTCATTGTTGAAAACGTGAAGGGCTTGACGCGTGCATCGTTCGCCAACTACTTCGCCTACATAAAGCTCCAACTCGAGTTTCCTGAGGTTCCGCCACTTAAGGACGAAGACTGGGCAGACCATCTCTCGCGTCTGCAGGCAGAACGCAAGTCCGGAAAACGAAAAGGAAAGGGGCGCACCTATAACGTGTTCTCCAAGCTCCTCAACGCAGCCAACTATGGAGTTCCTCAAAAACGCGAACGGGTTTTCATCATTGGTTTTCGCGACGACCTCGACACCAACTGGTCTTTCCCAGAAGAGACGCATAGCTATGACGCTCTTCTGCATGACCAGTGGGTGACCGGAGCCTACTGGAAGCGCCATAAGGTGAAGGCACCGCCAATGCCCCAAAGCCTCGCGACGCGCGTCGCAAAGCTACGCCAAATGGAACTCACCCCTTCCGTACTACCTTGGAGAACCGTCCGAGACGCCATTCAGGGCCTGCCTGATCCGAAATCGGCGGCTGCATCCAAGATGCCGAATCACGTATTCCAGGATGGAGCACGAACATATCCAGGGCATACCGGGAGCCCACTTGACCTACCTGCAAAAACACTAAAAGCAGGAGGACATGGCGTACCAGGTGGCGAAAACATGCTGGTTCGAGATGACGGCAGCGTCCGATACTTTACAGTTCGAGAAAGCGCACGCATCCAAACCTTTCCTGATGGTTTTCTGTTTCACGGTAGCTGGACTGAAACCATGCGGCAGCTAGGAAATGCGGTTCCAGTTATGCTAGCGCAGCGTGTCGCTGCCAGCGTGGCCGAAGAGCTGGCCCTTGCGGGGCTACGGCTAATTGGAAAACAGGAAAAGAGCAATAAAGGACGAAAGCGTGACGAGTCATGTAATTCCGTTTAACCCTTTGGACAAGAAGAACCTCGGAGCAAGCGTTGCCGAGGCTTTGCTAACCAAGGAAGCACATCCTCTTGCACATGTGCCGGTTTTCGAGGGAGCTGGCATTTACGCCATTTATTACACGGGAGATTTCGAAGCATACAAACCGATCTCCCAGCTTAATAACAATGGCAAATTTCTATGGCCAATCTACGTCGGCAAAGCAGTTCCCGCCGGGGCCAGGATGGGCGCCAACGTAGAGCTAGCTGCGGGAAAGGTGCTTCATAAGCGTTTGAGAGAGCACGCTGACAGCGTCAAGGCCGCCCAGAATTTGGATATCAAAGACTTCCATTGCCGCTTTCTTGTAGTTGACGACATTTGGATCCCCCTTGGTGAGTCGCTAATCATCGCCAGATTCACTCCGCTGTGGAACTCCTTAATCGATGGATTTGGCAATCACAATCCTGGCAAAGGTAGGCATGCGGGCATGCGTCCTCGTTGGGATGTACTGCATCCCGGCCGAAACTGGGCATTGAATCTTGCAGAGCGCCCCGAAAATCAGGCTCACATTCTCCAGGAGGCTGCCACCTATCTTGCCACGCCGCCACCATGCTTGTCGGGACAGTTTATTGCGGCCGAAGGCAAGTAACTGAAGCCTCAACAGCACATAGCAAGCTTGTCGGCCGACAACGGTGCACTGCTAGAACGGTTGTTTAAGAGAGCTATCCTGGGTCAACAGGCCTTCTTGCGCGCCGGACCCAGGAAATCTTCTATACGCGATAGAACCTTCTTCGGATCTCGAAGCTCACACTCCCAAACAACCAAAACTCCCCACCCATCATTTCTCAACCTCTCGTAGTTACCCTCATCTCGGGCCTTGTTCGCGCACAGCTTTTTTACCCAAAATTCCTGATTTGTCTTTGGAAATCGCGCCAGAACGCAGCTTTCATGGCGGTGCCAAAAGCAGCCGTTAATAAAAATCAACTTACGCCGCCGCTTGAAAACCAGATCCGGCTTTCCAAGTATCCGCCCATCATGTAGCCGATAGCGATAGCCCGCCCCGTATATGAGGCATCGCACCAACATTTCAGGCTTTGTATTCTTCGCCCTGATCTTCGACATACGCAAACTGCGATCAGCAGGACTCAACGTATCAGTCATGACTAGTCAGCTCCTTGGTGGACTGCGCCACGCATCGGCTCGCAGGATCTCGCAACAATGGGTCACAGAGTCTCTGGCGCTGAGATTCCAGACTTACATTGCAGACCAGTTCATTTCTGTAGGTTACGCTAGCCACGGATTCCCCCCAAATGCGTTACTCTCCCCCTCCCCAATTCAAGTCCGCAAGGAGCTCCCAAATGGCACAAGCCTCCGCCCGTCACATCCTCGTCTCCACCGAAGCCAAGGCTAACGAACTGAAGACCGCCATCGAGAACGGCGCCGACTTCGCTCAGCTGGCCAAGGAAAACTCCAGCTGCCCGTCCTCGCGCGACGGTGGCAACCTGGGTACGTTCGGTCCGGGCCAGATGGTCAAGGAATTCGACACCGTGGTGTTCAGCGCCCCGGTCGGCGAGGTCCAGGGTCCGGTGAAGACCCAGTTCGGCTACCACTTGGTTGAAGTGACCAGCCGCAAGGACTAAGTCCCGCTGCCATACGAAAAAAGGCCGCCGCCAGAAGAACCTGGCGTCGGCCTTTTTTTGTCTGCTCGAAAGAGCGAGCCAGGAATCTATTCCTTGCCCGTCATCACCATGTGCGCCAGCGCATCCGCATCCAACCCGGCCACGTCGCGCTCGATGACCTTGGCGCCGCTCTTCAGGATCGCCACCCGGTCCGCCAACGCCACCACGTCAGCCATGTTGTGGCTGATGAGGATGACGGTGCGTCCTTCTTCGCGCAGCTTGCGCACCAGATTCAGCACCAGCGCCGTTTCCTTGACGCCCAGCGCGGCGGTGGGTTCGTCCATGATGACGACGCGGGCGTCCCAGCGCAGGGCGCGGGCGATGGCGACGGCCTGGCGCTGGCCGCCGGACATGCGCTCCACGGGCCGGTCCATGTCGTCGATGGGCACGGACAGGCGTTGCAGGTAGCCACGCGCGTCCTGCGCCATGCGGCGCTTGTCCAGGACGCTGAACGGGCCCACGCGCCGCACCAGCTCGGCGCCCATGAAGATGTTCTCCCAGATGGACAGCCGCGGAGCCAGCGCCAGATCCTGGTAGATGGTGGCGATGCCTTGCACCAGGGCGTCGTGGGGCGAGCCGAACACGACCTGCTGGCCGTTGAGGCTAAGCGCCCCGCCGCTGGGTTCCTGCGCGCCTGAGATGATGCGGATGAGCGTGGACTTGCCCGCGCCGTTGTCGCCGCAGATGGCCATGACCTTGCCCTGGGGCACGTCCAGGTCCACGCCCTTCAGGGCTTCGACGGCGCCATACGACTTTTTGATCTGGCGTAGCGACAACGCGGCGGTCATGGCTGCTGGCTCTTACTTGGCGGGTTGCAGGAATTTCTGGACGTTGCTGGCGTCGACCAGGACGGAGTCCATGAACAGGTAGGGGCCGGCAGCAATGGTTTCCCTGGGTTCCTTCTTTACGACGATCCGGTCGATGGCGTAGATGGCCTTGGTGCCCATCTGCTCGAAGGGAATCATCATGGTCGCGGTGATGAGACTGTTGGGATCGGCGATACGGCGGTAGGTCTCCGGGCTGCCGTCGACGGACACGAGCGTGATGTCGCCCTTCTTCATGCCCTGGGCCTGCAGCAGGTCGTCGATGACGTAGGCCTGGCCGTCGAACGAAGCCCAGATGCCCTTGAACTGGCCCTGATGGCGCAGCAGCAGGGCCTGCATGCCATTGCGCACGTCGTCACGCCAGCTTTGGGTGCGGGCCATGCTGAACTTGGCCAGGTCCTTGACGGCGGTGTTCTCGGTCAGGACGGCGTCCAGCATCTTGCCGCGGATGCGGGTGCCGGAGTTGCCGTCGAAGCGGGCGGACAGGATGTTGCCCTGGTAGCCCATCTTGCCCAGCATGTAGAGCACGGACTGGGCGCCAGTGGCGTATTCATTGACCTCGACGTCGAACAGCATGTGGGGGCTGGCGCCGGACATCACGCCGACGACCGGGATGCCCTTCTCCTTGGCGGCCTGCAGCTGCGCGTCGGTTTCCACGGGCTTGCCCATGGCGATGACGATGGCGTCGACTTTCTTGTTGACCAGGGTGTCGAGCTGTTCGGCCAGCTTGGGCAGCGAGCCTTCGGCGTTCAACTGGGTCACGGTCCAGCCCTTGGAGCGGGCGGCCTCGGCGGCGGCATTGGCGACGCGCGCGTGGGTTTCCGAAGACATCTGGAACGCGACCACGCCCACGTCGAAGGCTTGCGCGGCCGCGCCCATGGCCAGGGCCGGCACGGAAAACGCGGCCAACAGCAGGTTGCGCATCAAGGATTTACGCATGGTTCTCTTCCCCTTCCGATCAGAATTTGAAGGCCGCTTTCTTCAGCACGGCCGATGACACCGCGACGGACGCGATGATGATGAAGCCCAGCACGATGTCCTGCACGTAATACGGCGCCCCCATGAGGACCAGGCCGTTGCCCAGCACCTTGAGGATCAGCGCGGCCACCAGCGTGCCGGGTATGTTGGCGTGGCCGGGGTTGAACATGGTCATGCCCAGCAGCACCGCGGCGATGGCGTACAGGAAGTAGTCGCCGGCCATGTTGGGCGCGGCGGACGACAGGCTGGATGTCAGCAGCACGGCCGCCAGCCCCGCGCACAGGCCGGACAGCGCCAGGCCCATGCTTTTCATGGCGCGGATGTTGATGCCGGCCAGCCGCGCGGATTCACCGGCCTCGCCGGTGGCGGTCATGCGGGCGCCGGTACGGGTCCATTTCACCAGGAAGAAGGCAAGCAGCACGGCGCCCAGCATCCACAGCACCAGGGCGGGAATGCCGAAGGGCTTGCCGCGCGCCAGGTCGGTGAATGCGGCAGGCCAGCGGCCCACATAGGAAACGCCGTCGGTCAACATGAAGGCAAAGCCCCTCGCCATGGCGGCCATGCCCAATGTCGCGATCAGCGAAGGGACCCGCAGCCGCGTGACGGCGATGCCGTTCACCAGGCCGCACAAGAGGCCTACACCCAGGCCAGCGCCTATGGCCAGGAGCACAGGTTGGCCGGTATGCACCAGGGCGCCGGTCACGACGGCCGCCAGGCTGGCGACGTCGGCCACGGACAGGTCCAGTTCGGCCGTGACCAGCGCCAGCGTGAAGCCGATGGCGATGATGGCCAGGAAGCTGGTTTCCTTGGCGATGTTCAGAAGATTGTTGGGCGCCGCGAAATTCGGGGCTGCCAATGCGAAGAAAACCACCAGGACCAATCCCGCGATTGCCGTGCCGTACTTTTCCAGGATGCCGCGCATCGACTCAACCCTTGCTGCGTTTTGCTTGTTATGTGGGCGCGTCGCCGCGCCCCGCTGATGGCGAGGTAGTTTATACCTGGGCCATCAGCCCATGTCGATGCCGGCCAGCGCGCGCGACACGGGCGCCAGCGCGGCTTCCGCGGCGCGGAACTGGCGGTACATGCGGCGATAGGCGTGCGCGCGCTCGGCCTGGGGCTCGTAGCGTTGCGCCACGCGCACCAGCGCGTCCTGGGCGGATGCGAAGCTGCCGTAGCGGCCCAGGCCTGTCCACGCGGCGACCGCCGCGCCCAGCACGCCGGGCTGTTCGGCCTGGCCGACCACCAGGGCGCGTTCGCAGATGTCGGCCTTGACCTGGCACCACTGGGCATTGGACGCCGCGCCGCCGCCAAAGCGGATTTCTTCCACGGGACTGCCCAGCGCGCTTTCGGCGCGCTCCAGCACGATGCGGTTGAGAAAGGCCACGCCTTCCAGCACGGCCCAGGCCAAGTCGCCGGGGCCGTGGCGGCGGTTCAAGCCCAGGAAAGCGCCGCGCAGGTGCGGATCCCAATAAGGCACCCGTTCGCCTTGCAGATAGGGCAGGAACAGCGCCGGCTGCGGATCGCGCGGCGCGTCGAGCAAGGCGTCCATGGCCTCGCCCACGCCGGCCATGCCTTCGTCGCCCAGGCGACCCAACAGCGGCAAGAGCCACGCCACCGTATCCGCGCCGTTCTGGCCTGGTCCGCCAATCTGGTGATGCCCGCCGCCCCAGTCCACCGTCATCAGGCCTTGCGCCTGCACCGGCTCGGCGCCCACGGCGCCGAAAACTTCGGTGGTGCCGGAGATGTTGTAGGCATAGCCCGGCCGCAAGGCGCCCAGGCCGGCCACGGCCGCCCAGGTGTCGTTGGCGCAAGCCACGACGGGACGCCCTGACAGACGCGCCAGCGCGCCCGGCAGGCCCGCTTGCACGACCCCGACGACCTCCAGCGGATCGAGCAGGCGCGGCACCCAGGCCTGGTTGGCTCCCACCGCCGTCAGCAGATCGGCGCAGTCGAGCCCGGCCGTCGCGGCCGCCGCCAGACGCGCCATCGACACGGTGTCGCTCACGGCGCGTCCGGTCAGGCGGAAATTCAGATAATCCTTGGGTTCCAGCACCAATCGCACCCGCGCCGCGTGCTCGGGCTCGGCGTGCAACAGCCAAGCCACGCGCGCCCAGGGATGGAAGGCGTTGATCTGTCCATGTTCGGGATGGGAAGACGGCATGGACGCGAGCCACGCACCCACGTCCATTGCCGCGCGCGTATCGCGCCAGGTGATCGCCGGCCGGATGGCGGCGCCGTGCGCATCGATGAAGATCTGCGTGCGCGTGACGCCGCAGATCGCGATGGCCTCCACCGCATTGAAAGCGGCGTCCGCCTGCGCGGCCAGCGCATCGGCCAGGGCTTGCAGCCCGCTCCACCAGGCATCGGCATCGATCTCGTCCCAGCCCGGATGAGCGGCAGGGCTGGCACGCGCCGGGCTTTCGATGAAACACGAATGCGCGATACCGCCGCGATCGTCCACCAACGCGGCGCGAAAGCGTGTGCCACCCAGATCCACCGCCAGGACGTAGCTCATGCCGGCACCAGCATCAGGCGGATCTGGCCGCACCCGGGCTGCATGGCCCGCAGCGGGCGGAGGGTCGGGATATCAAGCATGGGAGGCGACTTCTGCGTGATCGGATGGCCGCCGGAACGGGCGTTCCGGCATAGGCAAATTGTAGTCCTGTCGAGGATTCCGCGCAGCGCTAGCGCCCTTCGTCGCTGCACCGCAGCACCGAAAATCCTATCAATTGATTATTTCTGTTCAGGTGACACGGGCCGCGGGCGTGGGACAGAATGGCCCACGCCCGGAGGAGACAGCCGGGGCCATGAAAACCATCAAAACCGCATGCGCAAGCGCGCAGCCCGAGGCCCATGAAAAAGTCCAGGAACAAGGTCATCATCACCTGCGCCATCACCGGATCGGTCCACACGCCGTCGATGTCGCCCCATCTGCCCGTCACGCCCGATGAGATTGCGCAGTCCGCGCTGGACGCTGCCCAGGCGGGCGCCGCCATCGTGCATCTGCATGCGCGCCAGCCCGATACCGGGCAGCCGACCCAGGACCCGGCGCTGTATGCGCAGTTCCTGCCCCGCATCAAGCAGGCCTCGGACGTGGTGATCAACATCACGACCGGCGGATCTCCGGTGCTACCCATCGCCGACCGCATGGCCCCGGCGCTGCAGTTCAAGCCGGAGGTTGCCTCGCTGAACATGGGCTCGATGAACTTCGGCATGTATGAGCTGCTGGAACGCTTCAAGGAATTCAAGCACGCCTGGGAACGTCCCTACCTGGAAGGCAGCAACGACCTTATCTTCAAGAACACCTTCAAGGACATCGAACACATCCTGACCTCGTGCAGCGACAACGGCACGCGCTTCGAGATCGAGTGCTATGACATCGGGCACCTGTACACGGCGGCGCATTTCGTGGACCGCAAGCTGCTCAAGCCGCCCTTCCTGATCCAGTCCGTGTTCGGCATACGCGGCGGCATCGGCACGCACCCCGAAGACGTGATGATGATGAAGCGCACCGCCGACCGCTTGTTCGGCGACAACTACATCTGGTCGGTGCTGGCCGCCGGGCGCAAGCAGACGCCGCTGGCGACGATGGCGGCGACCCTGGGCGGCAACGTGCGTGTGGGCCTGGAGGATTCGCTGTGGGACGGGCCGGGAGAACTGGCGCAATCCAATGCTGACCAGGTGCGGAGGATACGCCGCATCCTGGAAGACCTGTCCTTGCAGATCGCCACGCCCGACGAAGCTCGCGAGACGCTGCAACTGAAGGGCCGCGACAACGTCGCGTTCTGAACAAGAATCCTATCCAGTGGGGAGACCAGACATGAAAAAGACACTTTGCGCGGCCGCGCTCGCGACGCTGTTGGGGACGGCCGGCATGGCGCAGGCCGACGACGGCGTGATCCGCATCGGCTTCATTACCGACATGTCCGGCCTGTCGGCGGACGCCGACGGCCCGGGCGGCGCCGAGGCGATCAAGATGGCGGTGGCGGACCTGGGCGGCGTGGTGGCGGGGAAGAAGGTCGAGGTGCTGGTGGCAGACCATCAAAACCGAGCCGACATCGCCTCGTCCAGGGCGCGTGAGTGGCTGGACCAGAAGGGCGTGAACATGCTGATTGCGGGCGCCAATTCGGCGGCGGCGCTGGCGATGGCGAAGGTGGCCGAAGAAAAGAAGACGCCGTTCTTCGTGGTGAGCGCGGGCGCCTCCGAACTGACAAACTCCCAATGCACGCCCTACACCGTGCATTATGTGTACGACACGGTTTCGCTGGCGCGCGGCACGGCTCGGGCGATGATGAAGGAAGGCAACAAGGACTGGTACTTCCTGACGGTGGACCACGCCTTCGGCCATGCGCTGGAGCGCGATGCGTCAGCGGTGGTGCAGGCCGACGGCGGCAACATCAAGGGTCGGGTCCGGCATCCGCTGAACGCGGCGGATTTCTCATCGTTCATCCTGCAGGCGCAGGCGTCTGGCGCATCGGTGCTGGGCCTGGCGAACTCGGCCAGCGACACCAGCAATGCCGTCAAGGCCGCCAATGAATTCGGCCTGACCCCGAAAATGAAGATCGCGGGCCTGCTGGTGCTGATCACGGACGTGCACGCGCTGGGGCTGCAAGCCGCGCAGAACATGTACCTGACCACGGCCTGGTACTGGGACCAGGACGACGCCTCGCGCAAGTGGGCCTCGCGCTTCGAGGCCACAATGAAGAAGAAACCGTCGATGCTGCAGGCTGGCGACTACTCCGCCGCCACGACCTACCTGAAGGCGGTGGAAGCCACCAAGAGCACCGATGGCGACACCATCATGAAATGGCTGAAGGCAAATCCGGTCAACGACTTCTTCGTGAAGGACGGCAAGATCCGCGCCGATGGCCTGATGGTGCACGACATGTTCCTGATGCAGGTAAAGACCCCGGCAGAGTCGAAGGCGCCCTGGGACTACTACAAGCAGGTGGCCCGGGTGCCGGGCGATCAGGTCTATACCTCGCCGGCAGAATCGACCTGCCGTCTGATGAAGCCCTGAGCCGTAACGACAAGGATCTGGCATGACTGTGAAGAACGCTGTTCCCGGGGACATTTCCGCGTTGCCCGTAGATCTATCCGGCAAGCGCGCCATCGTGACCGCGGGCGCCGCCGGCATCGGCGCGGCGATCGCGGCCGCATTCGCCGACCGCGGCGCCAGGGTGCACGTCTGCGACGTGGATGAGCAGGCACTGGCGGCCTGCCCTCATCCCTGGTCGCGCGCCGACGTGAGCCGGCGCGAAGAGATCGATCGCTACATGCAGGAAGCGCTGGCGCAACTGGGCGGCCTGGACGTGCTGGTCAACAACGCGGGCATAGCCGGCCCCACGGCGGGCATCGCGGACATCCAGCCGGATGAGCTGGACGCGACGCTGGACATCAACCTGGCATCGCAGTTCCACACGGTGCGGCATGCGCTGCCGGCGCTGCGCGCTTCAGGCGGCGGCAGCATCATCAACATCAGCTCGGTGGCGGGCCGCATGGGCATCCCCATGCGCACGCCCTACGCAGCGACCAAGTGGGGCGTGGTGGGCTTGACGCGCTCGCTCGCGGTGGAGCTGGGCGGCTATGGCATCCGCGTCAACGCGCTGTTGCCCGGGCTGGTGGCGGGGCCGCGGATCGACCGGGTGATCGAGGCGCGCGCCAGGAACATGGGCCTGACAGTGGAAGAAGAGACCCGGCTGGAGTTGGCCGGCGTCAGCCTGCGGCAGTTCGTGCGCGCCGCGGACATCGCCAACATGGCGCTGTTCCTGTCCAGCCCGTTCGGGGCGATGATCAGCGGACAGGCCATCAGCATAGACGGCGACCTGCAATCGCTGCCCTGGCAGCCGCCGGCAGAGTAGGCTGCAGCCTACTCCAGCAACTGGACCGTATGCGCGTAGACGCCCTGGCGGCGGTCCTGCGCGGTGGCGCGCAGGGCGTCAAGCAGCCGCTCGGCAAGATCCTGTCCGCGCTCCTCCTTGCGGGTGATGAGGTAGAAATCGAACCACTGCCGCGACGCCAGGGGCCGGGCGACCAGATCGGGATAGGCCGCTACGATGTCCCAGGCGGACAAGGCGTTGACCAGGCTGATACCCCTGACGGCCCGCACCGTCCCGGGTAGCAGGGACATGTGCGCCCGCATGCCGGAACTCAGCAACAGCGAATCCGCGATATCGCCCTGGGCCACCACATAGTCGGACCACAAGGGTTTTACATAGGTGTCTGGCGGGATATCGGCCGCCGCGATGGTGTCGCGCGCCGCCAAGGGATGATCGCGATGCGCGATGGCCATGACATCGGCTCGCAGGAACGGCGTGAACGCCAGACGGGCGCTGTCGCGCTCCACCGCGCCCAGGCCGAAATCCGCGCGCATGGTTTCGACCGCGCTGATGGCCTGCACCGACGATTCGATGTCGATGGAAAACGGCCGGGTGCCGTTGGCGTCCAGATAGCGTCGCACCGCGTCAGGCGCGTAACCCAGCGCCAGCGCGGGCGAAGACGCGATCCGCAGGCCGCGCCCGCCGAACTGTTCGATGCTGTGCAAGGCCTCGTCGATGCGGACCAGCTCGTCCAGCACGAATTTCGCTTCACTGTAGAGGTACTGGCCAGCCTCGGTGGGACGCAAGGTCTTATGGGACCGGTCGAACAGCTGCACGCCGGTGGCGCCTTCCAGACGGGATATCGCGTGGCTGACCGCCGGTTGCGTCAGGTGCATGGACTGCGCGGCCTGCCGGGTCGATCCGGTCATGACCACCGCGTAGAAAATGCGCAGGTCGTGGATATTGAAATTGCGCTTCATGCGGCGCGAGGCTCCCTGTATGGGCGGCTGCCCGACTGCGCCTGGCCAGAGACTGCGACGACCGGCCTGCGCGAGGCCTTCTTGTAGCCCAGACCGCCGCTAGTGTCGAACCTGGAGCGGCGAAGGCGCGGGCCGGGCCTGCGGCGTCTGCCGGGCCCTTTCGATCTGCGGCGACGTCCATTTGCCGTCCAGCAACGCAGGCTTGGGCCAGTAGTACCGCAACGTGACCATGAAAGGCCCAGCCGGCGCGGGCAGCCAGTTGGACTCCTTGCCCTTGCCCGGCGACTCCGACTGGATGTAGATCGTGATGCCACCGTCGCGGTCGCGTTTGAGCGATGGCAGCATGGACGAGTTGATCAGGTAGCGCTTGAGCGGATTGGCCGCCAACTGCTGTTCGGGCAGGCGGTACAGGGTCATGGACCAGAAGGCGTTGACGGGCGGCAGGCTGCGCGGCGCGAAGCGCAGGGTGTACTTGTAGCGGCCATCCAGCGGCTGGCCTGTGCTGTCGTTTTCCAGCACGGGGTACAGCGCTTCCACACGGCTGTTGCCGCCGATGCCGACCTGCGTACCCGTGGCGCGCGCCAGATAGTCGTTCTTCAGCGTGTTGCGGTCGCCGAACAACCCATCGGTCTTGCCGTTCAGGGCCTCGCGGTTCTTGTCGATGTCGTTCTGGCCGTCATGCATGCCTTCCTGCAAGGCGCGGCGCAATGCGGGGTTCATGCTGTTGAAATCGAACTGCCGGCCGGGTTCCAGGCCGATGCTGGCAAAGCGTTCGCGCAACGATTGTTCCGAGGCATGGGCCGGCGCAAACTGCAGCAGGAAGGCGAGCTGGTTGTAGAACTCCAGCGAACTGCGCATCTGGGCGGGCGGCTCGGGCGCGATCCAGTCCACCGCCGGGGCCGGCTCGGGCGCGCGCTGCTTGCGGTAGGCGGACAGCGTCTGGATCTTGTAGCGCGACTGGATGCGCTTGACGTTGGACAGATCGCCCGCGTTAAAGAGCTGGGTGCGCCCGACCAGGTTGACGAGGTCGGTTTCCGACCTGATCACCTTGGTGATACCGGCCGGGGGCTTGCCCTTCCAGCGCGGGCCCGCGACCAGGAACCGGCCGCCGCCATTGCCCGTGCTGCGGCTGCCGATGTAGGCAAAATTGTAGGTATACAGGTCCATCAGCTGCAGCACGAAGTAGCGGCGCGGCTCCATGGCGGGCACGGTGATGACCACGGGTTCGGCGCGCAGGTCCAGCACCGCGAAGGTGTATGGCGTGTCGGCGTTGGGCGTGACGAACGCGGTGTCTTCGGGCGTGAAGACGCGCGCCACGTTGTTGACGCTGTTGAACGGGCCTTTGTACTGGGGGTTGTTCTTGTCGATGCTGAAGGCATGCATGGTCTGGTAGCTTGCGACCATTGGCGTGCCGTACAGATAGGCTTCGCGGGCGATGCCGCGCGTCTGCTGCGCCGTGACGCCGTCGATGCCTACCGATTGCGAGCCGCTTGCGTCGTGCGTATTGATGGCGCATCCGGCGGCGCCGCCGATCAGCAGCGCGGCAAGCAGCAGCCGGGCCGCGCAAAAGAATCCGATGCCAGTCTGACGGTCGCGCATTCAATGCTCCAACACTACGTGATGTTGGCAACGCCCGCTGAAGGCAGCGTCGCATGCGAGGCGTGAATTTCCGGGGAATTCTGGCACATTCCCCCGCATGCGCTCAAGCCGGCTGGATCTGGGCCTCCAGCCGCTGCACGGGAATCGGCACAATAGCGCTTTCGCTGGCGCTGGCGTCCGTGGTCAGGTGCTGGATCAGGTCCACGGTGGTGGAGCGGCGGGTCAGCATCAGGCAGGTGACTTCCTCGTCCGTGACGCGCGTGGCGTGCCAGCAGCCCGGGCGCATGCAGACGCCCTGCCCCTGCGGCACGCGAAACGCCGCCAGCGTGGCCAGGTCCGGACTGCCGTCGGCCGCGCTGCGCGCCACCACCTGAATGATCTCGCCCGTCAGCGGCACGATGGCCTGCTGCGTCAGCAGATGCTTTTCCAGGCTGGAGATTTCAAAGGACTGGCTGCGGTAGTTGACCCACAGCAACTCGGCGTCGCCGCCGGCGCCGGTGTTGAACTGGTGCTCCTGCCAGAAGTCGGTGTCCTGGTTGGAAAACAGGGGCACGCCGTTGCCGTCCGGCATGGGCTTGCCCAGCATCCAGCCGTAGGCCTTGAAGGCGTCGGGCGTCAGATCGTTGATGTCCAGCTGCTTGTCGCTCATCTTGCGGAACCCTGTGGTGGCTTGGTCGCGCCGCCGCGCTTGGGAAACTCGGCGTCGTAGTCGAACTCACCGCGCGCAATGGCCTCGAGGATGGCGGCTCGCCGGTCGGCGGCGCGCTTGAGGTTGGCGGCGGTGGGCTTGGCGCGGATGCGTTCGACGCAATGCCGGCCTTCATGGAAGAAGCCGATCTCGATGGAAGACTCGGACGCGGGCCTGACCCCATCGAACCCCTGGCGCATCGCCCTCTCCTTTTATACCCGATGAAGATGCACATGATATCGCTTTACACTGGCTCGACCCCTCTCTCACCAGGACGCGCAACATGACTACCAATCTGTCATCGCACTATCTCCTGCTGGACGCCTCGGGTACTTGCTCTGCCGTCGAAGGCGGCAACGCCTTCTGGTCGCAGCCCGAAGAGGAGCTGGAACGGTTCGGCCGTGGCTGGCTGGTGTCCGAATACGCCTTCGAGACAGACTGGCCGCAGTGGGAAATGCACCCGCAGGCCGACGAGGTCGTGCGCCTGATCGAAGGCGCGGCGGAATTGCGGCTGGAATGGCCCACGGGCGAGCAGGCCGTGCGGATGCAGGCGGGCGACGCCTATGTGATCCCCAAGGGCATCTGGCACACGCTCAAGGTGGCCGGTCCCTGTCGCATGCTGCACATCACCATGGGCGCGGGCACCCAGCACCGGCCGCTGTAAGCCGCCGCTAGCCCGGAGCGCCGACGGCGCGGCGCTGGATCTCGCGGTCGTCTATCGGCCAGTGCAGCGCCGCCGACAGCACGCCCAGCGCCATCGCGCCCAGCCAGATCAGGTCATAGGACCCGGTGGCCTCGAACACGACGCCGCCCAGCCACACGCCCAGGAAGGAACCGAGCTGGTGGCCGAAGAACACGAAGCCGAACAGGGTCGTGATGTAACGCACCCCAAACACCTGGGATATCAGCCCGTTGGTGAGCGGCACCGTGCCCAGCCAGACAAAGCCCATGACCGCCGCGAACACGTACACGGTCCATGACGACAGCGGCAGCAGTACGAACAGCGCGATGGCGGCCGTGCGCAGCAGATAGATGCCGGCCAGCAGGTACTTGCGGCGGTGGCGTCCGCCCAGGACGCCGCAGACATAGGTGCCCATGACGTTGGTCAGCGCGATGATGGCCAGCGCCGCCACCGCGTCGGACGCCCGCAGGCCCTTGTCCATGAGGTAGGCGGGCAGGTGCGTGCCGATAAAGGCCAACTGGAAGCCGCAGGCCAGGAAACCCAGGTTCAGCAGCCAGAAGCCCGGTTGGGCGAAGGCTTCACGGATGGCTGCGGACATGGACAGCCCTGCCTCGCCTGCCGCCGCGCCCTGCTCCCGGCCGGGAGACTCGCGCAGCGGCAATGCCAGGGGCAGCAACATGGCCAGGACCACCGCGAACGACAGCAGGGCCGCAACCCAGCCCCAGCCGCCGATCAGCCACTGCGCGGCCGGCACCATGGTGAACTGGCCCAGCCCGCCCACGGCGCCCGCCACGCCCAGCGCCCAGCTGCGGCGCTCGGGCGCCACCAGCCGGCTGAGCGCGCCGTAGATCGCGGCGAAGGCGGTGCCGGACAGCGCGATGCCGATGCACACGCCCGCCGTCCACAGGAACCCGGCGGGTGTAGTGGCATGCGCCATGCCCGCCAGCCCCAGCGCATAGAACACCAGCCCGCCCGCAATCACCTTGGCCGAGCCGTAGCGGTCGGCAATCATGCCGGTGAAGGGCTGGACCACGCCCCAGGTCAGGTTCTGCACCGCCAGCGCCATGGCGAAGGTCTCGCGGCTCCAGCCGCGATCCATCGTGACGGGCAGGAGGAACAGGCCCTGCACGTGGCGCACGCCCAGCGCCAGGCCCATGATGACGCCGCCGGCCAGCACCAGCAGCAAGAGCTGAGAAGCATCCAGGGAAGACTTGCGCAAGACAGGCATGCGAACCTCGGCAATGGAACGTCGCCTCCATGCAGGCAGGCACCGGCGTCCATTACAGGACCGCGGGGCTCGGACATCAACCGATTATTTTTTGTCCGCTACATGCTTTGCGGGAATGTCAGAGCCGGGCGAAAAACGACGCTGCGCAGGCGCGCCCGCGGCTGCTGTTAACGGTTTGTTTGTTACGGTTACATTTGCCGCGTAATTGGCGGCAGTCGCTGGTTACAGTGCTGCCTTTCCCATCATTCTTGGCAGGCATACGACCATGTGGCACGCCCAGCCCGGCCTTTACGCTTGCGCGGTTGCAGCCCGCGCCGCTGCACGATGAAGACCCCGCTCGCCCTCAAACCCCTGGCGCTGGCCATGGCGCTGGCCGCCCTGCCCGCCGCGCCCGGCGCGGCGCAGGCCAGGTCCAACTGGATTGACCAGTGCGCCCCTGGCTACAACGAATACGACAGCGCCAACCTGGAATGCCAGCAGGCTTTCCACCAAGGGCTGGCCGCCGTGCTGACCGGATCGGCCGATGACGACGCCGGACGCTGGGGCTATCTCGACAAGCAAGGCCGCATAGCCATCGCGCCGTCCTTCCGGGAGGCCAAGTCCTTTCAGAACGGCCTGGCGGCCGTGAACCAGGATGGGCTCTGGGGCTATATCGATACGCAAGGGCAATGGGCGATCAAGCCGCGCTTTTCCGAGGCGACGGGCTTTAACGCCGAGGGCACCGCGCTGGTCGAGGAAGACGGGCACGACGTGCTGATCGACCGCAAGGGCAACATCATCAAGACCTTTGAGCTGGGCACGCGCTCCTGGGGCTTCCAGCGGGGGCAGAAGCTGGCATCGATGGAGATGCCCATGCCGCCGCGCCTGTTCAACACCGCAACCGGCAAGGCGGCGACGCTGCCCGCCGGCGTCATGGCGCTGGCCGCGCCCAGCGGCGGCTACCTGCCTGCCCAGCTGCGCGATTCGCGCTACAGCGGCTGGTGGGGCCTGCTGGACGAGCAGGCCCGCTGGGCGATCGCACCCGACGTGTTGCGCGCCCGCGAGCCCGCATTGCGCGACGGCGACGTGCTGGCGGTGAGCCGCGACGCAGGCTGGACGTTCGTGGATCCGCGCGGCAAGACCATCCATAAGCAGCGCTACGAGCACGTGCAGCTGGCGGGCCCCGGGCTGTGGCTGGTCAAGCAGAAAGGCGCAGGCAAGGCGCTGCTGTTGAACGGCAAGCTCGGCGTCCAGCATGCCTTCAAGGGCAATTACATCGGCCTGGATGAAAGCGAGGGCTGGGGCGTCATGATCGACGACGACGCCGTGCTGCTGATCGATCCCGCCGGCAATTTCCGCAAGATAGACGCGCGCCATGGCCGCGTGCAACTGAGCAACGGGCTGGCCTGGGTGACGGCATCCCTGCCCCCGCGCGCCGCGGATATGGCAGTCGAGGCGGCCGAGGCCGCTGCCGTGGCAGCCGATGCCGCGGCAGCCAGCGCCGCCGCGGTCCCTGACGACGGCCCCGGAGAGGCGGTGGAGGCATCGGCCGACGCCGCAGTTGCCGCGCAGGAGGCGGTCGCAGCGGCAGCCGATGCCTCGCAAGCCGAGACCGTGGCCGTCGACGTCGCCACGCCTGCCGCAATGGACGTAGCCGCCGTGGCGGTGGACGCCGCCGCAGCCGCCGCGCAAGCGACGAGCGCGGATGCCGCTCCCGACGCCGGCGGCGGCCTGCTGCAGATCTATACGCGCGAGGGCAAGCCGCTGCTGGACGCCGACACCGTCGCGCGCCTGCAGGACTACGACATCAGGGCCTTTTCCGCCAGAGAGTCGGCCCGCGGCCGCGCCGCCGCGGACGGCCTGCCGCTGGCGCTGCTGCGGCCCCTGGACTACCAGAAGCCGCTAGGCATCCTGACGTCCAAGGGCAAGATAGTGACCAATCCGGACTGGGAGGACATGTCCAGCGCTGACGCGTCCATGCCCTTGCCGGTCCGCGCCGCCAACGGCAAGTATGGCGCCATCGACGCCAACGGCAATTGGACGGTGCCGCCCCGCTACAGCATCCTCCGCCCATTCAATGGCGCCTACACGCTGGCGAGCGTTACGCACAGCCGCGACGACGACGGCCTGGTGGTCGATGCCCACGGCAAGGCCGCGCGCGTTCCGGCCGAAGTCCTGGACGGCGCCACGTACGTCAACGGCGAACTGATCCAGTACCGCGCGCCGGACGAAAACCGCCAGAACCGCTGGGGCATCTGGAACGTCGCCAAGGGCGCGCCCGCCGTCAAGCCGATGTACGAAAACATGGAGCGGTTCGAAGACGACTGGGCCAAGGTCCAACACCAGGACAACTGGGGTGTCATGAACCGCGAGGGCAAATGGGTGATACCCGCCACGCAGGACAGCTCCTACAAACTGGAGTACCTGGGCAACGGCCTCATGTTGGTCGAAGACAACGAACCCGGAGCGCGCAACCGCAGCTCTTTCAGCACGCCTTACCGCCTGGTGAACCTGCGTACCGGCAAGCCCAGCGAGCGTGTTACCGGCAAGCCGCAGCGCTTGAAGGACGGACGCTACCTCGGTGAACTGGCAGGCGGCGGAATCGCGGTGTTCGATACGAAGGGCGGCGCCACGCGCGTCTCCGACGGCCAGGCCAAGCGCAAGGAGGTCTACCAGCACTGGCTCTACATCGAACACGAGAATCGCGAGGGCGCCATCGATGCCCGCGGCAACATGAAGGTTCCCGCCATCTACGGCGAGTTCAATCCCTTCTTCGCGCAGCCCGAGGGGCTGGCGCGCGCCTACAACGGCTCCGACTACCGCGTGATCGACCAGGACGGCAAGACCGTGCTGGGCAAGCTGGGCGACGGCTCGCCGCTGGCAACCATGCAGCGCATCGTGTTCCACGACTCGGAAAATTCCGTCAGCATCATGACGGACCTGCAGGGCCGCGAGATCACGCGCATCGACGGCACCTACAGCGTGGAAGACCGTAGCGCCAACGAGGGCGTGGCCCCCTATCGCAGCGGCTCGGGCAATGGCAGGCACGGCTTCATCGATGCCAGCGGCAAGCGCATCGTGGGACCGCACTTCGACACGCTGGGTCCGCTGAACAACGGACTGGCCGTGGCGCGCCGCCTGCAGTATTCGGGCACGCTATATGGCTACATCGACCTGACGGGACGCTATGCGATTCCGCCCGTCTTTACCTGGGCCGGCAACTTCAGCGAGGAACGCGCGCTGGTCCGCAGCAACCATCAGGGCCGCAACACGCAGTACATCGATACCAAGGGCGTGCCCATCGCCACGTTCACCGAGGTATGCGACACGGTGACCATCCTGGACGACCAGGGCAGGATCACCTGGCCGCAGCAGAAAATGGATTGCCCCGTGGCCGACAAGTTCGAACTCGCCCCCGACAACGCCAAAGCGAAACAACCATGAAGTCACGCGCGATACGCACCACCCGCCTTGCCTGCGCCCTGGCCGCGCTGGGCGCGTCCCTGTCGGCGCATGCGCAATACTCGTACTGCATCGATGAAAAGCCCTACAGCGTCGCAGCCGACGACGATATCAGCCCCTACGCCAACGGCTGCATCCGCACGCTGGCGGACCAGCGCGCCGCTGTGCTGCTGCCCTCCGCGCTGGTGAACATCGAGCGCGTGCCGCGCGATCATTCGCTGCGCCGCCATGCCTGGGGCTTCCTGGACCAGAACGGCCGGCTGGCGATTTCGCCCATCTTCGAGGCGGTGGGCGATTTCCGTCACGGCATGGCCGCGGTGAAATGGAAAGGCAAGTGGGGCTTCATCGACACCAAAGGCCGGATGGCGGTGCCGCCGCGCTACGACGCCGTGCAGGACTACGCCGAGATCGGCCTGACCGTGGCCATACTGGACGGCCGCTATCTATTGATCGACCGCAAGGGCCAGCCGGTAGGCGCACCGATGGACGAAGGCATGCAGTCCTTGCACGTGGGTGCGGGCGTGCCAGCGCTGGCGACGGTGGAATACAAACCGGAGTACCGCTCCAGCACCGGCGAACGCCGCTACGGCGACACCGGCGTCGGCATCATCAAGTCCTATGGCAATGGCCTGTACATCGCCACCAACAAGGAAGGCCGGTACGGCCTGGTGGACAGGGACTGGAAGTGGGTGCTCGAGCCCGACTATCAGGACATCTCGGTGCCGGGCGAAGACGGCTCGATGGCCGTCGCCTATGCCGACGGCGATGCGCTGCTGCTGGACCTTGATGGCAAGCCCGTGGGCGCGGACCAGGGCTATCGCAGCCTGATGCCCGTGACCAAGGCATTCTGGAGCGCCGAGCTCGACCGCGGTTCCTATGTAGTGCTGGATAGCGGCGGCAAGCCCGTCGTTACGCTCAAGTCCGCCGAAGCGCAGGAATCGCAGCGCTACGGCGATGCCATCGTCTACCCGTCCGGCGGCAAGCAGATGGCCCTGATTCCGGGGCGCGCGGAGCCGCTGACGCTGGGCGCGGACCTGTTCGTGGCCGAGAACCAGAACGGCTACGTGCTGTTCTCGAACGAGGAACGCGTACCGGCAGGCCTGTTGACGCCAAGGGGCAACTGGCTGCACGGCGACACGGCGCCCGCCTGGCTCAAGGACACCGGCAGGATGGTGCTCAGCCAGGGCAAGCTGTGGCTCTTCAAACAGGAAGGCGAACTGCTCAACGTGCTGGACGAGGAAGGCCGCCTGCTGCTCAAGCCCGAAACCGTGGAAGCCGCCAAGAGCCGTTCGCTCAAGAACCTGCCGCTGGACATCCCCGGCAGCGCGCTGGGCCTGCTGGCCCAGGACCACTGCCAATGCGCCGAGGACGGCGCCGGCCTGCTGCTGGCCGACGGCGGCATCGCCTCCGACCCGGCCTGGCGCAACATCATCCCGCTGGACGGATCCGACGAGGATTACGGCGCGCAGGCGGATGCCGAAGCCGCCGGGCTCAAGGCTGAACAGCTGCGCTACGCCGCCCAGACCGCCGCAGGCCTGCTGCTGCTCGACGCCATGGGCAAGCCCATGGATCTGCCCGCGCAACAGCACATCGGGCCGTTCCGCCACGGCTATGCGCCGGCTTACGCCGATGGCGTAAGCCGCATGCTGGATCGCAGCGGCAAGACCTACGACCTGCCCCGCGACTTCTTTGAAGCGCAGATCGTCGCCCCCGGCGTGGTCCGGTTCCTGAAGACCGCGGCCGAGGGCTCGCCCTGGGGCCTGTACGACTTCGTCGCCGGCAAGGAAATCGCCGCGCCCGCGTTCCAGGACATCGGCCTCTTCCAGGACGGCCAGGCGGTCGCCTCGCTGGGCCAGGATCGCGTCGGGATCATCGACCTTAAGGGCAAGTGGATTGTGCCGCCCAGCCACCACAGCGCGGAACGCATCACCGCCAAGATCTGGAAGCTGCGCCAGGCTGGCCCGCAGCAGGAAGAGTACGAACGTCCCGCCGCCGTCTTCAACGCCGAGGGCCGCGCGCTGACCGCGTTCCGGCCCAAGCTCTCGGTCGGCGTGGACAGCGAAGGCGCAATCGCGGCCGCCGACGACAAGCAGCGCTGGACCATCACGCCGGACGGCTCGGAAGCCGTGGACATGGAAGACGCGGACTACGTGCGCATGGGCGACTGGACGGTGCTGCGCCGCCAGCCGCGCCAAGGCTATCTGGACAGCCAGGGGCAATGGCGGATCGCGCCGTCCTCGGCCGTCGCCGGCACCTTCCGCGGCGCCCCCGCCCGCGCCCTGCTGACGGGCGAGGACGGTCCGCGCCTGATCGACGACCAGGGCAAGACCGTGACCGCGCTGCCCGCCGGCGAATGGCGCTGGCCGCAGGGCTCCGACATGCTGTTGCGGCACTACTACGCGGGCAACCGGGAAATGACCGACTACACCGGCCTGGACGGCAAGAAGCGGCTTTCCGTCGAAGGCCGCGCATCGGCCTATTCCGAAGGCCTCGCGGTGACGCGCGTGTCCAACCACGGCATGCGCGCCCTGGACGGCAAGGGCGCGTATGCCAGCCCCGTGTACGACGCGCTGGGCCCGCTGAGCGAAGGCCTGGCGCCGGCCAGCATGGATAACGGCTACGGCTACGTGGACGCCCGGGGCAAGCTGGTCATCGCCGCCGACTACCGCGTGGTCTCGCCGTTCAGCAAGGGCCGCGCGGTGGTGTCCACGCTGGAGCAATCGATGATCATCGATCCCTCTGGCAAGCAGGTGGCGCGCGTGGAAATGCAATGCGGCGTGCGCACGCTGTACGGCTCGCACAACCAGCGGCTGTGGCCGCTGAGCCTGCCCAGCCGCTGCCCCCGCTAGCGCCGCGCGCCTACTGCGCGTCCAGCGCCAGATAGCGGCGCGTCTGCACGATCTCTTCCCGCTCCTTGAAGCTGGTGAGCTGATCGGCCAGCGCGCTGCTGTCGCCCGTCTGCCTGATCGCCGCCAGCGTGGCCTGCATGGCGTGGATGGCGGCGCGCTGCAGATCCGACGGAATGATCGCCAGGCGGTAGCCCATGGCCGCCAGGTCGGCCAGCGGCGTAAGCGGCGTCTTGCCGCCGTAGAACATGTTGATGAGCTTCAGGCCCGGCAGGCGTTCGGCGATGGCGCGGATCTGCTCCAGCGTCTCGGGCGCTTCCACGAAGATCATGTCCGCCCCCGCCTTCAGGTAACGCTCGGCGCGCGACAGCGCGGCTTCGAAACCTTCGACCGCGATGGCGTCGGTGCGGGCGATCACCAGCGCATCGGGGTCGCTCAGCGTCTGGCGCGCGATGTGCACCTTGCGGCACATTTCGTCGGCGTCCACCAGGCTCTTGTCGTCCAGGTGGCCGCAGCGCTTGGGGAAGGACTGGTCTTCGATATGGAAGGCCGCCACGCCGGCGCGCTCCATGATGCGCACGGTGCGCTCCACGTTGGCCGAACCGCCGAAGCCGGTGTCGGCGTCGGCCACCACCGGCAGGTCGCTGGCGTCCACGATCTTTTCCACGCGGTCCATGACCTCGGTGAAGCTGAGCAAGCCGATGTCCGGATAGCCGGCGGCGCGCGCGATGGCGCCGCCGCTGGCGTAGACGGCGGAAAAGCCGGCCGCGGCCACCAGCCGGGCCGACATGCCGTCATAGGCCCCGGGCGCCACGACGATGTCGCGCGCCAGGTGCTGGCGCAACAGGGTGCTGGGTTTGATGGGGGCAGTCATGCGGATTCCTTTGCGGGTGTCGTCGATGCATGCATGATCGGCGCGTCGCAATAGAATGTCCAATATATGAAAAATTCATAATCAATACTTTTGGAGTACCGATATGGAACTGCGCCACTTGCGTTACTTCGTCGCCACCGCCGAAGCCCAGCACTTCACGCGCGCGGCCGAACAGTTGGGCATGGCGCAGCCGCCGCTGTCGCAGCAGATCCGGCAGCTGGAGCAGGAAGTCGGCACGCCGCTGTTCGACCGCGCCGGGCGCGGCGTCGCGCTGAACGATGCCGGCCGCGCCTTCCTGGTTTGCGCGCAAGATATCCTGCAGCGCGCCGACGCCGCCGTGCGGACGGCGCAGCGGGCCGCGCGCGGCGAGGTCGGCGAGCTGACGCTGGGGTTCACGGAATCCGCGTCCTTCAGCGGTGTGGTGACGGAACTGATACGGCAGTATCGGCAGCAATATCCGGACGTGGAGATGACGCTGTCGCAGGGCGATAGCGAAACACTGGTGGCGCAGCTGCGCAGCGGCGCCATCGATGCCGCCTTCGTGCGTCCGCCCTTCGCGCTGGACGGCGGCCTGGCGTTCACGCAACTGGCGCAAGAGCCGCTGGTGGTGGCGCTGCCCCTGGGCCACGCGCTGGCGCGGCGCAAGCGGCTGGCGCCCGCGGATCTGCAGCAGGAGCGTTTCATCCTGTATTCGCGCAAATCCGGTTACGGGCTCAGCGCCGACATCATGGCGGCCTGCCGCCAGCATGGGCTTAATCCGCAGATCGGCCAGCGCGCGCCGCAGCTGTCGTCGGCGGTGAACCTGGTCGCCGCCGGCATGGGCGTGGCCATCGTGCCGGAGTCGCTGCGCCATCTGCGCCCCGACGGCGTGGTGTACCGCCCCTTCGCGCTGGACTGGCCGCGCGCGGTGCTGGGCCTGGCGGTGCGCGAGCACGGCGCGGGCGGGCGCGTGCGCAACCTGCTGGCCTTGGCCGGCGGCTGAGGCTATTGCTCTTCGCGCCTGCCGGCGGTTCGAGGGGCGCTCAGCCTTCGTGCGACTCGTGCACGGCTACCGCTCCGCGCTTCCAGTAGCTGGCGGCGCGGATGCGGCTCTTGTCGACGCCATGCTGCGCCACCATGATTTCCCGCACAGCCTTGGCCGCGGCGGATTCGGCGGCGACCCAGGCATAGCCCTCGCCCGACGGCAGCGCCAGCTCGCGCGCCGCTTCCAGCAACAGCGTGCTGTAGCCCGCCGCGGTGCCGTTGCGGTGCAGCCAGCGCACCGAAGCCTGCGCCGCGGTCGTCAGCGGGATTTCGTTGGAGGCGTCCGGCACTTCGATCAGCACCAGCGCCTGCGCGCTGGCGGGCAGCTCTTCGAGGCGGCGGGCGATGGCGGGCAAGGCGGTTTCATCGCCGATCAGCACATGCCAGTCGAAGCCCGTGGGTACGACGAAGGAGCCGCGCGGTCCGCCTATGCCGAGTTGCTGGCCGGGCTTGGCCTGCTCGGCCCAGGTGGATGCGGGGCCGTCGCCGTGCAGCACGAAGTCGATGACGAGTTCCTTGCGCGCCGCATCGAAAAAGCGCGGCGTGTAGTCGCGGGCGGCGGGCTTGGGCATGTCCTCCGGGAACTTGATGCCGTCCGGGGTCACCACCGGCAGCGCCGGCGGCAAGGACGGATCGGCGGGAAAGAACAGCTTCACGTGGTCGTCGAACGAAGCGGACACGAAGTCCTGCAGCTCGTCGCCAGTGAAGGTGACGCGGGCCATCAGGCCGGCGACGCGTTCGACGCTGGCCACGGTCAGCGTGCGCATCTTCAGGTTGTGGCGGACGCGTTCGACATTCAGGTCGTTGCGGGTCATGGATACTCCAGGAATAAGGTCTTCAGGAACAGGCCTGCCCATTGATGTCCTCAGTGGCGCGGGCCAGGATGGCCGCGATGCGCCGCTGCTCCGCGGGCGAGGCGTCGGTGCGGTCCAGCAATGCGCGCTTGAGCGCCTGGCGCGCGGCCACGAATTCCGGCAGCCAGCCGGTGGCGGTGTCTTCGCCTTCCGGGCCGACGCTGCGCGGCTCGCCGCTCCAGGCCTGGCGCATCCAGTCCATCTTGCGCGCCACATGCTTGAGCTTGTTGAACATCAGCGCCAGGCGCTCGCGGTTGCCGTCCAGGTGCGCGCGGCCCGGCTCGGCCAGGTGGTAGCGCTTCTTCGCGCCCTCTTGCTCCACGGTGGCGTAGCCCAGCTCTTCCAGGTAGGTCAACGCGGGATAGACCATGCCGGGGCTAGGCGTGTAGAAGCCGTTGCTGAGCGCGCCCAGCGCCTTGATCAACTCATAGCCATGGCTGGGATTCTTTTCCAGCAGGCCCAGCAGCATCAGTTGCAGGTCGTCGGTGCTGACTTTGCGGCTGCGGGTCCACCCGCGGCCGTCGTCGCCGAAGCCACCGCCAAAGCCGCCGCCTTCGCCACGCTCGCCGGCCGGACCGGAGAACCAGTCGCCGCCCGCGCCGGCGTGGCGCTGATGGTGGCCATGGCCTTCGCCGTGGTGGCGATGGTGCGCATGGGGATGATGGGAATGGGAACGATCGTGGCGGCCCTGCGGCTTCTGGCGGGCTCGGCGCACGAATGCGGTAAGGAATTGGGCATCACGCATGGTTTACCTCCGGTGTCTATCGTACGAGTTATATCTTACGACATATATCTTACGATATACCTGCGATAGTCCGGCCGTCAAGCGCGACGTTCGATCACCCCTGCCGCGATGCCTCCCACGATGAGCGCCATACCCGCCAGCAACGAAACGCTGACCGGCTCGCGCAGGAACAGGGCCGAGCACAGCAGGCCGAACACCGGTACCCCCAACAGCCCGATGGCAGTCACGCCCGCGGGCAATGCACGATTTACATTCACGGCAGCCCAGTGCGCCACCGCGATGCCGAACACGCCGGCATAGCCCAGCAGCCACGCCAGGTCCGCGCTCCACGCCACTTGCGGCGGGCCTTCGGCGGCATAGGCCACGGCCGACAGCACGACCGAGGCCAGCAAGGCCTGCCACAGCGCGAGCTCGAAGGGCGGCGTGACCCAGCGGTGCGCACGCACGTAGACGATGTTGGCCGCCCAGCACAGCGCCGCCAGCAGGATCAGGCCGTTGCCCAGCAACGCATCGCGATTCGTCCAGTCGAAGGCCAAGGGATTGAAGATGACGACCAGCCCCAAGAGGCCCAGCACGAGCCCGGCTCGCCTGGCTGGGCCCACGGACTCGCCCAGGAACAGCCAGGCGCCCGGGATCACCCACAAGGGGGTGGTGTAGGCCAGCACCGCCGAGCGGCCCGCCGGCACATGCAGCATGCCCAGGCTGACCAGCGCGGCGAAGGCGCCCATGTGCAGCAGCCCCACGCTGAGAATCACGGGAAGGTCGGCCTTGACCGGCCGGGCCACGCGGCGCAGCGCAAGACCCAGCGCCAGCAATGCGGCCGTGCCCGCGATGCTGCGCGCGGCCGCCGCCCAGATGGGCGTCATGTACTGCAACAGCTGCTTATTGACGATCCAGGTGAAGCCCCAGGCCAGCACCACCACGCCCAGGAGCAACAAGGCGTGGCGGCGGGAAAGCGTGGCGATGGACATGGGCGGCGTATGCGTCCACGGGGACGCGGCGGTATGAAGAAGCCCCGACTATAGGAGCCGCCCGACGCGGCTCCGTAGACCCACGCCGCGCCTATTCGCTGGTGCCACGGGCGGACTGAGGCCTGGCAGTCGCGCGGCCCTCCAGCCAGCGCTCGAAGGCCGCCGCCTTGGGCTCGTCCGGCGCGGGCGCATAGACCACCAGCCGCAAGTGCCGGCTCTCGTCCACCGACAAGGTCGAATGCTCGAACGCCAACTCGCCCAGGGGTTCCAGCCGCAGGCGGCGCTCGCCCATGCAGGCGCCATGCACATCGTGTTCGCGCCACCAGGTCTTGAAGTCCGGCGACACGCGCTCCAGCTCGTCCACCAGCTCCCCCACATCCGGCGCCTGGCCGGCACTGACGAAATCGCGGCGGAATGTGGACAGCATGGCGGGCGCCTGGGCCTGCCAGTCCACGAACCGTTCCCGCATCGCGGGATCCGCGAACAGCATCCACAGCAGGTTCCTGCGCCCCGGCGCCTGCGCGGAAAAATTGAATACCCGGTCCGCCGCCGCGTTCCATACCACCACGTCCCAGCGCAGGTTCAGGATGTAGGCGGGGCGCGCCGGCAGATCGTCCATCAGGCGGCGCACTTGCGCCGGCACCGTGCACCAGGTGCGGCCCGGTTCCGACGGCGGGCGCTGATGCGCCAGCAGGTACAAGTGGCGGCGCTCGGCGGCGTCCAGCCGCAGCACGCGCGCCAGGTTTTCCAGAAAGCCGGCCGACACGCTGATGTTGCGGCCTTGTTCGAACCAGGTGTACCAGGCCAGGCCCACGCCGGCCAGCGCGGCCACTTCCTCGCGCCGCAATCCCGGCGTGCGCCGGCGGCCGCCAGCGGGCAGCCCAAGTTGGGCGGGACTGAGCCGTTCGCGGCGCAGGCGCAGGAATTCGGACAGATCGGCGCGGGTGCGGTCCAGGCGCTTCGGAGCTAGGGTCGCGGTCATGTGTCTATTGCAAGCAGTAATAGCATAAACAGCTAAATTGTATAAGGCTGAAAGCCTCTACAGAATAGCGCCCATCGACACTCCGATGGCGCTTTCCATGACTTCCTCCGCGCTTGCCTGCCCTGATCTTCACGCCACCCGCCAGCCCGCCCTGGGCCGCCTGGGCCTGGCCGTGCTGCTGTCTGGCGGCTTCATCACGATCTTCGACCTGTTCGTGGTGAACGTTGCCATCCCCAGCATGCAATCCACCCTGTCCGCCAGCTTCGCGCAGATCAGCTTCATCATCGCCGCCTACGAACTGGCCTATGGCGTGCTGCTGATCGCGGGCAGCCGGCTCGGCGACCGCCACGGCAGGCGGCGCCTGTTCATGCTGGGCATGGCGGGCTTCGCGCTGGCCTCGGCGCTGTGCGGCCTGGCGCCCACGGCCGACGCGCTGATCGTCGCGCGCGTCCTGCAAGGCATGGCGGCGGCCATGCTGTTTCCGCAGGTGTATGCGCTGATCCGCGTCAGCTACCAGGGCCACGAACGGCGGCGCGCCTTCGGCTTGCTGGGCATGACGCTGGGGCTGGCGGCCATCGCTGGACAGGTGCTGGGCGGCTGGATCGTGCATGCGGACCTGTTCGGCTTGGCATGGCGCGGCATCTTCCTGCTCAACGTGCCGGTGGGCCTGCTGGCGTTGCGGTTGGCCCGCCACATCCCGGAATCGCGGGAGCCTTCGGGCGCGCGCATGGACTGGCCCGGCGCGGCGCTGGTGGGCGCGGGCCTGACCTTGTTGCTGCTGGCGCTGATCGAAGGCCCGCAGCGGCACTGGCCCGCATGGACGGTGGCGTGCGGCGTGGCTGCGCTGGCCACGCTGGCGCTGTTCGTGCGCATGCAGCGCCACATCGCGGCCCGTGGCGGCGCACCCCTGGTCGACATGGCCTTGCTGGCGCAGCCGCGCTTCGCGGCCGGCTGCCTCTTGGTGCTGCTGGTGTTCTCAACCGCCAGCGCCATCTTCCTCTGCTACGCGCTGCTGGTGCAGACAGGCTTCGGACTGGACGCGCTGACGGCAGGCCTGATCTTCGCGCCTGCCAGCGTGGGCTTCGTGGCCGGATCGATGGCGGCGCCGCGGCTGGTGGCAGCCTACGGCACGCGCGCCATTGCGCTGGCTGCGCTGCTGTATGGCGGCGCCACGGCCGCCTTGATGCTGCAGGTCGGCGCGGCCGCCGCCAGCCTCGCGCCGTGGTCGCTGTTGCCGGCGCTGGTGTGGCTGGGCGCCGCGCAAGGCGCCGTCAATACGCCGCTGGTGAACCTGGCGCTAGGGTTGGTGGAGGACCGCCAGGCCGGCATGGCGGCGGGCGTGGTGTCGACCTTGCAGCAAGTGGGCGCGGCGCTGGGCGTGTCGGCGGCGGGGATGCTGTATGCCGGCACGCTGGAAGCCCATGCCGATGCCAGCGCGGCTGAGCGCCATGCGCGCGCCTTCGCCAGCGCCATGCAGTTCAATGTCGGGGCGATCCTGGCCGCGGCGGCCCTGCTGTGGTGGCTGGGGCGCTGCGCGCGGGGCGCTACTGATAGCTCATCGTGAAGGTGGCGTGGGCGTTGGTGGCTGCCGCAGTCACCGTCAGGTTGCCGAAACTGGCAGCGGCACGCCCGGCTGGCTGGCCGAGCGCGTGCCCGGCAGCGGATGACAGGACTGTGGATGGTAGGTGTGCACCACCGACAGCTTCACGCGGTCGCTGCTGTTGCCCTGGGCCGCGTGCAGCGTGCGGCAATGGAAGAACACCACGTCGCCGGCCTGCAACTCGGGACAGACGGCGCGCGCGATCCATTCGGCATTCTGGGGCGCGTCGTCGCGGAAGAACTTCTGCTGGTCGAACTGTTCCGGCGCAAAGGCGGCCGCGTGCGAACCCGGGATGAACGACAGGCCGCCGTTGGCGCGCGTTTCCGGACCCAGCGCCAGCCAGGTGGACACCAGGTCCGTGTCGGAGAACGACCAGTAGCGGATGTCCTGGTGCCAGCCCGTCAGGCTGCCGTAGGCGGGATGCTTGGTCATCACGCAGTTGTGATGCACGGTGGACAGCACCGGCGTTTCGTCGAAGTAGCGCCCCAGCCACTGCCCGATGCGCGGATCCGTGGCCCATTGCGCAAACAACGGATCGCGGCCATGGGCGCCGAGCAGCCGGCGCACGGTCAGCCCGCCTGCGGCGGCGCGCGACTCGGGCGCGCCGGGGTAGCGCAGGTCGGCTTCGTATTCGATGGGCGCGACGTAATCGCGCAAATGGCGTTCGGCGACGGCGCGCAGCGCCGCCACCTGGTCCGGGCTGGCGAACTGGCGCGCCACCACGAAGCCCTGCTCGCGCAGGACGGCTATCTGATCATCGGGCAACAACATGGCATTC
>MCND01000126.1_pt1 | contig 34525 bp, 6 predicted proteins | sample 778211 | NCBI WGS metagenome assembly MCND01 (sample SAMN04296812, study PRJNA304217) | bioreactor metagenome | isolation source: activated sludge enriched with benzalkonium chloride | place: Turkey: Istanbul urban wastewater treatment plant
GCCGTCGCCGGCGTCGATCGTCAGGCCGCCGGTCAGGCCGCTGTTGACCAGCGTGATCTGATCCGCGTCCTTGCCGGTCGTGATGCGTGTAGCGCCGCCCACCGTCGTGGTATCCAGCCTGACGACATTGCCGCCGTCGCCGGCGTCGATCGTCAGACCGCCGGTCAGACCGCTGTTGACCAGCGTGATCTGGTCCGCGTCCTTGCCGCTCGTGATGGACGTGTCGCCGCCGACCGTCGCCGTGTCCAGCGTGACGACATTGCCGCCGTCGCCGGTCAAGATGGACAATCCGCCGCCGACGCGCGTGCCGATCACGGATACCGTGTCGTTGCCCGCGCCCGTCTCGATGCGCACGCCGCCCGAGGTTTCGGTCGACTGCAACACCACGCGGTCATCACCGTCCTGCGTGGACACCGTCAGCAGCTGCTGCGCGATCAGGCGCGCGCGGATCTCGATATCGTCCTGGCCGGACCCGCCCAGAATCTGCATCGTGTTGCCCTGGGTCAGCAAGCCGTTGCCGTCCAGCGCGCCGCCAGCGTCGGCGGTCGCGCCGAAGCGGACGGTGTTGGCGCCGGTCTCGCTGCCGTGGATGACGATTTCCGGCGCCAGCAGGCGGCCGTCTATCGTGATGGCCGAGGCCTTGCCGTAGGCGCCGCGGTCATCGCGGTCCACACGCAGGTTCATGCGCTGTCCGGCCGAGATCAGGCCGCCGGGCTGACCATTGGACGGAGCGGCGACATACAGGTTGTTGCCGGCCAGCAGGCTGGCCACGCCCACGGCGCTGAGCGCCGAGCCGGCCGCCACATGAATGTCCCCGCCCACGCCAGCCGCGCTGGAACGCGCCGCCAGCCAGACGTTGCGCGCCTCGATCCGGCCCACGTTGAGCGCCAGCGTCTGCGTGGCGCCCAGCGCATCGTCAGCCTGGGCCACCTGCACCAGCGCGACGTCGCCGCCGGCCGTGGCGTTGAGCGTGGCCTGCGGCCCGATGGCCGCCACGATCAGCGCGTCGTTGACCGCCGCGCCCGCGGCGTCGGACTGGCCGTAGCCGCCGACCGAGCCGGCCGCCGTGAAATACAGGCTGCCGCCGATGACGACCGGATCGGCGCGGCCGGCGGACAGGCCCGGATGCGCGGTCTTGTCGTTGACGATACTGGCCTGGCTGCTCAGGCGGATCTCGTCGCGGTTGCGCGATTCCACGTGCGCCAGCGCCAGGTCATGCGCGCCCAGCTGGCTGATCGCCACGGCCCCCTGGGCCAGCGCGATCAGATAGCCGGACAGATCGGTCAACAGCGGCTGCGCCGCCACGCCGATGCCGCCGGACAGGGTGCCCAGCCAGGCATTGCGCGCGGTCAGCGCGGCCTGGCCCGGCGCCGTGCCGTTCAGGATGTCTTCCAGCGCGTAGATCCGCGCGTCGCCGCGCAGGCCATTGCCGTCCGCCACCGTCACGCCGCCCAGGCGCAGGCCATGCAGGCCATAGACGTTCAGGCTGGTTCCGGCCTGCGCCTTCAGCACGGCCTGACTATCGCTGGCCGACAGATTGACCAGCACGGGCGACCCGTCCGCCGACAGGTCCGCGCCCAGCTGGCCGACGGACTGCCCCGCGATCAGGACCACCTCCCGCGCATAGCCCAGCGCCGCAAGCGCCTGCGCGCTCAGTTCGCTGAGCGTGACGTTGGCGTATTGGCGCTGGCCCGCCGCCGTGGCGTTCAGGATCGACTGCCCCGCCTGCAGCGTGACGTTGCCGGCGGCGATCACCTGGCCCACGCGCAGGTTGGCGTCGGCCTGGTAGCTGGAGCCGGCCTGGGCCGTGCCCTTGGTATTGGCCAGCACCAGGTTCAGGTCGACGCCGCCCTGCTGCGCCACCCGCGCCACGCCGCCCGCCTCGACATAGAGCGCATGGCCCGCGCCCAGATTGAGTTGCAGCGCCTTGGCGCCGTCGTACTGGTAGATGCCGTTGGCGTCGCGGGTGCCCCCCACGATGTCGCGATTGGCGACCAGGCTGACCTGGCCCTGGCTCTCCAGCGTGCCCGCGTCGGTGCCGATGATGGAACCGCCCTGGGCGCTGACCGTGATGGTGATGCCCTTGGCGGCATGGATGTCGCCCAGGCGGATGCTGCCTTTGGGCGAGTCCAGGCCCACCGTGGTGTCGCTATAGGCCGACACCACGCCGTCGACCGCCTGCACCGCCAGCGAGCGGGTCAGGTTGATGGTGAGATAGCGCGGATCGCGCATGTCGCCCACCAGCGCGCCCGTCTTCAGCTGCTGCGCGCTGGCGCCGTCCTGCGCCACGAATGGCACGTCGACGGCCTTCCAGACCGGGTCCAGGAAGCCGCTGCCGATGTCCACCACCTGCAGGCCGGCGGTCCGGGCCGCGGCGATGTTCGCCTGCAGCTGCGCCAGCTGTCCGCCGGTCGCGCCTTCCAGCATCCGGCTGTTGTAGACGAAGACCTCGCGGCTGTTCTCGAACAGGCCGAAGCGGTCGGCGAACAGGAATTGCAGTTCGGTGCCCGCCGCCAGCCTGGCGCCGAGCTGCAGCGCGGCATCGTTCGAGAACATGGGATTGACCGCCCGCCACAGGCTGGCGTCGGTGAAGTCCACGTGGGCGCGGTCCAGCGAGACCGTGCCGGCGGGCCCGATATAGCGGTACAGCGTGTGATAGACGCCCGCCAGGTTGGCGGCATTGGCGCGCGACAGGATGGCCTTGTCGGCCTCCGGCAGCGCGTCGAAGATGTTGGCGCGCTGGTCGCCGCTGATCGTGCTCAGGTCGGGCAGCTTCAGCGTGTATTCGCCCAGCTGCGCGCCGATCGAGCCCTGCCCCGAGGTGCGCAGCGTAATGCCCTGCCCCGCCTTCACATTCAGGAAGCGATCCGCCGGCGGCACGCCTTCGGACTGGCTGTCGATATCGAAGACCTTTTCGTTGATGGTGGCGGACACCGGATACAGCAGGTTGTTCTCGATATTGCGCAGCGTCGCCGCCGAGAAGTAGAAGAAGTACCCGGTCCGGTAGCTGCTGCCGTACAACGCGATCTCGTCGGCCGTCTGCGCCGGCGCGTCGGTCTTCTGGACATAGTTGCGCACATAGGCCTGCGCGCTCGCCAGGTCAGCGGCCTTGAAGTCCACCGTGACAGCCTTGCCCATGCCGGGATACAGGGCCAGCAGGGCATCGTTCTGGCCCGCGCCCGTCTGGTAGAGCATGGCGTCGGCCAGCGTGGCCGCCAGGCGGATGCTGCCGTCGGCGCCGACGATGGCGTAGTACGCGGTGTCGGCCCGCAGTCCGCCGACCGCGTCGCGGAAGTAGATCTCGTCGCCGGTCGCCAACGCGCGCAAGCCGCCCTTGCCGTCATCCACGATGAACATGTTGGCGAGCTTGAAGCTGCCGTCGGCCAGCCCCGTCAGCGCCGAAGACGCGCCCACGGTCGAGGTCAGGCGCTCGCGCCAATAGTTGTGGTATTCGGCCGTCTGCGCCAGTTCCTTGTTCACGGCGTAGTCATAGACCACCTGGTTGCGCACCGACTTCACCAGGTCCTGGACGCCCGCCAGGTTCAGGCTGGACGGCAGGTGATTGGGGTCGTAGGCCTGGTTCTTGAACTGCTCGTGCAGGGCCTGCATCTGCGCGCTCAGGCTCGCCGGATCCGCCACGGCCTGGGCCTGGAACAGATGCGTGCTGACCGTGAACATGCCGCGCAGATTGGCAGCGGCGAATCCCGTCAGCAACTGCGGCATGATGCCCGCGTCGGTGAACAGCGATTTAATCAGGGCCTGCCCGTCCGGCGTCTGCCTGAGCTGCTCGAACTGCTGGTACAGCATGGCCTGTTCCTTGGACGCGAACAGACGAACGCGGTTGCCGCTCTCGACCAGCACGTAGTAGGCCACGTTGTTCTGCAGGCTGATGGTCTTGCCATCCTTGGCCAGCGCGTCGTTCAGGTAGACCCGGTCGTAGTTCTGCAGATTGCGGTAGCCGGTCACGTTGCCGGCGGCATCGAGCACCGGCACGATGTCGGTCTTGGTCAGGGTGATGACGTCGTCCGTGGCGACGGACGCGCCGCTGGCCGAGGCGTCCAGTAGCCTGACCGAGATGGCGCCGGGCGTGGCGCCCACGGCCTTCAGGATCTGCTCCAGCGTCAGCGCCTCGCCATTGGGCAGGAAGGCGTTGTCCGCCGTGTCGGCCAGCGTCACCACGCGGCCGTTCACGCTCTTGATGTAGTAGACCAGCGTCTGGCTGGAGCCGGCGAAGCTCAGCTCCACGCGCTGGCCGCGCGTCAGCGCGTCGTTGCCGGCCAGCGTCAGCGAGGCCGCGCCCTTGGCGGCCAGCGACTGCTGCGCGAAACCGGAATCGACCAGCCGGATGCCCGCGTTGACCACCATGCCGCCCAGATCGATCGGCTTCTGGCTCCAGTTCGGATCATTGGTGTCCAGATTGCGGTAGGCGTACAGCGCCTTGAGCTGCGATTCCTCGGCGTAGACATCGCCGGCGAACACGATCCGGCCCTTGAGCCAGGCGCTGTCCGGGCTCTGGGCCGTCAGCGGATTGCCGAACTCGTCCACCACGGATACGATCTTGAGCTTGCCGTTGTCGTAGACGCCCAGCTGATGGCCCGTGCGCGTCGTGCCGTCGTTGGTCATGAACAGGTCCAGGCCGGTCAGCGAAATGTTCTGGCCGCTGGCGAGCAGGGACTTGATCGCGTTGAGCATCTGGATGCGCGCGCCGTCGCTCAGGTTGGACGCGCTCAGGTCCCAGCTGAAGCCGTTGCCCAGGCTCACATAGTTGCCATACCTGGCCGCGCCGCCCGTTGTCGTCTCGGTGTACTGGTAGAAGGTGAGGTTCTGATTGCCCCACCAGCCCCAGGCCGAGCGGCTGTCCACCGCGAGCGAGCCCTGCATGAGCGCGGTCGCGCCCAGGCCGCGCCGGATCGCGTAGGCGATCTCGCCCTTGTTGTCGCCCTTGCCCAGGCCCGTCAGGCCGAAGCTCAGTTCGGACGGCAACTGCTGGGCGATGACGGCGTCGCTGCCGTTGCGCACGTAGTAGTTCTTCAGCGTGACGGTATCGTCCAGCACCAGCGACAGGTAGTTGTCCGGGTGGTAGATCCCCATGGACGTCGAGCCGTCCGCGCGCTTCAGGTCGAAGGACTGGATCCGGCGCGTGACCTCGACGCCGTCGATGGTCAGCTTGATCTCGCTGCCCACCAGGCCATTGGCCGGGTCGTTGAGCCAGGCGACGTATTCCTGCACCGACGAGACGTTGGCCGGAATCTGCCACCCCAGGGCGGCCCCGGCGAGCGCGATGGTATTGCTGGTGACGCTGCGCTGGATCACCGAGCCGGCCTTGCCCAGCGAGGTGTTGGTCAGCAGGTCGTACAGCGAGCCCGGGCCGGTCGGGATCTTGGCCGAGGGATGGGCGGTGTTGTAGGCGTTGATCGCCGCGATGACCGCGTTCGTGATGTCGCTGTCGCCAGCCGGCGGGTTCGCGACCTGCGTCCCGTTGGCCGGCACCCCGGGCCGCGCGACCTTGACGTTGTCGGCGTAGTTCTCGCCGCCATACTCGCCGCTGCCGCTGCCCAGCACCACGTTGAGCGACACGTGGCCGTTGGTCGACGCGGAGATGCCCACATAGGGCGTCTTCAGCGTGATCAGCACCGTGTCGAAGTCCTGCGATCCCCAGTATCCGCCGTTCTTCATGACCGGCAGGATCTGGTCGATCAGCAGCTTCTGGCCGCCGATCTCCGCGTAGGTGTACTTGCGCAGCGCGGCCAGCACGTCCGCGCCATTGCCGCTGGCGGCCAGCTGGTTCAGCTGCGCCTGCGTGAACGTCATCTGCAGGACGCCGGACCCAAGGGTCGACGCCGGCAGCGTCGCCGGCAGGGTAAAGCGGATCGGCAGGTTGGCGTTGGACGTGTCGGTGGCGCCGGCCAGGCCATAGGCCGGGCCGAACAACACGCCCTGGCTGCCGGCGGTGTAGCCGAGCGAGGCCATCGACACCGGCGCGGCGTACAGGCCGGTCGCCGAATCGTAGACCGAGAACTGGAAGCGGTAGTTCAGGCCGTCGTTCGAGACCGCGATCAGCTTGCCCAGGATTTCCTGGCGCGCGTTGCCGTTCAGGCTGTTGTTGTACGCCAGGCGCACCAGGCGCCCGCCGTCCACCGCCGCCTTCAACAGGGCCTCGTAGTCGCCGGCGCGCTCGAAGGCCACGGCCAGGTAGCGTCCATCGCCTTCGAGCTGGGTGCTCAGGAAGGTCCCGGCGCCGCCCAGCGTGATGCTGGCCACCTGCAATGCCCGCACGCCCGACCAATAGCCTTCGTACCGCGCGATCTGCGCGTTCAGATCCGCCAGGATCCTGGCCGTGACCGTGGGATAGGCCTTCTCGGTCGCGGTGCGGGTATCGGCCTTCTCGCCGTCCAGCAGCGAGCCGCCGTTGAGCGTGATGCTGACGCTGCCCAGCTGCGAGTACACCGAAGCCTGCGGATTGACCCAGTTCACCGGCTTGACCAGCACCAGGTCGGCGTTGGCCACGTTCTGCGCGATGTAAATGCTCTTGTCGGCGCCGGCCACGCCGCCGGCCAGTCCGGCCTGGGCCGCGAAGCCCTGGCGCGCATGGATGGACAGCGCCTTGGCGGCCGAGCCGATGGCGCCATAGCCGGCGTTCAGCTCGACGCGATTGCCCAGCACCACGGTGTCGTTGCCGGCCGAGGCGTGCGCGTAGATGCCGTTGAGAGCCTCGATATAGACGGTCCCGGCCGACGAGGCCACCTTCTGCAGCATGGCCCGGGAGCTGGTGCCGCCCTCGGAGAAATATGTCAGCCGGATATCGTTGCGCGCCTCGGCCCGGGTATAGCCCGCCGAACCCATGACGTTCAACTGGATGGAACCGCCCAGCGCGTAGGCCTCGACATTCACCGAGGCGGTGCCCGGCTGGATCTGCCCATTGGGATCGCGCGCCAGGATGCCGACCTCGCCGCGAGTCGTGATGGACGTCGACTTCGACGACGACACGGCCTCGATGCGCACGGTCTTGCCATTGCCGACGATCACGTTGCCGCCCAGCGTCACGTCGCCGTTGCTGCGGATATAGACCGCGTTCGGCTGCGAGCTGGAGCCCAGGAACGTCAGGTTGATGTCCTGCGAGGCCGGCACGTAGAAGGTATAAAGCTCCTGCTGCTTCTTCTCGACCACCTGCGTCAGCGTGGTGGTCTTGGTGCGCAGCCAGCCGCCGCCGCTGGAATGCGGTCCGTCGTTGCGCACGATGACGCTGGTGTTGTACTTGCGGTAGGTGACGACGAAGTCGGAACTCTCCAGCTGCTGGCCGCCCACCGTCACCACGCTGAAGCGGCCCAGGCCCGGGATGTAGATCGGCCCGTTCGGGTCCGCCCGCAGCTCCTGCTTGCCGCTGCCTTCCACGTAGTTCGGCAGGACCACGTCTTTCAGCTTGCCGCTGGCCGCGAGCTGGTCCCGCAGCACGCCAGGCACGGAAGATTCACTGGTATAGGCCACCACGGTCGACACCAGCACCGGGCGCGACTGCGCATAGGTGACGTAGGGGCCCTTCTTGGTGGTGTTCTTGTTGGTCAGCCAGCCCAGCGGATCGACGCCGTCGCCGATCAGGTTGAGCTGCTTGGTGACGTAGGTGGTCGTGGTCGTTTCGCTGGATTCCCAGCCCATGACCCAGACCATCACCTGGCCTTGGGCCGGCTTGTAGGTCGTGGTCAGCTGGCCGCCCAGGTTCCCCACCACGGCGCTGGAGCCGGCCGTGTTGCCCGGGCCGCTGCCGTTGTCGTAGACCCAGACCCAGCCCGGCTGCCCCACGCCGGCGTTCGTCACCTGGACGAACTTGTTCCAGACCGTGTGCACCACCTGGTCCGCGCCGTTGAGCTCGTACAGGTCGCGCTGGCCGCGCGCGGTGTCGATGATCTCGATGCGGCCCTTGCGGTAGGTGCTGACGTCGATGTCGCCGGTCACCAGCGCATAGGTGGTCTGGTTGTCGATGCGCACCGAGGCATAACCGTTGGCGACGATCAGGTTGCCGTTGCCCACCGAGATGATCTGGCCCGTCAGCGTGATGCTGCCGCCCGCCAGCCGGATCGGATCCAGGATGATGGTCTGCGTGGCGTAGTCGAAGCGGCCCGTGATCGCGCCAAAGCGATTCATGGATCCGTCGGCGCTGTACGACACGCCGCTGCTCGCGTAGCCATTGTTGTCCTGCAACGACTTGTTCTTGTCGCCCCGGAAGGACGAATCGATGCGGATATAGGCGTCCGTGACCCCGCTCTGGATCTTGCCGTCGATGTTCAGCGTCAGGGCCGATATGTTCACCGCGCCCAGCGCGAAGATGCGCGAATCGCTGGCCGCCTTGTCTCTGGCGATGTAGGAGGAGAAGGAACCGAGGTTGCGGTAGCCCCACTTCAGCAGCACGTCCGAGGCCGTTTCACTGGCGCCCGTGCTGGCGGCATTGTTCTTGAAATAGTCGACGATGAACTTCCAGCTGTTCTCCAGCACCGTGGGATCGGCGCCGGTATTGAACCAGCCGTCGCTCTGCAGGCTGAAGTTGCCCTTGGCCTGGATGTCCAGGCTCAGCGCCGAGATCGTGCCGGTGACGTTGATGCTGCCCAGCGTGTTGACCACCGAGACCTTGCCCAGCGGATTGACCACCGCGCCCAGCAGGTTCAGGTCCACCGGCGCGTTGCCCACCAGCGCCATCATCTCGGCGTCCAGCGCGCCGCCGAATGGATCGGCGGCCCAGCCGTTCTTCAGCTGCAACACGCGCACTTCCGCCACGTCGGAACCGGTCGCGCCCTTGACCGACGCGTCGTTGATGTACAGATGACCGGACTTGAAGATCTTCATCTCGCCGTCGGAGCCCGGGCGGATGATGGTGCCGTCCATGACGACGGCGTCGTTCACGTTCATCAGCATCGGCGAATCGTTGACGATGTTGATCTGTGTGTTGGCGCGCGCGTCGATGCCGCCCGTCTTCACCCCGCTGGTATCGGCCGCGCTCACATAGACCGAGCCGCCGGACGCATACAGGTTGGGGATATCGACGTAGAAGGTGTAGAACGAATCCAGGTAACGGCCCTTGCTGTCCGTCAGCTGCAGGCTCTTGAGCTGCTGCTGCAGCGCCGCGATGTTGGCCTGGTAGCGCGCCACCGCCTGCGGGTCGGAGGCGTGCTCGGACTGCATCTTGGTCAGCGTGCGGATCTGCTGGCTGATGATGTTCTGCTGGCTGGCGTAGCGCAGCACCGGCTGGCCCAGGTCCACCGTCTTCAGCACGTAGTAGATGCTGCCCACCTTGTCGGCCGCGAAGCTGCCGAAGTCCCAGTCCAGCGCGCCGTCCTTGTCGTCCTGCGTCAGCGAGGGCGGGTTCTTCTTCCAGTAGCTGTTGCCGTAGTTTTCCGTGGCCAGGTTCAGGTTGCGGCTGTCCAGGCTGTCGTAGTAGTAATAGTCGTTGCCCTTCTTGATGATCATGCCGGTCGTGACGTTGACCTCGATGTCCTGCGCGCGGAACGCCGTCAGCTCATAGCGCACGTCGATGTTGACCGTGCCGCCGGCGCCGTTCAGGCTGGTCGAGTTGGCGCCCAGCAGCTTTTCCAGGATGGCCTTGACGGCGGGCGAATTCGGGTCGAACGAGACCGTCGGGTTGGCCTGCGTGGGCAGCACCAGCACGCCCGCCTGGGCCAGCGCCTTGAGCAGCTCGGCCGGGATCACGAATACATTCGCCGCGTTATTCACGCCGGCGATGATGCGCGTGGCGGACGAGGTCGCGACCTTGCTCGATGCCTTGTCGACCACGCCGGCGGCCAGCTTGACCGTCGGGTTCAGGTTCAGGCCGATCACCTGCACCGAACCGTTCACCTTGGCCTGGTCCAGCATCGACGGGTTGGTTTCCAGGCGCACGTTGCGCTGCGCCTTGATCAGCGAGCCATTCGTCGCCACGCCGTCGATCAGGATGGTGTTGATCTGGCGCGCCTTGGCGCCGCTGTTGACCAGCGGGATCTGCGCCACGCCCACCATCGTGAACGAGACGTTGTCGTTGGCCAACAGATAGCCCGTGGACAGCGGATCCGAGACCTTGCTGTTGCCGGCCAGCGCCAGGATGTTGTCGCCCTCGATCGACGAATTGTCGATCTGGATGCTGTTGCGCACGGTCAGGTCGTTGTTGCTGTCGGTCTTGCTCGCGCTGGCCACCGAGATGATCAGCATGTCGCTGATCGTCGTGGTCACGCCGCGCGTATTGGCCGCCAGCGTCACGTCGCCGAAGGTGTTGCGCACGAAAGCGCCGTTGATCTTGACCTGGGCCAGCGCGCCGTCGGTGCTCAGGTGGTTGGTCGACAGCGTGACGGTGAATCCCGCCACGCCGGTGATCTTGTTGCGCTGGGTGTAGATGATGTCGTTGGTCGCCACCATGTCCAGCATGCCCGGAGTGCCGTAGTTCCCCCTGGCCTGCACCACCGTCGCGCCGGCCGTGTCGATGGTGTCGCCGGCCGCGCGCGCGCCGCTCACCTCGATGACGGACTGCGGACGGATCTTGACGTCATGCTTGCTGACGTCGGCGCCCACCAGCTTGACCGAATAGGCGCTGAGCGCGGATTCGCCGCGCACCGTGTTGCTGGCGCGGATGTCGACCTTGTTGCCGATGACCCGCGCCCCGCCGCCGATGCCGACATAGGACGAGCCGCCGATGTCGGCCTCGATCTTGCCCTGCCGGCCCGCCACCAGGGCGATGGTGCCGGCGTCCATGCTGACACCCACCGACTGCGCCTGGCTGGCCGAGATGTTCAGCAGCGTGCCCTCGATCTGCGCGCGGTTGGAGATTTCCACGCGCGCGTCCAGGCTGGTGCTCAGCCTGGCGCTGTCCACCGAAATGGTGAGGCCGCCCACTTCCAGCGAGCGCGCCTCGGCCAGCAGGCCGGCCTCGCCGTTGCGGTCGGTCGTCGCCCTGGCCGTGACGCCGATCACGTCGCCGCGCAGGCTGGCGTTGTCGACCACGGCCTTGAGCGAGCCCTGCAGCACGGTTTCGGCGCTCATCACGCCGACGCCGATCACGCCGCCGGTGATCGCCTTGGAATAGGCCTTGCCATAGTACGTGCCTTGCGCGTTGACGCTGACCAGGCCGGGCGTGCGGCCGGACGCCGTGGTCACGCCCACGCCGTTGAGCACGGCGCCGTTGCGCGCCTCGGCCAGCGTGGTCGCGCCGATATCCACCTTCGCCTTGTTGACGTTCACGGCCAGGCCCGTCGTGGCGGCCACGCCGGCGGTCTGGGTACGGCTGAAGTCCACCGCCACCAGCGCGTCCACGCTGACGCTCGGCGCCGACACCTGCGCCTCGGACACCGAGGCCGTGGTGGTGTCGCGGGAGATGTTCTCCGCGATGCCCACGCCCACCGCCGCGCCGATCACGCCCACGGCCACGCTGACCTGGGTCAGGTCGATTTCCGCCAGCACATTGGTGTCGGCCTTCACGGCCAGCGCGCCCAGGGCGCCGACCTTGCCATTGCCGGTGATGCGGGCGCTGACGTTGTTGCGCGTGTTGTTGGTGACGCGCACGCCTGCGCCAGCGCCGGCCACGCCGGCGCTGGCCGCGACCGAGGCCGTCACCGCCTCCAGGTTCTTGAACTGCGTCTTCTCCAGCGCCAGCACCGACAGATTGTCATAGGCGCCCACCTCCTTGCCACCGGCCGTGCCGATGTAGGCCGACACGGTGTTTTCCGCCGTGGTGTCGACCAGCGACACCACCAGCGACACGCTGGCGCCGGGCGCCAGGCCCAGCGACGCCGCCACGCCATAGGCAGCCGAGCGTTCGATGATGCTGTCGTCCTTGGCCCGCACCGTCAGCGAGCCGCGCTCGCCGTCGATGCCGACGGTGATCGTCGAGCCGTCTATGTAGGCCGAGGTGTTGCTGGCATAGCGGTTACTGACCTGCACGCCCGAGCCGGCCACCGCCACGCCCGCGCCGACCACGGCCAGCGCGCCGGCGAAGTTGACGCTGTTCAGGGTCTCGCTGGACGTCGCCAGCACATCGAGATTGCCCTTGGCCACGGTGACGGTGCTGTTGGCGATGTAGGCCTGCGCGCCGTTGGTGCGCGTCACGCCGTCACCCGAATAGGCGCCGAAGGTATTGCTGGCGATGGACACGCCCATGCTGGCGCCCAGGCCGGCGCCGGTGACGCTGGCCGCCACCGCGCCGGTCACGGCGGTGATGGTCGACGTATTCTCGGCCGTGACCGACACGCCGGTGCCGGCCGTCACGGTCGAGCCCGTGAGGCGGCTGCCCGTCTCGTTCGCCACGACCTGGGAACTGCCGGCGCCCGCGCCGGAAACCGCCACGCCCGTCAGCGCGACCGCCGCCGAGGCCGCCACGGAGACGCTGTCCACCGTGGCGGTTTGCCTGGCCGTGACCGATACGCCGTCGGACACCGTGATCGTGGCGCCGCTGACGCGCGCCTGCACGCTGGCCGCCGCCACATTCTTGACATCGGTGGCGCCCACCGCCACCGAACCACCCTGCATGGAGAAGGCCAGCGAGGCGCCGACGGCCTTGGCCTTCAGGGTGCTGCCGTCCTGCGCAGCGACGCTCAGGCGCGCCATCTGCGCGCCCGTGCCGCTCACCGACAACACGCTGTTGTCGACATAGGCCTCGACGGCTCCCAGGGTCTTGTTGCCGGCCACGGCCGCGCCCACCGACAGGGCCAGGCCGGAACCGGTGCCCGCCGCGCTGGCGCCGACCGCCGTCGCCTCCAGCGTCGAGGTATTGGTCGCCTTGACCGTCAGGCTCTCGGCCGCGCGCACGGCGGTGTCGACCTGGGTCAGGCCGTCCACATAGGCACGGGTGACCGCCTTGCTCGTGTTGAAGGCCGCCGCGCCGGCGCCGGCCAGCGCCACGCCGCCCATGGCCACCGCCACCGCGCCGGCCCCAACCTTGGCTTCCAGCCGCTGCACGCTGTCGGCCGTGACCGACACCGCGCCCAGGTTGGACAGCTTGCTGCCGGTCAGTCCGGCGCGCGCGCCGGCCGTTTCCGTGATGCTGTTCTCGGCCAGCGCCGAGCCAATGGCCAGCGAGGCGCCGGCCGCCGTGAAGCCCACGCTGGCGACCACCACGGTCGCCTTGATGGTGCCGCTCATGTCGGCATCGATATTCAAGGCATTGCCGGCATTGCCGTCGATGCGCGAGCCGTTGACCAGCGCCGTCGCGGACGAGCCGATCAGGTTGCGCGCATTGGCGCCGCCGCCCGCGAGCGAGACGCCGCCCAGGCCCGCGCCCACGCTCACCGACACCGCGACCGACACGGTCGTGATGGCGGCCTGGCTGTCGGCCTTGACCGTGATCGCCGGCGCGCCGGCGATCCGCACGCCATCCATGGTCGCCAGCGTGGTGTTGCCGATCTCGTTCTGCGCCAGCGAGGCGGCCACCGACAAGGCGGCGGTCGCGCCCAGCGACACCGCCACGGCGATCGCCACCGCGGCGATGGTGCTGTTGATCTCGGCCTGGTCCAGCGCCCTGACGGTCACGCTGCCCGCCTCGAAGCGGTTCTGCTGGTTCTGGTCGCTGATGCGCGCCGTGATGCCGGTCTGGATCTTGTTGACCGCGCGCGCGCCAGCGCCGGCGCCGGAGACGGCCAGGCTGGCGCCGTCGACGACGGGCGGCGCATAGGCCACCGACACCGCCACCGCGCCGGCCACCACGACCGCGTCGATGCTCTGCTTGCGGTCCACATCGCCGTTGGCCTTGAACGAGACGTTGCGCGCGTCCACGCTGACCGCGCCCGCCGTGACGGCGCTGCGGTCGATGAAGGCCACGATCTCATTGACCGGACGGCCCGCGCCCAGCGCGACCACCTGGCCGGCGCTGTTGACGTCGTAGCCGATGACGTTCTCGGCCATGGCCACGCCGATCGAGGCCGAGGCCGCGGCGTACTGGCTGACCGAGACCGAGGCCGACATGCCCAACACCACCGCGTTGATGCGCGACAGGCCCAGGGCCAGCACGTCCACCGCGCCCGCCGCGCCGCCCGAGGCGCGGGTGTCGATGATGGCGCCGCTGATGCCGGCGCGCACGCTGGCCGAAATCACGTTGCGCGCCAGCGCGCCGCCGCCGCCGATGGCGGCGTTGGCGCTGCTGCCCGCCGACACCGCGACGGATGCGCCCAGAACCACCGACAGGATATCCGCCTGCTGGGTGGCGCTGAGCGTCAGCTTGCCGCCGCCCGTCTCGATACGACCGCCCGAGACCGTGGCCTCGACCGTGTTGAATACCTTGTTGACCGCGACGCTGGTGCCGACCGCGATGGCCACGCCGGCCGCGCCGGCCTGCACCGCGACCGCGCCGCCGATGGCGATCGCCGTGATGCTGGCCTCGTCGCTGGCCTTGACGGTGACGCCGGCATTGGCCACGCGCAGGACGGAATCCTCCACCCGCGCGCGCACCGTGGTGGCGATGCTGCTGATCGCCACCGACACGCCGATGGACGCGCCCACGCCGGCGCTGCCGGCCGATACCGCCACGCCCAGCGCGCCGGCCACGGTCACGATGCTGCCCGTGTTCGCGGCCGAGACGCGCACCGCGCCTTGATTCAGCGTGCCGCCGGACGGCGTGTCGACCCGCGTCAGGCGCGCCTCGACCGAGCCTTCGATGGTGTTGCCGCTGCCGGCGCCGGCGCCCGCGCCGGCAAAGCCCTGCCCCGCGGCCACCGCCGCCGCCACGCCGATGGAGACGGAGACGATGCGCGAATTGTTGACCGCATCGACCGAAATGCCGGTCTGCGTGCGCACCAGGGTGGTGGAGCCCGCATTGGTCTCGCTGGTGCCGTCGATGTAGGCCAGCGTCTGGTTGCCGATCCGGTTGTCGGTCGCCGCGACCCCGGCCGCGATGCCCGCGCCGCTGCCCGGCGACACCGCCACGCCCAGCCCGCCTGCCACGGCCAGCACATAGCCGTCGTCGCGCGCCTGCACCGCCACGCCCGCCAGCGAGCCGCCGGTCGCGCGCGATTCGATCTGGCGGGCATTGCGGATGCCTGCCTCGTTCCGGCTGTTGACCCGGTTGATGGACACGGAGCCGCCCACCGCCACCGCCACGGTGCCCACGGCCACGCTGCCTGCGACGGTGATGTTGTTGATCGCGCCCTCGAAGCGCGAGGACACCTGCACGTGTCCGCCGCTCACCAGGCCTTCGGTGTCGCGGATCAGCGCCTTCACGGAATGCGAGCGCGAGATGCCCAGCGGCGCGCCGCCCACGTAGTTGTACGACAGGCTGGCGCCCACGGCGACGCTGGCGCCCTGGCTGCCCAGGCCCAGCGCCACCGCGCCGGCCAGGCTGTTGATGGTGGAGGCGTCGCGCGCCTGGACCAGCAGGTCGCCGCCCGCCGTCACGGCCTGGCCGCTGGCGGTGCCGGCGATCTCGGCCGTGATGGTGTTGGCGATCCAGTTGAGCACCGCCGAGCCGCCGAAGCCCACGTTGGCGCCGGACCCGCCGGCCGCGACCGCGCCGCTGACCGCCATGGTGGATATCTGGGCGTCCAATCCCGGCGGCATGTCGTCGGGCCGGGCGAAGGTCGCCTGGACCACGATGTCGCCCGCGGCGGACAGCGCCGATCCCACCGCGCCCGCGTAGACGGTGTCGAACACCCGGTTGACCGCGAAGGCCATGCCGGCCGCCACGCGGCCGCCGATGGACACGGACACGTTGCCGGCCAGCGCCGAAATGCTGGCCGTGTCGCGGGCGGTGATGCGGATGTCGCCCGTGGTGGCCGTGATTGTCGATCCGTCCGTGACGCCCGCGTACACCGTGTTCTGGATGGTGTTGACCGCCAGCGAGCCGCTCACGGCCACGCCGGCGCCGCCGGCCAGGCCGACGGAGACGTTGTAGATGCTGGCGCGTTCTTCCGCGCTCACCTGCACGGCCTGCGCCGTCACCTGCGCGCCGCGGATGAGGGCGCGCACGCCGTTCTGCATGTCGGCCACGCCGACCGAGGCGCCGATAGCCGCCGAGGCGCCCTGCGTGGTGGAGATGCCCAGCGCGCCCGTGGCCGTGACGATGCGGCTGCTGTCCTGGGCCGAGACCGAGACGCGTCCGGCATCGGCGCGCAGCTGCGTGCCGGCGGCCGCGCCGCTGTTGTCGATGACCGCCTGCACTTCGGTGCGCGACAGGTTCACGCCGATGGCGCCCGCGCCGCCCAGGGACTTGCCGCCCGCGCCGGCCACGGTGATGCTGAGCATGCTGTTGGTCAGGCCATGGCCCTGCGTCAGCGCGCCGATGTCCAGCGAAATCATGCCGCCGCCGCTGTCGAGCTTGTCGACCACCTTGCGCAGCGTGACGCCGCCCGAGCCGCTGGTCGCGCCCAGCTGGATGGCGATGCCGTCCTTGGCGTTCTGCAGCGAGGTGGCCAGCTGATAGCGGTAGCTGCCGTTCTCGGACACATTGATGACGTAGTAGCGCTGGCCGTCCACCAGGCCGGCAATGGCCGTGCCCTGGCTTTGATAGACCACCAGGTCGCCGGTGGCCAGTCCGCCGTCGGTGGCCAGGCCCAGGCTGTTCTCGGCCGGATTGCGCGCATTGCCCGAGGCGGCGCTCAGCGTCGCGTCCTGGGCCGGGCCCTGGCTGATGACGGTCTGCTGGGTGCCATCGGGCTTGGTCGTGGTGGTGGACTGCGAGGTCTGCTGGTCGAGCTTGACCCGCGTGATGCCGATCATTGCATCCGGATTGACGGCGCTGGGCTTGCCCTGGCCGTCGAGCAGCTTGTTGCCCGCGGCATCGGCCAGGTAGTACTGGTAGCGTCCCGTGGCGGCGTTGAATTCGGACACATAGCCCAGCTGGGCCAGCGTCACGGCGCTGCCGTCGACCTGCTTGAAGCGCAGCGTGTTGCTGTCGATCACCTCGACCACGTAGACGTGGTTGTCGGTCAGCCCGGTCAGCACGCCCTGGGCGCCCAGGTTGACCACCACCTTGTCGCCCGTCGCCAGGCCATGCGCCTTGGGCAGCGTCAGGCTGCCATTGGCGTTGAGCAAGGCGCCGGCGGGATTGTCCACGCTGAAGCGCTGCATCGCGCCGCCCGTCGTGGCGCCGCTGAAGTTCACCAGATTGCCCTGGCCGTCGCGCAGCTGGAACGACACCTGGCCGTTGACGGACCGGTCCAGATTGACCACGTAGTAGGTCACGCCGACCTTGAGCACGTCCTGGCCCTGGCGCAGGATGCGGTTGGCCAGCACGTTCTCGATCTGGCCATTGGCCAGCGAACCGCTGTAGACGATGGCCGAGCCTTCCTGCACGCCATCGAACGGGGCGTTGACCACCAGCCGGTTGTTGGCGCTGTCCACGCCCACCGTCGCGTCCGCGCCGTGGTACGGCTGCAGGTTGACGCGCGTGGCCTCCTGCATGCGCACGTGGGCGAAGCGGATGCCGGCGATGTTGCTCACCGCGCCGAACGCCAGCGCCTTGCCGCGCAGCGCGTCCTCCTGGGTGTCGGCCAGCTGGATGATGGCCTTGCCGTCCGGCGCCGCGCGCCGGATGATGTAGTAGATACGGTCGCCGCGCAGGCTGCTGCCATCGGCCAGCGTGATGTTGCCGGCGCCGGCGCTCAGGTAGATGCCGTCGCCGGTCTGCCAGCCCGAGAACTCCTTGCCGGAACTGCCTTGCGGCGCGCTCATGCCGGCGTTGCCGGTCGTGTCCTTGCCGTTGATGATCTCGGCGGCCGCGCCGGTGAAGGTCAGCGAGCTGCCGCCCTGATTCACCGTGATGGCGCCGTCGTTCACCGCCAGCACGCTGCCGCCGTTCAACTGGGCGTTGCCGCCCGCCGCCAGCGGATCCACCAGGCCGGCGTACACGTTGATGTCGCCGCGAGTGACGCGCACGTCGCTGGCCACGATGGCGGCGGTCACCTTGGGATTGGTCGCCGGCGAGCCGTTGCCGGCCACCTCGGCGATCTGCACCTGCGCGCCCGAATCGGCCAGCTGCTTGCTGTCGAAGCTCAGCAGGTTGCGGTCGAAGGCGGTATTGCCGCCCATGATGTTGACGGCCACGGCCAGGCCCACGGCCGCGCCCTCGGTCGCCACCGCGCCCGCCACCGTGATGGCGTACAGCGCCGACGCATCCGAGGCATTGACGCGCACGGCCTGCCCCGAGAAGCCGGCCGCCTGGCCCGCCTTGACGGTGCTGTTCGAGATGCGCGCCTCGGTGGCGCCCCGCATCATGTTGACGTTGACCGCGCCGGCCAGCGCGAACTTCTTGGACAGCGCGCCCGCCGCGCCCACCGACACCATCAGCGGCGAGGAATGCGCCGACAGGTCCAGCTTGCCCTGCACATCGATCGCGCTGTTCTCGATCAGCGCGCTGGTGCGCGAGCTGAATTCGTTGACGCTCACCGAGGCCCCCACGGCCACGGATCCGCCCAGCGTCACCGCCACGCCGCCGGTCACGGCCACCAGCGTATTGTTCTCGGTGGCCTTTACCGTCAGCGCGTTGGCCGTGATGGCGCTGCTGCCGGCCACGGCCGCGTTGTTGACATAGCGCGGCAGCACATAGGCCGCCACCGCCGAATGCACGCGGTTGACCTGGATCGAGCCCGCGCCCGCGAACATGGCCTCGCCCATGCCCACGCCGACGCCCACGGCGCCGCCGCCCAGGGCCGAGTTGTCCTCGGCGGTCACGCTGACCGAGCCGCCCTTGTTGTTCACGACCGAGCCCTGGATGCCGGCCAGCACCGCGTTGCCGATATCGTTGTAGCTGATGGCGATGCCCACGCCGGCCTTCTTGCCCACGCCGGCGGCGCCGGTGATGGCGATCAGCGTGGTCTTGTCCAGCGCGCTGACGTTGATGTCGTGGCCGCTGCTGTCCGTGCCGTCATAGCGGACCTGGCTGTTCAGGATATAGCTCTCGATGCGGTTGGCGATCACGTTGACCGTCACCGAGCCGCCCACGCCGGCGCCGTCGCGCGCCACGCCCAGCGCGCCGGCGAAGCCCACCGCCACCTGGCTGGATTCGGCCGACACGTCGAGCTTGCCGGTATAGAGCAGTTCGATGGCCTGGCGGATGCCGGCCTCGACCCGGGTGCTGCTGATGTTCACCGCGACCGCCGCGCCCACGCCGGCCTTGCCGTCCGTCACCGCGCCAGATCCGGCCACCGTAGCCAGCACGCTGCCGTCGCGCGCCTCGACCTTCACGCCGCGCGCGCTGATCTTGGTGGCGTTGCCCAGCAGGGCGATGTTGCCGTAGTTGGCCGTCGTCACCGCGGCCGAGCCGGCCAGGGCCACGCCCTTCTGGCCCTTGGCGCCGGCCATGCCGGCCGCCAGCGTCACCGCCACGCCCGTGCGGCGGGCCGACAGGGCCAGGTCGCCGGCCACCAGCAGGCTGCCCACCAGGGCAACCTCGGCGCGCGCCTCGCCGCCCAGCCCGTTCATGCTGTAGGCGCCGGCGATGCCGACATTGGTCTTGGCATTGTCGGACTGCGCCAGCGCCACCGCGCCGGACAGCGCCAGCGCATGGGTGCCGTTGGTCGCGCTGATGGTGGCGTCGCCGCCGATGGTGATCGTCAGACCGGCCGCGTTGATGTAGGCCTGGGCGAAGTCGTTGACCATGTTCACGGCGACCGCGCCGGATATCGCCACGCCCGCCTTGGACTGCTGCTGGCTGCCGCCGCCGCCCGAACCCGAGCCCGAGCCGCTGTCCTGCGTCAGCGTCGAGGTCGAGTTGCTCAGTTCCTTCAGGATGTCCGACAGCGACAGCAGCTCGTCGGGATCCGGCGCCGCGCTGTCCTTGCCCGGCGTCGCGCCGCCCTGGCTGGCCGGCGCCTTGGTGCCCAGCACATCGGTGCCGCCGCCGGCCGTGCCGCCCGCGCCGCCCGCGCCGGTCCCGTCGCCCGCGCCCGCCACCGGGCTGGATACCCGCGAGCCGGAGACGGCCAGATTGCCGACAAAGCCCTTGTTCTCGCTGCCGATGAGCAGCTTGCCCGCCGAGAACGAACCGGCGGCGCCCGTCACCGGCGTGGCGTCGTCGCGCCGCTGGCCGATCAGGGCCTGGGTATCGCGGTTGACGTCATTGATGGCCACGCTCATGCCCACGCCCACGGTCTGGGAGCCGGCGGCGGCGCCGGCCACCGTGCCGACCCAGGTCGCGTCGCGCGCCTGGATCGACGCCGTGCCCGTGGCCGCCACCGTGGCGCCGCGCGCCACCTGGGCGACGGTGGTGGCGCTGGTCACGTTGACCAGCACCACGCCGTTCACGGCCACCGTCTTGGCCTGCCCGCCCGATGCGCCCAGCGTCACCGACACCAGCTCGTTGCCGGCCTCGACGTTCAAGTCCTTCGAGTAGATCCTGGCCGTGTCGGCGACTACCGCCTGGGTGTCGTGGGTCGCCACATTGACATAGACCGACACGCCGATGGCCGAGCCGTCCTTGGATTGGCTGCCGTAGTCAAAGCCGTCCACCTTGGGCGTGAGAAAACCCTTGGCCAGATCCTTGCCGTAGGCCAGCCGGCCCTGCGTCTTTTCGCGGTCGGGCGCCTGCTTCAGCGATTTCTCGCCGCCGATCGACATCGACGGCAGGATGATGTTGCCCACCAGGTTCATGCGCTGGGTCGAATTCAGCGCCTTGATGTCGACATTGCCGGCCGCGCCGCCCGTGCCGCCGCGCGTGTCGATGAGGCCCGCCACGGTCGTGCGGGTCTGGGTCGATTGCACGTCGATGGAAAAAGCCCCCGACAGCGCCAGCTTCTTGCTCTTGGCGGTCGCGCTGACCCAGCTGCTGAAGCTGGACGAGATGCCGCCCGTGCTGCTCAGCGTGGCCTGGAGATTGTTCAGGAAGGCCTTGGCCGCGCCGGTCGCCACGCCCATCTTGGCCGAGGTGCCGTCGGCCGCCTTCCACTTGGCCTCGATGCCGTCGAACGGCGCGTACAGATTGACCAGCCAGAGCTTGTTCGGGTCGATCTGGTTCAGGCTCTGCGCCGACACGGAGACGGCGCCGCCCTTGGTGGAAATGCTGGCGTTGGCGGCCACGCTCGCCGTGGTCTTGATGTCGTCGATGCTGACCACCACCGCCGCCGCCGCGCCCAGGTCGGAACCGTCCGGTCCGACATTGCGCTTGACCTGGTCGGTGGTGACGTCGTTCTTCTTTTTCAGGAACGATTGCTTGTCGGCGACAACCTTGTCGTCGACGCCGCTCATCACCGTGAATTTGGTGTTGTAGTTGCTGCGCGCCTCGACCTGCACGGCGCCGCCCGCGGTCGTGATCTGCGCGGCGTTCTGGCCGTCGCCGATACGCACCGTGGTGCTGAAGTTGTTGATCGCCATGCCCAGCGCGGCGCCGACCTGGAACTCGGTCGACGGCTTGTCGATCTCCTTCTGGATATCCTTGTCGTAGTCGATGATCTTCTGCGCGTCCTTCTTGGCCTTGACGTCGCGCAGCTTCTCCTTGAAGGTCCGGCTGTTGCTGTCCTCGACCAGCGCGCCGAAGAATGACTTCACGTACTGCGTGCCGGTGCCCAGGCCCTTGGTCACCGCGCCGGAAATGGGCGTGGCGACCTTGCCGATGACGGCCGACTTGGCTTCATACTGCACCTTGCTGGCATAGTCGCCGCCCGTGGCGGCGCGGCCGCCCAGGATGGTCTTGACCGAGATCGCGCTGCCGCCATCCAGCGTCAGCGCCTGCACCAGCACCTTGCCCGCGTCGCGCGCGACGATGACGCCGTCCATGAAGACTTCGGTGTTGACCTGGCTGTAGGCGAAGCCCACCGCCGCGCCAACCTTGGCGTACTTGGCGTCGTACTTGCCAGACTCCTGGGCGGGGCCGGTCGACGTGCTGCCCGACGCCGGCGGCACGACCTTGGTGTCGTCGCTCTCGGCCATGCTGCCCGAGACAGAGATGCTGATGCCGACCTTGTGCTTGGTCTGGGCCGCGACGGTCACGTCGCCGCCCACGCCGCTCGCGACGTAGGTGTAGGGATCGACGGTGGCGCGCAGCCCCGTCTCCAGCCTGGCGCCGCTGCCGATATGCACGGAGGCGTCGCTCAGCACCACGCTCACGCCCACGCCGATCACGGCCGGCACGGCGCCGATCTGGCCCGGCGTCAGCGAGATGGTCAGCGACTGGTCGCTGTCGGCCCGCACGGTGATGCTCTTGGCCGCCACCAGCCTGCCGTCGATGGTCACGCGGGAATAGCTCTCCAGCACGCCGACGGCGATGCCGGCGATCTTGGCCACCAGCGGGCTCAGCTCCACCTTGACGGTGTTGCTGGCCTTGACCGAGATGTCGCTGTTGGACACCAGCCTGGCATTGCTGCCGACATTGATGGACGTGCTGTACTTGATGCCGGCCCAGGCGGCCATGGCGCCGGCCGTGTCGGTGAAGGCCTTCACCGCCTCCAGCGCCTTGCTCGCGCCGCCGGTGATCTTGCCCCAGATGCCGCTCGACGCCGGACCGTTGTCGGGCTGCTTGTACAGGGCGCTGTCCAGCTTGGCGTCCAGGCTGATGCCGCCGCCGTTGGCGTTGGTCGCCCAGAGCGTGGCGTTCTTGACCGTGATGGCGGCCTCGACCGTGTAGATCTGCGCGACCGTGCTGCGCCACGGGCGATAGCTCTGCGCCACCACCTGGATCGCGCCGGCCGTCAGCAGGATGTTGGCACCCGTGTCCTTGCCGATCGTGATCTGCTGGCCTTCCAGGCGCAGCGTGTGCTGGTTGTCGACGGTGATGTCATGCTCGACCGTGTAGGTCCCGCCCTTGACGGTCACGTTGCGCCCGGCGGCGGCCTTGCCGGGGTCGATGTCGACCACGCCCTTGTCGCCCAGGTCCAGCACGTAACCGACGTTGTCGGTGTTGGTGTCCATCTTGACGCCGACCAGCGCGCCGTTGGCCTGCAGCAGTTCGGACAGCGAGGTCGAGACGGCCGGAGCCGAGCCGGTCGCCTCGGCGGCGTACTTGAAGATCTGCACCGTGTTGTTGCTGCCGCCGGCCTGCGCCAGCGACAGGACGACCTGCGCGCCGCCGGTGACGGCCGGCTGCTGCACCACGAAGCTGACGTTGCTGGTGTTGCCCTTCAGGATGTTGAAGCCGCCGTGGCTGGCCAGCGTGACGGGCGCGTTCCAGGCCGTGGCGTCCAGTGTCACCGATCCGGCTTCGTTGCGGGCGTACAGCGCGGCGTCGTTCATGGCGCCGGCGGTGAACAGCACCTTGCCAAGCTGAGTGGCGCCGCTCAGGTAATAGACACTGTCCGTCGCGCCGGCGCCGGACGCCAGCACCACGCTCTGCTTTGTGTTGACCACCAGATGATGGGTGCCGGTTCCGGCCTGTGTCTGGATGCGGTTGCCTTCGCCTGTATCGCTGGCGCCCATGCCGTAGTTGACGATATAGGTGTTGTCGCCGCCGCCCGAGCGCACCAGGGCATTGCCGCCGGCCAGCGTGAACTCGGTGCGGTGGCCGACGGCCAGCGCGTCGCCCCGCAGCACGCCGTTGGCGTCGGAACCGCGCTGCAGCGCGCCTTGCGCGATCAGGCCCAGCTGCCAGGCGGCCTGCGACACGACCACCGTGGAACTGGATGTGGTGCCGTCGGGGTTGAGCTGCGCCTGCATGCCGGGCAGCAGCGTATAGGCACCCGACAGGCCGGCGTTCAGCGCATCCTGGCTGTAGCGGATCTCCAGCTGTCCCTGGGCATTCAGGCTGGCGTCCAGCGCATACAGATAATCCCAGCGCGTGCTGGTGTCGGAGGCGGCCAGCAGCTTGCCGGCATTGGGGCCTTCCACGGCGACGCGCAGCGGCGCGCCGGCGGCGTCCACCATCACGCTGGCCTTGATCGCGTCGATCAGGTCCTGGATCGTGCGTATGCCTTCCAGGCCCACGTCCACGCGGGCGTTGCCGGCGGTGGGAAAGAGCAGGCTCAGCGCGGGACCGTTGCTGGCCTGGTAGCCGCTCTTCAGGTCGCTGAGATAGGTCTTGGTGGTGACGCCGGTGAAACCGGTGGTGTCGACGACGCGGCCATTGTCCTGCACGGTGATGGCGAAATCGTTGACGTTGGTGAAGGTCGAGACCAGCGTCTGCCCGCCGCTCGCGGCGAAGGTCAGGCGGCCGTTGGTGACGGTCAGGCTGTTGGCGCCCGTAGCGACGCGGATGGTGTTGTCGCCGGCCGAGCCAATGACGTCGCTGACGTAGGCGTTGCCGATGATGAAGGTGTTCGCGCGGCCGGCGCTGCCGTCGATGCTGACCCGCCCCCTGAACTCGGAGGTATCGATCCAGTTGCTGTAGTCCCCGCCCACCACCTTGGCGGACGTAATGTTGCGGAACTTCGATCCGGTGATGTCGGTGGCGCCGCGCTGGATCCAGCCGTCCCAGCCCGCGCTGGCGTTGCTGGTGCGCAGGGCCAGCCAGCCCGCGCCCTTGCGGGCGTCGGCATCGGCCTTCAGTTCGGCCGCCGTCGCGCCCGTCAGGCCATCGGCCATGGCCACCAGTTCGGTGCTGGCGTTCAGGCCGGTGCCGCCGGTGATGTCGTAGACGCCACCCAGCAGGATGATCTGGTGCTGGCGATTGGCGCCATTGCCAGCCTTGATCACGCCGCCGGACATCAGGCCGCTCACCAGCACGGTGTTGCCCGAGAAGGCCGAGGCGTCGATCAGGGTGGCGTTCAGGCCGCCGTTCAGCATGGCGTCGGTGAACACGCCATGCAGCGTATTGCTCAGGACCGCGCCGGCGCCGCCATTGGTGCCCAGGCCGTCGTCCACATGGGTGGCCTGCAGGCCCGTGTTGGTCAGGACGAAGTTCCAGCTGCCGTTCTCGGACAGCTTGTTGCTCAGGGCGCCCGCCTGGGCCCAGAGGTCGTTGTTCCCTTGATAGCCGGTGAACGTGTTGTTGCCCAGGCCGCCGCGAAGCACGTTGGCGCCGGCGCTGCCGATCAGGGTCAGGTCGCCGGAGTAGCCGGAGCCGTCCAGCGTGACAAGGGTGGCGGCGTGATAGACGCTGCCCGGCGCCGCCGCGCTGTCGATGGTGCGATAGTCCTGCAGGGTCACGGCGGCCACGCCGTGCAGATCGACCCGGGTGGACGCCGTCGCGCCCGGCGGCGTGTTGGTCAGCACCGCCGTGGTCCTGTCGCCCGTCAGCGTCGCGTCGCTCTCGACGCCGCCAATGTACTCGGTGGTGCCGCCGTTCAGATTGCCGTTGCCGTAGATGACGTCGTTGCCGCCGCCGCCGCTGATGCGGTTGACGCCTCGGCTGTTGGCCACGGTGATGATGTTGTCGCCCAGGCCGCCGACGATGTCGTTGCCATACTTGCCGCCCGCGCCGATCACGTTGGCGATGTTCAGCACGCCGCTCAGGCCGCTGGCGTCGTACAGGGCGGTGGCCTCGTCCTGGTAGTTCAGGTTGACGCTGACGTTGTCTTCGTAGGCCGAGTAGTCCAGCGTGGTCTTGCCCGCCACGCCGACGAAAATCTGAATGTCGAGATTGCTGACGAGCGCGGTCGCGCCCGCGAAGCTGTTGATGCTGCCGTCGCGCGCCACGCCGGCGCCCAGGTAGACGCTCACGCCGCCCTGCGTCTGCACGCGGGCGGTGATGTCGGCGCCGAATTGGGAGAGGTCCAGTGTGTTGCCGCTTTGGCCAGCCTGCTGGGTCAGGGTGAATCCGCTGATGCCGGCGCCGACGATGTAGGTGTTGCCGCCGCCGCTGCCCTTGATGATGTCCTGCGCGTTGCTGATGGTGACGGTGGTGTCGCCCACCACGGTGATGCGGTTGCCACCTTGGGCCGAGCCCTTCACCGCGCTGATCGCCCGCACGTAGCCGAATCCGGTCGGCGGCGGCGGCGGCACGGCTTCGCCATTGCCGCTGGCCGTGGGACCGGACAGGTCCACCGTCACGCCGGTCGCGTAGCCGCTGTAGTCCAGCAAGGTCTTGCCGTTCTGCGAGGTGCCGACCAGGTTGAAGGTCTTGTCGCCGATCTTCAGGCTCTGGCTGCCGTCGGCCGACTTGAACACCACGTTGACCGTGCGCTCGGTCCAGTTGTTGTTGGCGTCGACCGTGGTGTAGCGGATCTGGTAGCTGTCGTTGTTGCTGATGATGGCGGTGACGTTGCCCTTGATCGCCGAGAAGTCCAGCGTGTTGTTGTCGTTGCCGTCGTCCTGGTTGCGCACCCAGACCCCGTTCTCCTGCTTCATGCCCTGGCGCAGTTCGATGGTCGTGGTCGCGGCGGTGGAACTGTTGTTGAACACGAAGGTGTTGCCGCTGCCGTAGGCCACCAGCTTGTCGTTGGTCGCCACGCCGACCAGCGTGGAGCCGCCGGTCTGCACGCCGGTGGAGGTCGCCATCACGCCATCCCAACGCGCCACGGTCAGCGTGGTGGCCTCGATGGCGCCGTGACGGTAGTCCAGCACCCAGTCGCCGCCCAGCGCGGCGCTGCCGACGGTATGCGTGGCCGCGGCCACGTCGGCGCGCGTGATGGCGGACAGGCTGTCCACGAAGGCCACGCCGCCCTTGCCGGCGGCCACGTTGCAGCCGTAGAGCAGGATGTCGCCCTGTTCGGCCATCGCGTCGCCCCAAGCGCGCAACTGGTCCTTGTAGGAATCGAGCTGGCCCTGGCCCAGCGTCGCCGAACCGAGCGTGAGCGAGCCGGCGCTGCCGTGGCTCATGATCTGCACGGCCGCCAGGTCCTTGTGCTGCCCCAGGATGCGGGTGATCTGGTCGACGCCGTCATAGCGGCCGTCCAGCACGATGATCTCGGTGTCATGGCTGCGCAGCACCTGCAGCTGCGGGCCCTCGCCCGTCGGCCGGGCCAGTCCGCCCAGTCCTTCGGTCTTGCCGCTGACCAGGCTGTACAGCCCCTGGACCATCTGCTCGGCGTTGTCGATGGACGGATCCACGAAGATGATCTGGCGCACCGGCGTGCGCTCGGACTGCGTGGTGTAGCCCTCGATGGCGGTCAGGGGCGCGGGCTGGCCGGCCGCCTGGCCCGGCAGCCAGGCCTTGGCGTCGCCCTGGCGCGCGGCGTTGGCCTTGGCGTACTGATCCAGCGAAATCTGTTCGCCCAGCACGCCCTGCTTCTGGAAGGCGGCGCGCTCGACCAGGTAGGGATGCGCGCCCGGCGCGCTGGTCTTCTTGGCCTGCGGGCCGGCCTGCCCGGGCTGGGCCGGCATGGTCACGGGCGCCTCCTCGCCAGCCGGCGGCGGAGGCGGCGGCACCAGTTCGGCCGACATCAGGTAGCGACGCTCCAGCGCCTCGAACAGCGGCCGTCGCCGGAACAGGGATTGCTGCACCTCGCGGGAGGAACGGCCGGTCCAGAGTTTGCGCGCCAGTTTCTTGATGCTCATATCGCTACCCGATGTTCAATGTCGCCGGATCCGTTCCGGCCTAGATCGGAAATGGCCATCCCGCCGGGATGGCCCTGTCTGTTCATGCCGCCAGGCAGGACTACAGGATCTGCTGGCTGATCGCCGCGATGTCCGCCGCGTTCAAGGTTCCCGCCGCCTGCTTGAGCTTCAGCCCGTCCAGCACGAAGTTGTATCCCGCCTCGGCCTGCTGCCGCTTGGCGTTGTAAAGATTGCGCGTCGCGTCCAGCACGCTGACGACGTCGTTCAGGCCGGCCTTGAAGCCTTCTTCCTTTTGCCTGAGCGCCAGCTCGAACGACTGCACCGAGCTGTTCAGCGCCTTGATGCGGTCCATGCCGATGACGATGTTCTGGAACGAGGAAAACACCTGGCGCTGCACCTTGCGGCGCGCCAGGCTGAGTTCGGACGAGGCCGCGCCCAGCCGGCTGGCGGCGGCATGGCTCATGCCGTAGGTGTAGCCGCTCTGGAAGATGGGCACGCTCAGGTTCAGCGTGACGCGGGTGTCGCCGACGGTGCTGCCGCCGCCGAACAGGCTGCCGCCGGTCTCGTTGCGGCCGGTCGAGGCGCGCAGCGCCATGCTCGGGTAGTAGCCGGCGCGCTGCACCGATACTTCCTTCTCGGCCACGGCCACGGCGGCCGAGGCCGCGCGGATCGACCAGTTCTGCTCCAGCGCGGTGCGCAGCCAGACCTGCACGTCGTTGGGCTGTGGCACGGCCATGGGCAGGTCCTTGCGCACGCGATGCAGTCGGACGTTGCCGTAGCCGATGATTTCCTGCAGGCCCTGTTGCTTGTCCAGGTAGTCGTGGCGGGCCAGCAGCGTGTTGGCCTCCTGCAGGTCCAGGCGGGCCTGCACCTCGCTCACACCCACCTCGGTTTCCTGGCCGCTGCGGTAGCGCGCGCGCACCAGCTCCATCTGTTTCTGGGTGGTGTTGCGCTCGGCCTCGGTCAGCTCGATCTGGTCCTGGGCGGCCAGGATGCTCAGGTAGGCGGTGGCCGTGCGCAGCATCAGGTCCTGCTGGGCATAGGCGTAGCTGGCCACTTCCTTGCGCTCGGCTTCCTGCGACTGGCGCCACTTGTGGAAGGCGCCCAGGTCCAGGATGGGCTGGGTCAGGGTCAGCGCCCAGCCGTTCTCGTTCCAGTTGGCCTGGCCGGTCTGGTAGACGGCATTCTGGCTGTTGATCACGTTCTGCTTGACGCGCGAGCGGTTGGCCTCGCCCGTCACGCTGGGCAGCAGCCCGGCGCGGGCCGCCATCACGCCATAGCCCACCGCCTGCAGTTCCTGGTAGGCGCCGCGCAGCTGCGGATCGTTCTGCAGCGCCATCATGTAGACCTGATCCAGCGTCATGGGATCCGCCTGCGCCGGCAGCTCGGCGGCGTTGTAGGCAGGCATCTCGTCGGCCCGGTACGCGGCCGGCGCGGGCAGCTGCGTCTTGTCGTCGAAGCGCGGCGCCGGCAAGGCCGCCACCTGGTCCATGCGGGCGCTGGGCGCGGGCAGCGCGTGGTCGCGCTCCTGCGGCCCCACCGGATCGGTGCGCAGCAGGCCCGCGTCGGTCTGTATCTGCGCGGGGGTGGCTTCGGTCTGCTGCGGCGCGCGCGCGGCGCAGGCCGTCAGCCCCAGCATGGCGGCCAGGGCTGCCGGCGTCATCCAGCGCCGGCGGCGCATGGTGTATCGATGGAGATCAGTCATAGTAAACAGTGAGGAACTCATGTCCGTCCCGCGCCGTGCCGGCCGCCAGGCTGTAGAGGCTGCGCGGCTCGTCGGGCACCAGCAGGGCCAGCACCTCGCTCTCGGGCAAGGCGAGGCTCCCGGCCAGGCGCAACAGATCGGGAATGAAATCGCGCAGCGGCAGATGCGCGCCACGGAAAGTCACGGTGAAGGAGTCGCGCCGGGTGTCGGCCTCGTCCACTTCCAGGAACATGAAGCCCGCCGGATCGGCGGCCTCGGCGGCGCGGGCGATGACGTCCCGGGCCGTTCCTCGGAGCACCGGCAGGGCCAGCCGCTCCAGATAAGCTTGCAGATGCCCTTCGAAGGCGGCGCGGCTGTCGAGATGCCGCATGCGATAGGCCGTGACGGCCGCCACGCTCTCATCTTCCGGATGCCACTTGTAGCCGCAGCCCAGCGGCAGCGCGCCGTGCTGGCGCAACGCCTCGGGCGCGGGCATGAATTCCAGGTAGATGCGATAGGTGCCGCCGTCGCCGATGTCCGGCTCGTAGGCGAAGAACATGGCGCGCGCCTGCTCCATGTCCTGCATCACCCGCAGCCACAGGGACTGCGGAATGGCCAGCTGGCGCGACAGCGTCGAGAAATCCAGCTGGCGCCAATGCTCGCGACGCACGCCGAGCAGGAAGCGGTTGCCGACCAGGCCGGCGGCCGAGAACTTCATCGACCATTCGACGCCGTCGATCTGCTTGTCCTTGAACAGCGACAACAGGCGGTCCGCCCAGAGGCGGCGCTCCCCCCGCAAGGTATGCAGGGGGATGTGCACCTGTTCGTCGCCGGCGCCGGGCGCCGGTGTCAGCGTCGCGGTCGTCATGCCAGCCGCCAGGCTCAGGCCGCCGCTTGCCGCGGCGCGGCGTCGGTGGAGGACGAGACTTCCTCCTGCTGCTGGGCGCGCTGGCGACGCTGGTCGTCCAGCATCGCCGCCAGGCGCGGCACGTTGCCGAGCGAAGCGCGGTGCAGCTCGATCAGACGCAGGATGCCGGCGCGCTGCAGCTCGACCACGCGCACGTCGTCCAGGCCGGCGAACTTCTGGTCGTCCACGACCCAGAAGCCGCTCAGGTAGCGCTCGCCGTCGGCCTGCGAGATGGTGATGGTCTTGGCCGTCAGCAGGCCCAGTTCGTTCAGGCGCTGCGCCATCTGCTTGGTCAGCTCCATCTCGCCCTGGAAGACGCGCAGGAATTCCATCATCTGCGTCAGGTAGCCGGTTTCCTTGCCGTCCACGAACAGCGCCACGCCCTCGGCGCTGTTGATGCCGGGATAGGACTCGTCGATGCACACCGCCAGGCGTTCGGCCTCGGACGTGGTGCCCAGCACGAAGGGATAGCGGCGCGCGAAGGCCGGCACATAGGTGTCCGCCTGCCACATGCCGTCCGGCGTCACGAAGAGATTGGAGCGATCTTCCAGGCCCAGCAGCACGGCGACGTGGAAATTGTTGTGCTCGTCGCCCACGAAGACGATGGGATAGTGGCGGCCGGCGTCGGCGAACTCGCTGGCGGCGATGGGCAGCGCGTTGGTGTCGCGGGCGAAGGCATAGTGATCCGGCTGGATCTGGATCTTCGTGTCTTGGTGCGCGGCGCGGTCCAGCGCCACGGCGCGTTCGTAAAAAGCGGTTGCGGACATTTGGTAAACCCCCTGTAAAACTGTTACGTGTCTTTTCGCCGACATGAATGTGGCGCGCGCCGCGCGATTATTGGAAACCCCCGGATTTCCGCCATTCCCACGCGCAAGACTGCCGCCCGAATCTCACCGGGCCTCATGAAATTTAGAAACAATTAGAACGAATCCTGTCGCCAGCCGTCTATGCCTGAAATTGGGTATTTCTGCTCAGACTGGTCTTTAAATTCGAATAGGGAATGTGCTTAATCCAACCAGCCGTGCGCGCGTGCGGCGTGCACGGCTTTCGTGCGGGACGACACCAGCAGCTTGCGGTAGATGTGCTTGATATGGCGCTCGACGGTATAGCGCGACAGATGCAGCTGTTCGGCGATCTCGCGGTTGCCCAGGCCCGCGGCCACCAGGCTCAGGATCTGGCTCTCGCGCGGACTCAGGGGCCCCGCCGCGTCGGGCAGTTCCACCTGCGGGCCCCGGAATTCCTGGATCAGGCGGCGCGTCACGAAGGGATCCAGCGGCGCCCCGCCGCTCAGCGCGCTGCGGATGGCGGCGCCGACCTCGATGTCGTCGCGCTCCTTGAACACATAGCCCGAGGCGCCGGCGCGCAGCGCGGCCAGCACGTCTTCCTCGAAACGCCAGGCCGACACCACCACGATCGTCATGTCGGGATTGGCCGCGTACATCTCGGAAATCAGGTCCATGCCGTTGCCGTCCGGCAGGTCAGGATCCACCAACGCCACGGACGCGGGCTGCCGGGAGAAGCTGGCCCGGGCCTCGGCCATCGACCCGGCGGAACATAGCGATTCCGGCTCGTAGCCGAACTGCAGCAGGATGCCTTCCAGCCGGCGCCGCGCAAGCGGCTCCGCACCGATCAACAGTACGGGCTGGCGCAGCACGAAGTCGAAGGTGGACGGTTGCACGGACATGAATCAAGACGGAAACGACAAGACCATATGGCGCCGCGCATGGACCATGACAGCCCGTGGCGGATCAGATTCTTACGGAAAGCGGCGTATCAGTACTGCAAATTCCGGGAGCGGAGCATAGCACCGGGTATTTTCAGGAACACTCGAATCCCAGCCGGTGTTTACCCTGCGTTCCATGGAAAACCCCGAGGCCGAAATTAATTCAATTTATATGGACACAAATTCGATATATATTGAAATCTGTGATGAAATTAACTTCGCGAATTCTTTTTCATAATGCGGCCGCGCATCAGCCAGGCGCGCAAACCGCAGTCCGCGGCGGACGCACGATAGCAGCATTGCCAGCCCGCGACATCAGACTTTAGTCGTAGGACCACTCCAGGTCGCCACCTTATTAGTATGTCCCCGGCTTATCCCCCGACTTATCCCCATTAATGTCGAGATAATTAATAATTTTGTCGAGACAACCGGGATATCCGCCGTCGTACATGGCCCGGCTCCGCGCGCCGGACCCGACATCAGGCCGCGCCGCCCTGGTCCGCGAACTCGTCCACCACCACCTGCCGTAGCCACTGGTTGGCCGGATCGCGGTGATTGCGCGCGTGCCAGAACACATTGATGACCGACTCCGGGATCTTCACGGGACAGGGCGCGGTGGCCAGCCCGAAGGGCTTGCAGGCGCAGTCGGCGAAGCGCCGGGGCACGACGGCGATCATGTCGGTGGCCTGCAGCACCGGTCCCACCGCCATGAAATGCGGCACCGTCAGCCGCAACCGCCGCCGGATGCCGGCGCGCTCGATGACCTCATCCACCACGCCATGGCCGGTGCCCTCGGACACGATGGCCACATGCTCGGCGGCGCGGAACTGGCGGATCGACACGCCCGAGCGCGCCAGCGGATGATCGTGGCGAAAGATGCAGACATAGGGCTGTCGAAAGAGCCGGCGCTGGAAGAAGCCAGCCTTCAAGGCCGGCAGAAAGCCCATCGCCAGGTCCACCCGGCCGCGCTCCATCTCGTCCTTCACATCCATCGAGGTGGTGCGCACCGTGCGGATGGTGACGCCCGGCGCCATGCCTTCCAGCGTGCGCATCAGCCTGGGCAGGAAATAGGATTCGCCCACGTCGTTGACGCCGATCACGAAGCCGCGCTCGCTGCCGCGCGGGTCGAATGACGCGCGCGCGTTCAGCGTGCTGTGCAGCGCGCCCAGCGCGTCGGCGATGGGCCGGGCCAGCGATTGCGCGTAGGGCGTGGGCACCATGCCGCGCGCGGTGCGCAGGAACAGCTCGTCGCCCAGCAGCTTGCGCAGCCGGCCCAGCGCGTTGCTGACGCCGGGCTGCGAGATGCCCAGGCTTTGCGCCACGGCCGCCACCCGGCCGTGCTTCTGCAGCTCGTTGAAGACGACCAGCAGGTTCAGGTCCAGGTCTTTCAGGTCCATGCGCATGTCTCCACCAATATTCATTCTGGTGATCTGTTTAATTTTCCAGATTCTATTTATTAATTTGCCGGACTGCCGGATCATGCCCGGATAACAAGCCGGCGGCCACGACGCGCCGGCGCCGCCCGGCCGCGCCATGGCCGGCGACAACCTGGAGACAAGCATGTCCACGCCATCGATCGCCGCGCCCCGCGGCCGGAGGCGCCCATGAGCGCCGCCATCCCCGCCCGCCCCGAGGCCGCCGCCTGTCCAGGCGGCGACGCGCCGGCCGGCGCGTCGCCGTCCTGGCCCGAAGAGGGAGCCCACCGCATTCCCTTCGCCGTCTACACCGACGCGGCCCTGCACCAGCGCGAGCTGGAGCGTTTTTTCTATCAGGGCCATTGGAGCTATGTCGGCCTGGAAGCCGAGATCCCCAAGCCCGGCGATTTCAAGCGCACCGCCGTGGGCGAACGCTCGGTCATCCTGCTGCGCGACCAGGATGGACAGGTGCGCGTGGTGGAGAACGTCTGCGCGCATCGCGGCGTGCAGTTCTGCCGCGAGCGCCACGGCAACCGCAGCGAGTTCGTCTGCCCGTATCACCAATGGAACTACGACCTGCAGGGCAACCTGATCGGCGTGCCGTTCCGGCGCGGCGTCAAGCAGGACGGCAAGGTCAACGGCGGCATGCCGCCGGACTTCAAGCCCGAGGAACACGGCCTGACCAAGCTGGCGGTGGCCTGCCGCAACGGCGTGGTGTTCGCGTCATTCGACCATGAGGTCGAGCCGCTGGAGGACTACCTGGGACCCGACATCCTGCATTACTTCGACCGCGTCTTCGATGGCCGCGAGCTGGTGATCCATGGCTACAGCCGCCAGCGCATCCCGGGCAACTGGAAGCTGATGCAGGAGAACATCAAGGATCCCTATCACCCCGGCCTGCTGCACACCTGGTTCGTCACCTTCGGTCTGTGGCGCGCCGACAACCGCTCGGAACTGAAGATGGACCGGCATTTTCGGCACGCCGCGATGATCTCCACGCGCGGCCAGGGCGGCAAGGGCAGCGTCACCAGCGGCGTGTCGAGCTTCAAGGAACAGATGTCGCTGAACGACGACCGCTTCCTGGACATCGTGCCCGAGCCCTGGTGGAACGGGCCGACCGCCGTGCTGATGACGCTGTTCCCCAGCGTCATCATCCAGCAGCAGGTCAATTCCCTGTCGACCCGCCACATCCAGCCCGTCGGCCATGACGCCTTCGACTTCGTCTGGACGCATTTCGGCTTCGCCGAGGACAGTCCGGAAATGACGCGGCGGCGCCTGCGTCAGGCCAATCTGTTCGGCCCGGCCGGCTTCGTGTCTGCCGACGACGGCGAGGTGATCGAGTTCTCGCAGGCCGGCTTCGCGCAGAAGCCCTGGCACCGCAGCGTGGCGGAGTTGGGCGGCAAGACCGCCGAGAACACGGAGCACATGGTCACCGAGACGCTGATACGCGGCATGTACCAATACTGGAAAAAAAGGATGGCCCCCCCGAGCGCTGCGCGCTTCCCCCAGGGGCGCAGCTGCGGACCGGCGGAGCCGGATCC
>MCND01000127.1_pt1 | contig 34372 bp, 33 predicted proteins | sample 778211 | NCBI WGS metagenome assembly MCND01 (sample SAMN04296812, study PRJNA304217) | bioreactor metagenome | isolation source: activated sludge enriched with benzalkonium chloride | place: Turkey: Istanbul urban wastewater treatment plant
CACCCCGGCACTGGCCCGCAACGTTGCGAGCCGCCAGCAAGGATCCGCGACCGCGCTGTGAGCGAAGGGGCAGACCTCCCGTGGCAAGAGGGCCGCGCCCCGGCTCAATTATTGGCCTGGCAACGGCCGGAAAAGCCGACGCCGTTCCATGCCAATGCATTGGCCGGCGCATAGAATGGGTCGCGGCACGCAATGTAGTGCGTGCGCACGCCTATGGTTCCCACATTGAAGGTGTCGCTCTGCCCGGCCCGCAGCGTCTTGGCGCCCGTGAGCCGGCGGCTGCAATCGCTGACCTTCCTGCCCTGGGAGTCCCCTCTCGCAACGACGCCCTCCGAACAGAACGTGATCTGGATCACGTAGGAGCACTGGTTGCTGATCTGTTCGGTGGCCTTGAACTGCGGATGCGGGCCGATGCGCACGCACTGATCGACGGCGTCGCTGTAACGGAACGGCTGTTTGCCGGTGGCGGCGTTACCTTGCTCGGGTCGCCCCCCCGCCGGGCCGTTCGAGTACGAGGGCGCGCTCCGGGCCGGACTCTGGCTGCCCGCGCCGCCGGACGTCCTGGCCGCGGGGCTGGGCGCCAGCTCGGAATGGCCGACGGCGGCGTAGGCCGCGCTCACGCCGCTGCTTTCACAGGTGCGCCTGAAGGTGATGTCCGCGTTGCTGCCGTACTTCTGGTTGGTGGCCTTGAGGAATCTGGCGACTTCTCCATTGCAGGTGTTCCTGTCGGCCGGCTGGGCCGAGGCCACTTGGGAAAGCAGGCCCAGGAAAATCAGAAAGATGACTCGGCAGGCCTGGATTTTCATGTGCGGTTCCTTGATGTGGGGAGGTGGGAGCAGCGACCCATCGATTTGTAGCGTATTGCATCGCGAAGGAAAATACGCTTCATCCCCAAGATGAGGGATGCGTTTGAAACGCCACGACTGACCAGGGCCTTTCCCGGATTCGCGCGTCCCTGCCTGGCGGATTACTGCCTCGCCTGCGCGCCGGCCACCCGCCGTTTCCCCCTGCTAGCATGTGCCTGGCCGTCAGGCCGACGGCCCACTCATCCGCAAAGGACCGCGAAGCCATGGCTGAACCGCTTTTCATCGTCGCCGACATCGACCTCAGCGCCCCGGCGCTGCGCCGATGGCTGAAGTCCGCGCCGCTATCCGTCGCGGCATTCGATGACTGGCCGGAGTCTGTCCGCCTTGGCGCTCCAGGCCTCACCGAGCTGGCCCCGCCCGTGGAACCCTGCGTCGCCGATGCGCTGGTCAGCTACTGCGTGGACAGTTTCGGACGGGAAGATGGGCACCTGCACTGCCGGCACGACGAGCAGGCGCATGCGCTCCGGTTCGCGGCGTGCTTCCAGTATGGCGATGAGGCCGGCGCCCTGGCGTCCGCGCTTTTTCTCTGCGCCCTGCTGCGCGGGCTGGCGCAGGCCTACACGGCAAGGCAGCCCTCATTCATCCGCCTGTTCAACGCCGACGACGATCTGGTCTGCATCGGGATCGGCAAGCAGTCCTCGCGCGTCCTGCCCGCTCCGGCGCATGCGCGGGTCTCGCCCCCATGGTTCGACGATTGGATCAGCCAGGACAACCTGGGCGATCCGGGCAGGCTCATGGTCGCGCTGTTCCCGCCCCTGGCCCGCGCCCTGAAGAAGCAGTTGGCGCTGGGCGCGCTGCAAGCCAGCCCGGATGCGCCCCACCACTACGACAGCCACTTCTGGACCGACGGCGAGCATGTGTATCGATGGCCCGGCGACCAGCCGGTGCCAGGTGCCGCCCCCCGGACTTTCCGGCGGGTCACGCCCGCCAACGCCATGGACTCGGCGTTCTACACGGATGGACGACAGGTCTGGTACCACCGCCCCATGGTGGGGGTCGTGCCCGTACAGGCGCTTGAATCCGGAACCGCCATGCAAGGCTGGCGGCCGTTCGGTTCGGACGGCGAACCGCTGCTGCGTTGCGGCGACACCGTCTGGACCGTCGCGTGCATGGACTATCCCGATAGCGGGAACGCGCCGGACGAGGCGAACTACCCGCTGGGCGGAAATACCCCGGCCAATGTCGCGCGCGTCCTGGAGGGCATTGCCTCGCAGGACGGCATCCCCACATGGGAAAAGGCCTACGACTACGAATACCTGCGCCCCACCCGGGTGCTCGGAAAGTCGTTCGCCCACGTGCAAGACAGCCTGTTCGAGGACGGCGAATCCGTCTACGTTCAGGCGGCGCAGGGCCTGCTGCGCCTGGAGGGCGCGCTTCCCGGCATGACGACGGACCTGGGCGCGCTGAGCCTCAACAACGGGCGGGTCTTTCATCGCGGGCAAGCAATCCGGCGCCAGCCCGATGCCGCCACGTTGCGCCATATCGGCCACGATCTGTACGCGGACGACAGGCGCGTCTACCTGCTGCGCCACGAGATGGACGGCATCCATTCCCATCCGGATCTGCGGATTCTGCAGGACGCGGATCCGGCGCGCTTCCGGATCAGGCACGTCCTGCCGCACGCCATTCTCAGCGACGACGAACAGCAAGTCTGGCTCAACGGCGAACCGCTACACGGCGTGACGCCCCGCGCCATCAAGCTCATGGGTGTGTTCTTCTGGACGGATGGCGTCCACGTCTATCACTGCGAGAAACGGATTGCGCAAGCCGATCCGGCCAGATTCGACGTGCTGGCCGACTCCGACTACGCGCGCCAGGACGACGCCGTCTACTTCCGCGACCAACGAATTCCCGGCGCGGACGCGGCCAGCTTCGTCGCCGACGACATGAGCACGGCGCACGACCGGCGCCGGCGCTATCTGTTCGAAGAGCCGGTCATGAGTCAGGACGACGCCGCCGACTCCTGACCGCGCGCGGCCGGCCGGGGTGGCCGGCGCCAGGCCGGCGGGTGAATTCAACATAAAATACGGCGGCGCACCCCAAGCGCCCAATTCCGGAGTCCCCACGGCTCCGCGTCGCCGATGCTCAAATTCATCCTCCGCGTCTTCGTCGTCGCCGTCATCAGCTTCGCCGTCGCATACCAGATCGTGAACCGCGGCCTGGGCTATCTGGTCGAGCCCATGGTCGAAGACCTGGCCGTGCGCACCATGCGCGGCCAGGTGTACGCGCTGCACAAGGACCTGGACCCCGTCGCCCCTGCCGACCGCGCCACCTTTCTGCTGCAGCAGGTCCTGCCCCATTACGGCCTGGAGCTGCGGCTGCTGGCGGACGCCCAGGTCCAGCCCACCGAGAACGAATTCCGCCAGATCGACACCGCCGGCTTCCTGATGCGCGACGACTTCGAGACCGTCGTCATGCCGCTGCCCGGCGAGCCCCGGCAATGGCTGGAAGTGAAGCTGCCGGGCGATGACCCGATGGACAAGGCGCTGACCTGGGGCGCCTGGATCGTGCTGAGCCTGCTGCTGACGGCCACGCTGCTGCTGCTGTGGGCGCTGCCGGTCTGGCGCGACATGGACGCGCTGCGCAACGCCGCGCTGCGCATGGGCCAGGGCGACCTGGGCATACGCGTGCGGCTCTCGCGCATCGCCGGCATTCGCCACATCGGCGAAACCTTCAACCAGATGGCCTCGCGGATCTCGGCGCTGATCGAGAACCAGCGCAGCATGACCAACGCCGTTTCCCACGAACTGCGCACGCCGCTGGCGCGGCTGTCGTTCGAACTCGACCTGCTGGCGCGCGAAGAGGCCGCGCCCAAGCGCGGCCTGATCATCCAGGACATGCACGCGGACATCGAGGAACTGCAGGGCATGGTGGCCGAACTGCTGGTCTACGCCCGCCTGGAACGGCCCGCCGAGGAGTCAGTCAAGCTCGAGACCGTGGACACGCTCGACTGGCTGAAGGAAGCGCTGGCGCTGGTCGCCTTCCAGGCCGAGGCCCGCAACGTGCAATGCCACATCCAGGAAGGCTACCCGGACCACATCGACCTGCATCCGCGCTACATGAGCCGCGCGCTGCTGAACCTGGTGCAGAACGCCGTGCGCTATGCCGACGGGCACGTGCACGTCTCGGTCACGGGCTGCCCCGAGGGCGGCTTCCAGCTCATCGTCGACGACGACGGGCCCGGCATTCCGGCCGCCGAACGGGAGAACATCTTCGAGCCCTTCATCCGCCTGGACGACAGCCGCGACCGGGGCACGGGCGGCGCCGGCCTGGGGCTGGCGATCGTCAAGCGGGTGGCGGCCAGCCACAATGGCAGCATCGAAGCCTGCGCCAGCCCGCTGGGCGGCGCGCGCTTCGTGTTGCGCTGGCCGGCCGGGACGAAGGCACACTAGCGCCGGCGCTTGCCGCTCAGGACGCAGACAGCCGCAGAGCCGACGGCTGCGGCAGCGCGGACGCCTCGCCCTCCACCTCCACCACCTGGCCGCCGCCCGGCAAGCGGAAGGCGCTGACGGCGCGCTTCAGGTCGGCGGCCTGGTCCTGCATGGAGCCGGCCGCCGCGGCGGCCTCTTCCACCAGCGCGGCGTTCTGCTGCGTGACCTCGTCCATCTGCGACACCGCGCGGTTGACCTGCTCGATGCCGTCGGCCTGCTCGGCCGAGGCGGCGGCGATCTCGCCCATGATGTCGGTCACGCGCTGCACCGAGGCGACGATGTCCTGCATGGTGGCGCCGGCGCGCTGCGCGCTGTCCGAACCCTGGCCGATCTTGCCGACGGTGTCCTCGATCAGGCCCTTGATCTCCTTGGCCGCCTGCGCGCTGCGCTGCGCCAGCGTGCGGACCTCGGCGGCGACCACCGCGAAGCCCTTGCCCTGCTCGCCCGCGCGCGCCGCTTCCACGGCCGCGTTCAGCGCCAGGATGTTGGTCTGGAAGGCAATGCCGTCGATCACCGACACGATGTCGGCGATCTTCACCGAGCTGGCCGAGATCGCGCTCATGGCGCCCACCACTTCCGACACCGTGGCGCCGCCGCGCGACGCCGTGTCCGAGGCCGCCGCCGCCAGCTGGTTGGCCTGGCGCGCGCTGTCGGCGTTCTGCTTGACGGTGGAGGACAGCTCTTCCATGGACGCCGCCGTCTGTTCCAGCGACGCGGCCTGCTGCTCGGTGCGCGACGACAGGTCGGTATTGCCGGCGGCGATCTGGCCCGAGGCCGAGGCGATGTTGTCCACGCCGGCGCGGATCCGGGCGACGGTGGCGGCCAGGTTGCCGTTCATCGTCTGCAAGGCCCGCATCAGCTGGCCGATCTCGTCACGCGAGCGCACGGCGATGTTGCTGGTCAGGTCATTGGCCGCCACGGTGCGCGCCACCGCCAGCGCATCCGACAGCGGGTGCGTGATGCTGCGGGTCAGCAGCACCGCCAGCAGCAGGCCGCTGAGCAAGCCGATGGCGCCGATCACGATCATCCACAGGTTGGCGCTGGCGTATTCGCCCTGGATATCCTGGGCGCGGGCGTCGATATCGGCGCGCTGCACGCTGGACAGCTTCGAGATCAGTTCGATGAACTGCCGCGTCGCCGGCAGGAATTCCTGGGCGAATACGCGCTCGGCGGTGGCCACATCGCCGTCCTTCTTGGCCTTGAAGATGGTGTCGCGCGTGCTCAGGTAGGCCTGGCGCGCCTTGGCGATGCCGGCCCACAGCTCCTTTTCCTCGGGGCTTTCGATCAAGGGTTCGATCTGCTGCTGCAGCTGCGAGGAATTGCGCGTGGACGCGGCCGCCTCGTCGGCGAAGAAAGTCGCCAGGCTGGCGTCGGCGCTCTTGGCGATCGCCGTGGTGCGGGTCACCCCGGAATGGATGTTGCGGGCCCAGTCGTTGACCAGCCGCTCCTTGACCAGCGAGCGCTGCGTGACGGTTTCCACCGAGCGGTTGATTTCGGCCAGCCCCAACAGGCCGACCACGCACATGATGATGATCATGGCGAGCAAGACGGAGAATCCGCCGGCCAGGCGGGTTCCCAATTTCAGGTTTTTCATAGCTTCCCCGGTTTTCCCGCCGGCGCCGGGCCGCCGGCCGTCAGGAAAATCCGCCCCAAGATAAAAGTCGGTGTATCGGTAAAAGTGCCTGCGGAGCGTTTGAGTTCGTGGATATCCGCAATAACCCAGGAAATGCTAGCAGCGGCGATCCGGTAGGCATCGCGGGAAATGGAGAAGGTTTTGACCCAAGCTCCGGGCTTTGCGCGGCCGGCGCGGCGGCCGACCAGGAAGTCTCCCGCCATTGCGGGACGCCCGCCTTGACATCCCGCAAGCGGGACGCGGCCGGCTCAGGCGGCCAACGGCGCGCCTTCGCCCGGCATGCGTTGCGGCGGCGGCGTGCTGGCCACGTTGCGCAGGTAGTACTTGATGAACTCGGCCGCCGGCATGGGCTTGCCGTACAGCCAGCCCTGGCCGAAATCGACTTCGCGCGCCTTGAGGTAGTCGGCCTGGTCCTGGCGCTCGATGCCTTCGGCCACGGTCAGCAGATTGAGCGAGCGGGCCATGCCGATGATGTGCTCGGTGACCTTGTGGGTGGCCGAATCGGTGCCGATGGCATCGACGAAGGTCTTGTCGATTTTCAACGAATCGAGCGGCAGGCGCTGCAGGTAGGCCAGGCTGGAATAGCCTGTGCCGAAGTCGTCGATGGCCACGGCGTGGCCCAGCCGGCGCGCCTCGGCGATGACGGGACCGGCGGTGTCCACGTCCATGAAACCGCGTTCGGTGGCCTCGAGCCAGATCTGGCGCGGCTCGATGGACGTGTGCAGCAGCATGCGCTCGAGCACCCGCAGCACTTCGCCGTCCTTCATGTCGCTGGCGCCCAGGTTGACCGAGATATGCACGCCGCGGTCGACGGCGAGCAGCTCCTCCATGTCCCGAATCACCAGCCGAAACACCTCGGCCGTGATACGCGGCAGGATGCCGTTTTCCTCGGCGATGGCGATGAACACGTCCGGCCGCATCTGCTTGCCGCCGGGACGTTGCCAGCGCACCAGCGCCTCGGCGCCCACGCAGCGGCCCGAACGCAGGTCGATGATGGGTTGGTAGTGCACCGCCAGCTCGCGCCGGCTGACCGCGGTGGCCAGCTCGCCCGCCAGCGACAGGCGCCGGCGCGACAGCCAGCACACCAGGCCGATCATGACCAGCGCGGTCATACCGCCCATCGGCAGCCAGAGATTGCGTTCGCGCCGCAGGGAACTCAGGGCCTCGCTGGCGGGTTCGAGCAGGACCACGGTAATGTCGTCACCGCGCGCGACGGCGGTCAGGTAGTCCTCTTCCACGTCGAGCTTGCCGCCGTTGAGCGCCTGCGCCACCAGCATGAGGTCGGGATGGTTGTGGCTGCCCAGCATGCCCGAGCCCGGCAGCACCAGCGCCATCTGCACGCCATCGGTCGGCGTCAGCTGGGTGAACCGGCCGGGCTCGATCAACGCGCTGTAGTCGCCGTAGCGCACCGCCACCATGCGCAGGCCCGGACTCACCACCGGCACGGCGTCCAGCCGCAGCGCGGCGCCGTTCTTCAGGTGCAGATGCGGCGGCTCAAGCCGCGCCTGATCGTCCGGTATGCCCCAGCTGGTGCAGCGCACGTAGCCGTCCGCGACGTAGGCCAGCTCATCGATGGAACGTTCCTGCAGCGACAAGGTCTGCATCATCCGCACGTGCTGCGGCGAACAGGGATCGATCCGCATGGCGTTCAGCCGGTGCAGCACTTCCACCGTCTGGTCCAGCATGCCTTGCGCGTACTTGAGGATGCGCTGCGCCTGGTTGTCCAGGCTCTGCTGCTCCAGCGCCACCGCGCGCGACCACGACATTTGCAGCGCGAAGCCGATCGGCAGGAAGGCGCCCGCTGCGGCCAGCAACACGGCAATTCCGATCACATACTTGCGCGGCATCGGGGCGGGTCTCTAGAGTTCGCTTCTGCGGCGAGGTTTTAGGCTTTTACACGCTTTATACGTCAAGCGCGCGTCTTAGCTGGCGTACACGCAATAATGTCTCATCCTCGGAGGCCAGATTCGTGAATCCCAGCAACAGTCCCTGCCGCGTCGCTTCCCCTGCATAGCGCGCCGACAGGGGCTGGGCGTTCAGGCCCGCCGCCTGGGCGCGTCGCGCCTGCGCGGCGTCGTCGCCATATTCCGGCAGCCGGACGATGAGGTGCATGCCGCCCTGCGCCAGCCCGATCTCGGCGCCGTCGCCGAACACCTGCCGCAGCGCCGCCGCCAGCAGACGCCGGCGGCGGCCGTACAGCTGGCGCATCTTCTTGAGATGACGGGAAAAATGCCCTTCGGCCATGAAATCGGCGACGATGGCCTGGACCAGCTTGGGGCAACCATTGGACCCGGTCGCGGCCGCCTGCCCGCAGGCCTGGACCAACGGCGCGGGCGCCACCAGGTAGGCCAGCGCCAACCCGGGGTAAAGCACCTTCGAGAAACTGCCCGTGTAGATGACGCGGTCATGCGCATCCAGGCTCTTGAGCGCAGGCAGCGGCGGGCCGGCGTAGTGGTATTCCCCATCGTAGTCGTCCTCGACCACCCAGGCGCCGGCCTGCGTCGCCCAGCCCAGCAGCTCGGCACGCCGGGCCAGGCTCATCGAGACGCCCAACGGCGCTTGATGCGACGGCGTGACGAGCGCCATGCGCGCCCCTGGCGCGCGCTGGCGTCCGGCCTCCACGATCAGACCCTCGCCATCGACCGGCACCGCCACGAGACGGCAGCCGTGGCGCTCCAGAACCTCGCAGGGCGGCGCGAAACCCGGTTCTTCCACCCAGACCGGATCGCCGGGCGCCAGCAGCGCGCGCGCCAGCAATGCCAGACTGGCCCGATGGCCCGCCGTGACGAAGACCTGCCCCGGTTCACAAGCCGCGCCGCGCGAAACCGACAGATAGGCCGCGATCGCCTGCCGCAAGGGCCAGTAGCCGGCCGGATCGCCATAAGCCATGTCGGCCGGACTCAGGGCGCGCAACCTCCTGGCCGCCAGCCGCAGCCACTGCTTGCGCGGAAAGGCATCCAGCGCCGGCATGCCCAGCTGAAACGGCGGCGGCGCGGCGTCAAAGCCATGCATGGCCGCCACGCCGGGCGCTGGCGCCATGGCGGCCTGTGCCGGCCGGCGGGGCATCCGCGCCGCGGCCGGCAGGCGCGGCGACACCACGGTGCCGGCCTGGCCCCTGGCCAGGAAGTAGCCCTCGCCCATGAGCTGGCTGTAGGCCAGGTCCACCGTGCCGCGCGCCACGCCCAGCTCGCTGGCCAGACTGCGCGCCGACGCCACCCGGTCGCCCGGCGCCAGCAGGCCCTGCTCGATGGCATCGCGAAAGCGCCGGTATATCTGGCGGTACAAGGGCTCGCCCTGGCGACGTTCCAGGTCCGGCAGCGGGGTACGGGGAGGGCTTTTCATGGACCAGTATTCTTGTACAGATATGGCTCTTTCAACTGAGCCATGGTAGCCCTATTCTGGCGGCATGAACAACGGATCCCATGGGGCCATCGCAATGCAAGACCGAATTTTCCTGGCGGGCGCCACGGGCGCCATTGGCACGGCGCTGATCCCCCTGCTGCGCGCGGCCGGCTACGAGGTGCATGGCGCCACCCGCAACGCCGATCGCTGCGCGGCCCTCGAAGCCGCCGGCGCGACGCCCGTCGTAGTGGATGTGTTCGACTCGGCCGCCTTGCGAACCACGCTCGCCCGCATCCGGCCGCGCCATGTCATGCACCAGCTGACCGATCTGGCGCTGCTGGGCGACCCCGCCCGCGCCAGCGAGGCCGCGCGGCGCAATGCGCGCATCCGCGACGAAGGCACGCGCAACCTGGTCGCTGCGGCGCTGGCCGCCGGCAGCGAAACGCTGGTGGCCCAGAGCATCGATTGGATATATGCACCGCAGGCGGCCCGCCCCTGCGACGAGGCACAAGCGCTGGACCTGGACGCTCAGGGCGACCGCCGCGTCAGCGTGATGGGCGTGGTTGCACTGGAACGACAGGTGCTGGGCGCGCCCGGCATCACGGGCACGGTGCTGCGTTACGGCCGGCTGTATGGTCCCGGCACCGGCGCGACCGCCCGGCCCGCGACGAACGCGCTGCATGTGGAAGGCGCCGCCTGGGCGGCGCTGCTGGCGCTGCGCCATGGCGGCGGCGTGTTCAATATCGCCGAGGACGAATCGGAAGTGAGCACGGCGCGCGCCCGCGCGACGCTGGGCTGGCGTCCCGGCATGAGCGGGCTGCCGGCCATCGCGGCCTGAGGCCGCGCGCCGCCGGTTCAGCTGGCGGCGTCCAGCCCGTAGCGGGCGACCACCACGCCACCGGTCAGCACCAGCCTGCGCGGCGCGCGCTGCGCCACGGCCTCGGCCGCGCAGCTCGCGTCCACCAGCACCAGGTCGGCGCGCGCGCCCGGCGTCAGGCCGTAATCGGCGAAGCCGCAGGCGCGCGCGGCGGATGTCGTCACGCACTCCAGGGCCCAGCCGATTTCCTCGTCGCGGCGCAGGTCGTTGCGCATCCCGATCAGCATGGCGCGCGCCAGCATATCGGGTTCGCCATAAGGCGACCAGGTGTCGCGTATGCCGTCGTTGCCGCCGAAGATCGTCACGCCCGCCTCGCGGCAGGCGCGCACCGACGGCACCGGCCGCGACGGCGGCGCGGTGGTGAGCAGCGCCACGTCCAGCGCGGCCAGACGCGTCAGCAATCCGTCCAGCCGGCGCGCGTCCAGGGCGCCCAGGCAGAACGCGTGGCTGACCACGAGCCGGCCGGCCATGCCCAGCGCCTGGCAGCGATCCAGCATCAGGTCGAGCGTGAAGGCCCCCAGCTCGCCGGGCTCGTGCAAATGTATGTCCAGCGGCTTGCCGTGGCGCTCGGCCAGATCGAAAAGCAGATCCAGGGAACGCGCCGGATCGCGGTCGATGGCACAGGGATCCAGTCCGCCGAGCACATCGGCGCCAGCCGCCAGCGCGCGGTCCAGCAGTTCCGCCGTGCCCGGCCGGATGAGCAGCCCGGACTGCGGAAACGCCACGATCTGGATGTCGACCCGGCCCGCGAGCGCCTCGCGCGTGGCCAGCACGCCGTCAAGGTGCCGCAGGCCCGCTTCGGTATCCACGTCCACATGGGTGCGGATGCGCGTCGTGCCCAGCCGCAGGAAGGCCAGCGCCAAGGCCTGCGAATGCACATGGGCGTCGTGGCCGCTGGCGGCCCGCCAATCGCGCTCATTGTCGATGCGGTCCGTCAGCGCCGAACCCACGTCATTGACGTACCAGGACGATCCCCAGGTGGTCTTGTCCAGATGGGCATGGCCTTCGACCAGGCCAGGCAGCAGCAAGGCGCCGCCGCCCTCTTCCACCGGCAACGCGCGCCATTCGGGCGCCAAGCCGACGTTCTCGCCCAGGGCCGCGATACGGCCCTGCCGGATCGCGACGTCCACGCGCCTTCCATCCGGCGACCGGACATTCTTCAGCAGCAAATCGGTCATGGGGAATATCCCGCCGGCGGCATGCGCCGCCGGCCAGCCGGATCAGGCCTGAGGCGGTTCGATCCAGAAGAAGCGCTCGCCCTGGCGGACCATGTCGGCCACGCCTTCGGGCGTCAGGCGGTAATCGGTGCCCATGAGCGTGGCGCCGCCGTCGTCGTGGATGTGGATCACGGCCAGCGGATCATTGGCCATGGTGTACCAGTAGTAACCGGGCTTGAGATTGTGCAGGTTTGTGTTCATGGGTCCAGTATACAAACAAGCCCGCGAATACCCCATGCCCCAACATCAAAGATAAAAAATGTCGCAACGCGCCTGACACCGGACGCGTCAGGCGGCATACTCTTTGCGTGCCCCGGCCGAGACGCGCCCGACGCGCGATACGGAACGCCCGGCGGCGGCGCCATTCGCACACCAGCGTTGATTGCGAGGGGAAAAACAAACGTATGAAACGGCAGGTACTCCAATTCAGCGAGCCTCTCAAGCAAGCGATTCTGGACGGCTACAAGGTACAGACGCGACGCATCGTCAAACCCCAGCCTACCCAGCCCACCACGATCTGGTATGCCGACGCATCGGACTCCGGCAAGTGGGTGGCCATGGGACCGTCCCGCAAAGGATCGGCCGAACTGCGCAAGACCTCGTCCTGGATCAGCTGTCCCTACGGCAAGTCCGGCGAGAGCATCCTGCTTGCCGATGAATCGGGCACGCCCTTCGCCAGCGCGGTGGTCGTAGGCGTGCGCATCCAGCGCCTGCAAAGCCTGTCCGAGGCCGACGCCCGCGCCGAGGGCACGCTGGCGCTCTATCATTCGTCGTCGCTGCTGCCTGGCGTGCCCCTGCAGACCGCCTTCGCGCTCAATTGGTGCGAACGCTACGGCACCCATGCCTGGGCGGCCAACCCCTGGGTCTGGGTAGTGGAATTCCGCCGCCGGCAGGACGGGCTGCAGGAAGACTGAGCGCGCTGCCCGCGCCTGCCGTCGCGACCGCTCTCCAGATGGTGACTGCCTGTAACTCACCGGCAGGAATCAGCGGTATTCCGCCGCATTTCAGTCGATTTCAGCTCAGGGTTTACCAGGGCGAAAAATGGATGCGGCAACGCAACACAGCCACGCCATAACGCTGGGGGACGGTTGCGTATTGTCGCTATTGCGCAGGCTGCGCTTACCAATTCCGCGATGAAAGGCGGGAAAATAGCGTCGACAAATACTCAACTTTGCTGCGTCACGCAGCGGGCAGGTGCAACATGAACAAATGGCTTATCGCTGGCGCGACCGCCGCCGGCCTGGTGATATCCAGCGCGGCCATGGCTCGCGTGGACGTGGGCATATCCATCGGCGTGCCGGGCGTCGTCTACCCGGCCGCTCCCGTCTACGTGGCGCCGCCCCCACCCGTGTACGTGGCGCCGGCGCCCGTCTACGCGCCGCCCCCGCCTGTCTATTACCGGCCCGCGCCCGTCTATGTCGCGCCGCCCGTGATCTATCCCGCGCCGGTGTACTACCGCGGCGGCGGCCGCTACTGGCACGATCGTGGCGGCTATTACCGTCACGGCGATTGGGGGCACGGTCACGGCCACCGCCGCTGATCCGGCGCGCAACCAAGCAAAAAGCCACTCTTTCGAGTGGCTTTTTTTCGAGCAGGGCGGCAATGCCGCTCGTGAGCTGATGCGCCGGGTGTCAGGGCGATGTCCGGTCGCCCGACGGTAGGGACGAATCAGACAGCAGGGACCGGCAGCGGCTTACCGGCAACGGCCGGCTTCGCCAAGGGTGCCTGCTGAACCTTGCCGCCTTCCCAACGCGACGACTCCTGGACCAGATCGATCCACCGACGGGGCGCGCTCGACGCCCGCCACCAACCATTATGCGGACGCATGAGCAAACTCCGGTTCACCGTTGAAACGCACGCCGTTGATTTCTTCGAACAGATTGCGGCTTTCCTGCTCCGCCTCGTCCAAGGTCGCGAACGGCTCCTGTCCGGGCACCGTCCAGCATTTTTCCGGCGCACTGCCGCCGATGCGGCGAGTCCAGATCTCCACGCGGTAGCCCTGGTTCTCTTCCTGAGCCACCGAGCATCTCACGCGAAAATCTCCAATCATTCTTGAAGTCATGGATAACTCCTTTGTTATTTATAAGTGAATGATGCGTGTATACGCCTGCGTATTGTGCCGCAACTATCCGGCCCTTATATCGGATTACACAATTATTAACATTTGAACCAAGCACTTATCCACGCAGATTAATCAGCAAAAACGACAGGAATATGGCTGGCCCGCACATCGCACAAGCCGATATGGGTGAATAAAACCGGGCTTGTGTTCCGAGCATAAAAAAAACGGACTCCCGAGGGAGTCCGTCATTTTTCCCTGCGTCCGGACGATAGCCGGATGCAGGAGACCGATGTCAGCCGCCCGCGCTCAGGGCTTGAGCACCGTCAGGCCGCCCATGTAGGGCTGCAGCGCCTTGGGCACGACCACACTGCCATCCGGCTGCTGGTGGTTTTCCAGCACGGCCACCAGCGCGCGGCCCACGGCCAGGCCGGAACCGTTCAACGTATGCACGTACTCGGGCTTGCCCTGGGCATTGCGGAAACGCGCCTGCATGCGGCGGGCCTGGAAGGTCTCGCAGTTGGACACCGAGGAAATCTCGCGCCAGGTGTTCTGCGCCGGCAGCCAGACTTCCAGATCGTAGGTCTTGGCCGCGCCGAAACCCATGTCGCCGGTGCACAGCAGCACCACGCGGTACGGCAGTTCCAGCAACTGCAGTACGCGCTCGGCGTGGCCGACCATCTCTTCCAGCGCCTCGTAGGACTGGTCGGGCGCGGTGATCTGCACCATCTCGACCTTGTCGAACTGGTGCTGGCGGATCATGCCGCGCGTGTCGCGGCCGCCGCTGCCGGCCTCGGAACGGAAGCACGGCGTATGGGCGGTGAGCTTGAGCGGCAGCTCGGCGGCGGCCAGGATGGCGTCGCGCGCCACGCTGGTCAGGGTGATCTCGGAGGTCGAGATCAGGTACTGGTCCTCGCGCACATAGGGCTTGCCCTGGTCGTCGACCTTGGGATCGTCATCGCCGCCGCCCTTGGACACGGCGAACATGTCGTCCTTGAACTTGGGCAGCTGGCCCGTGCCATACAGCGTCGAAGCATTGACGATATAGGGCGTGTAGCACTCGGTGTAGCCGTGCGTGCCGGTCTGCAGGTCCAGCATGAACTGGGCCAGCGCGCGGTGCAGGCGGGCGATCGGGCCGCGCATGAACGAGAAGCGCGCGCCGGACAGCTTGGCGGCCATGTCGAAATCCAGGCCCAGCGGCTCGCCCACGGCGACGTGGTCGCGCGCTTCGAAGGCCAGCGGCTGCGGATTGCCGTCGGGGCCGGCGGCGGCCGGCAGCCAGCGGCGCACTTCGACGTTGTCGTCGGCCGACTCGCCCAGCGGCGCGCTGGCGTGCGGCAGGTTCGGCACCGACATGAGCAGCTCGTTCAGCGGCTGCTGCAGCGCGGCCAGCTCTTCTTCCAGCTGCTTCAGGCGCACCGGCACGGCCTGGGACTCGGCCATGACGGCGCTGGCGTCCTCGCCCTTGGCCTTGAGCTGGCCGATCTGCTTGGCCAGCGCGTTGCGGCGGGCTTGCAGGGATTCGGTCTCGGTCTGGACGGCCTTGCGGCGGGATTCCAGGTCGTTGAACCGTTCCGTGTCGAAGGACACGCCGCGTGTCTTGAGGCGGTCGACGACGGTTTGCAGGTCTTTGCGCAGCAGTATCGGGTCTAGCATGGTGATGTCGGTGAGGTTGCGGAGGGCAAGCGGGCCGGCGGCCCCTTACCGTTTCTTGGCGCGTTCCTGTGCGTCCAGCTCGCGCAGGAAAGCCAGCTTCTGCTGGATTTTAGCCTCCAGCCCGCGGTCGGTCGGCCGGTAGAAGGAAGGATTCAATCCATCGGGGAAATACTGCTCGGCGGCGGCGTAGCCATGCGGCTCGTCGTGAGCGTAGCGGTAGGCCTTGCCGTGGCCCAGCTGCTTCATCAGCTTGGTCGGCGCATTGCGCAGGTGGATGGGCACCGGCGCGCTGCCGTGCTCGGCCGCGAACTTGCGGGCCTGGTTGTAGGCGTTGTAGACGGCGTTCGACTTGGCGGCGCAGGCCATGTAGACCACCGCCTGGGCCAGCGCCAGCTCGCCTTCGGGCGAGCCCAGCCGCTCGTAGATGTCGGCGCCGTTGACGGCCAGGTCGGTGGCGCGCGGATCGGCCAGGCCGATGTCCTCGACCGCCATGCGCACCAGCCGGCGCGACAGGTATTTGGGATCGGCGCCGCCATCGATCATGCGGCAGAACCAGTACAGCGCCGCGTCCGGATTCGAGCCGCGCACCGCCTTGTGCAGGGCGCTGATCTGGTCGTAGAAGGCGTCGCCGCCCTTGTCGAAGCGCCGCAGGTTCTGCGATAGCGCGATTTCCAGCCAGGCCGCGTCCACGCTGTCGCGTCCGGCGGACTGGGCCGATTCGGCCACCACTTCCACCGCGCTGATCAGCCGGCGCGCGTCGCCGTCGGCCCAGGCCGCCAGCTGCTCGCGCGCGTCCGGCTCGACGCGCATGGCGGCGCCGGCCTCCAGGCCGTCGTTGAAGGCCGCGATGGCGCGGTCGACCAGCAGTTGCAGTTCCTCGGGCGTGAGCGATTGCAGCACGTAGACCCGCGCCCGCGACAGCAAGGCCGAGTTGACCTCGAACGAGGGGTTCTCGGTGGTCGCGCCGATGAAGGTGAACAGGCCGCTTTCGACATAGGGCAGGAAGGCATCCTGCTGCGCCTTGTACGAACGGTGGAGAAAGCTTTGCACTCGTTGATTTATTTAAGTAAAAGCTGACCCAACGAGCCGAATCTGCACATAAGCGCCGATTTCTCGCACAACATTTCGCACAACTCTTCCACTTGTGCAGCGAAGCTATCCATGACCATTTCTACCTAGCGTTGCCGACCTCCGATCCCTACTGCCTGTTTGAAAAATCTAGCCTCATACTATACAGCCACACGCCACAGGACCTCAAGGTATGAGCGACTCTAAATTCGACCCCTATGAACAACAAGCTCTGATAGAACTTCTAAGAATCGGCGAGCAAGAAAAACGCGGTGGCCGCCTTCTGACTGCAGAGATAGTCTTCGCCGAAATCGAGAAGAAAGACAACGCTGCCGCAAATGGAGAAGAAAGAAACTTATACGATTCTGCCGAAGCAAAGGCACACTAGTGGACGCTTTCTTTTGCTCACGGTAGAGATTTGACCTCGGAATACAGGGCCTTCAAGTGAGCGATCCCCAGGTCTAGGATCGGCTCATACATGAATGAATTCAAATGAATGTTCTCTGGTGTCATCAGATTAACCTGCTCAAGCACCAAAACATCATCCGCCCTGCCAAGTCCCAATCTCTTATATTCCTGAAGGAGCTTAATCGTTTGGTTCTCCCTAATCGCGTTGACAAAAGGAGAATTATTAATAGCCTCGATCATATGCCGCTCCGCCAGAAGCCGAATGGCAATTGAAAGAACAATTTTCGCCTCAAGTTCCACCGCTTCTTCTTGAGCATTGAAGACCACCTCTGCTTCTTCATTGATCAAGTCAATCACGAGCTTTTCTTTTGGGATCAACGTCAACTGCTGCCTGTCGGCCAATATTTTCTTATAGATCGTACAAAGGTCATCAAGCGTCATCGTCTCTGTATCTTCCTTGACATGAAGCAATGAAGTCAGCTTAAGAAACTCATCATCCAAGCCGCAGTATTCAGCCAAGTTTCGGACAAATGGAATCGCCGATATGCAAAAGGCGGATATTGTTAAATTATCCCTCCAGTGATTAAAAGGATTTTTTTGATATTTTTCTTTTACGAGCTTTAGCTTTCGCCCTGTCTTGGTGGCATGTAGCTTACATTCGCGTCGCAATCCAAGCCTTCCACTGACACTTCTATAAAAATCAAAATTGTGCGACAGGAACAGACATAGAAACTTACCTGAAGACGAAATATCCTTCAAATACTCGATAATTGCATACTTATTCTTATAGTCAAAAGAGTCGGCAATATCATCAATAACCAAGATAGTGGGCGCTTCTTGCTTTCTTCTCGTCTCAATTTCGAAGAGAATATTTAATATATAAAGGGCTCGCCTTTCCCCTTGACTCAGCACCTTCAGCAAGGATTCTCTAGCGACCTCTCCTTCACCATCACCATCCTTGAACCTGAATGCAATGGCAGGCTGTGAGCCTTTCAGAATTACATCATCCTGGTTTGAGACGCTTATCCTGAACGGGACAGAGAATCGTTTGTTGAATGCTTCCACAACGGCCTCCCATTCTGTCCTTTCACTCTTCGCTTGCTCAATGGCTTCTTCAATAGTGACCTTGCTGGTTCTGAAAGCTTCCAAAAACTGGCCATAGAGCTCTTTTTGATCAATGAGGTAGCAAACCCATAGATCTTTTTGAAGCCGCATGAAGTCTTTCAGATATGGAAGGATGTGTTGATTATCAAAGAGGTAATCCCTGAACCTTCTCAATTCAGTGTTCTGTATTTTCTTATCAATCGCATCAAATTTTGCAGCCAGATCCTTATCTGTCAGAATTTTTTTCCTTTCATCCTCAATCTTTTCTGCAAGCTCATCAGCAGTCGAAATCTCCTTGATTCCGTCCTTGGTTCTGAGATTTACTGTGTGTTTCGCCTCAAAAAATCCATTATCTTTAAGCTGTTTATTTACCGTAGAAGCGCCATGGTGATTGAATCGCCTGCTAAGAACATCGGACTTAGAAACTAGCTCATCGTATTTCTGGATGTATTCCTCTATCTGATCTTTGATTGAGCCAGATTCGAGAAGCCCAATGGTCTTGTCATTGAAAACTTCCGCATAAACGACAGTGGAAAGCTGCGAGGGAGTTCCAGCGTTAATCTGCCTCTCTAACGACTCCATCAAATCGGCAAGCGACTTCTTGCCGAAGCATTTCAAAATTTCGGTTTCGGGAGTAGACGTTTTGCCTGTCAGACCGGACAACTGCTTAAGTTTCGCAAAAAGGGCTGATTGCTTATCCGCGATTTGTCTGAGCGCATCATCGTACTTTTGCTTCGAATCACTATTCACTAGAAGCAATGATGTTTTTTCAGACGAAAAATCGGCATTGTAGGGCTCAACGACGAAGACAGAATCAGGAGCAATGTCGTTGCCATCACCGTCTTTAATGGTTCTTCTCGGCTCCCTGTCTGGAAATATCAGGTCTTTAGTTTCTCTGCCCTTTGCCAAATCATCAAAGGTCTTTGAAAAAGAAGTCTTCATGAAGCCGTTTGGTGCATAAACAGCAAAGCCACCAGTGTTACCAAAATCAAACTCATGCACCAGCTCACTGATGCCATAGCAGTTTTTAAGGTCTACAGACAGCTTCATGGGTATTCCTTTTGATAGATTGAAAAAAAGCACCCAGGGGGTGCTCTTCATTCTCTAGTCTGCTAAACCAAGGCTAGATAAACTTCGTCAGTTTCCATAAATCTGATTGAGGATTTCGAACCATTTGTCGATTAGGGGCTTTTTCTTAAATCGAACGTGCCAGGTTGGGTTAGAAATATCCTTTAATGACAGGAACAGACCAGTTCCATCGTCCTGCTGCCTTTGCTCTTGCGCAATCGTGGCAAGCTGTTTACGGCCTCCAATGCCAGGCTCATATGTCGCCCATTTGTAGGACCGAACATCGTCCAGGGCATAGGCTTTAAGATTCGAGAGATTGCAAAGAACAATTTTTCCGGCATTCGTTATGGCAATGCCAGAAAGGTCCACAAAATCAGCATACTTAGCACCACCATTCGACTCCACTAGCTCTTCGAACCGACGCTTGTAACCCTTGCTCAAATAGCTTTTCAGGATAATCACCGCGACTAGTGGCAGCATGAGCAAAAGCCCAAACTGAAGCGGACCAGAAGAGTCATGCACCGCACCCGTAGCGCCTATAGCAAAAACGATCAATCCCAGAAAAAAAGACAGGAAGGAGAAGAAGAATAATGCTCGAAATAAAACCCGCATAACAGATCCTTTCCAGTTAGGAAGCTGCTGCAACAGAAAACCTGCCACACGCTAAACCGCAATTGAATTGGAAAACCGAGAAACCTGGGATTCACTTATAGGGCCAGTGACTAGTTTTTAGCAGCAAGTCCTCTGGCCGAACTGGCTTGTAGGTTTCTTTAGAGATTGTGTAATCAAGTGCAATGGGCACCAACATTATTCTGTTCGAGCCGTCAACTCCCGCAATTTTTGAATACACCGTCACATCGAACCGGGGCTGCTGGTTGTTGACCCGCATCACCTCCAGTTGCTTCGCGATTGCCTGATCGGGAACCGGCAGATAGCAAAAGGGGCTATTGTTAGTATTAGCGAAACTCACCGTCGCACCGGATCTTACGGAGTATGACATGTTGGAGTTACAGAAGGCGCCGACCAATTTGAATGATTTTTTATCAAAATCGTAGCCTGCGGAACTATCAAGGAACACAGTGAAATCATCAATAGGAGATTTTTTTCGCGAAGTTATCGCCAAGTATTCTACTTTCTTGACTTGTTCAAGTTTTTCTTCGATGCGAGCAAGTTCTTTCGTCTTGATTGCCTGACGTTCGAAGCTATCTTGATTCGAGTACCAAGCTTTCGACAGTACTCCGAGCAGCGTATCGGCGTCTTGAGCATCCGCATTCCAAGCCATCGCTATCCAGGTGGCCCAATCGCTGTTCTCGTCGCCAATGCTCTCTGCGGAAATATAAGATGCGGGAGCGGACGGCGCTCCTTGAGGATCCATTCGTTTCTTTTGTTCTTGTTCCTTACGACCATCCTCTTGTAGCTTTGCGATCAGAGCGCTGTCGGCGTCCGTCTTCTCAGAAATCTCGAAGCGATTCCCGCTGTCGTAATAAGAATTCCCACTGCGTCGGAACTTGAGTGATCGGGTTGAATCGAAATTGACTGTAAGATCTTCGCCTGCCAGGGTGTACTTCAAATCGGAAACTTTGCCGGATTTGATGTCTGTGACCTTCACGTTCTCTTTGTCGGTGAAAGCAAACTCAGTGCCCATTTTATTAAAGTATGTCTTCCCGATGACTTCTACCGGACCCCGAGGATCGGGCTTGCATCCTGTCAGCAGGATCAGAGTAAGGAAAGTACTGCCAAGAAGCCGCTTCATACAATTAATTCCAAATTAAATTTCTCGGACCTTGCGGTTCAAAAATATATTTTTAAATGCTCTATGGCGGTGGTCAAATCCTTGCCCATCTTCGCTCGAACCTGCAGCCGTACCGCCTAAACGCCGGAACCTTGGGCCCCGTGGAGCGCGCTCCTCGTCCTTCTCTTGCTAGTCAGCAATTTATTGGTAATCACGGTTACTGCGGCGCCAGAAATCTCCGACTACTCATCATGAACAAAAAAGGTACCAGACCTGAAGACTAGTATTTAAGCAGCGATAACCGTTTTACGGCCTCGATTTCATCCTTACTAGCAGGATGAAGATCTAAACAAGAGTTTTGTCAGTGGGAGCCACTTTCACTTTGCTTAACCGCCAAAACGATGGAGACCGTTAGTCGTAACACAAAACGCCAAAATGTCTCTCCATGCTATCATACGTTTCTAAACTTGTCTATTCGATGACCAAGGTGATCAGACGAAAGAAAGACTCCCGACCATGGCACCTGCTTTCAGCTCTATGGCGCCGACCATCGGCAAGATGCCGATATGACCGCAGTCGAAGCTATTACATGTAAATCGCAATCCCGGTGCCCGTCTCCGAGGACAGCGCAGGAACGGTAAGACCAGCCTACTCAGCAGAACGCCCCGGACGAGGAATTTTCCGTTTTTTGGCCACATATCTTTACGGAACAAATCCTTCCAAGCAATACTACGTACAATAAAAAAGCACCCAATTGGGTGCTCCTTATACCAGCCAGAATCACATATTTCTGACTTTAAGTTAATCGTTTGTGTCCCACAGTTCATCTCTATCTTGGAGAGAAACTTGCTTCCCAGGATCGCCCCTGACCTCCACATCCACCCCATCAAGGAACTCGGAAAGCTCCACCCAGACTAGCCGCTTTCCATCAAACTCCTTCGGAAAAATCATGAACAGGATTTCGCAAGTGGTTCCAGGAACTTCTGCCTCCGCGAATACCTTAAATTGCCGATATTTCTCTATTTCCCAGTTTGGCATCGCAAAGCTTTCGCCGTTGTGGGTAGTTGCAAACTTGGCATCGACTACGACCACATCTATTTCTGATTCAGTTTCAACAATGAAGTCAGGCCGCTTGCCTTCAAGCTTTCGCAGCTTATGATGCATCGTGGCATAGCCTTGGTCGAAATCGACAAAGCTCCAGCCGTTCTTGTTGAACCACTCACGGGCAAATCGCTCGCCAAATTTCCCTGACTGGACAGAATCAAGCTTCGCGAGGGCAAGACGAAGATCTTCTAATGTTTTGGGCATGGCTTCTCGCTTTTTTCTTAACGGGCGTAGCGAGCTACGCAGCCGCCACACGTCCACTCGCCATCATCGTAGATCCCACCTGTCATGTCGGTCTTCTGGCCGCACGAGCCGCACTCTGAGTAGATCGCACTGTCGTCATACCGATACCGTTCTGGCTTCCGGTAGCCCTTCTGGTTGGACGGCAGAAGCTCTGGGTCTGGTGGGGTGGCAACCCGGGCGATTCAAACCCGTAGAGGTCCCAAAAATCACCAAGGTGGCGAACTCTGGGCTGGACAAGATCTATGCAGCGGATCCCGTGCAATACAACTCTCTTCTGAAGAGCATCGGAGAGCCAGAGCGGGTGTATAAGAAAGGCGTTTATGAACACCCCGCCACCATGATCTATCGGTTAGTCGCGCGACGATTTTTCCTTGCTGCGCCAGGCATTCAGAAATAACTTTTTTTAATTGCTATTGCCAGTTGCGCACCCAAAACAGGGGGAACGGCATTCCCTACTTGCGTGAACTGCCTAGAAATCGGCCCTGTGAAAATATAGTTGTCAGGAAAGGTCTGTATTCTCGCGCATTCCCTAACGGAAAGAGTACGAGGGATATAAGGATGAAGGTGCGACCGCCCACCTCCCTTTGTTCCACCAGCAATGACAGTTTTTGAAGGCTTAGTTGGATCTAGCCTATCAACTCGTCCCTTTTGGTCGCGCGCACCATAGGCCAATTTCATATAGCGAGCAATGGACTGTGCAGAATGCTCCCGTGTTATGTGGTTATCCGCACTTCCAATAGGCACGTCAAACAAATTTCCACAGACCAATGATTCGGCTGTTGGAGTTGGGGCAATGAATTTCTTCTTTGTTCTTGAACCTATGATGAACAGTCGTATGCGTTGTTGAGGAACATGGTAATGCTCAGCTCGCATTACGATCGGATCATTAACGGTATAGCCTGCTTCTTCTAGTTCACCGATAGCCCGGGTAAGTTGCTCTCCATCATCTATTTCCATGAGCCCAGGAACATTCTCTATTAGAAATGCACGCGGCTGGAAATGCTTGATAAGGTCTATATACTCAAACAGCAAATTTCCATTGGTCGCATGAGCAAAACCTACTCGCTTAAAATTCTCGCCATTTTTGTTATATCGTTGATTGGCTGCAATAGAAAAAGGCTGACAAGGAGGCCCCCCCACAAATACGCCGTCAAAATTTTTTGACTGGCCAATTCGGGCTTTCACTTCTTCGATCATTTCGTCGGTTTTTGAGATATCACCAGAGATGACATCCCACCCCGAACGATTATGTGTCAGAGTATTGCAAAATAGAGGCACTTTTTCCACTAATAACTCATGACCAAATCCCGCAGCCTCAAACCCTAGATCAATGCCACCTGCCCCAGAAAAGAAACTCACAACAGGAATATCATTTTGCTTTTGAGCAAAATCATCCAGAGTGTATATTTTTTGCTTTGGATATGCCGGACGATGATTATCCAAATACTGCAAATCATCGTACGTCAAATTTCTTTCATACAAAACGTCAGCAAGGTGGATGTCTCGCTCAATAGATTTTTGAACGATATCAATTTGCCTCTTCAATTCCCGAGGTGTTCCCTCGATGCTGTCAAGCAGGCTACCTTCTTCTATAAATGTCATTTCTTTACACTAAGAGCAAACGATGCGGTTTTTCGCGTCCTGATAGACTTGGTGCGCCTCGTCATAACTTCTAAAGTCTTCCAGGCTATTTTCCCTGAACCAGAGCGAGTAGTACTTATGGGTTGCTCTGTGACAAGAGGGACAAATCCCCACCAAGTCCGTCAGGGAGGTTGTCGCGGATTCTACTCTGACAGGCGATGCTAAAGGTAGCAAATGGTGAAGTTCGATCACATGCTCAGACCAAGGATAGCGTAGTGCTGTGTCCATAGCGCACATTCTGCATATCTCAGGGTTCGTAACGGTGGCAAAGTAGAAGCTCTTGAGTTTGGAACTGCGCTCAGTGCGCAGGTGTGTAACCCTGATCTTCCTCCCTTCCGTGAACTCGCGGTCAACGTTGTCGACCTGGTTCAATGTAATGGTTCCCACAGCTTCGCCGAGAAAGTTGCTACCCATTTGCAACACTTCACGAGCAGCCTCTGCGTGTCTTGGATTGATGATGGGCGTTAGGACACTTTCAATAGCATGAAGTTTTTCCGGTGAACTCACACTTAAGTAAAGACTCGGATTATGCCAAGTTAGAAATGAGAATTGGCTTATAAACTTCATTAGCTCACGGACCTGGCGCAAATCATGCCCAACAGGAACTGGATTATAAACGAGGCCTTGGTAAAAGGCTAAGTCCTCTTGACCGGTCACATTGTTTGATATGAGATAGCCATAGACGTCATCCAGTGAAATGTTATCTATTCCCTGAGTAAGGAATCTGGATATTAGAAACTTAACTATCGCAATCGCAGGGAATGTTTGAGGGCCAAATGCTGTATAGCCTTGAAAAACTGGAGAATTATAATAAAAACTTCTGGAAAAATGAGCCAAATAGTCATCGCAATCTATGCCATTAGCATCTTTAGCTACTTGTTTACACACATCGGTCGAAAAAATTTTCCCTTGAATCTCCACTGCCAATAATAGAACGCCAAAAACACGACCATAATTTCTCCATACATAATAGCTGTCAGGGGCAAATGGCAATTCCGAATAGTGCGAAAGAACTTTACGCACAGTATCAGGATCAGCGTCTTTAGGCTTATTTACCCCGTCAAGATCAACCAATGCTTTAGCTATCTTCTTTATTTCGTCAAACTGAAAATAGTCGAGTCGTCCTTGATCAAAGCGCCATTCAGCCATCTTTTTACCCCGTCCGATTCATACCCTGTTGGAAAAAGGCCCTCGCAGGAGGACACATTGTTAGAAGTATAGTGCAGGTTGCCTTTACTTACATAGCGAACTCTTGCTCTTCGGTTACTCCGAGCCGTCTTTCGTCCATGCGGGGGAGGTTCTGATTGGCTCCAACGAAGATGATGGCTCGAAAGCTCTCATCGAGTAGATGAAAGGTCACAACCCTGTGCTTGTTCTCCAGTTCAATGAGTAGCAGATCCTTAGCAAACTATTAGCTCTTTTAGATTTGCTGTTGCGCTAGTACGGATGATAGCCGCCCACACCTTCGGCAAAGTCATCAATCTCATCTTGACTTAGGAACGCGATCTTGACGCCCTCAAGAAATCTCATTGCTGAACTTATGGTTTCTCTGTCAGCAGAATCAATTTTTGAGGTATTGAAGACGTTGTCGTAGGCTGCAGGCAGGCTGTTGAAGTCGGTGTAACTCCCTTCATGCACTGAACCTTTATGTTCACCAATGAACGAAGATAGTTTTTGCAGCTTTCTAGCCTCTATCGCACATCCACTTGCGACACCAACTTCGCCACCAAGAACCGAGCCTGAATGCAGCTTTAATGACTCATAGCTTGCCAAGAATTTGACGCCAACCTTTCTCAGTTTGTCCCTCTGGACAATTTCAGCAATCTTTGAATCATTGCTTTCAAGGTCATTCTCTTCAGGGAAGTAGATGGTCACACTGTCCTGCTTCCTCCACTGGGGAGTGTCTTTCTCAAGCCGAACTTCCACATACTTTTGCAGCCACACAAACTTTGTCTGTTTTGAAGTGTTCGAGGTATGAAACAAGAAGAAAGGTACATCAAACATCAAGGCATAGTTGACAGTGTCAACAGGAAATCCGGAAAGCTGGACTTTCTCCTTGAATGCACTGTCGGTGCCTTTTACCTGAACAAAGATGAAATCACCCGTCGCATCGTCCGAGTCAAACCGTTCAACTTGAAGGTCAATTCCATAGTCTCTTTCCTCAAGGCTACGGATAAGCCAGTTTTCATTGAGGTGCGTAAAGATTGTTCTTACAGCCTTGGTGTCAATGCGATGTGTTTCGATTCTTTTCGGCATGTTATTTTCCACCCTTTCCGAAGGTGGTTATGCCGTTCTCCTTCTTCTTTATTCTTATCCGATTATCTCTATGCAACATTCTTTGATGGCAATCCATGCATAGGGAGATCATTCCTTCTACAGTTGAAGGACCGCCTTTCGCATATTCAAAGATGTGGTGCGCTTGAACATTTTCAGTGGATGCACATAGCTGGCACATTCCCAAATCAACTATCCGCCGTTCGGCTTGAGCCTTCCTATGATCAAGGGGCCTATTCATCATCGCCACCATCATCATTTTGCGATGACTCTTGATTATTGGGAGGCAATGCCTTGGGTGGCTCAACACCCAAAGCTAGGTTTTCAACACGCCTCTTGAGCATTAACTGAAGAGAGTCATACGGACCATCAATCCCGGTGTAGTCGCCAATCTTTCCTTCACCCTCAAGGCGCTCAACGAAATCTAAGACCTTCTTGACGGTATCCTCGTTTCCCGTAAACGCAATATTGGCCGCCCATTTCTTCTTCTCATTGTTCTCAGCCATTAGCTATCTCCATCGCAGGGAGATTTATCCTGACACCAGTTTCAGTGTCATAAACCTCCAGCTTTCCAATTCCTTGCTTGACGACCAAAACAAAGCTTTCATCAATTTCCACTACACCTTCAGAAAAGTCATTGACCTTGACAATCCGATATTCGGAGCCAGTTTTTTGGCATAAGATTGAGCAAGGAATTTCATCCAGATCCAAAACTTGGAGAATATTTGGCTTCTTGTAGAAATTCGGCTTACCTTCATTGAAGCCTTCAACTCGATAAATCTTATAGCTTCCTTCAGATGTCCTTACGACTAACTCTGAGCCCGTGAAGTGGCACAGCTTCTCGCCTTCCAACAGAAGCTTAAATCTGAATTCTTTCATTGACGCTTTTCCTCCTGAGCACCAAAGGCTTGCTTATTTATTCCTAGCCTCTTCATCCCACTTCTTCAGCAGGGCCAACTTCTCACCAATCTTGATTTCAAGACCTCTTGGCACTGGCTCATACCAACCAGGTTCATCTATCCCGTCAGGCAAGTAAGTCTCACCAGCAGCATAGGCATTAGGTTCATCATGAGCATACCGATACTCATGACCGTAACCTAGCTCCTTCATCAATTTTGTTGGAGCATTGCGCAGGTGAACAGGCACCTCACGGCTCTTGTCCTGCTTCACGAACGCCTTGGCAGCGTTGTAGGCGTTGTACCCAGCATTGCTCTTGGCAGCTACCGCCAGATAGATGACCGCTTGACCAAGAGCCAACTCCCCTTCAGGGTTTCCCAGCCGTTCATAGGTCAAGGCTGCATCGTTGGCTATCTGCATGGCTCTTGGATCTGCCAAGCCAATGTCTTCCCAAGCCATGCGAACGATGCGCCGTGACAGATACCTCGCGTCTGCACCACCGTCCAACATGCGTGTCAGCCAGTAAAGAGCGGCATCAGGATGAGAGCCGCGCACCGACTTGTGCAAGGCTGAAATCTGGTCGTAGAAGTTGTCCCCGCCCTTGTCAAAACGACGGCTGTTCAAGGTTAAGGCGTTCTGCAAGAAGTCAGCCGTGATCTCCGTGATACCCGAAGCTTTCGCTGCCGTGCTGGTCTGCTCCAGCAGGTTCAAGAACCTTCTTGCATCACCGTCTGCATACCCAACGATGGTGTCCGCAGCGAGGTCTTCAAACTGAAGATGGCCAAGGGCGGTCTCTTTCGCGCGTTTCAAGAGTTGCCGCAGTTCTTCGTCTGCGAGCGACTTAAGAACATAGACCTGCGCCCGCGAGAGCAGAGCCGAATTCACTTCAAACGAGGGGTTCTCAGTGGTAGCACCAATAAAAGTGAACAGCCCAGACTCAACATGAGGCAACAGGGCATCTTGTTGAGCCTTATTGAACCTATGAATCTCATCGATAAAGAGGATGGTACGTTTGCTGTTCGCTTGATTTAACCTCGCCTGCTCCATCGCATCCCTGATGTCTTTGACACCAGAAAACACAGCAGACAAGGCGATGAATTCGCAGTCGAAAGCATTCGCCGTTAATCTGGCGAGGGTTGTCTTGCCCACTCCAGGCGGCCCCCACAAGATCATCGAATGAGGTCTGCCAGAGTCAAAAGCAAGGCGCAAAGGCTTACCTTCTCCCAGCAAATGTGCCTGCCCAACAACCTCGCTCAAGTTGGCAGGTCGGAGCGCTTCGGCGAGTGGTTGCGGTGCCTTGGTGGCAAAGAGATCTGACATAGTTTCGGCTCAAAATTCTTGTGTGACGCACAAGAAGTTGCACAAACAACCTCGTAAGTCATTGATTTCAATGGAGCTTTACTGCCTTGTTGAAGCGGTGCACCTCGTCCACGAACAGGATGGTGCGCCGTCCCTGCCCCTGCGCCACCTGCGCCACGGTGACGGCGTCGCGGATGTCCTTGACGCCGCCCAGCACGGCGGAAATGGCGATGAACTGGGCATCGAAGCCGTCGGCCATCAGGCGCGCCAGCGTGGTCTTGCCCACGCCGGGCGGCCCCCAGAAGATCATGGAATGCGGCCGGCCCGATTCGAAGGCCACGCGCAGCGGCTTGTCCGGGCCCAGCAGGTGCGACTGCCCGACCACGTCGGCCAGCGTGCGCGGACGCAGGCGCTCGGCCAGGGGCACGTAAGGCCGATGGGCAGGATCGGCCGCGAAGAGATCGTTGCTCATTGGCAGCAGATGGGGGAATAAGGCAAGGGTTTCAAGACAGCATTACACCACGGCAGGATACCGGCCACCGCCTAACGAGTCGCCGTGCCCTGGTACCCCAAGCCTTCAGCGAGACCGCGCAAGCCCGTCACGAAGACCCTCAAGCTGTGGGATCCATTGTTTTCCTGGGACAGATGGCGGGCCATGGCGCGTGCGCCCCCCATCTTTTGAAAAGTCGGAACCAGCCGTTTGACTTCAACGGACGGTTTTTGCCAAGCATCGGGATCCTTGAAACGCTTGCGATGCGCCGGGGTATCCACCTTTGGCTCGTCAAAGGCTGCGGCCAACGCGGCCAGGTCTCCCAGATACCAACCCTCAAGCTCCTGGCAAACCAGGCGCACCATCGTTTCAGGCCGACCACCTTGGACGCATAACGCTTGCAAGCGACTTTTCACTGCTATGCAATCGGCGCCGTCGTTGTCCCGCAGGACGACGAAATGGTCCCCGGGAATGCGCCAGGCAGCCAACTTTCGCGCAATGCTGCGATCCAGGTCGCTCTTGCCTTCATGCGGTATGCATAAAAACTGCTGACCATCCACCCATCCCGGGAAAAGACGCGGAAGCCAATCATCCAGCAAGACCCGCATTGAAGGTTCTTCAAGCAAGAAGACAATACGACCCTGCATCAGCTCACGTCCTTGTTGAGTCCCTCGAACAGCCCTTGCTTCCACAGATAGCCGGGCAAATCTCCCGCCTCGAACAACGATCTCAGGTTTTCGGAATCGCTGGCCCGCGTAATGGCGGTGAACCCCTGGTCCTTGCGCAGGCAATAGATCTCGTCGAGCGTCAACGCGTTGAGGAAATCCGGAGAATGAGTCGATATGAAGACTTGCCCGCCACGCTCGGCATAGTCGCGGAATTCCTCGGCCAATTCGGGAAGCAGTTCAGGGTAGAGCTGATTCTCGGGCTCCTCAACGGCCAGCAACGGATAGGGCTTTGGATCATTGAGCAGCACCAGATAGGCAAACATCTTGATCGTGCCATCCGACACGTGGCGAGCGATGAAAGGATCCTTGAAGCTGCCATCCTGGAAGCGGAGCACCAACCGGCCGTCCTCGGTCTGCTTGGGTTCCACCACCGATACGCCGGGAACACGGCGTTGCATGGCGAGCAGCACGCGATCAAAGCGGTCGCGATGATGCTCGAACAGGTAATTGGCCACCAAGGGAAGATTGTCGCCCCTGGTGGAAAGATGCTCGGCAAAACCCTCTTCCTGGCTGGGACGCGCCTCGGAGACATGAAAGTCGGAAATATGCCAATTTTCGATCATCAAGCGAAACGCGCTGGCAGCCTTGAAGCGCTCGAATTGCCCCAATCCCTTGATGGCAAGAATGTCGGGCGCGTCCAAAGCTTGCTCCTCGCGCGTCAATTCCTCGTCCGGCAGGGAGAAGTCCTCTTCGTTCGTGATGGCATAGCCTTTCCCGGCTGAAAAATCCAGGAACCGGAACGGCGCGCCATAGGCGCCGCGTTTATAGCGCAGCACCTCGCGCTCGACGAACGGTTTGCCATCCTCGTCCCGGGAAATCCTGAGCACATAGGTCACAAGCCGTTCACGGCCGGTGATTTCCAACCGGAACTGCAGCGTGATTTCGATAGGCTCGTCAGCGCAGCCCCGACTTGCCACCTCGCGGTATCCCCCGCGCTTGGCAAGCGCCTTGGCCACATTCATGGACAAGGCATCCTTGAGAAACGAAAACACATCGAACAAGGTCGACTTGCCGGTGCCGTTGGCGCCGACGAGCACACAAAGCCGAGGAATGTTCTCCAGCTTCGTATCGCGGAAAAGCCGATAGTTCTTGATGGCGATGGATTCGATTTGCATGGGCTATGCCTGGAACAACGTTTGATGGATTGCTGATTCAATGACGCTGGCGCATCGGCCGCTCTAGGCCAGCTCCGGCGCCGCGAAGCGGCGGTTGGCCAGCACCGGCAGCACCTTGCGCGCGTGCGCCAGCCGCTCGGGATCGATCTCGGCGACCACCAGCGCCGGCCCCTCGCCCGCGCTGGCCGTCACCACGCCCAGCGGATCCACCACCATGCTGCGGCCGATGTTGCGCTCGCCGCACTCGCCGGTAGCGGCAACGTAGCAGGTGTTTTCCAGCGCCCGCGCCGTCACCAGCACTTCCCAGTGGTTTTCCTTGAGCGAACCGCGCACCCAGGCCGCCGGCAGCGCCAGCAGGTCGGCGCCGTCCAGCGCCAGGCGGCGGGCCATTTCCGGGAAGCGCACGTCGTAGCAGGTCATCAGTCCGATTTTCAGGCCGTCGATCTCCAGCAGCGGCGGGATCCGGTCGCCCGGCGTGACGTTGGTCGATTCCTTCATGTTGAAGGCGTCGTACAGGTGCAGCTTGCGGTACTCGGAAATGATCTCGCCGTCACGCAGCGTGACCAGGGTATTCCAGACGCGGCCGTCGCCCGTGGGCACGTGCACGCAGAACAGGGTGGCCAGCCGCGAGCCCCGGCTGGCGGCGAGCAGGCGGGACACGAAGGGGCCGTCCAGCGGCTGGGCCGCCTTGAGCACGATCTGCGGGTCGGTGATGTCGCGGGCCAGGATGCCTTCCGGCAGGATCAGCAGGCCGGCGCCGGCCTCGCGGGCGCGCCGCATCAGGTCCTCGCAGACCTGGGCGTTTTCTTCCCAGACGCGGCTGACGGCGAACTGGCCCAAGGCGACTTTCAGCATGGTTTTTCCTCGAAACGGAGTGGCGGCCGGGCGGTGACGCCCTGGCGGGCGATGCCTGCGCGGCTACGCGGTCCTCCATTGTCGCGCCTTCCGCCCCGAGACGGGCGTCTTAGGGAAACCCCCAGCTCCCGCTTGTAAATTTCTTTCACGATAATGAAAAAAAACTGATTTCCCGTAAATATTTTCCAAGACTGCCCACCAAGACCCGCCAGCGCCATGAGCATCTCCTCCTTCCCCGCAGCCCCCCTGGACGTGAACGGCAAAGGCCTCGGCGCCTTCCCGGCTTCCTGTACCACCGCCGGCGTGGCGGACCTGGGCTGGAATCTGCTGGCCGAGGACGTCAGCCTGCCGGCCGCCGTGCTGTACGAAGCCCGCGTGCGCCACAACCTGCAATGGATGCAGCGCTTCATGGAAGCCTACCGCGTCAAGCTGGCGCCGCACGGCAAGACCACCATGAGCCCGGCCCTGTTCCAGCGCCAGATCGACGGCGGCGCCTGGGGCATCACGCTGGCGAACGCGCCCCAGGTGCAGGCCGCGCACAACCACGGCATCCGCCGCGTGCTGATGGCCAACCAGCTGGTGGGCCGCGCCAACATGGCCATCATCGCCCGCATCCTGCGCCAGGATCCGGACTTCACCTATTTCTGCATCATCGATTCGCCGGCCAATGCCGCCCACCTGGGCGCCTACTTCGGCGAACAGGGCCTGACGCTGCCCGTGCTGATCGAGCTGGGCCCGGCCGGCGGCCGCACCGGCGTGCGCGACGACGCGCAATTCCAGGCGGTGGCCGACGAGATCGCCCGCTGGCCCGCGCTGGCCCTGGCCGGCATCGAAGTCTACGAGGGCGTGCTGCAGGAAGAACAGGCCATCCGCGCCTTCCTGCGCCGCGCCACCGGCGCGCTGCGCGGCCTGGCCGAAGCGGGCCGCCTGCGCAAGAACGGCCCGGCCCTGATCTCCGGCGCCGGCTCGGCCTGGTTCGACGTGGTGGCCGAGGAATTCTCGAACCTGGATATCGGCGCGCCGCTGGACGTGGTGCTGCGCCCCGGTTGCTACCTGTCGCACGACGTGGGCGTCTACCGCTCGGCCGCCGAGCGCATCAACGCGCACAACCCCGTGGCCCGCAAGATGGATCCGGGCCTGCAACCCGCGCTGCAGGTCTGGGCCTATGTGCAATCGCTGCCCGAGCCGGGCCGCGCCATCATCGCGCTGGGCAAGCGCGACGCCGCTTTCGACGCCGGCCTGCCCACGCCGGCCCAGCGCTACCGTCCCGGCCAGGCCGCCCCCGGCGCCGCCCCGGCGCACTGGAAGCTGACGGCCATGATGGATCAGCATGCCTTCATGCAGATCAGCGAAGGCGACGACATCCAGGTCGGCGACATGATCGCCTTCGATATCTCCCATCCCTGCCTGACGTTCGACAAGTGGCGCCAGGTCCTGCTGGTGGACGAGCAGTACCGCGTCATCGACGTCGCGGAAACATTTTTCTAAGAAGCGCCCCCTGCGGTAATGCGCCAGGCCCCCAAGGGGGAAAAACTTGGGACGGCCCGGCGCTTTCCTGAATCACGCGACACCTGTTTTTGACCCTCTGGAGAGAGACATGAACTTCCGCACCTCCCGGCGCGGCGGGCTGCAACGCCTGCTGCTGGCCGGCGCCATCGGCTTGACCACCCTGTCCGCCCCTGCCTTCAGCGCCCCGACGCCGGTCAAGGGAGGCACGATCTCGGTCGCCACCATCGGCGAGCCGCCGACGCTGGATCCGATGAGCAGCACCGCCGATCTGGTCGGCATCCTGACGCAGCATTTCTTCGAAACGCTGTACACCTTCGACGCCCAGTGGAACCTGACCCCGCTGCTGGCCGACAAGATGCCCGAGATCAGCGCCGACGGCCTGGTCTACACGATTCCGCTGCGCCAGGGCATCACCTTCCACGACGGCTCGAAGATGGATTCGTCCGACGTGCTGGCCTCGCTCAAGCGTTGGACCGAAACCGCCACGCGCGGCAAGGGCGCGGCCAAGGTCCTCTCCAGCATCGAGGCGCCCGACGCCAACACCATCCGCATCACGCTCAAGCAGCCCTACTCGCCGCTGACCGCGCTGCTGGCCATGAACAACGCCGCCGCCGTCATCATGCCCAAGGGCAAGATCGCCCCGGTCCTGACCGAGATCGTCGGCACCGGTCCTTACCAACTCAAGGCGCGCGTGCCGGACCAGTACATCCAGCTGGTGCGCTTCGACGGCTACAAGCAGCGCGAAGGCGAGCCCGACGGCTACGGCGGCGCCCGCAAGCAGTACCTGGACGAAATCCGCTTCGTGCCGGTGAGCAACGCCAACACCCGCACCGAAGCCGCCGTGGCCGGCCAGTTCGACTACGTCGACTCGCTGCCGGTGGAATCGCTGGACAAGCTCAAGGGCGGCCGCTCCGATCCGGTCATGCTCAAGCCTTTCGGCTGGCCGCGCCTGGTGCTCAACACCAAGCAGGGCATCATGTCCAACCTGGCCGTGCGCCAGGCCGTGCAGCTGGCGCTGAACGAAGAAGACATGCTGTTCGCCGCCTTCGGCAACAAGGAGTTCTACAAGCTCAACGGCGACCTGTACCCCGAGGGCTACCCCTGGGCCACGTCGCTGGGCGGCAAGGTCTACAACAAGGCCGACACCGCCGCCGCCAAGAAGCTGCTGGACGGCGCCAACGTCGCCGACAAGAAGATCCGCATCCTGACCAGCCAGCAGTACGAGTTCCACTACAAGATGGCGCTGGTCGCCGCCGAGTACCTGAAGGCCGCCGGCTTCACGGTGGACATGCAGGTGGTGGACTGGGCCACGCTGACGCAGCGCCGCCAGGATCCGGCCGTGTGGGACATCTTCATCACCCACAGCGTGTTCCTGCCCGAACCCGCCTTGATCGACTTCCCGTCCAAGGACGCGCCGGGCTGGTGGGACACGCCGCGCCGCGCCCAGGTCATGGACGCGTACAACCAGGCGCGCACCCAGGAAGAACGCGTCAAGCGCTGGGCCGACGTGCAGCAGGCCGTGTATGACGAGATCCCCTTCATCAAGGTCGGGGACTTCAACGCCCAGGGCGCGCGCTCGCCGTCGCTGCAGGGCACCAAGCCGGCGCCGTGGCCGTTCTTCTGGAATGCCTGGAAGAGCGCCAAGTAAGCAACGCGCGGGGCGGCGGGCCGATCGGGCCGCCGCCCCGCCCCTTGCAGGAATGCCCCGAGTTTTCGCCTTGATCTAGGACACCATCGTGTTGCGTTATCTCTTGAA